>OBYJ01000499.1_pt1 | contig 20847 bp, 18 predicted proteins | sample 1495481 | NCBI WGS metagenome assembly OBYJ01 (sample SAMEA2580197, study PRJEB22360) | human gut metagenome | biome: human gut; feature: human-associated habitat; material: faeces | place: Denmark | collected 2008/2010
GAAAGAAAATCAATATCGTGATGTATGATGCCGAACATCGTAGAATCAAAGAGATATTGGACAAAAATGGTCAGGACAAGGATTTTAAGATTATCCCTGTCAACGAAGATAACCTGACACACGTTTTCCGTATTACCGAGGCGTTAAACAAGAAAGAGTATGTATGCTTCCAGGGCGACCGTTATCTGAATAAAGAGAAACTGCTGACAGGAACACTCCTGGGACAGAAAGCTCCTTTTCCTACCGGCCCTTTCCTGCTTGGTTCGCGAATGAAAGTTCCAGTGGTATTCTACTTTGCCATGAGAGAGCCGGGCAGAACCTACCGTTTTCATTTTATAAGGACGGAACCAGTCATACGAACCAAAGAAAAGAAAGCAGAGATCGCTCTGCTCGAACAATATACGGCCGCTTTGGACCAAATACTGAAACGCTATCCGGAACAATGGTTCAACTATTACTCATTCTGGGAAACCACGAGTGACGGTTCGCCCTCCAAAGGATTGAAATAAAGATATAACAAAATAAAGATGCAACAGAATCAATATGATAAGGAACCGTTGACCGCGGTAGAGGCACAACGCTTGGCACAAGAAATAGCTTTCGGGCCCATCGTGTTTCAGGTATCACGCCTTATGCTCAAATTCGGTATTTTCCAGTTACTAGCCGACGAACGTGCAGGCATGACACAAGAAGAAATCAGCAAGGCTTGTGGCCTGTCTTCTTATGCAACACAAGTTTTGCTGGAAGCCTCATTAACGATCGGTACCGTATTGCGGCACGAAAAACGTTACCGCCTTGCCAAAGCTGGATGGTTCCTGCTCAACGACAGGATGGTACGTGTCAATATGGATTTCAACCACGATGTCAACTATCTGGGAATGTTCCATCTCGAAGAGGCTCTCACCAACGGACGTCCCGGAGGGCTGAAAGTATTCGGCGAATGGAGTACTATCTATGAAGGGCTGTCAAGCTTGCCCTCACAGGTACAAAAGAGCTGGTTCGGTTTCGATCATTATTACTCGGATTGCTCGTTTGACGAAGCTTTGGCTATTGTTTTCGCCCGTCATCCCAAGACTTTACTGGATGTGGGAGGTAATACCGGTCGATGGGCGACCAAATGCGTAAGCTATGACGATGCAGTGGAAGTAACTATTATGGACCTTCCGCAACAATTGGAGATGATGCGTCAACAAACTAAAGACCTACCCGGAGCAATGCGTATTCACGGGTATGGCGCCAATCTGCTCGATCCCGAAGTACCTTTCCCGACAGGGTTCGATGCTATCTGGATGAGCCAGTTCCTTGATTGTTTCTCGGAAGAAGAAGTAACCAGCATACTGACCCGTGCAGCCCGTTCTATGAGTGGGGAGAGTCGCCTCTACATCATGGAAACTTTCTGGAACCGGCAAAAGTTTGACACAGCCGCTTATTGCCTGACACAAATCAGTCTTTATTTCACAGCCATGGCAAATGGTAACAGCAAAATGTATCATTCGGATGATATGGAACGGTGCATCAAAGCAGCGGGATTGGAAGTCGAAAAGATAGATGACCATTTAGGAATGGGACACAGCATTGTACAATGCAGATTGAAATGAACAACAGGGAAGCTATCATACAGGGAGAAGGAATACTCAATCTGATTCCACAGCGTCCGCCCATCGTAATGGTGGACAGTTTCTTTGGTATCGAAGAGAATCATTCCTATTCCGGACTGACCGTTACTGCTGATAATATTTTCTGTGAAACCGGAGAACAGCAAGAAGGAAGCGAACAACCGGAAATCGGAAAACTGCAAGAGGCAGGAATTATCGAACACATCGCTCAATCGGCAGCGGCACGTATCGGATTTCTTTATACCCGGCAGGGTGAAAAAGTACCGTTAGGGTTTATCGGTTCGGTGGACAAACTTAAAATCTACGATTTGCCAAAGATCGGGATGAAACTATTTACGGAGATTACCGTTGTACAAGAGGTATTCGACATTACATTGATTTCTGCACAAGTGAAAGTGGAAGAAGAACTGATAGCTGAATGCAGGATGAAAATATTTATAAAAAAAGAATGAAACGGAAAACGAATCAACAGGTTGCAGCTTTGACTAACCGGACTACCTTCAGAGTGCGGTTCAGCGAAATAGACTCCATGCAGATTGTATGGCATGGCGAGTATGTGCGCTACTTTGAAGATGGAAGAGAAGCTTTTGGCAAACAGTATGGTTTGGATTATATGAGTATTTACCGGGAGGGATACATGGTTCCCATCGTGGATTTAACCTGTCAGTTCAAACAATCACTATCTTTTGGTGAAGAAGCGATTGTCGAAACGCGCTATATTGCCTGTGAGGCAGCCAAGATAAAATTTGAATACATTATCTACCGGGCTACCGACCAGAGTATAGTAGCTACCGGAAGCACCATACAAGTGTTCCTGAACCTGAATAAAGAATTGGAGCTTATGAATCCTCCGTTTTATCTGGAATGGAAAAAGAAATGGAATATCCTTTAAATATATACATCACAGCCCATACACTGATTAGTTCGTTAGGTTTCGGCATCCCGGAAAATCTGGAGGCCATCCATAACTACCGAAGCGGAATCCGTATGCAAGAAGCCGGCCTAATTTCCGATCATCCCCTATTGGCGGGAATGATTGATTCTGTGGAATTGGAAAAACGGGCGAAGCTGATGCAGATTACGGATTATACCCGAATGGAGCAATTATTCATACTGGCTATCCAAGAGGTTATTTCTCAATCGGGAGCCGACTTGCGGGAGCCGGATTGTACCTTGTTATTATCTACCACTAAAGGAAATATAGATTTATTGAGTGAATTACCTGCTGACAGTCCGGTTTTTCTTTGGAAAATGGCGGAACGAATCGGAGATTTCTTTGGAGCGACAAATCAGGTAGAGGTCATCTCCAATGCCTGTATATCAGGAGTCTCGGCACTAATCGTCGCTAAGAGATGGATAGAATCAGGACGTTACAAACGAGTGATTGTGGCAGGTGGGGATATTCTTTCTCATTTCATTACCAGCGGCTTTCTATCGTTTCGATCTGTCAGCGCACACCTTTGCCGACCATACGATATACAACGGGATGGATTAAGTCTGGGCGAAGCCTGTGGAGCTGTTCTTTTAGAAACTCAAGGAAACGCGAATCATATTATTCTCTCCGGAGGAGCAATCAGCAATGACGCCAACCATATATCCGGTCCTTCCCGAACAGGGGACGGTTTAGCTCTAGCCATTAATCAGGCAATGGAAGAAGCCGGAGCACTCCCCGAAGACATTAGCTTTATCAATGCACACGGAACAGCTACGGTTTACAATGATGAAATGGAATCCAAAGCCATACATCTGGCGGGATTAGCTGCAGTTCCGGTGAATAGCCTCAAGCCCTATTTCGGTCATACATTAGGAGCTTCGGGCATTATCGAAACCCTACTTTGCATAGAGCAACTAAAAGAAGGAAGATACTACGGAACTTTAGGGTATGAAACACTCGGTGTTCCCATGCCTATCACTGTCTATGCTACTCATCAGCCGATGCCGATGAAATGCTGCATCAAAACTGCTTCCGGTTTCGGAGGCTGTAATGCCGCACTGGTATTATCCCTCCCCGATGCTCATCTGAAACAGAAAGCAAACTCGCAGGCAACCGACAAAGCGAGTGCTCCGTCAGTTTACAAAGCGGTTGTGGAATCGGGCAACATGGTCACAATCAGACCAGGAGCAGTAGAAAGTAAAGGAACAACTGTATTCAGCTCTTCGGGAACTGACTTTGCACCGTTTATCCGGGAAGCATACAAGCATCTGGGAGAAAACAATATGAAGTTCTATAAGATGGACAACCTCTGTAAGCTGGGATATGTAGCTGCCGAATATTTACTGAAAGATACAAACTACCATCCGAAAGAGATTGGAATCATTCTTGCCAATGCTTCTTCCTCTCTGGATACGGACTGCAAACATCAGGCAATCATCAGTAAAGAAGGAGACAAAGCAGCCAGTCCTGCCGTGTTTGTATACACTCTCCCCAATGTAGTATTGGGAGAAATCTGTATCCGGCACAAGATTCAGGGAGAGAATACATTCTTTGTCCGTCAGCAATCAGATGCTGCCTCATTAGAGGATTATGCAAGGATTGTGATGGCGAAAGGTAAGTTACGCACCTGTATCATAGGCTGGTGCGAACTACTGGGCGGACATTATCAAGCAGAATTTAAACAACTTAATAATATATCAACGATTTATGGATAATTTAGATCAAACCAAAAGAGAACTGATGGACGAAGTGAAAGGGAAACTAATCGAAGAGTTGAACCTTGAAGAAATCACTCCGGAAGATATTGACAACGAAGCCCCTCTGTTTGGCGACGAAGGTCTTGGCCTTGACTCCATTGACGCACTCGAAATCATCCTGATTCTGGAACGCGAATACGGTATAAAGATTGAGAACCCCAGTGAAGGAAAACAAATCTTCTACTCGGTACGTACACTGGCAGACTACATCATTGCTAATCGCAAAGCTTAACCGATGAAGATATACGTCACCGGATTGGGAGTTGTTTCGGGCATCGGTATCGGAGTTTCCGAAAATATAGGAGCGTTGAGACAAAGAAAGCATGGCATCGGAAAAGTAACTCTTTTTCCGACTGCTCTCGATGTGCCCGTATCCGAAGTGAAACGTAGCAATGAGGAACTGAAACAACTGATCTCTTTACCTCCGCAACACACTGTATCACGCACGACCTTGTTGGGAATGATAGCAGCCAAAGAAGCAATGAAAGATGCGGGACTCACACCACCATTACGTATCGGTTTTATTTCCGCCACTTCCGTTGGCGGCATGGATTTGAGTGAGCACTTCTATGAATCTTTCAAGAAAAATCCGGGACAGGGACGATTACGGGAAGTAATTTCACACGACTGCGGAGCCAGTACAGAATTGATTGCTTCGTATTTGGGTATCAATGATTTTATAACCACCATCAGTACAGCCTGTTCGTCAGCAGCCAATGCCATCATACTGGGAGCAAGAATGATTAAACACGGGCTACTGGATGCCGCTATCGTGGGAGGTACGGATGCACTTTGCCGGTTTACGCTCAATGGATTCAACTCCCTGATGATTTTGGACAAAACACATTGCCGTCCCTTTGACCGCTCACGTACCGGATTAAATCTGGGAGAAGGTGCCGGTTACTTAGTGCTTCAATCGGAAAGTTCACTCCAAAGAACTCCTTATTGCGAACTTAGCGGTTACGCCAATACGAATGAGGCTTATCATCAAACAGGAAGTTCTCCTGAAGGGGAAGGTGCCTTTCTGTCAATGAGTGAAGCTATCGCCTCCAGTGGCATTTCTCCCAAAGAAATCGATTATATCAATGTACATGGAACAGGTACTCCCGGCAATGATGCGTCAGAAGGCATGGCGCTCCGAAGAATCTTTGGAGAACACGTTCCGCCATTTAGTTCGGTAAAAGCTTTTATCGGACATACCTTAGGAGCTTCCGAAGGAATTGAAGCTGTTTACTCCGTTCTTTCAATAGATAAAGGTCTGATTTATCCCAACCTGAACTTTACGGATGCGATGCCGGAAACAGGACTGATACCGGAAACCTCTTTTCAAGAAGGAATCCCCATCCGACATGTGTTATCCAACTCTTTCGGTTTCGGAGGAAACGATTCATCGCTCCTCTTTTCCGCAACGAATTTTCCAGCATGAACGCACCTTTAAGTATTTAAGCCTATGCAGCCAGTTTATATTCAACGCATCGCTTCCATTCATCCGCCAAAGGATCATTCACCAGGAAATAATCGCCCTTATCTTCAGGCTTGCGAACCCGATTATAAGGATATTATCACCAATGCGACCTTGCGCAGACGCATGAGCCGTATCGTAAAAATGGGGGTGGCCTGCGGATTGGAATGTATGGGTGAACTATCTCCTGAAAAGATACAAGGAATCATCACAGCAACAGGATTGGGCTGCTTGACAGATACGGAAAAATTCCTGAACAACTTATTGGATAATGAAGAGCGGATGCTGAATCCTACTCCTTTCATCCAGTCGACATTCAATACAATCGGTGCACAAATAGCTCTGATTCATCAAATACATGCCTACAACATGACTTATGTCCACCGTGGGCTTAGTTTTGAAAGTGCTTTATTGGACGCTATGATGAAAATAGGAGAAGGAAGCGAGAATATACTTGTGGGAGCCATCGATGAAATGACAGAAACCAGTTACACGATTCAGCAACGGTTGGGAGTGCTGAAAGGGATAGCAGCCGGAGAAGGTGCTCAATTCTTCCTGTTAAGTCGGGAAGCCGGAGAGCATCCGTTGGCTGAAATACAGGGAATCGAAACTTTCATAGGGAAACAGACTACAGAAGAAATCAGTTCCCGAATCATCCGTTTTTTGCAACGAAATGGTTTAGAATGTCAGGGTATTCAGTGGTTGGTTACCGGGAAAAACAAGAAGCAACACAATCAAGATGACTCTCACGAGCAAACTGTTGACAATGGCAACTCTATTTATGAAGAGCTTGAAACAAACCTTTTCCCGGAAAGTGTTCATCTTAGTTTTAAGAATGAATGTGGTGAATATCCTACCGCAACATCGTATGCGGTATGGAAAGCAGTGAACGAATCGGTCAACTGCACTACCTCGACCTATATATTGATTTATAATCATCACCACTCCATCAATCATTCATTGATTCTAATCCAGAAAAGCGTATGATAATCGTTTGCCTCCTTCTTTGCTTGCTCTTGCTCCTGTCTTTTCTCGTTTATGCCTCTTATAGTATTCAATCGGGATTTTACCTCCGGTCATTTTGCAAGAAGCATACTGCGGAAAAGATTGTCGCCCTGACTTTTGATGACGGCCCCGACTCCCTACAGACTCCCAAAGTTCTGCAGGTACTAAAAGAATATCAGGTAACCGCCTGTTTCTTCTGTATCGGTCATAAGGTAAAAGGGAATGAAGCAATCTTGCAAAAAATGGTGGCAGAAGGTCATCTGATTGGAAATCATTCGCATACCCATTCCGGTTTATTCCCGCTATACGGGCTCTCCAAGATGAAAAAAGACTTGCAAACTTGTCAGTGTGAACTAGAACGAGTAACTTCGCAGCCGGTTAGTTTGTTTCGTCCGCCGTTCGGTGTCACTAATCCAACGATTGCGAAAGCCGTTCGACAGTTAGGATATACCTCTATAGGATGGAGCATCCGTACACTGGATACACAACAGCCAGCACCGGATAAAGTCCTTGCCAGGATTCGGAAACATCTTGAACCGGGAGCCATTATTCTGTTGCACGACCGGATGCCTGACAGCGACCAGCTAGTGAAACAAATCTTGGATTTGCTGAAAGAACAAGGATATACCGTTGTCCGTCCGGACAAACTATTGGCATAAAATAAAAAAGGTATGAGAACTTTATTAATATATTTATCGCTTTTCTTCTTGTCTATAGCCTCTATCCATGCCCAGAGCATGAAAAAGATGGCGCAAAAGACAGAGTTTGAAAGCCGCCTGGCAAAGGAGGCGCAAACCGTAGAGTCCATCGAAAGCGATTTCACCCAAGTGAAATATCTCGATGTATTCGATGAGAAGGTTACTTCCAAAGGGAAGTTCTACTACCAGAAGAGCAATAAAATCTGCATGGAATATTTCCGCCCGATGAATTATCTCATCGTGATAAACGGCAGTAAGCTCAAAATCGTTTCGGATGGCAAGAAAAGTATCATGAATCTTAGTTCGAACAAAATGATGGCACAGATGCAGGATATGCTGACCGCGTGTATGATAGGCGACCTGTCTAAAATGTCGTCCAATTACCTGCTGGAGTATTTTGAAGACGCACGATACTATCTGGTTAAAATAAAACCGACCAACAAAGCAGTACAAGCCTATATTGCCGGTATAGAAATCTATCTGGACAAGAAAGATATGTCGGTACACAAACTCCGTCTGTCCGAAACAGCCACAAACTATACAGAATACGAATTCTATAATAAAAAGTTCAACTCCCTGAAGAATGAGACGAAGTTTGCGATTCGTTAGTCTGACGGTTCTGCTATTCTTATGGATACAGATCCAGACTTCCTGCTCTTCCCGAATGAGCGGAGAAGGCAGTACCATGCCCCCCGCTATTGAACTAACACAAGGAAAAAGCTCGCAAAAATACAATATCCAACTGGATTTCATGAGACATCACATGAGCGGTATGCTAATAGTACGCCGTATGCCTGATAACGAAATCCGGATCGTAGCGTCTACTTACTTCGGACTAAGCCTTTTCGATTTTTCTCTTCGCAACGATCAGTTTACTGTCAACAGTTGCATTGAACCCATGAAAAAGGAAAAGGTGCTGAAACTTCTGGAGATGGATTTCAGACGTCTGTTCTTAAGTGAGAAAGGTACTCGTGTGAAAGCGAGCAAAGACAGTACTACTGAAAAAAGAACCACTGGAAAAGGCTTTGGAAAGTCAGTGGTCTACATCACAGGCAACACTCCGGGCGATCCCGCACAAATAAAAATCAAACATCCGTGGATACGGTTGACAATCCGTCTGGACAAACTGTCCAATCTGGATAAACTATCTAAAGAATTTTAAGATATGCTACTTGATAATTTCTATACCATCCTTTCCTCCGAATCATCGGACTCAACTGCTTGGATTATCCAAATAGAGTTGAATCCCGGGCATCCTGTTTATCAGGGACATTTTCCCGGACATCCGGTAGTTCCCGGAGTTTGTCTGCTACAACTTATCAAGGAATGTGTAGAAGACATTCGTCAGCAAAAACTGCAAGTAGCGCAGGTGTCTTCCTGCAAATTTCTTTCGGCTATTAATCCTATAGTAACACCGTACATATCGGTTGCGCTGACTTTTAAAGAGACAGGAGAAGATATACTTCAGTTGCAGGCAGAGGGTACTGTAAAAGAGGGAATTGTAAAGGAGAACATCGTGAAGGAAAATAGTGTAAAGGAATACACTATAGAGGAGAATAGTGTAGAAGAAAATACCGTAAAGAGCGAATGCTTCATCAAACTAAAAGCTGCACTTACCCCGACAGTATGAAGGAACAAATAAGTACAGCCTATTGGCACGAGAAGTTGAAACAATTAGGGATCATCGTTATCATCCCAAGTTACAACAATGGAAAGACACTGGCGGACGTCATAGAAAGTGTACGTTTCTACGCCCCCGATATCCTTGTTGTCAACGACGGTTCTACAGATGAAACTGCCGAAATACTTAGCCGGGAATCTAACTTACATACCATCACCCACCCTGTCAATCAAGGAAAAGGAGTAGCTTTGAGACATGGACTATCTTTTGCCAAAAAGCAAGGATTCCGGTATGCAATCACCATTGATTCTGACGGACAGCATTTCGCTTCGGATATTCCCGCATTGATCGAAGCCATAGAAAAAGAACCGGACACATTATTGGTAGGTGCCCGTAACCTCGCCTCGGACAATATGCCGGGAAAGAATACATTTGCCAATAAGTTTTCCAACTTCTGGTTTACCCTCGAAACAGGTATCAAACTGCAAGATACACAATCCGGCTACCGCCTGTACCCCATCCAACGAATGAATGTGGACAAGTGGTATTACACCGCCAAATACGAGTTTGAGCTGGAAGCACTTGTCTTTGCAGCCTGGGGAGGCATTACCGTTAAAAACATTCCGGTACATGTTTATTATCCGCCACAGGAAGAACGGGTTTCTCATTTCCGACCGTTTCGCGATTTCACCCGTATCAGTATCCTGAACACAGTACTGGTGCTCGTCACTTTCCTTTGGATCATCCCCCGGAACTTTTTCCGTAAACTGACCTGGAAGAACTGCAAGCAGTTTTTCTCGGATCATGTCACCCACTCCCCCGAATCTAATCTGCGGATCACGGCTGCCATCACACTCGGCGTATTCATGGGTATCGTTCCGATGTGGGGATATCAAATGCTAATCACGTTATTTCTGGCACATTTGTTCAGACTGAATAAAGTCATAGCTATTGTAGCAGCCAATATCAGTATCCCTCCGATGATTCCATTTTTGCTGTACGGCAGTTACGTAACCGGCTGTAAAGTGTTGGGAGATCCTGTCAATCTGCATTTAAACGAACTTTCTTTTGAAAATGTAAAATCAGTCATAGAGCAATATTTAATAGGAAGTGTTATCTTTGCAGTCGTATGCAGCATACTGGCAGGAACCATCGCGTTCATTCTGCTCACGGCGTGTAGGAAAAAAAAGATATGACCCAGTTTTTTATCGGACTATATGATTATTTCGAGAGGCACAAGATTCTGTTCTATTTGTCACTCATCAGTTGTGTCCTGTTAATGGGATTCTTTGCACTACAAGTAAGGTTCGAAGAGAACATTACACAATTTTTCCCCGACACTAAAGATTCCCAGAACACAATCAAAGTGTTCGACAATCTCAAGATTAAGGATAAGATTATCATCATGTTATCCTCTGCAGATACCTGCCACCGCGTAGAACCCGATTCCCTGATAGAAGCAGCCGGACAACTGCAACAAACCCTGACAGAAAAAGCCGGAGGAAAACTGATTAAAGGAATTTTCGCACAGGTAGACCAAAGCCTCATCCAAGGAGCCACGGACTTCGTTTATGAACATCTCCCGCTTTTCCTGACAGATACAGACTATCAACGTTTCGATTCCTTACTGACGGATAAAGGGATACAGGCTACCATGCAGAAGAATTATACCAACCTCCTCTCTCCTGCCGGAATTGCATTAAGAAACTATATTCTCCGGGACCCGCTCGGACTGGGAAGCGAAGCCCTGAAACATTTGCAAGATTTCCAGTTGGAAGCCAACTACGAGATTTATGACGAACATATCTTCTCCAAAGACGGTTCCACCTTACTTATGTTCATTACCCCGGTATTCAGTACAGGCAGCACCGGAAAGAACGACGAACTGATAAAGATACTCGAAGAAGAGCTCAAGCACGTACAGGGAGAATCTCCTACTATTCGAGCTGAATATTTCGGCGGTCCCTCCGTGGGAGTCTACAACGCCCGTCAGATTAAGAAAGATACCATCCTGACTTCCTCTCTGGCACTGCTTATCATCATTGTATTTATCTCACTCGTTTTTAAACGAAAGAGATCGATACCGTTGATTATTACTCCGGTACTGTTCGGAGGATTATTCGCCCTGTTTCTCATTTTCTTTATCAAAGGAAGTATCTCCGCCATTGCAGTGGGAGCCGGTTCGGCAGTGATGGGTATTGCACTAAGCTATTCCATTCACATGCTGGCACACCAGAATCATGTTTCCACTGTTCAACAACTTATTAAAGAGATAGCCTATCCGCTTACGGTAGGTAGTTTCACCACCATCGGCGCATTTCTGGGATTGATATTCACCAGTTCCGATCTGTTACGCGACTTCGGATTGTTTGCCTCTCTGGCATTGGTGGGCACTACCCTCTTCTGCCTCATTTACCTGCCTCATTTTCTGAAAGGACAGGCAGACGTCAAACAGGGACGCATACTACGCATCATCGAGAAAATAAACGCTTATTCTTACGAAAAGAATAAATGGCTGGTAGGCGGCATCCTCCTCATTACAGTGATCTGTTTGTTTACTTCGCAAAAGGTGGGCTTCAACAACGATATGATGAGTCTCAACTATGAGCCCCGCCATCTCCAACAATCAGAAGAAAAATTACTGCAACTCTTCGACAACGACGAAAAGACCGTGCTTTTTGTCAGTGTGGGAAAAGACATGAATCAGGCTACCGAAACTTATGCAACAACCAATCAGAAATTATCTATACTGAAAGAGCAGGGACTCATCAAAGAGTATGCCTCCGCCTCACAGTTTCTGATCTCTCCGCAAGAGCAGCAGAAACGCCTGAAGAAATGGAAAGATTACTGGACGGATGAAAAACAGCAACAAGTCCGTGAACAGTTGGAAACAGCTGCCGCCGAATATCGTTTCCGCCCGGGAAGCTTCGAACCTTTTTATCAATGGATGAACCAGCCTTTCGGTGAATATCATTACACCGCTCAAGGAGACGATTTATCCGGCAAGCTATTAAATGAATGGCAAACCTCTGCCGATTCCATCACCATGCTTATCAGCCAGATACGGATCAGCGAACCGAATAAGGAAGCTGTGTACCAGAACTTTAATAAAGACCCGAATGTAGTCATCTTCGACCGTTCCTATTTTGCCAACAAATGGGTATCGGCCATCAATGACGACTTTTACCTGATTCTGTACATCTCTTCTTTCCTCATATTCTTTGCACTATGGTTCTCCTACGGACGTATCGAACTTACCCTGATGAGCTTTCTCCCGATGCTAATCAGCTGGGTAATCATCTTGGGATTGATGGGAATTCTGGGGATTGAGTTCAATATTATCAACATCATCCTGTCCACCTTTATCTTTGGCATTGGAGATGACTTCAGTATCTTCATTATGGACGGGCTACAAAACAAATACCGTACAGGTCAGAAGGTGTTGAATTCCCATAAAACGGCTATCTTCTTCTCCGCCTTCACCACAGTGGTCGGTATGGGAGCACTTGTGTTTGCCAAACACCCGGCTTTGCAATCCATTTCCCTGATTTCCATTCTGGGTATGATAGCAGTGGTACTGGTAGCTTATACCATTCAGCCACTCATTTTCCGGTTCTTCATCGCAGGCCCCGCTTCCAAAGGATTACCGCCTTATACGCTTATCGGATTGATACGTACCGTGTTGCTCTTCCTGCTTTTCTTTATCGGCTGCATCGTCCTCCGTATATTGATTATTCTGCTTTATCCGGTGCCTGTGCGCAAAAGCAGCAAGCAGCGTTTGGTGTGCCGCCTGATACAAATCACCTGCAAAGGAATTCTGCTACTGGCCACCGCCGTCAAAAAAGAGCACATCAACAAAACCAACGAACGCTTTGAGCAGCCGGCAATTATTATTGCCAACCACCAGTCGTTCATCGATATTCTGGTATTGCTGTCTCTGTCGTCCAAAATCCTGATGGTGACTAACCACTGGGTATGGCATTCCCCTTTCTTTGGGGCAATCATCCGTTATGTTGATTTCTATTATATAGGCGAAGGATACGAGCAATACATGGAACGGATGCGGAAAAAAGTGAAGGAGGGCTACTCCATCGCCATTTTCCCGGAAGGCACACGTACCTATAACGGAAAGATGAAACGTTTCCACAAAGGAGCATTCTATCTGGCAGAAGCATTGAAACTGGATATTCTCCCGATCCTGCTTTACGGTAATAACAAAATCATTGCCAAAGCACAGCCTTTCAATATCCGAAAAGGAATCATCTATACGGAGATACTTCCTCGTATACCATTAGACGATCTGTCTTTCGGAAGTACTTACCAGGAGCGTACCAAACGCATATCCGCTTACATGAAAGAAGTTTATGCCCGTATCTGCCGTGAACAGAACACGACGAACAATCCTGCATTCTACGAAGCTCTTATCCAAAACTATATCTATAAAGGTCCCGTCGTAGAATGGTATATCCGTATCAAAGTAAAGATGGAAAAGAATTACCGGCTATTCAACCGATTGATTCCCGTCCAAGGGCAAATCACAGACATCGGTTGCGGCTTCGGCCCGTTATGCTATATGCTGTCTCTGCTTTCCGAGGACCGGGAAATCCTGGGTATTGATTACGATGAAGACAAGATAGCGCTGGCGCAGCACGGATGGTTACGCAACGAGCATCTCCAGTTCAAGCATGGCAATGCATTGGAATATCCCCTGCCGGAAAGTGATGTCTTTATCTTGAACGACATGCTTCACTATATGAGCTACGAACATCAACAAACCCTATTGTTGAAATGTGCCGGTCGCTTGCGTTCACAAGGAATGATTATCATACGCGACGGAAATTCAGCCAACGCTTCCAAGCACCGGTTAACCCGGTTCACGGAATTACTATCCACCCGTATTTTCAACTTCAACCGGACGACCGGAGAGCTGCATTTCACCACTGAAACCCAATTACGGGAAATAGCAGTCGCCTGTGGAATGGCTGTCGAAATCATTCCTAATGACAAATATACATCAAACACCATTTACATATTTAGAAAACCGAACTAGTATGAGCAAATATGACATCATCATTATCGGCAGCGGCCTTGGCGGACTGGAATGCGGAGCGATTCTTAGCAAAGAGGGATTCAACGTATGCGTAGTAGAAAAAAATACGCAATTCGGCGGATGCTTCCAGACTTACCAACGAAAAGGGCATCTGTTGGATACGGGTATTCATTATGTAGGAAGCCTGGATGAGGGTCAAGTGATGAACCAGTATTTCCGCTATTTCGGTATCATGGACAAGCTGAAAATAAAACGCTTGGACGATGCTGCTTTTGATACGATCTACTATAAAGGAAAAACATACGATTATGCAATGGGATACCCGCAGTTTATTGAAACCATCTGCCGTTCCTTCCCGCATGAGAAAGAAAACTTGAAATGCTATGCCGAACAGCTTCAAGCTGTCGGAAACCTGATTAGCGTAGACCACCTGAAACAAGGCACACTCGCTTTGGAGGGTATGAAATACTTTTGTACCTCTGCCGCCCATCTGATTGCGGATATCACTCCGGATCCCGCCTTACGAAATGTACTGGCAGGTTCAGCTTTACTCTACGGAGGTTTGAAAGATGTCTCCACTTTCTACCAGCATGCCATGATTAATCACTCCTATATTGAAGGCGCCTACCGTTTTGTAGATGGAAGTATGCAAGTCAGTCTGGAGCTAATCAATGTAATCCGGGCAAACGGAGGGACTGTGCTCAATAACAGTGAAGTCACCCGCATCATCGTTGAAAACGAAAAGGTACAAGGGGTTATCATCAACGGGGAAGAGCGACTGGAAAGCGACTTCGTCATCTCCAATATGCATCCCCAACGGACATTGGAGATACTGGATAAAAACCGTAGCATCAAGAATGCCTATATTTCCCGCATCCGTTCGTTGGAAAACACCTACGGCATCTTTACGCTCTACCTGATAATGAAGAAAAGAAGCACTCCCTATCAGAACCGCAACCTGTATCTGCATGCGAACAATAAAGTGTGGTATGACAAACTGCTCTATCCGGGACGGACCACCAACTGTATGATTTCCATGCAAGCGTCTTCCGAGGACAGTCAATATGCCAGTGTCATTTCCATCCTGACACCGATGTATATAGATGAACTGTCCGCCTGGAAGGACACGACTCCCGAACATCGGGGAGAAGACTATCAATCCTTCAAAAAGGAGAAAGCAAAACAGATTCTCCGCTTCATCCGGGGACATGGCATTGATCTTTCAGAAAACATAGAAGAGATGTATGCCACTACTCCATTAAGCTATCGGGACTATACAGGAACAGTGGATGGTTCCGCGTATGGGATCATCAAAGATTATAAATGTCCGCAAATTGGTTTCGTATCTACAAGAAGCCGCTTGGGAAATCTCTTTCTCACCGGTCAAAACCTGAATGTGCATGGTGCATTAGGGGTAACACTAACTGCCATGCTGACTTGTGCGGAGTTTGTAGGACAAGAATATCTGGCTAAAAAAGTAGGAAATGCATAGAATAGTCAAAAAGACACTCCAATACACGGGCTTCCTTTTCCTGTCGCTCATCGTTCTATTGATAGCCGGAATCAGCTATCTCTACTTTTCTGCAGATATGCAAACGCCCAAACATGAGCAAAGCATGACCACAGACAAAGTGATTGATATAGACAGTCTCCACCTCCGGTATTATGGAGATAACTTTCTCCGGCACAGCGACAGCGGCTTATGGGAATTATTTGTGAAAGGGGATGCTTTCCAGAGAGGAGAAGCTATCGGGAAACTGTCTTCCGACCTGCTCCACTATCAAGAGAAAGTGTTCGTGGATCAGATTCGTGAGATTGTTCCTTCAGACAGTTATCTGAAATTCCTCCGGTTCTTCATTGTATTATTCAACCGTAATCTGGGTGAGAACATCCTCGAAGAATACCGCGACGAGATCTACGGAATCTCACTATCATGTACGCATGAATACGACTTCATCGGCACTCCTTACGAACGCCAGTTGAATTACCATTCGGCACACGACCTGGGACATGCCATGCAAGATTATATGTTAGTGGGATGCAGTTCGTTCGCCACTTGGGGAACACAAAGTGCAGATTCATCCCTGCTGATCGGACGTAACTTCGATTTCTACGTTGGAGATGCCTTCGCAGAGAACAAGCAGGTGGCTTTTTATGTACCGGAGCAAGGATACAGGTTTGCTTCCGTCGGATGGCCCGGTATGATAGGAGTGTTATCCGGCATGAACGAGACAGGTCTTACCGTGACAATTAATGCTGCCAAATCTGCTGTCCCCACAGGTTCCGCCACCCCCATTTCCATCCTGACCAGAGAGATTCTGCAATATGCAGCCACTATTGATGAAGCCTTTGCCATCGCCAAAAAACGGGAAACATTCGTCTCCGAATCCATATTGATAGGTTCTGCCAAAGATGGCAAAGCCGCGATTATCGAGAAATCTCCGGAGAAAACTGTGCTTTTCACCGGAAAAGAAGCCAATCGGCTCATCTGCACCAACCATTACCAATCGGAAGAATTCAGCAAGGACGAACGAAACATGGAAAATATCCGCACTTCCGACAGCCCATACCGTTTTGCACGATTAACGGAACTCATTAATGAGGATCTTCCGATCGATGTCTCCAAAGCCGCCTCTATCCTGCGTGACCACAAAGGCCTGCAAAACACAGACCTGGGACTGGCCAACGAAATGGCCATCAATCAGTTTATTGCCCATCATTCCGTCATCTTCCAACCGGAGAAACGGCTGATGTGGGTATCGACCTCTCCCTGGCAATGTGGGAAATACGTAGCCTATGACCTGAATAAGATATTCAAAGACACGATTGATTGGCAACACGAAATATACAGTTCCGACCTGACCATTCCGGAAGATAAATTCATCGACACACCGGAGTTCCAGCATCTTCTCACGTATAAGAAACTGACTCCGCTTTTATTGAAGAAAATCAGAAAAAAGGAACAGATAGAGGAATCTGTTTTAAAAACATACCAAGCCTCCAATCCTTCCCTATACTATGTATATGAAGTAATAGGAGATTACTACGAGGCCATGCAGCAACCTCAACAGGCCATTGCATACTGGCAACAGGCATTGAAGAAATCCATTCCCAAGTTGCAAGAGAAAGAACGTATCCAACAGAAAATTCAAAAACAATCCAAAGATGGAAAAGAATCCTGAAATTCAGTTCCGCTCACCGGAAGATATCAAAAGCTATCAGGAAGAACAGTTAGCCAAAGTGTTAGCCTACCTGCAAGCACATTCCAAGTTCTATCAACAGATGTTTGCCGAACATCACATTGATATCAATCAAATAAAGACGATTGAAGACTTGCAACAGATCCCCGTCACTACCAAGACGGACCTGCAACTCCATAACGATGATTTCATCTGCGTAGACAAAGAGGAAATTATCGACTATGTGACGACTTCGGGCACATTGGGAGATCCGGTCACTTTCGTTCTCACCTCTGAAGACCTGGACCGTCTTTCTTACAACGAATACTTATCTTTCACCACCACCGGATGCACCAAGCAAGATATTCTTCAATTGATGACTACCATCGACCGCCGTTTCATGGCAGGCTTGGCATATTATATGGGAGCCCGCGAACTGGGTATGGGAGTGATCCGTGTAGGCAACGGCATCCCGGAACTGCAATGGGACACAATTCGACGGATACATCCGACTTGTGGAATGGTAGTCCCCTCTTTCCTTATCAAACTGATAGAGTTTGCCGAAAAGAATCATATCAACCATAATACCTGTTCCATGCAGAAGTGCATCTGTATCGGAGAAGCATTGCGCAATCAGGAATTCCAGTTGAATACGCTCGGACAGAAAATACACGATAAATGGCCTGCCTTGCAGTTGTATTCCACTTATGCCTCCACCGAAATGCAGTCGTCCTTTACCGAGTGTAATGAATTCCACGGAGGGCATTTGCAACCGGAACTTATCATTGTAGAGTTTCTGGATGATAACAATCGTCCTGTGGAAGAGGGAGAAGCAGGGGAAGTGACGATCACGACGCTCGGAGTCAAAGGTATGCCGTTGCTCCGTTTCAAAACAGGTGATATTTGTTACCACCACACCGATCCCTGTGGTTGCGGGAGAAATACCATCCGCCTAAGCTCCATCCTCGGCCGGAAAGGACAAATGATTAAATACAAAGGAACGACGTTGTATCCGCCTGCATTATTCGACATTCTGGATAATATACCTTCGGTAAAAAACTATATCATTGAAGTTTATACCAATGAATTGGGAACGGATGAGATTCTGATTCGTATCGGAAGCGAGAACCGTAGCGAAGCCTTTGCCAAAGAGATTAAAGATCTGTTCCGTTCGAAAGTCAGAGTGGCGCCAAGCATCAATTTTGAATCGGCAGAGTACATTGCCAAGATACAAATGCCTCCAATGAGTCGAAAAACGATAAAATTCATTGATTTACGATAATTATTTTCTACTTTTGGAAGTTAGTAAACCAACTATATCACTTTAACATTAACGTATATGAAAAAACTTATTCTATTCTTATTCTTGAGCACGAGCCTGTTCTGTTTCGGACAAGGCAAGAGTGCATTGAAAGACATTCAGTCTATTAAGTTCTATGGGGTAGACTACTCCCAAGTAAAAATTTTCGGTGCAGATGAATCACCGGCACAATTCAAAGATGCTTTCAGACGTATCAATGAACTGTTCATCACAGAAGCTAAGAAGTATAACGTAGGAAAACAATTGAAAAAAGAAGTGACAGAGATTTCACTGGATGCCGTTAATCAGGTGAACGAAAACATCGACCTGACCGAGCTAATGACTGCTAAAAGAGAATATACTCTTAGTAAAGAGCAAATCAAAGCAGCCATCAACGCATTGCCTATCCAGAAAACACCCGGAGTAGGTATGGTGTTTATCGCACAGTTCCTGGACAAATCAAACAATAGAGGTACGTATGAAGTCGTATTCTTCAATACCGAAACAAAGGAAATCATTGAAGAATGGATTACCGACGGCAAGGCACGTGGTTTCGGATTGCGCAACTATTGGGCAGGCTCTATCTATAGCGCACTCAAGAAACTATAAACAATAAAAATACAAGTATGAGAAAACTACTATTAGTACTGACCTTATTATTAAGTATCAGTACGTATGTCGCAGCACAGAATTACACAGAAGTAGTGTATTTAAAGAATGGCAGCATTATTAAAGGAGTAATCATTGAACAAGTGCCCAATGTCTCTTTAAAAATCAAAACAGGTGATGGCAGCCTCATCATCTGTCAGATGAGTGATGTGACTAAAATCACAAAAGAAGAGCGGTACACAAGAGATTATCGTAAGGATACCAACGACCGCAAAGCCGCAAGAAATACATTAAAAGGCTATAAGGGTTTCGTAGACTTTGCATATATTGGCGATGTGAGCGACTACAATGCCTCTAAAATTGAATTATCAACCACACATGGTTATCAATTCAACAATTATTTCTTTGTAGGTGGTGGCGTTGCTTTCAACTACTATACCGATGCAGATCTTTATGCAGCCCCCATCTATGCTAACTTCAGAGCTAACTTCATCAACAAAAAAGTGACTCCGTTCGCCGACGTAAAAGCCGGATATGCTGTAGGAGACATAGAAGGAGCGTATGCTTCAATAGGAGTAGGAGTACGTTTTTCTTTAAAAGGGAAAAAGGCCTTGAATTTAGCTTTGATGTATAACTTCCAAGATTATGACGCCACAACGGATTATAGTTACAGCTATGGAGGGCATTATTATCATAACAGTTGGAATGATACATGGGAGTTACATGGAGTAGGAGCTAGATTCGGATTTGAATTCTAAGCCTGTTTGCAATACAGATAAATTTCTTACCCTACTATTGCTTTTCACTAATTAATTTTGTATCTTTAGTAATTTTCATCCTTTTGAGGATAGCTAGTCACCTTATAGAATGATAAATGTCACCCTATAAGGTGACATTCGTCTTTTTATAAAGTGCCCATTGTCCCGTTACAACAGGACGACCACCCGACTGCATAAAAAGTCACTAGTTTCTGCACTGAAAAGTCTTAATCTATGCACTGAAAGACCTTAAATACAATGAAGAATAATGGAAACGTTATTGATGCGTTATATAAAGAATATTAGGAACTTTCCGTTCTCCGGCATGGTCAAACCGCCCATTGTCACAAGGATAATTAACGACTCCATTATCCGATGCACCGGACAACCAAAGAGTAGTAGATCCACCTCCATCCAAATTTAATGCATCCTCACCTCCTAAAACCCGGATCAGATGTGCCAATTCCGGAATATTCACTCCTCCTGCTTGTTCAGGAAAACGCCCGTCTACCGTTATCAACAGGACTTTTCCATCCTTAGTAGTAGCAACAGCACTACGAGGGTGCTTCGTCCGGATAAAATTCGGTTCACACGAGTTCCAATCACAAACCTGTCCGTCTTTCAACATTAACGGACCGGAAGCTAGTATCGTACCTGCTTTGCCTTTATAATTCTTTTCTATCTGTTTGTTCCAAGGAATTAATTTCATTCCCCTTTTGCGCACACTAATGGCTCCTGTGACACGCTGTTTAAACTCACTCTGCAGCGTTGTATCAATAACTTGGCGATCCGTCTTCAGGAAACAGACCGAGTTTCCCCGTTTCATGTCAAAATAGGAGCCATTAATGGCTGCAATGG
>OBYJ01000519.1_pt1 | contig 20076 bp, 10 predicted proteins | sample 1495481 | NCBI WGS metagenome assembly OBYJ01 (sample SAMEA2580197, study PRJEB22360) | human gut metagenome | biome: human gut; feature: human-associated habitat; material: faeces | place: Denmark | collected 2008/2010
GTCCGATCATAGTATGTTCCGGAATAAGTAACACCTTTTCTACTTGTGTAAATACAAACCTATAAGTATCATCATTTGCGTTATTAGTTATCACGACTTCACTTTTTTTCCCAGGGTCTTTAGCTGGATTGGCAGCTACCGTAAGAGTAATCTCTCCACTACCACTTTGCTCGCCCGAGGGAGTAGCAGTCACCAAATCTCCACTTACCACTTCCACTTTCCACGTCACTTCCGGTGAAGCTGTAACCGTCAAGTGATAATCTTTACCAGTAAAAGGAGCATTTACAACAACCGGTCGGGTATAATTGCAAACCAAGCTCAAGAAGGTCACTTCAAAAGTAAGTGGCCTTTCTCTCTTTCCGCTATCGTCATCATCGTTACAAGCTGTTGCATTAACTGCTAATAACATTATAGGAAGAATCTTCCACATCCATTTTAAAATATTCATATTTGTTTCTTTTATGATTTGATCTTATAAAATTTATCACTTACCATATATCTTCAACTGTTGAAGGGCAACGCACGGGTAATCACCACTATTATTCCACTTCGTATAATCATAACCCAATATATTCTTTACACTATTGTTACTATAAGTCTTATCACGACTAGATATGAATGACAATCGTACCAAAGTCGCTCCACTCTCTTTCAAACTGTAAAGTGACAATTTGGACAAATCTTCTTCGCTGACACGACCAATCCAAGTTTTGTCTGCAAACGGCAGTTGGTTATCCTCATATTTCAATTCTCCAATCTTCTTCAAATCATCATTACGTGTTCCAGCATAAACAACAATTTCATTAGGAACAGCATTAGGCCAATTCCTCGGCAAATAGTTGAATGAGAATGCTTGGGAAAGAGGTTTATTTGAGAAATCAATATCGAGATACACGCCATATACCGGATCTATTTTAGGATCGTTTTTACCTCCGTTAGGTGACCAAATGGATTGCCAATAATTATTATATGCAAGTAGATTACCTACATTATTGCCTCCGTCAGTAGCACTTGCCTTTAGCATATTCGCTTCTAGATTTATACTTCTCAAGTCACTGATCGACTCCACTTTTGTTTCCATAATCACGTGAACATAGGTTATCTTTTCTTTGACTTCGAAAGGACTATTACCACATCCAATTGGAATAATCGGATACAAATAATCCTTATCTAAAGTCAAACCATCCCCTGACAATGTAGCAGTCACTAATTTCTCATTATCTTCCTGTGTAAATTCGGAAGATGATAAAACGCAGTTGCCTTTGGGTAATAATGTATAGGAAGTACCTTTATCCGCATTATATTTATCAACCGCAGCTTTCAAAGCAGTTTCGTTCTCTTCAAATTCCACCGTAAATTCCCACTGATTGATTACATCAAGAGAAAGATTAAAACCGTAAGATGCCTTTTTCTCTCCTTGGTCCAAAATAAGAATATGCTTGTACTCTTTCGACTCCATAGTAACAACAGGAGTTGCAATACGAGGTTTCATAAAGATTTCAGAGACAGGGAAACCATCTACATAAACACGAATACCCCAAACATATTCTTTATCCTCATCCAACTCTCCTACTTCTTTTTTAAATGTTATTTTTACATCTTTCGACAGATCCGAATCATCAAAATCAACAGAAGCAGGCATTACAATATAATCTTCAGGAATAGACATGTAGCTTGTACCATACAAAGAGTTATGTGCGTTCAGTTCCTCTTCTGTGAATGCAGAAAGAGTCACTTCACCCTCTTCTTTATTAATTGTCAATAAGGTAGTGATATCCTGATTGGCATTATAAAAATCAAATTGTTTCACGCTCCTTGAGATATTCCGATCGTATATGTTCACTACCAACCAAATCAATTCAGCCTTTCTATCATCTACAGAAACTATTATGGGCAACATATACTCTTCACTTGTACTCAAATCTCCTGTTTTCTTATTGAATTTAATATCCAATAAGGCAGATACCTCTCCATCAAAACTTATCGAATTTGGCAAAGTATAGCAATCAGTAGGGAGAAGTTTATACAGAGTGAGATTATCCTCATTATATTTATCCAGTTCTTCTTGGCCAAGTGAAGAAATTGAAACATTACCCTCTACCTTATTTATAGAAGTAGTATAAATAAGTTCTTCTTTGTTATATCTGTCCTCATTATAATGAATGTAAGCATATAATTCTTCTTTTTGCGCCATTTGATTCGGATCATACGACTGTGTAAACGCATATCTATAAATCTCGTCGTTAACACTGTTTCTAATAGTCACTGTAGCTACTCTGTTTTTTATATTAGTCGGGTTGCTCGATGCAACAATCAAAATCTCTCCGTCCCCACTTTGCTTAGTCACAGGTGTGGCTACTATCCAACTGCCACCTTCAAGCTTAGTTGTCCAAATTACATCCACAGAAGATTTTACAGTCAACTTATATGTCTGGCCCTCTATAGGTACTACAACATCGATAACATTATTACTGTTACATTCCAAATCCGTTGAAGAAAGTTCGAAGAATGACGAAGTTGTATCATCATCGTCACTACAACCTGCCATTGCTACAGATAATAGTAGCACGGGAATGATTCTCCATATATTTTTCATTAAAGCTTCCATATATTTTCGTTTTTATTCCTTCACAATTATTTACCATACAATCTAAATCCTGATATTGCGACCGAGTTTTGGTCTCCACTTATGGCTCCGGATTGTGTCAGGTTTTTAATTTGTGTACCATTAGCACTAGACAAGAAAGAGACACGAATTAAAGATATCTCTTGACGTCCTACCGAGAATTGAGGCATATCTACATTTTGTTCAGAGTCATCTGTCCAAACTCCACCTTTTTTAGGCAAATTATTTTTCGTTGCACTCAACTCACCCACTTTTCTCAAATTATCCACACTCGTTCCTACATAAAGAATAATCTGATTAGGTACAGCATTTGCATACTCTCTAGTCGAATAATCAATCTTAATTTGCTTCTCTATCATAGGAGTAACATCAGATACGTCAATATCTATATACACACCATATTTCGAATCATGCTTAGGGTCTGTATTGCTTGTCCAAATAGATTCATAATATGTTTTAATATCATTATCAAGCATATTTTTGAGTGGTTGACCAGGATGTATACTATTGGAACTCAACATATCATCAGCCAAAGAAATTAATTTCAATTCACCGGTAACCATCACATGAATGTAACAGATTGCTTCTCTTACATCAAACGGCATACCCACCACCTTTTTCGGAATAATTGGAAGCAGGTAATCATCCATCATGAGATTATTATTATTCACCTCCACAAAAGAGGAAGCAAGTGCCTCGCCTGCAGGAAAAAGTATTGTTGATTCAAACGAACGATTTTCCTTAGGTAAAAGAAGATAATCAACTCCCATCGTTTCATTATATTGCCTTACAGCTTTTTCCAACTCATCTTCGTTGTTCTCTATTCTCAATTTGAGATCCCACTCATTTTTCACGTCTAAATAGAAAGCAAGCTCAAAACTTTGTTTCTCTCTCTTACCCTCTTCCATTCTGATTACATGAACCCCCGTAGGATCCGTAATGATGCTAGGTACGATGATGTTCGGCTTGAAATAAATGATATTTTTGTTATCATTCACCGTTCCATTATCAGCTTCTAAACGAATGGGGAGCATATACTCGCCGGTCTTAGCCAGTTCACTCATATTTCCTTTGAATACCACATCTACATTTCTATATTCGACACCATCCTCAAAGGCTACTGTAGCAGGCATATCATAGTATTCCGGAGCTAAAAGTTTATAATCGCCATCTATAGTTGCATTATACTCGTCCATTTCAGCCTGAGTAAAAGGAACCAAATTGATAGTGCTGACTCCATTCAACCCATGTCCTCCTCTTCCAACAGTGATGGTCTGAACTTTGGCACTATTCACACTATAGAAGTCAAATTCATTAACCCCCTCTTTCAGATAATAGTAGACAGAGTCAAATTCCTCCGTATAGTTTTTATTACCATCTTCACAAGAGAGAGTGGTCACCACTACTCCGAGAAGAAATAAAATATATATATTTTTCATACTGTATATCTTTTTAATTAATTAATTGCCATAACCGGGAGCTTGAACCAATTGCGGATTAGAATTCACATCAACATAGTAAATTGGAAGTATATACTGTCTATTATTCCATTCATAAGGTTGATTCACCTTAATACGTTGCCTGAATTCGTCATACTCCAATCCTTTTTCTTCAGCTCTCAATCCTTCACGCTTTCCAGCAGCCAAATATTTACCTCCTTCTACCCAACGTCGTACGTCAAAGTAGCGCTGTCCTTCTGCATAGAACTCTACATAACGTTCGTTCTTAATCCATTCCATCAATGGCATATCTGTTAAATCCTCTTTAGTAATGGCCTTCAAACCGGCACGTTGGTGCACCGCATTAAGATTCTTAAGCGCTTCAGTCGCGTAAGTATCCGATTTACCATCCGAAGACAAATTGGCCTGACATTCTGCTAACATCAGATAAAGATCTGCCATACGAATCAATGGATAGGCAGGATTCGGAATTCCTCCACCACCGGATAAGTCCAGTTGCGTGTTAGGATCCAGGAACTTCTGGATAGCAAAGCCGGTCACCAAGTGATTACGGTTATACTTTGCCGGATTATATCCTTGTTTATCAGGATCTCTCGTATCTATTTGAATCGGTTGTCCATTGGCTAGAAGAATAATCGCCTTGATGGAATCCCAACCATGCATAAAATCGAGGTTCACGAGCTACACAAATATTAAAGAGTTCCGAACGGCCAGTAACACCCGCCGGGTCCAACCATTTACTTTCAGCAGGATATTCATTCTTTGATGCAGCGATTTTGGGCAAGGTCCCTTTATTGGTATAGAAATGTTCTACAGCATATAAATAAGGAGAAGTTGAGCTCCAACCTCCATATTCAGAACCATTGTTAAGTTTCATTATGTTGTTTGGTATACTTCCGAAGACAAAGTTGGTAGTTTTGTGTAACTCCCACAGAATTTCCAGATTGCCATCACTGCCTTTGGCTGTCATCATATAACGCAAAGTCAATACTTTATTCTGAAATGCCTTAACTTCAGTATCGGTCCCCTCTATATTAGGAATATAGGGCATCGGAAGTCCTTTCTGCTCCTGCAAACTTTCATCGCCAGCTCTTGTGCCAAATAAATAGTGTCCTGCATCCAAAGCTGCATTCAATGCTTCTTGAGCAGCTTCCTCTGCGCGTACCCATTTCTCACGATCGTATGTAGTACTCACCAACGCTGTACCGTATCCCGGAGTTTCCATGGCCTTTCCTAACTTTACGTTTTTCCACTCTGGGTAGGGGAACTTTCCATTCCATAAAGGAGAAGCTGCATAAAGTAATACTTTTGCTTTCAGTGCAAGAGCGATAGGGCGAGTAGCTCTACCCACTTCTGTGTTCGAACGAGTATTCCTCAACTTATCACCTGCAAGTACCTTTTCATCCAATAGCCGAACAATCCAATCCGTCACATAATCATAGTGCATACGACCCGGATATTCATTTTCACTAGCGGTCTGTGGAAGTAATCTGTCGCTGATGGGACAAGGTCCATAACAACGCAGCACCTCAAAATGGTAATAGGCCATCAGGAAATAAGCCTCTGCTTCCCACTCCTCTTTTATCAAATCACTTACCGGTGCCTTTTTCAGTTCCTGTAGGAACAGATGAATTTGCCCGATATATCTGTAATAGTTACTCCATTTACCACCATCATTATTATTACCTGTAAATAGATTATGAGCTACTTTGAGTGAATTATAACCTTGCAAACTATACTCAAGCGGAACAGCATATTCGTCTGCAGAGGCTTCTGTATTTTCAAAAGCTACAGGCGATTGTATTCCTGCATAACAAGAATGCAAGAACCCCAAAGTGCTGTTGAAATCTTGTGTTGCGTCATCCAAATCAGCTTGTTCTACCGGAACAATCTCAAGGAAATTACAGGAGGCTGTTAAGCAGCATAGCGAGATGAACAATGCCCCACTTAGTATTCTAATTGTATTTAATAGTTTCATATATGACAATTTTTAAAGGTTTAGAAATTTAATTGCAATCCTATATTGAATGTACGTTGCAACGGATATTTATACCACTCCAACTCTGGATCCCATTCTTTGAATGGACTGAAAACAGCCAGATTATCCCCGGTCACATAGATTCTACCGTATCTGCAGAAACGATATCCGATTTCCAACGTCTTGAAACGTAAAAAATTACCATTACGCATCCAGAATGTACTCGGTACAACGTTATTGTCTGAGTTTGCTTTTTGTAGTCCAAGACGCGGATATGCTGCATTAGGGTTAGGGTTAGCTTCTGTCCAATAGTCCTTCGCTACAAATTTGAAAATGTTGTAATCAGACTCTCCGAACGGATGAATACCTGTTAACATAATCTTGCGCATAGCCGAACCGTTAAAGAACACTCCAAGATCAAATTTCTTATAGTTTATATTCAAACCAAATCCGTATTGTATACGTGGATTTCCACCATATTCTGAAATCATTCCCTGATCATCTGCATTGATTACACCATCACCATTTAAATCACGGTATTTGATATCTCCCACTTGAGCGGTACTTCCTAGTTCTACCTTAGGACCGTATTTTATTTCATCTTCGGTCTGATATAATCCTTCTGCTATGTAACCCCATGTCGAGTTCAAAGGACGTCCGGTTTCTCTTTTCCATGGGTACGGTGTATAGGGTTCATCTCTATACACATATTTGTTCTCCACATACGTAAAGTTACCACGAAAGTCCATAGACAAGTCCTTGTTAATGGAATGATGATAGTTGGTACTGAACTCCCAGCCCCAGTTGTCTACCTTCCCGACATTACTCCAAGGTGTGGCACTATATCCCAATTGACTTGGCCATGTTTTTCTTTGCATCAGAATGTTCGAACGTTTTTCGTAGAAATAATCTGCCGTAATATTCCAATGACGGAAAAGTGTCATTTCTAAACCGACATCCAACTTCTTAGAACGTTCCCAGCCAGCATCCAATACATAATAGCTTGAAATTTTCGGGCCACCAAATGTAGTTTGCCAATCATAACCGGTACTATATTTGATGTTGTCTAGTTCCACTTTATCCAAATAAAGAAAATGACCAAAGTCAGTGCCTGTTTCATCACTACCTACCAATCCATAAGATGCACGCAACTTCAAATTATCGATTTTGTCACGTAAGGGTTCAAAGAAAGCTTCATTGCTCACTACCCAGCCTAAAGAAGCAGCCGGAAAAAACTCGAACCGGTCACCTTTTGCCAAACGCTCTGTGCCGTTGTAACCAAAGTTGAATTCGAGTAAATAGCGCTGACCATAATCATATGTAAAACGACCGGAAAAACCTTGGTTACGATTAGGAAGCACATCCTTCTTAAAATCACGCTGCATATACATCAACATACCGCCTACATTATGTTTGCCAAATTGACGTGTATAGTTTATCTGGAACTGCATAAAAATAGTACGATCACCAGATCTGGTTATACCGGATTCAGCAATATATTGCTTGCCTGAAGTGCCTAAACGTTCTAATTCGTATGAGACAGGATTCTTGGGGTCGTAAGAATTTTCTTTCACTCGATAATAATAAGGTTCAATCGTTCTGTTATATTCAGAACTGGACCAGTTTTTAAAGTTCACCAATGCGTTTGCACTCAAACCTTTTGTAACAAAATCCAAGTTCTGCTTAATTTTCAATGTAGTATGTAGCATATTTGAGTCCACTTGTTTAAAAGTGGTGGCCATATATGCATAAGGGTTTATTCTTGTGTAATTGGCTGTAAGAATGGAATTACCATACTTCACATGCTGATCGCCTTCCTGTGCAGGAAACACGGCCGGAAAGTTTATAGGGTTTGAAGATAACATCATTTTAAATAAATCATCGACCGAATTCTTAGGACCGCGATTATTACGAATCTGCGTATTCATGTTCAAATCGATTGTAGTTGTAGATGTCACTTTCACAGAGATATTATTTTGGAAGTTATACCCCATGTTATTGATATTATTGTTCCATGAATAATACTTGGGTGAGTCCAACAAACCAGTATCGTGGTTCACATTTAAACTCATATAATAAGTTACTTTCTGACCACCACCAGATATATTGATATTCGCACGTTGATTAGTCGCAAAATCCTTGAATATCAAATCACCCCAATTCACATCCGGATAAACATATGGATTTAACCCATAACGAGTTCCTTCAATTTGCTGTCTGCTATATCTTCCTTGCCTAATTGACTTATTACGAGTAAGTTCAGCTTCATTATACATTTCCATCCAAGTGGCTCCATCTACAAACTCTGGAAAGTTCATTGGTTTATTGAATGAATTTTCCAAAGTGATGTTAATACGGGTTTTTGAATTCTCTTGTCCTTTCTTGGTAGTGATGAGCATCACACCATTCGCACCACGAGCACCATAAATGGCAGTTGCAGATGCGTCTTTTAAGATAGAAAAACTTTCGATGGTTTCGGCTGGAATATTGTCCAAATCCCCTGTAGCAATTTCCACATCGTCTAGCAAAATCAAGGGAGTAGCTCGTCCACCAAAAGTCGATACACCACGAATAAAGAATTCAGAAGCTGTTCCAGGTTCTCCGCTTTTGGTATTAACGATTACGCCGGCCAATTTACCGGCCATAGAGCTAGTCAACGAAGAACTAGGAGCTTTAAGTTCCAATCCTTTCACGGTAGAAATAGCCCCCGTAACGCTTACTTTTTTCTGTGTTCCCGATCCGACAATCACTACTTCGTCCAGCATCTCATTATCGGAAGTCAACTTGATATCGATAATACCTGAAGTCTCTACAGGAACCTCCCGAGTTTTATAGCCAATAAAAGAAACGACTAAGATATCTTTGGTACTATTAACTGGAATAGAATAATTACCATCCAAATCTGATATTACACCTGTTTGAGTGCCTTTCAATGCAATATTGGCACCAATAATGGGACTGCCATCCAAAGCGTCCGTGACAGTGCCTGTTACTTGTCTTTTGCTTTGCTGTTGTTGAGCAGACACTGCCCCCTTAACTCCGGAGTCAGCTATCGCCGGTAGGCTCGTAGTGCCGGCAACTATAAAAGCTCCCAACGTTACAAAAGCAATCCTTCTTAAATAATACTTCATAAGCTTTTTCTTATAAAATTAGACATCAGTTAACTATATATTTTTTAAATTTAAAATTCATCAATTATCACCCAAAAATCATTTTTTATTCACATACAGAAAGGGGTATTTACACAATGCTCATCAAAAGCGAATATTCCTTTCTACACTACAAAGAAATTAGTCAACAGTTCGCACTCCAATTTCAGCTACACTTATAAAATTCTTCTCCAACACACCATTGACCACAAATTTCAGATAACGTGACCGATAAACCTTATTTAACTTAATTTCTTGAGGCACAAGTGTCTGCCTAATGTTCTGAAAGACACCCTTTGAAGCCATTTCCCATTTCAGTCCATCTTCACTCACATAAATTTTCAATGACTCCATCCACATTTCTATACATATCCTGACGTGGTGTGTAAATGATCTCGGACACAGGAATAGTAGTTCCCATATCAACAATAACCTCGTCGGGTACAAATTCTTTCTTATTACCAGCATCATACGTATGGAAGTAACTCTCTACATTATCATCAATCATATTATCAACACCAGATTTAACAGGTGATATAATTTTCCAATTCTTCTTGCACTGATCAAAAATCACTGAAGTAATCTCTCCACTTTTTTTATCAGATGTAAAAACTGCTGCTCTTACAACTCCCTGTTTATCAAAAAGGAATGGCTCTTTATACTCATTTGAGGTAAATGACGGTTCGGTTCCGTCTGTTGTATATCGGATAGAAATTACAGGCCGGTCTGTTCTTATACTCACCATTCCATCCTTCTTTCTATAAATTTTTGGTGCTTCTAAATTATCAGGTTCTTTAAACAGACTTACTTCACTCACAGCCAATGCTACTGGGGCAAAAAAGCGTAAACGGATTCTGTCTGTATTCAAATCATTCTCAAGACGAATAATTCGACACGCCCCTATGCTGGTAGCCTCTGCTATTTCTTTCCAGCCACCATCTACCCAAGCATCGACTTTCATAGAGTCGATTCGTTGACCTAATTTTATGTTTTCACGCACTTTTATCAGATTAAAAACTTGTTTCTTTGGAAGTTCTATCATCAATGATGCATTTGTTACTGTATCGTCAGTCGCCCAATAAGAATACCGGTCATTGTCTGTAAGCTTTGCAGTACCATAATGCCTAGTTATATTCCCACGCACATTAGATGGCACCAAACGTGCTCCTTTAATAAAATTTTTGCTAAAAGTTTTATTCATTAATTCAGCGAAACCTTCCAAAGATTTGACATCTCTCCACTCCATTACTCCTTTTGGAGTTAAAGGAAGACACATATCAAATCCCTGCCCCAACCCAACACTCGCAAGATAGATATCAAATAATTTTTGAGGGCTTTTAGTAGTCAAGCTATCTGTAGTATGATAAGCAAAACGCCTTTTTAGCGAAAAGTCACACTCTGCCGGAATCCAATATTTCCCATGTCGTTGTCCCTCATTCAACATTTTAATCCGCTCACCGTCACTATTAGGGCGTGGTCTCATGTTCCAATTTCCTTCAGGGAATAATGTTGCCCAACAAGTTTTTTTATATCTTCCGGCATATCCATCCTCATTTCCTACCCAACGGATATCAGGTCCGGGGTCATTAAAAATGACAGCGTTGGGTTGGAGTTCTCTGACAATCGCATAAATATTATCCCAGTCATAATATTCGATGAATCCGCCACGATATTCATTAGCACCTCCGTAATATCCCGAACCACCGGCACCTGGAGCACCATCAAACCAAAGAGTAAACAGTTCTCCATAATTGGTACACAATTCTGTTAGTTGTTCCTTATACATTTTCAGATATTCGGGCGTTCCGAAACATGCAGCATTTCTATCCCACGGCGATAAGTAAAGTCCGAGTTTAAGCCCATGCTGACGACAAGCCTTCGCCCATTCGCCAACCCAATCTCCTTTGCCATCTTTCCAAGGTGATTTAGAAATATTATAATCAGTGGTTTTCGTTGGCCACATACAGAACCCACCATGATGCTTTGCATTGATGAGAAATCCTTTCGAACCTATTTTTTTTGCAAGAAGAACTATTTTTTCTGCGTCAAAATCTACAGGGTTCACTAGTTCCGGAGACTCATTACCCCATCCCCAATGAATATCAAGTGCATTGTTCTGATTGAATTCAATCATATTATACATTTCCATTTCATGCCAAGCTAGTTGACGATCTGTAGGCAATACCCCATACGGTTGCGGTGGATCCATTTTAGTGGAGATACAAGAAGCTAACATAGCTATACATAACAACGTGAAAGATAATTTACAACTCATAAATATTAGTATTATAAAAGATTAATAAGGTTAATACAAAAGAGATATAGCTTAGTCTTAAAAAACAATCAAATCATCTTCTGCGCCACTAAGGTAGACGTATGCCAGTAAAACCAAGGCAAATTGCGTACAAAAGAACAACAATATAGTAAAACGTGAGATCTTTTCACTTACTGCTCTGTATTTCACCAATTATTATCCTAGATCATGTACCATTTTATTGCTCATATTTTATTTCTACAAACAAATCTCTTTTCACTATCAGGTCACTTTCATCTAAATAGAATAAATATCAAGTACTTTATTATCATATTTTTCAATCCGATACCACACTTTTCCCATCTCAAATAATAACCTCCATAACCAGATACTTCAATCATTCCATTACAAAGTATCTGGATGAAATGAAGTCTTACTGATCTTTATCCGATATGGCCATTCAGCAACTTGCTCCATTTTCTGATGATATTTCGTATGTTTATCTGGTGCTCCTGTCACGACAAGCCACAAGAACTGGGTATCGTCAGGAACTATAAAATTAACAGTTTGATTCACGCTATTTACAGCTCTATTCATCTTACTATAAACTCTCTTTCCATTCTTCTGCATGGCAACAAAGCCGTAACGCCACCCTGCATACGCCTTATTTTCCGAATAAAAACCTTCATTTCCAGCCATTCCCTCAAAAGTCAAGTCTATGACTGTCCCTCCTTTAGGAACCTTCAATCTAATTGCATTATAACCATAACTTTGTGGACAATATTCTTTTGTTATTTGATACCATCCGTTCCCCATTTTCTTTAATTTACAACGATGCTCATTAGCATAAGAACTACAAACTGATTTTATGCGGGGAAGATCCCAAGTTACAAAACGAGTTGCCGCATCATAGATTTCTTCATTAAACAAATCTTGAGAAGTCTTCGTTATTCGCATATAAGTGGACACTGGGTCCTCTTCTTTTAAAGCTTCACTCCACATTCTGCCTATCACCGGCAATCCATGCTTATAAGACCAGTACTCCATAAACTGCGGAGCGCAATATTGGTTCGTTTTATGAAACAATGTATAATGTGTCTGTTTCATGTAATTATTCAAATGATAATTCTCAATAGTCACCCAGTCTGGATGTACCTGCCATAGCATCCATTGAGAAGTATACTCATAGAGTGTCGTCCCCGGAAATCCTTTGCCACCATCTGCCTCAACCATAAACTGAAAAGAATGCCCTAACTCGTGAGCAAGTGTACAGTAAGGATACCCGTTTATTCTGCACGGACGAAACCAGGTCATTCCGACATTGTCATGAGCACCACCATAGACTGTCTTCTCATTGTCATCATACATCCATATAATCATCTTATACTTATCAGTATAAGATTTCCCTTTCTGCACAAATTTCAATTTGTCTACAAAATAACGATAGTACCGTTCGCCCTCACTCAATATTTCATTCGGATAAAATCGTTTACTCTCATCCATGTTTACAGCAGGTTCCTTGCCAAAAGACCTCTCCCAGAAAATAACTAGATTATCAGATTCTGCCATACAATCATAGCCAAATCTACCATCAGGAACATCAAAACCGTGCTTTTTAAGATCATCTTCCGGAATAAAAATAATTTTATTTCCCAACTTAGCCTGCAACATTTGTATATTAAGGGCCAACATCAATCCACAAAACAAATAGATAAAATTTCGCTTACTACAGCACATATTACTTTACTTTTAAAATGTTACATTAACCGTATAAGTATCATTACCTGTTTCCAAATGCTCTCTCTGTAGTTCCACATCAGGAAGCCATACATATTTCTTTTGTCCCACCTCATCTATTATTTCTACTAGAAAACTAAACCAATAAGAATATGGGAATAAATCTTGTGGTTCTTTGGGAGGAATATTGGCATCTGTCATATCCGGATGATACAACTTATACAAATCAGTTATCTCAATTATGCCTCGTTTACTGGTAGTGTATGTTCTGTAAGCTTTCGGATATACATCCCGCTTATTATATTTACCACCGGCACGAGTTCCATAAAAATTCACTGTACAATTAGATAACGGTTTCCCCATTTTACCCACTTTAATCACTAGTTTACGAGGAAAGACTTTGTCCGACAAGTCTTTATCCAGTGGTCTCATTTTTGCTGTATAATTGAATAAAGCCGAACAATAATCACTCCAGACGCGATATCCAGTCCCCATATTACATTTAGGAGGAGTTAATTTCTCATGACTTACCGGATTATCTTCTGCAGCAATCATATATTGATATAAATCTGTAGCACCACGCACATGTCCATACTCGTGCCCTAGATTACTATATGTCCCCTGATCGGGATATAGCGCATCTGTAAAAATGTTATGAGCTTCACGAACATAACACATCACCACCGACTGCCCACTGGCTCCACCGCCACCACAAGATAGTCCTTCATTCTTTGCGCCCAACGCCAGAAACAACACAAAGTCATATTTCGACAAATCAAGCCGACCGAAAGCCTTTCTCTGAAACTCTCCGTATCTGTCTTTATCTCCCTGAATATCATACACACACAATTCGTCAGCAGGAACAAACCGGAAATAATAGTTAAACTTATTGGGACTTTCATTCCAAAAGCGGGTTGTATTATGAAACATCTGCTGCAAATTCTTTTTAAAAGATGCTTCTCCGCCATAACGTTCCAAATCGATTTTATCCACCCATACTTGCGCACGATACTCAATCGTATCTTTCACCTCCACACAAAAAGCATGAGTCGCCCAAACCAGACAACTGCATGCTATTAATATACACTTTAGAATACCCATAGATTTTCTTTTAGATTTATACCGTATTATAATTCAGTTGATACCCTGATAAAATACGTTTTACCAGAATATCATCCGCTATTGCCAAACTCCAGTAAGGTTAACTTATGTTTTTATCCTTTTCGAAACAAAAGTATGCAATAGAACACTTTAACAAGGCTAATTATGTACAAAAGAGCAACAATATCGTAAAAAGAAAAATTGAATATTTAATTTTATACTAAATTTATCCGGAAGTCACAAAAAAGAGGATATTCCAAAGAATCCCCTCTTATAATAGACTCCTGAATTATTATAAAATATCAGGTCGCTTTTTATATATACCACAGAATGCCCTGTCCCATATTTCTACAGAATAGAATAGTTGCCTGCAAAATTTGCTTGCCTACAATATATTTGGCTGTCTTACTTCCGCTCCCCACATTCGCTGACACTTGTACGGAAGCAGAAACATCTTTCAAAAGAGTGACGGTATCCTTTCGATATAGTGACGGTATACCAACTAGATAGTGACGCTATTCCATACATATACCGTCACTATACCAATTCCTACTTTATATAGACTACAGAACGCCCTGAACCATACTTCTTCAAGACACCATCTTTGATAAAAGCATTGATATCCTGCAATGCCTGTATCTTCGTTTTTCCCACAAGCATAGCATAATCCTGACGGTTGATGCACGGATGGTCTTCCAAGAACTTTTCCAACCGTTGTAAGCATCTCTCCCTATCCAAGGGGTTCTTCACACGAAAAGGAGAATGATAACGTTGTAATTCAATCTCACTCTCAATATCCTTTTTAAACTGCCGATTGACACGGAAATTAATATCTTTCAGAGATACGGACGGTGAACGCAAGTCTTTTGGATCCATCACTTTCTTGTCAACACTCAATGAAAGGGAGAAATAACCGATATCGCCCAGCTCTACCGAAAATCCTTTCAAAAGCAAATGACGTAGTTCTTTTGATATAGCTTCTATAACGCCGACCACTTGTGCATGGGGCATATGCTGAAATACGGTCACTTGTTCCACAAATTCTTCGACTGTATAACTGCCCTTCAAAACGACACGTGCATGCAAAGGCTGTTCTTCCCCACTTTTAGCAAGATCGGGAGTTTCATAAAGATCATAATTTACACTCATTATCAATTAGTTTTTCAATAGGAAAGATTAAATTCCTCTCTCCTATGGATTAATTTTCTAAAACGCATTCCTATTTTCGTTTGACTTAAGTCAGGCGATAGTTCAACTTAAGTCATCCTTTCGTTTAACTTAAGTCAAACGAAAACCGATATGCTAACGAGACAAATGTACATAGAATATACAGATACTAATCTATGCAAAGCGAGATTTAATTTCAACTAATGAATTATCCCAAAGCCCACAACCATATTAACCAATAATTATCCAAGATTTGAACGATTTTTTTGTTCACTTTCAAAAGTTTTATTCCACACCTAAAAAGACAGCCTATCATTTGCTTTTGCTACTAATTCTTCCTAATATTGTCCTATACTAATGAAAACTAATACAACATAAAGAATCCCCCATGAAAAAAATCGTTCTTTTGATAACTATACAAATCCTGTGCATGCATTCATTTGTCGTGAATGCGCAGCGTATCTTCTCCACCTCCTATACAATGGATGATGGACTGGCAGCCAACAGAGTATACAGCATTTTGCAAGATTCATGTGGATTCATGTGGTTCGGTACCGATGATGGATTAAGCAGATTCGACGGTATTGCATTCAAGAACTACTATCTATCAGAATATATCAACGCAACAACCAGTAACAGCGTCAAGAAAATATTTATCGACCGCAGGGGCAGAATGTGGATAGGATTGGATACCGGAATTGTCATTTACGACTCGAAAACAGACACTTTCCAACCTTTCCATGCCAAAACTGAAACTGGAGAAATGATACAAACCTACGTCACCGATATGATAGAAGACAGTGACGGAGAAGTATGGATTGCAACGAGTGGAGAAGGGCTTTACCGTTTTTCTCCATCTGATAAAGTCAGGCTTAGAGTATACCGGAATATTCCCGGAAAGATTAATAGCATCTCCCAAAACATTATCATGACATTGCAGCAAGACAGTAAACAAAACATTTGGATAGGAACCTATTCGGAAGGATTATGCTGCTTTGACAAACAGAAAAACACGTTCGTCACTTACAAAAAGAGCAATCACCCTAATAGTTTATCAGATAATTCCATTCAGAAAGTGTTTGAAGACTCACACGGCAATTTATGGATAGGAACTTTTCAGAACGGGCTCGACCTGTTCGATCCTGTGGCTAAAACTTTCACCAACTACCGGGACAGAAGTCCGAACAACCTATTATATCATATCCACGACATTAAAGAATACAGACCTGGCGAGTTGTTCATTTCATCCGACAACGGTATGGGAATTTTTAAAGCAGACAAAGGAGAAATTATACAATCCGACAATCCGAATCTGAAAATAAGAACCGGAGCCAATAAGTTTATATATACCATCTATATAGATAAGGAAGAAAGCCTCTGGCTGGGCTCCTATTTCGATGGAATCAAATTCTATTCGGCATTTCAGAATAATTTCAAATATTATAGCTGTTCATCATCGTCCACGCCACAATCAGGAAAAGTAATCAATGTTATCAAAGAAGACAAAGATGATAAATACTGGATAGGTACGGATGACAATGGCATTTTCCGATTTGATGCCAAAACTCAAGAAATTACCCCTTTCCGGAATGCAGCCAGTATAGGCACAACTTACTATTGTATACACGATCTGCTGGTAGACGGAGATAAACTATATGCCGCCACTTATGGAAGAGGTTTGGAGGTGATTGATTTAAAAACAGGAAAAGTGGAAAGTTTTCTCAATAATCCGGAAGATTCAACATCTATCCCCTCCTCACGGGTATTCACTCTATATAAAGCCAGTAATGGATGTATTTACGTGGGCACTTCTGCAGGATTCTGTTACTATAACCCCGAAAAAAACAATTTCATCAGAATCGGTTCTTTTACAGGCAAAATATCGGATATCATTGAAGATTACTTCGGAAGAATATGGATAGGAACAAGCATCAGTGGATTATATTCATACAATGTCAGAACCCAAAAGATAACATCTTATCAACGTTCGGACCATCCGAATTCACTAACAAAGAATGTAATCACCACATTAGCTATCGACAGCAAAAAACAGCTATGGGTGGGAACGTATGGCCAAGGGCTTTGCAGATATAATGATGAAACGGACGATTTCACCAGATATGATCACCTGAAATTGCCAAATAAAATCATCAATTCAATTATCCCCAAAGGAGACTTACTATGGATAAGTACCAATAAAGGGCTTGTTGTATACAACCCGGACACGAAACATATAAAAACCTATTCGAAATCAAACGGACTATACAATGAACAATTCACACCCTGCTCCGGCTTTGAATCTTCTGACGGTAGACTATTTCTGGGTTCGACAGACGGTTTCTGCTATTTCTTTCCGCAAGACTTGAGAGAAAATACATACAATCCACCTGTCATCCTCACTAATATGACCATTTTCGGAAAAGACATACAGGCTGACACGCCCAATTCACCTATTCACCAGTCCATAGGATATACAGATGAGATTGTGTTGAAATATAACCAGTCCATGATCGGATTCGATTTTGCCGCACTAAGTTACATTGCTCCCAAAGAGAATGATTATCAATATATGCTGGAAGGTCTGGACAGCGAATGGCAGTTCACTAAAGGAAGTAACAACCATCTTTCCTATGCAAACTTACCCGTCGGTGAATATGTATTAAGGATCAAGGGAACGAACAGTGATAAACTATGGAGCAGCAATGAAGTACAGCTAAAAATCAAGGTGCTGCCTCCATTCTTCCGGTCGCAACTGGCTTATCTGATCTATGCCCTCGTCCTGTTGATTGCGATTATGTTAACCGTATGGTATTACGTAAAACGCACGGAGAAACGTCAGAAAGAACGTATCAAGAGGCTGAACGATGAAAAAGAAAAAGAGCTCTATAACTCCAAAATAGATTTCTTCACTAACATTGCCCATGAGATTCGAACTCCATTGAGCCTTATTATCGGCCCATTGGAATACCTGATGAAAACTTCAAGTATCAACAATGTGTATGGGGAATACCTAAGTATTATTGAACAGAATTACAAACGCTTGTATGCGCTTGTCACCCAATTGCTGGATTTCCGCAAAGTAGATACGGGATCTTATAAACTATCGTACGACTGTTACCGGATTAAAGAAATAATATGCAAAGTAAGCTGCATTTTTGAATTATCTGCCAGACAAAAGAAAGTGGCGATTGACACTTCCTCTATCCCGGAAGAACTGAGCATTGTCATAGATGAAGAAGCTTTTACCAAGATTATCAGCAATCTACTAAGCAATGCCTTGAAATATGCCAAAAGCACGATTCGTATTACGACTATAGAAAAGGATTCCGAGATAGTAGTCACCGTGACCGATGACGGTATAGGCATCACCGATCAAGAAAAGACTAAAATATTCGACGCATTCTATCAGGTTAAGAACAACAGTGAAATAAATAAACTGGGCATTGGTATCGGGCTTCACATGACACGCTCACTCGTCCAATTGATGAACGGAAAGATCGAAGTCAGCGATAGGGAAGGCGGTGAAAACGGTGTTTCTATTTCTGTATATTTCCCCAAACAAGCGGCCATCACTGCTTTGCCACAAGTGGCCAAACGAGTGGAAGATACGATTATTCCAGAAAACAGCATAGAAGAAAATGAACTGGAAAGCACTCTTCCCGGTGAACCGTTGAAAAAACAATATGCCATTATGGTTGTGGACGACAACCCGGAGATTCTGGATTTCCTTTCCAAAATTCTGTCCGAGGAATATTTCGTCATTTCGGCTTCAAGTGGAGAGGAAGCGTTGCAAATTCTTGAAAAGAACAACATCGATCTCATCATCAGTGATGTGATGATGGAGGAAATGGACGGGTTCGAACTCTGTGGGAAAATTAAAAGTAACATCAATATTTCCCATGTTCCTGTCATTCTGCTGACAGCCAAAACGGATACGGAAAGTAAAATCAAAGGACTGGAAGCCGGTGCGGATGCATATATAGAGAAACCATTCTCACCTTTCCACCTGAAAGCACAATTGCTGAACTTACTCAAGAAAAGGGAAAGTCAGCAGAAAACGTATGCCTCTACTCCGTTGTCCGATCTGCACTCCGCTGTCCACAATAAACTGGATGAAGAATTTATGAATAAATGTACCGAAATCATCCAGAATAATATTGAGGACTCCGAATTTTCGGTAAATACACTGGCACAGGAACTGGGAATGAGCCGTACCTCTGTATTTACCAAAATCAAAGGCATTATTGGCATGACTCCCAATGATTTCATCAAGGTCACTCGATTAAAGAAAGCCTGCAAAATGATGGTGGAGGGAGAATATAGGGTTACCGAAATAGGATTCCTCGTCGGGTTCAGTTCTTCTTCCTACTTTGCCAAATGTTTTCAGAAACAATTTGGAATGTTACCGACAGAGTTTCTCAAAAAAATAAAGGAAGACCCCTCATCCGCAACAAAATAAGCCGGCAAGCATCCTCCCTTTAAGCTAAATCTTAAGATTTACAGATGTAAAAGTTAACATCAACATTGGTAAATCTTAAGATTTTATTAAATTCTCCTTATAATATAAGGTAGGGAGAATCTTTTTTTTTACTTTTGTCCCCGAA
>OBYJ01000527.1_pt1 | contig 19864 bp, 19 predicted proteins | sample 1495481 | NCBI WGS metagenome assembly OBYJ01 (sample SAMEA2580197, study PRJEB22360) | human gut metagenome | biome: human gut; feature: human-associated habitat; material: faeces | place: Denmark | collected 2008/2010
GGTTTACGGCGCTTACCAATATTTTTGGTGTCGCGATGGCGTTTTTTCACCCGCGGCTTCTCTTTCTCTTTAGCTTTTTTCTTCTCAGCACGTTTAGCCAGTACTTTCTTCGATGGCTTGCCGGTCTGCTTTTCGCTTGGCGCACGCGTTTTCGGGCGTAACTCATCAATAACGCGAGCTTTAATTGGCTCTTCAATATAGCGGCCTACTTTACCCAGCAGCAGATGGTCATGGGCTTCCACCAGCGAAATTGCGGTGCCTTTACGACCGGCGCGCGCGGTACGTCCGATACGGTGCAAATAAGTATCGCCACTGCGCGGCATATCGAAGTTAAAGACGTGGCTGACGTCAGGAATGTCGATACCGCGCGCGGCAACATCGGTTGCGACCAGTACGTTTACGCGACCTTCGGTCAAACGCTTGATCGCTTCGTTACGCTTGCCCTGTACCATCTCACCTTCGAGATAGCAGTTGTTGATGCCCGCTTCGCGCAGCCAGTTTGCCAGCTCATGCACACGCTCACGCTTACGCACAAACACAATTGAGCGGGTCGCTTCCGGCTGTTTTAACAGATGCACCAGCAACGCGGTTTTATGCTCAAGATCATCGGCGCGGTAATACCACTGATGAATTTTTTTGCGCTCACGGGTGGAGGGATTGGCAGAAACTTCCACCGGATCTTCCAGCAGACGCTCGGCAAAGTCCTGAATCGCATCGCCTTCCAGCGTTGCGGAAAAGAGCAGGGTCTGTTTACGCCAGCGCGTTTCGCCAGCAATATGTTCGATATCCTGAGCGAAGCCCATATCCAGCATACGGTCTGCTTCGTCGAGGATCAGCGTTTCAACCGCGCGGCAATCGAAGTTCTCTTCTTTTATGTATTGCAGCAGACGTCCGGTCGTGGCGACCACGATGTCCTGATTTTCGCTGAACACTTCCGCGTGGTTCATATAGGCTACGCCGCCGGTGATGGTGGCGATATCCAGATGCGTATGTTTCGCCAGTTCGCGGGCATGATCGGCCACCTGCATCGCCAGCTCGCGAGTTGGGGTGAGGATCAAAATACGCGGCGGACCGGATTTCTTACGCGGGAAATCGAGCAGGTGCTGCAACGCTGGCAGCAGATACGCCGCCGTTTTACCGGTGCCTGTCGGCGCAGAACCGAGTACATCACGGCCATCGAGCGCAGGCGGAATGGCGGCAGCCTGAATGGCGGTCGGGCGAGTGAAACCTTTATCCTGGAGGGCTTCCAGCAGGCTTTCGTCGAGTTCAAGTTCGGAAAAAGTCGTTACAGTCATGTTCTACCTCTGTGTGGGGCGCTGATTATAGACGTTACGGCTGCAATCTTCATCTGTTTGTATGGATATCGCTTCTCGGGTATTGTTCTCACCCGGTGCTATCGCCGTTTTTCCTGCAAGGTTTTATTTTCATGTCACAGTCTACATCCGTGCTTCGTCGTAATGGATTTACTTTTAAACAGTTTTTTGTTGCTCACGATCGCTGTGCGATGAAAGTGGGAACGGATGGTATTTTATTGGGCGCATGGGCACCGGTGGCTGGGGTAAAACGTTGCCTTGATATCGGCGCGGGTAGCGGGTTGCTGGCATTAATGCTGGCGCAGCGAACCGATGACAGCGTGATGATTGATGCAGTTGAACTGGAAAGTGAAGCTGCCGCGCAGGCGCAGGAAAATATCAACCAGTCCCCGTGGGCAGAGCGGATTAACGTCCATACGGCGGATATTCAGCAGTGGATCACACAGCAGACAGTACGCTTCGATTTAATCATCAGTAACCCACCTTACTATCAGCAGGGAGTAGAGTGCTCGACACCTCAACGGGAACAGGCTCGCTATACCACTACGCTTGATCACCCATCGTTGCTGACCTGTGCGGCGGAGTGCATTACCGAAGAGGGATTTTTCTGCGTAGTGCTGCCAGAGCAGATTGGTAATGGTTTTACGGAGCTGGCATTAAGCATGGGCTGGCATTTACGTTTGCGGACGGATGTGGCGGAAAACGAAGCGCGACTGCCGCATCGGGTGCTGCTGGCATTCTCCCCGCAGGCGGGAGAATGCTTTAGCGATCGCTTAGTCATTCGTGGGCCAGACCAGAACTATTCCGAAGCGTATACGGCGCTGACCCAGGCTTTTTATCTGTTTATGTAATGATTGCCGGGGGAAAGGATCGACGGACCGGAATGGGTGAGCAGTTCCGGATAATCCAGCGTGAAATGCAACCCCCGACTCTCTTTACGCATCATTGCACAGCGAACAATCAACTCGGCAACCTGTACCAGATTACGCAGCTCCAGCAAATTATTTGAGACGCGGAAATGGGCGTAATATTCGTCTATTTCTTGTTGGAGCATGGTTATCCGCCGCAGGGCGCGTTCCAGGCGCTTCGTTGTGCGCACAATGCCAACGTAATCCCACATAAACAGACGTAGCTCGTGCCAGTTATGCTGAATTACTACCCGTTCGTCAGGGTTCTCAACGCGGCTTTCATCCCACGGTGGTAACGTACTGACGCCGTGGGCATAAGGCATACGTCTGGTGATATCTTCTGCCGCCGACCAGCCATAGACCAGACACTCCAGCAATGAATTCGAGGCCATGCGGTTAGCGCCGTGTAAGCCGGTATAACTCACCTCGCCAATGGCATACAAGCCCTCGACGTCCGTACGCCCATGATCATCAACCATTACACCACCGCAGGTATAATGTGCAGCAGGCACAATCGGTACCGGTTCTTGTGTGAGATCAATCCCCAGCCCGAGCAGCTTTTCATAAATCATCGGGAAATGCTGGCGAATAAAATCGGCGGGCTTATGGCTGATATCAAGGAACATACAATCTGCGCCGAGGCGTTTCATTTCATGGTCAATGGCGCGGGCGACAATATCGCGCGGGGCCAGTTCGCCGCGCTCATCAAAATCGGGCATAAAACGCGTACCATCCGGGCGCTTGAGATAAGCGCCTTCGCCGCGCAGTGCTTCTGTTAACAGGAAATTGCGTGCCTGTGGGTGATATAGCGCGGTAGGGTGGAACTGATTAAATTCGAGATTGGCAACCCGGCAGCCTGCGCGCCACGCCATAGCAATGCCATCGCCAGAAGAAATATCCGGATTGGTGGTGTACTGATAAACCTTCGACGCACCGCCGGTTGCCAGCACCACCGCTTTTGCGTGGCAGGTTTCAACCGTTTCTTTATTTCGGTTCCATACCCACGCGCCAACAACCCGTCGCGTGCCCGGCAGGCCAATTTTGTCAGAAACAATCAGATCAACCGCGTTGCTGCGCTCCAGCACGCGAATATTCGGATGGTTCAGCGCCTTGCTCACCAGCGTGGTTTCTACTTCTCTACCGGTGGCGTCGGCGGCATGAAGAATACGACGGTGACTATGTCCACCTTCACGGGTCAGATGGTAGCTTTCTGCGCCATTTGGCTGAATGTGGGTATCAAACAACACCCCCTGGTCGATTAGCCATTGCACACAGGATCGTGCATTGCTGGCGACAAATTCAACTGCATGGCGATCGCAAATACCAGCCCCGGCAATCAATGTGTCTTCCACATGCGAGTCAATGCTGTCAGTTTCATCAAACACGGCGGCAATACCGCCCTGGGCATAAAATGTTGAACCTTCCGTTACCGGGCCTTTACTTAGAACGATGACCTGATGCTGGTCAGCCAGGCGTAGCGCCAGTGAAAGTCCGGCTGCGCCGCTACCGATAATCAACACGTCACATGAATGTTCAGGGAGAGTATTCATTTTCTTTGTTTAATTTACTAAACATGGTTTGGTCAGCATAGCATCATGTTGTGCGGATAAACACCTGCTATTTTAATATTTGTTACAGTTGCTAAACACGCTGACGCAGGGCGGCGAGAAAAAGAGAAGTTACTGGCTGGTGGAGGATTAGGTGGTGAAATAAAAAGGCCGTTGGGTTACTCTTCAGGCAGTTAAATGGGCATTTCTACACAGATAATGCGATGTTCAGATTCTGTAGACTTATAATGATAGATAATGATCCGTCTACAGCATGACAAACAAAAACAGATGCGTTACGGAACTTTACAAAAACGAGACACTCTAACCCTTTGCTTGCTCAAATTGCAGCTAATGGAGTGGCGTTTCGATAGCGCGTGGAAATTTGGTTTGGGGAGACTTTACCTCGGATGAGCGAGCAGTTAACGGACCAGGTCCTGGTTGAACGGGTCCAGAAGGGAGATCAGAAAGCCTTTAACTTACTGGTAGTGCGCTATCAGCATAAAGTGGCGAGTCTGGTTTCCCGCTATGTGCCGTCGGGTGATGTTCCCGATGTGGTACAAGAAGCTTTTATTAAAGCCTATCGTGCGCTGGATTCGTTCCGGGGAGATAGCGCTTTTTATACATGGCTGTATCGGATTGCTGTAAATACAGCGAAAAATTACCTGGTTGCTCAGGGGCGTCGTCCACCTTCCAGTGATGTGGATGCCATTGAAGCTGAAAACTTCGAAAGTGGCGGCGCGTTGAAAGAAATTTCGAACCCTGAGAACTTAATGTTGTCAGAAGAACTGAGACAGATAGTTTTCCGAACTATTGAGTCCCTCCCGGAAGATTTACGCATGGCAATAACCTTGCGGGAGCTGGATGGCCTGAGCTATGAAGAGATAGCCGCTATCATGGATTGTCCGGTAGGTACGGTGCGTTCACGTATCTTCCGAGCGAGGGAAGCTATTGATAACAAAGTTCAACCGCTTATCAGGCGTTGACGATAGCGGGATACTGGATAAGGGTATTAGGCATGCAGAAAGAACAACTTTCCGCTTTAATGGATGGCGAAACGCTGGATAGTGAGCTGCTTAACGAACTGGCTCATAACCCAGAAATGCAGAAAACCTGGGAAAGCTATCACTTAATCCGTGACTCAATGCGGGGTGATACTCCCGAGGTGCTCCATTTCGATATCTCTTCACGCGTGATGGCCGCCATTGAAGAAGAGCCAGTACGTCAACCGGCGACATTGATCCCGGAAGCCCAGCCTGCGCCGCATCAATGGCAGAAAATGCCATTCTGGCAGAAAGTACGTCCGTGGGCGGCACAGCTTACCCAAATGGGCGTAGCCGCATGCGTATCGCTTGCAGTTATCGTTGGCGTCCAGCACTATAATGGACAATCTGAAACGTCCCAGCAGCCCGAAACGCCGGTATTTAATACACTGCCGATGATGGGTAAAGCCAGCCCGGTAAGCCTGGGAGTACCTTCTGAAGCGACCGCAAACAATGGTCAACAGCAGCAGGTACAGGAGCAGCGTCGTCGCATTAATGCAATGTTGCAGGATTACGAACTGCAACGCCGACTCCACTCTGAACAGCTTCAGTTTGAGCAGGCGCAAACCCAGCAAGCCGCTGTACAGGTGCCAGGAATTCAAACTTTAGGAACGCAATCGCAGTAATGAAGCAACTTTGGTTTGCCATGTCATTAGTGACAGGTAGCCTGTTATTCTCTGCTAACGCCTCGGCCACTCCCGCGTCCGGGGCGTTATTACAGCAGATGAACCTGGCCAGTCAGTCACTGAATTACGAGCTGTCATTCATCAGCATCAATAAACAGGGTGTTGAGTCTCTGCGTTATCGACATGCACGCCTCGATAACCGTCCTCTTGCACAATTGTTGCAAATGGATGGCCCGCGCCGGGAAGTGGTACAGCGCGGCAATGAAATCAGCTATTTTGAACCGGGACTTGAACCGTTCACGCTTAATGGCGATTACATTGTTGATTCTCTGCCATCGCTTATCTATACCGATTTCAAACGCCTTTCTCCTTACTACGACTTTATCTCCGTCGGGCGCACGCGTATTGCTGATCGTCTTTGCGAAGTCATTCGCGTGGTTGCCCGAGATGGTACACGCTACAGCTACATCGTGTGGATGGACACCGAATCGAAATTACCGATGCGGGTTGATCTCCTTGATCGCGATGGTGAAACGCTGGAACAATTTCGCGTGATTGCTTTTAACGTCAATCAGGATATCAGCAGCAGTATGCAGACGCTGGCGAAGGCAAATTTGCCGCCGTTGCTTTCTGTTCCTGTAGGTGAAAAAGCTAAATTCAGCTGGACGCCAACCTGGTTGCCACAGGGTTTTAGCGAAGTTTCCAGTAGTCGACGTCCGCTACCGACGATGGACAACATGCCTATCGAATCACGTCTCTATTCCGACGGATTATTCAGCTTCTCGGTAAACGTTAACCGCGCTACGCCATCGAGCACCGATCAGATGTTGCGCACCGGACGCAGAACCGTCAGTACAAGCGTACGTGATAACGCCGAAATCACCATTGTCGGTGAACTGCCGCCGCAAACGGCGAAACGCATTGCCGAGAATATTAAGTTCGGGGCAGCGCAATGATCAAAGAGTGGGCTACCGTCGTCTCCTGGCAAAACGGGCAGGCGCTGGTCAGTTGTGATGTTAAAGCTTCATGCAGCAGCTGCGCTTCACGCGCCGGTTGCGGTAGCCGCGTGTTAAATAAACTTGGCCCGCAAACCACGCATACCATTGTCGTACCCTGTGATGAGCCGTTAGTGCCGGGGCAAAAAGTGGAATTGGGGATCGCCGAAGGCAGCCTGCTTAGCTCCGCATTACTGGTTTATATGTCGCCGCTGGTGGGATTATTCCTCATCGCTTCGCTATTTCAGCTACTCTTTGCTTCTGACGTCGCAGCATTATGTGGTGCGATCCTCGGCGGTATTGGCGGGTGCAACCGATCATCTTAAGCGTGGCATTGCCGCCTGGCCTTGTGCGATTTGAAACATCTTCGGAAGACGCGAGCCAGTGATTTCACTGGCTTTGTTGCATTTTGCATAACAAATGCGAGGACGTTTCCAGATACCACAATCCATACGGTATGAACATTTCCTCGCCTCAATGTTGTAGTGTAGAATGCGGCGTTTCTATTAATACAGACGTTAAGCTCAGAACAGCGACTTCTAAAAGCCTGGTTAACCGGGCATTAAGGCACAATAATCATACTTTATGAAGAATATACGTAACTTTTCGATCATAGCTCACATTGACCACGGTAAATCGACGCTGTCTGACCGTATTATCCAGATCTGCGGTGGCCTGTCTGACCGTGAAATGGAGGCGCAGGTTCTCGATTCCATGGATCTTGAGCGTGAGCGTGGCATTACCATCAAAGCGCAAAGCGTGACGCTGGACTACAAAGCGTCTGACGGCGAAACCTATCAGCTTAACTTTATCGACACCCCGGGCCACGTAGACTTCTCCTATGAAGTTTCCCGTTCGCTGGCTGCCTGTGAAGGTGCATTGCTGGTGGTCGACGCCGGGCAGGGCGTAGAAGCGCAAACCCTGGCAAACTGCTACACCGCCATGGAAATGGATCTCGAAGTGGTGCCGGTACTGAACAAGATTGACCTGCCGGCAGCCGATCCTGAACGCGTGGCGGAAGAAATTGAAGATATCGTCGGCATCGACGCCACCGACGCGGTGCGCTGTTCAGCGAAAACCGGCGTTGGTGTGCAGGACGTTCTCGAACGTCTGGTGCGCGACATTCCGCCGCCGGAAGGCGATCCGGAAGGGGATATCTTTCGCCGCCGGAAGGCGATCCGGAAGGCCCGTTGCAGGCACTAATTATCGACTCATGGTTCGACAACTACCTGGGCGTTGTTTCACTTATCCGTATTAAAAACGGCACCCTGCGTAAGGGCGACAAAGTGAAAGTCATGAGTACCGGGCAGACCTATAACGCCGACCGTCTGGGCATCTTCACGCCGAAACAGGTTGACCGCACTGAACTGAAATGTGGCGAAGTAGGCTGGCTCGTATGTGCGATTAAAGATATCCACGGCGCTCCAGTCGGCGATACCTTAACGCTGGCGCGTAATCCGGCAGAAAAGGCGCTGCCTGGCTTTAAGAAAGTCAAACCGCAGGTATACGCCGGTCTGTTCCCGGTAAGTTCCGACGACTATGAAGCCTTCCGTGACGCGCTGGGTAAACTCAGCCTGAACGATGCCTCACTGTTCTATGAGCCGGAAAGCTCCAGCGCGCTGGGCTTTGGTTTCCGCTGCGGCTTCCTCGGCCTGCTGCACATGGAGATCATCCAGGAACGTCTGGAACGTGAATACGATCTGGATCTGATCACCACTGCGCCGACCGTAGTGTATGAAGTTGAAACCACGTCAAGAGAAGTTATCTACGTCGACAGCCCATCCAAGCTGCCTGCGGTAAATAACATCTACGAACTGCGCGAGCCGATTGCAGAGTGTCACATGCTGCTGCCGCAGGCATATCTCGGCAACGTTATTACGTTGTGCGTAGAAAAACGCGGCGTGCAGACCAATATGGTTTACCACGGTAATCAGGTGGCGCTGACGTACGAGATCCCGATGGCGGAAGTGGTGCTCGACTTCTTCGATCGCCTGAAATCTACCTCGCGTGGTTATGCGTCTCTGGATTACAACTTCAAACGCTTCCAGGCGTCCGACATGGTACGTGTAGACGTATTAATCAACGGTGAACGTGTTGATGCGCTGGCGTTGATCACCCACCGTGATAATTCGCAAAACCGCGGTCGCGAGTTGGTGGAGAAGATGAAAGATCTGATCCCACGCCAGCAGTTTGATATCGCCATTCAGGCAGCGATTGGTACGCACATCATTGCGCGATCCACCGTGAAACAGCTGCGTAAAAACGTACTGGCTAAATGTTATGGCGGCGATATCAGCCGTAAGAAAAAGCTGCTGCAGAAGCAGAAAGAAGGTAAGAAACGCATGAAGCAGATCGGTAACGTCGAGCTGCCGCAGGAAGCGTTCCTCGCCATTCTGCACGTCGGCAAAGACAACAAATAACCCTTAGGAGTTGGCATGGCGAATATGTTTGCCCTGATTCTGGTGATTGCCACACTGGTGACGGGCATTTTATGGTGCGTGGATAAATTCTTTTTCGCACCTAAACGGCGGGAACGTCAGGCAGCGGCGCAGGCGGCTGCCGGGGACTCACTGGATAAAGCAACGTTGAAGAAAGTTGCGCCGAAGCCTGGCTGGCTGGAAACCGGTGCTCAGGTTCGATGATGCCGACTCTGTTAATCGGTGATTTTATTCTGGTAGAGAAGTTTGCTTATGGCATTAAAGATCCTATCTACCAGAAAACGCTGATCGAAACCGGTCATCCGAAACGCGGCGATATCGTGGTCTTTAAATATCCGGAAGATCCAAAGCTTGATTACATCAAGCGCGCGGTGGGTTTACCGGGCGATAAAGTCACTTACGATCCGGTCTCAAAAGAGCTGACGATTCAACCGGGATGCAGTTCCGGCCAGGCGTGTGAAAACGCGCTGCCGGTCACCTACTCAAACGTGGAACCGAGCGATTTCGTTCAGACCTTCTCACGCCGTAATGGTGGGGAAGCGACCAGCGGATTCTTTGAAGTGCCGAAAAACGAAACCAAAGAAAATGGAATTCGTCTTTCCGAGCGTAAAGAGACACTGGGTGATGTGACGCACCGCATTCTGACAGTGCCGATTGCGCAGGATCAGGTGGGGATGTATTACCAGCAGCCAGGGCAACAACTGGCAACCTGGATTGTTCCTCCGGGACAATACTTCATGATGGGCGACAACCGCGACAACAGCGCGGACAGCCGTTACTGGGGCTTTGTGCCGGAAGCGAATCTGGTCGGTCGGGCAACGGCTATCTGGATGAGCTTCGATAAGCAAGAAGGCGAATGGCCGACTGGTCTGCGCTTAAGTCGCATTGGCGGCATCCATTAATAGCCATCTTCGTTCACGTTGTCGCCGTTATGGCGACAACGTGAATTATTTATGAGATAAATCTCCCGTGGCTAACGACATCCCCCGTCGTTGTGTATAGAATATTCCCCCGAAGTTTAAGGTTGGCACCTCCAGGTTGCCACGGCACACGAAACAGCGTTGGTCCCCATATACCGGTAAACTGAAACTGCAGCGAAGCAGTTAGCAGAACCATGTATATCAGGTCTGTTTCGTGTGCTGAATTGTTGACGCATTTATTTATTGGTATCGCATGAACCCCATCGTAATTAATCGGCTTCAACGGAAGCTGGGCTACACTTTTAATCATCAGGAACTGTTGCAGCAGGCATTAACTCATCGTAGTGCCAGCAGTAAACATAACGAGCGTTTAGAATTTTTAGGCGACTCTATTCTGAGCTACGTTATCGCCAATGCGCTTTATCACCGTTTCCCTCGTGTGGATGAAGGCGATATGAGCCGGATGCGCGCCACGCTGGTCCGTGGCAATACGCTGGCGGAACTGGCGCGCGAATTTGAGTTAGGCGAGTGCTTACGTTTAGGGCCAGGTGAACTTAAAAGCGGTGGATTTCGTCGTGAGTCAATTCTCGCCGACACCGTCGAAGCATTAATTGGTGGCGTATTCCTCGACAGTGATATTCAAACCGTCGAGAAATTAATCCTCAACTGGTATCAAACTCGTTTGGACGAAATTAGCCCAGGCGATAAACAAAAAGATCCGAAAACGCGCTTGCAAGAATATTTGCAGGGTCGCCATCTGCCGCTGCCGACTTATCTGGTAGTCCAGGTACGTGGCGAAGCGCACGATCAGGAATTTACTATCCACTGCCAGGTCAGCGGCCTGAGTGAACCGGTGGTTGGCACAGGTTCAAGCCGTCGTAAGGCTGAGCAGGCTGCCGCCGAACAGGCGTTGAAAAAACTGGAGCTGGAATGAGCATCGATAAAAGTTACTGCGGATTTATTGCCATCGTCGGACGTCCGAACGTTGGCAAATCCACATTGTTGAACAAACTGCTGGGGCAGAAAATCTCCATCACTTCCCGCAAGGCGCAGACAACTCGTCACCGCATTGTGGGGATCCATACTGAAGGCGCGTATCAGGCGATCTACGTTGATACCCCTGGCCTGCATATGGAAGAAAAACGCGCCATTAACCGCCTGATGAACAAAGCGGCGAGCAGCTCTATTGGCGATGTTGAGCTGGTGATTTTTGTCGTTGAAGGCACCCGCTGGACGCCGGACGACGAAATGGTGCTCAACAAACTGCGCGAAGGCAAAGCGCCGGTAATCCTCGCGGTGAACAAAGTGGACAACGTGCAGGAGAAAGCCGATCTGCTGCCGCACCTGCAGTTCCTGGCAAGCCAGATGAACTTCCTCGATATCGTGCCAATCTCTGCCGAAACCGGGCTGAATGTTGACACTATTGCGGCAATCGTGTGTAAGCATCTACCTGAAGCGACTCATCACTTCCCGGAAGATTACATCACCGATCGCTCACAGCGTTTTATGGCGTCTGAAATCATCCGCGAAAAACTGATGCGTTTCCTCGGCGCTGAACTGCCGTACTCCGTGACCGTGGAGATCGAACGTTTCGTCTCTAACGAACGCGGTGGTTATGACATCAACGGTTTGATTCTCGTTGAGCGTGAAGGGCAGAAGAAGATGGTCATTGGCAACAAAGGGGCCAAGATCAAAACCATCGGGATTGAAGCGCGTAAAGACATGCAGGAAATGTTCGAAGCGCCTGTTCACCTTGAACTGTGGGTAAAAGTGAAATCCGGTTGGGCCGACGACGAACGCGCACTGCGCAGTCTCGGTTACGTTGACGATCTTTAAGAGTAACTCCGATGGAAGGCTGGCAGCGCGCATTTGTCCTGCATAGTCGCCCGTGGAGCGAAACCAGCCTGATGCTGGACGTCTTCACGGAGGAATCGGGTCGCGTGCGTCTGGTTGCCAAAGGCGCACGCTCTAAACGCTCTACTCTGAAAGGTGCATTACAGCCTTTCACCCCTCTCTTGCTACGTTTTGGCGGGCGTGGCGAAGTCAAAACGCTGCGCAGTGCTGAAGCCGTCTCGCTGGCGCTGCCATTAAGCGGTATCACGCTTTACAGCGGTCTGTACATCAACGAACTTCTCTCCCGCGTACTGGAATACGAGACGCGCTTCTCTGAACTCTTTTTCGATTACTTGCACTGCATTCAGTCTCTTGCCGGGGTCACTGGTACGCCAGAACCCGCGCTGCGCCGCTTTGAACTGGCACTGCTCGGGCATCTGGGTTATGGCGTCAATTTTACCCATTGTGCGGGTAGCGGCGAGCCGGTAGATGACACCATGACGTATCGTTATCGCGAAGAAAAAGGGTTTATCGCAAGCGTCGTTATCGACAATAAAACGTTCACCGGAAGGCAGTTAAAAGCGTTAAACGCACGGGAATTTCCTGACGCAGACACACTGCGCGCCGCGAAACGCTTTACCCGCATGGCGCTTAAGCCGTATCTTGGCGGTAAACCATTAAAGAGCAGGGAACTGTTCCGGCAGTTTATGCCTAAGCGAACGGTGAAAACACATTATGAATGATGAGGATTGTCATGGCTGAATTACTGTTAGGCGTCAACATTGACCATATCGCTACGCTGCGCAACGCGCGCGGTACCGCTTACCCGGATCCGGTGCAGGCCGCGTTTATTGCCGAGCAGGCGGGAGCGGACGGCATTACCGTGCATTTACGTGAAGATCGCCGTCACATTACTGACCGCGACGTGCGCATCCTGCGTCAGACGCTGGATACCCGCATGAATCTGGAGATGGCGGTGACCGAAGAGATGCTGGCGATCGCCGTTGAGACGAAGCCACATTTTTGCTGTCTGGTACCGGAAAAGCGTCAGGAAGTAACAACCGAAGGCGGCCTGGATGTCGCAGGGCAGCGTGACAAAATGCGCGATGCCTGCAAACGTCTGGCAGATGCCGGGATTCAGGTTTCTCTGTTTATTGACGCCGATGAAGAGCAGATCAAAGCTGCGGCAGAGGTTGGCGCACCGTTTATCGAGATCCACACCGGTTGCTATGCTGATGCCAAAACTGACGCCGAACAGGCGCAAGAGCTGGCGCGTATCGCCAAAGCCGCGACCTTTGCCGCAAGCCTCGGTCTGAAAGTTAACGCCGGACACGGTCTGACCTATCACAACGTGAAAGCCATTGCCGCCATCCCTGAGATGCATGAACTGAATATCGGTCATGCCATTATTGGTCGTGCAGTGATGACCGGACTGAAAGATGCGGTGGCAGAAATGAAGCGTCTGATGCTGGAAGCGCGTGGCTAATGGCAATATTAGGTTTAGGCACGGATATTGTGGAGATCGCTCGCATCGAAGCGGTGATCGCCCGATCCGGTGATCGCCTGGCACGCCGCGTATTAAGCGATAACGAATGGGCTATCTGGAAAACGCACCACCAGCCGGTGCGTTTTCTGGCGAAGCGTTTTGCTGTGAAAGAAGCCGCAGCAAAAGCGTTTGGCACCGGGATCCGCAATGGTCTGGCGTTTAATCAATTTGAAGTATTCAATGATGAGCTCGGCAAACCACGGCTACGGCTATGGGGCGAGGCATTAAAACTGGCGGAAAAGCTGGGCGTTGCAAATATGCATGTAACGCTTTGCTTTCTTAAATATGCATGTAACGCTGGCAGATGAACGCCACTATGCTTGTGCCACGGTAATTATTGAAAGTTAAAATAATACCGTTCTCTTTAAAAAGTAAAACCCCCGAACTGGTAAGGAACGGGGGTTTTACTTTTTAACTTTAATTTTGTGCAGCATGCACCCTCAACAACAGCGATTATGGATCAGTGTACTTATCTTTTACAAGCAACTTGCAATCTTTAGCATAAAAACTCGAGCCTTTACGAAGAAAGCAATATTGATGGAAAGATTAACGTGACCGCCAATTCGTAAGTACATTAAAATTGGCTTCGTTATTGAAGATTTTGCTGTGCTTTACACCATGCCACAGAATTCCCCCATTGAAACGAGTGGTGTCGTCAAAGCTCTGGTGTGGAGTGCAGCATGCACCCTCAATAACTCGCACGTTCAGTTTTGGGGAGATGTAAGGGCTAATCTGAATGGCTGCATTCCTTGTTTAAGGAAAAACGAATGACTGATTGCCGATACCTGATTAAACGGGTCATCAAAATCATCATTGCTGTTTTACAGCTGATCCTTCTGTTCTTATAACACAAGGAAACGTACTTAAGGTGCGTCCGGTGAACCAGTCGGACGCACCTTTAATAACTATAAATAAGTGTCTGGGCAGATACTATATAAATTAACTTAGTGAATGATTATGCTAATGTCATCAATTAAATAAATATAATGGCGTTAAGGCTTCCCAGTAATATAATTAATACTCTACTTCCAGAGTAGAATATTAAATTTTATCCGCGTGGTGCATCAGCACAAATTTATCCCACAACTGTTCTTCTGTCTCGACATGCGCCGGATCTTTCACAATAGTATTGGGGATCGGGCACACCTTCTGGCAGGTTGGTGTCTCGTAGTGCCCTACGCATTCGGTACACTTATCGCTGTTAATCTCGTAGATATGATCTCCCATTGAAATCGCCTCATTCGGGCATTCGGGTTCACACATATCACAATTGATGCATTTTTTAGTGATTAACAACGCCATAAGGAAACTCTCAAAACAACACAAACCGGGCGGGCATTATACGCGCATTCTTTACTCAGACCAGTTTTTTCACCAGCGCTTCACTATGACGAATACGTTCTGGTGCCAGTTCCAGATCCTGCTGAATCAGCGCAATGAACAGCAAATCCGTTAACATTCCCTGAGCGTGACAAGCAGAGATTGAAGCACTGTTTGTCGCTTGTTCTTCGGCAATGGTATACAGGCAATGAGAAGCACGCTGTTGCAGGGCATTCGGAGTAAAGCCGGTAATCGCCAGCACTTTTCCGCCCACTCGCAGCATCTCATCTGCCGCCAGGTTTAACTCGCGTCGTACACCGGTGTAGGAAATGGCTAATAACAGATCGTCAGGGGACGACGCCTGTACTGTTGCGAGTAGCGCATGCATATCGCGCACTGCGGCAGCATTGAAGCCAATCTTCATCAGCTTCCAGGCAAAGTTTTGCGCCACCAGACCCGAAGCGCCAATACCGGTCAGAATTATCCGCCGCGCAGAGCGCAACATTGTTACGCATTCATGCAGTTTCTCTTCACTATTAACGTTTAGCGTTGCGTACATAGCGGCAGTATTTTCTTTAATCAGTTTTTCGCCGACCAGCCGTAACGGATCATCACCGCGGATTTGGTTATGAATGGGTCATCACCGCGGATTTGGTTATGAATGGGCACGGAGGGAGATTCCGGCTGGCTTGCCAGCGCTTCACTCAACGCCAACTTAAGTGCCGGAAAACCTTTATAGCCGAGTTTTTGCGCGAACTTCACGACGCTGGACTGACTGACTCCGGCTTCGTTGGCCAGTTGCTGAGAGCTTAAATGGCGCGCCGTATCAGGTTGTAGCAGCAGATAATCCGCCAGTTTTTTATCACTCTGGGCAAGCCCCTGGTAACGCTGACGGATACGAAGTAAGCCGTTCATATCTTTCCTCGCGATGAAATAGTGGCGACAACAGGCAATATGAGACAAACGCGAGTGAATTTTATATTCCATTGCCGCTAATTGCCATGAATTAAAAATTCCAGTTAGCCATGATGCGGTCGATTGTTGCCGGAAAAGTGATGATCTATCTGTTAGGCTATGTAGTAGCGAAAATTAATCAGGATGTTTCAGTCCAGAGGAGTATGGTTTGGCAACTCACGAGCGTCGTGTGGTGTTTTTTGACTTAGATGGAACATTGCATCAGCAGGATATGTTCGGCAGTTTTCTGCGCTATTTACTACGTCGCCAACCGCTGAATGCGTTACTTGTCCTGCCGTTGTTACCGATTATAGCCATTGCGTTATTGATAAAAGGTCGTGCGGCACGCTGGCCGATGAGTCTGCTTCTGTGGGGGTGCACTTTTGGTCACAGCGAAGCACGTTTACAGACGTTGCAGGCCGATTTCGTGCGCTGGTTTCGCGACAATGTTACCGCCTTTCCGCTGGTTCAGGAGCGATTAACCACCTACCTGTTAAGTTCCGATGCTGATATCTGGTTGATTACCGGCTCTCCGCAGCCGCTGGTTGAAGCGGTTTATTTCGATACGCCCTGGCTGCCGCGGGTTAATCTTATCGCCAGCCAAATTCAGCGTGGCTATGGTGGTTGGGTATTGACGATGCGTTGTCTGGGACATGAAAAGGTCGCACAACTGGAGCGCAAAATCGGCACTCCGCTGCGGCTGTACAGTGGCTATAGCGACAGTAATCAGGACAATCCGCTGCTTTATTTCTGTCAGCATCGTTGGCGAGTAACCCCGCGCGGTGAACTCCAGCAACTGGAATAGAGTAAAGCATAGCGTCCGTGTATAATGCGCCGCGCTTTTATAACCGGAGTTTTCTTTTTGTCTGAAGTCGAATTTAGCCACGAATACTGGATGCGTCACGCGCTGACGCTGGCGAAACGTGCCTGGGATGAGCGGGAAGTGCCGGTCGGCGCGGTATTAGTGCATAACAATCGGGTAATCGGCGAAGGCTGGAACCGCCCGATTGGTCGCCATGATCCCACCGCACATGCAGAAATCATGGCCCTGCGGCAGGGTGGTCTGGTGATGCAAAATTATCGTCTGATCGACGCCACGTTGTATGTCACGCTTGAACCATGTGTAATGTGTGCCGGAGCGATGATCCACAGTCGCATTGGTCGCGTGGTCTTTGGTGCGCGTGACGCGAAAACTGGCGCTGCGGGATCTTTAATGGATGTGCTGCATCATCCGGGTATGAATCACCGAGTGGAAATTACGGAAGGAATACTGGCGGATGAGTGCGCGGCGTTGCTCAGTGACTTCTTTCGCATGCGCCGCCAGGAAATTAAAGCGCAGAAAAAAGCGCAATCCTCGACGGATTAATTTTGTTTCTCTTCACTCCCTTTCCTGGAAAACAGCAGAGAGGGAGAGTGGGTCAAATAGTTTGATGACGACTGGGAAAGAAACGAGAGAAAAGGAAATTTCTCTTTGCCCAACTCCGTAGGCGATACCGCCGGATAATCCTGCGCCAGTTGCATCGCCGCTTCTGTAGCCTGCTTCTCTTTCTCTTGCAGATAACCCACCAGGCTAATCTGATACTTACGAATATTTTCGACATAAGCGTAGGCTTCATGTCCACGAGCGTAGCCGTAAGTCAGCTTGCTGTAATAGGGTTTCTGGCTAAGTAAAGGCAGACGCTGTTTTACGTCAGCCCAACTGTCAGGATTCCCTTTGGTTTTTGCCGTCAGGGCGCGGGCATCCAGCATATGCGCATAGCCCATATTGTACGCAGCGAGGGCAAACCAGATCCGCTCGTTCTCCGGCACACTTTCCGGCACTTTACTCATCATATCCTGCAAATAACGCACGCCACCGCTGATGCTCTGTTCGGCATCGGTACGATCCGTAATGCCGAGGCTTTGCGCGGTATTTTTGGTTAACATCATCATGCCGCGCACACCCGTCGGTGAAGTGGCCTGTGCATCCCAGTGCGATTCCTGATAAGCAATAGCGGCCAGCAAACGCCAGTCAATTTCTTCGGCGTATTTCTCAAACAGGGGCTTTAACTGCGGCAGTACCGCATCGACGGCGCGTAAAAATGTGCGCGTATCGACGTAATCAAAATCATCGCCATGCCCCAGGTATTTCTCTTCAATGCGTGCCAGCGTACCGTCTTCATTCATTTCGTTGAAGAAGTCGAGCAGGGCGGCGGAAAGGGTATTATCGCCATCTAACGGGCTAAACCAGGTCACCGGTTGTTCATCGGTGATATCGAGCGCTACGGCGAGTTCCGGGTGAACGCGCTGAAACAGGCTGATGGCGACAGAATCAGCAATGGTGTAATCGAGTTTTCCTTCGATGACATCTTCCATTAATTCCGCAGAGCCTTTTTTGTCGTCTACCTTCCAGCTTAATTCCGGGAATTTTGTTTCTTTCAGGGTCTGGAGATCGTTAACCACCACATGACCCGGTGCAACGGTGAGTTGCTCCGCCGTCAGGTTGCCCAGCGTACGTGGGCGATACTGACCCACTTTATAAACCAGTTGTTGTGACACGGAATAATAGGTAGGGCCAGGCTGATAATTTTTTACCCGCTCACTGTTATAGACAAGTCCTGCCGCCAGCAGGTCGGCGTTACCATTATCGAGGTCGTCAAACAGCTGGCTGATATTCTGCCGCACGGTCACTTTCAGTTTTACGCCGAGGTAATCGGCAAACTGTTTCGCCAGTTCGTAATCCAGGCCAAAAGGTTTCCCGTTGATTTCGTTATACGTCAGGGGAGTATGAATGGTGCTCACACGCAACTCTCCCCGCGCTTGAATGGCGGCGATACGGTTGTCGGCTTTACCAAACCAGGGAATGGATGGCCAGAGAGCGACCGCGAGCAGCAGTGCCAGAATGCCGATGAACAGATAATTAATCTTTAATTTTTTCAATTAGTTAATTCTCTGTGTCGTGCGCGTCCCAGCTTGAAAAAACGTAATAATAGTGAAAGGTTTACTCATAAATGAGCGGCATTTTGCGTAAACCTGCGCCAGATGGCAACTTATTACAGCCATTGGCGGCACGCGTTGCTAATTCGCGATGGTGATTTTATTTCCACGCAAACGGTTTCGTCAGCGCATCAGATTCTTTATAATGACGCCCGTTTCCCCCCCTTGGGTACACCGAAAGCTTAGAAGACGAGAGACTTATGATGGAAATTCTGCGTGGTTCGCCTGCACTGTCGGCATTCCGAATCAACAAACTGCTGGCACGTTTTCAGGCTGCCAGGCTCCCGGTTCACAATATTTACGCCGAGTATGTCCATTTTGCTGACCTCAATGCGCCGTTAAACGATGATGAGCACGCACAACTTGAACGCCTGCTGAAATATGGCCCGGCACTCGCCAGCCACGCCCCGCAAGGCAAACTCCTGCTGGTGACCCCGCGTCCTGGCACCATCTCTCCCTGGTCTTCGAAAGCGACCGATATTGCCCATAACTGCGGGCTACAACAGGTAAACCGCCTTGAGCGCGGCGTTGCTTACTATATAGAAGCCGGTACGCTGACCAATGAACAATGGCAGCAGGTTACCGCTGAACTGCACGACCGCATGATGGAAACGGTCTTTTTTGCTTTAGATGATGCAGAGCAGTTGTTTGCACACCATCAACCGACTCCGGTCACCAGCGTTGATTTGCTGGGGCAGGGCCGTCAGGCGCTAATCGACGCTAACCTGCGTCTTGGCCTGGCACTGGCGGAAGATGAAATTGACTATCTGCAGGATGCTTTCACAAAGCTTGGTCGTAACCCGAACGACATCGAACTGTATATGTTTGCCCAGGCGAACTCCGAGCACTGCCGCCACAAAATTTTTAACGCCGACTGGGTTATCGATGGTGAACAGCAGCCGAAATCGCTGTTCAAGATGATCAAAAATACTTTCGAAACCACGCCAGATCACGTTCTCTCTGCTTATAAAGATAACGCCGCCGTAATGGAAGGTTCTGAAGTGGGCCGCTACTTTGCTGACCACGAAACGGGCCGCTACGATTTCCATCAGGAACCGGCGCATATTCTGATGAAAGTCGAAACTCACAACCACCCGACGGCGATTTCTCCGTGGCCGGGCGCGGCGACCGGTTCCGGCGGTGAAATCCGCGATGAAGGTGCCACCGGGCGCGGCGCAAAGCCGAAAGCGGGTCTGGTTGGTTTCTCCGTTTCCAACCTGCGAATTCCTGGCTTCGAACAGCCGTGGGAAGAAGATTTCGGTAAGCCTGAGCGCATTGTCACCGCGCTGGACATCATGACCGAAGGCCCGCTGGGCGGCGCGGCGTTTAACAACGAATTTGGTCGTCCGGCACTGAACGGCTACTTCCGTACTTATGAAGAAAAAGTGAACAGCCACAACGGCGAAGAGCTGCGCGGTTATCACAAACCGATCATGCTGGCGGGG
>OBYJ01000550.1_pt1 | contig 19108 bp, 13 predicted proteins | sample 1495481 | NCBI WGS metagenome assembly OBYJ01 (sample SAMEA2580197, study PRJEB22360) | human gut metagenome | biome: human gut; feature: human-associated habitat; material: faeces | place: Denmark | collected 2008/2010
AGAATATCTTGGAAGGCCGGAAACCGAAACGTAAGAAATAATATAGGAAGAAGTCGTGCAGTTCATAAGGACCTACCAAATCTTCTGTTTTCTGTTTAATTTCTCCGTTCTCATCCGCCGGAATCAATTCCGGGCTAATAGGAGTGTCTACAATATCAAGCAAAGTAGCTTTCGAGTTTTCGTCCATACCGTTTTCTGCCACCCATTGTACTAAATATTTCACAAGTGTTTTGGGAACACTCGCATTTACCCCGTACATGGACATGTGATCGCCGTTGTAAGTAGCCCATCCCAATGCAAGTTCGGATAAATCCCCTGTGCCGATAACCATTCCCCAAGTCTGATTGGCCACATCCATTAGTATTTGTGTACGTTCGCGCGCTTGCGAATTCTCGTATGTAACGTCATGTACATTCATGTCATGTTCGATGTCCTTAAAATGTTGGATGCAGGCATCTTTAATACTAATTTCACGGATGGATATACCTAATGATTTCATTAGATCGATCGCATTATGGTAGGTGCGGTCAGTCGTTCCGAAACCCGGCATCGTGATTCCGAGAATACCTTTCCGGGATAATCCCAGTTTATCGAAGGTCTTCACGCAGACGAGCAGTGCCAGTGTTGAGTCTAGTCCGCCTGAAATACCCACTACAGCTGTTTTGGCTCCGGTGTGAACTAATCTTTGTGCTAGTCCGGCCACTTGGATAGAGAATATTTCTTCGCAATGTTCATTTAGCTCAATTCCTTGTGGTACGAAAGGATGGGCATTGAACTTCCGGGTTAAGGTCAGTTCTTTGCTGTTGACAAATTCTGTTGCGATAGAAACCGCCTTCTTGTCTCCTAAATTTGCCTGATTAGCGGCGAAGGTAGTATTTATTCTGCGTTCTGCCCGGATGCGTTCCACATCAATTTCGCTGATAATCAGTTGCTCTTTCATACTGAAACGTTCGCTGCGTGCAAGCAGTGAACCGTTTTCATAAATCAGCCCATTACCGGCAAAAACCACATCGGTAGTAGATTCTCCAAAGCCACAAGACGAGAATACATATCCGGCAATACAACGTGCAGATTGTTGGCTGATAAGAGAACAAAGATAATTGTTCTTTCCAATGCCTTCATTATCAGCAGACATATTGAACAGAATCTCTGCCCCTTGTAGTGCCAGTGAGGAACTTGGAGGTATAGTAGACCAAAGGTCCTCGCATATCTCAATGCCAAAAGTCGTATCTGAAGTCTCAAAAAGCAGATTTGCACCTATGGGAACGATTTGTCCACACAGGCGTACATTGTTTGTAGCCAACTGAAGCGCTGATGTGAACCAACGTTGTTCGTAGAATTCTTTATAATTCGGCAGATAGGTCTTGGCTGCAACTCCCAACACTTTCCCTTTCTGAATCACTACGGCTGCATTGATAACTGTCGAATTGACAACGACAGGCATGCCAACAATAGAAATGATATCTAATTGACGGGTGTTATTCAGAATTTGCATCAGCCCCATTTCTGCTTCTTCCAGCAAAAGTTGTTGTCCGAATAGGTCACCACAAGTATATCCGGTGATACTCATTTCCGGGAAAATAATGATCTGCACTCCTTTTCCTTCAGCCACTGCAATCAGACTTTCTATCTTCTCTACATTGAATTTACAGTCAGCCACTTTTACGTGTGGCACGGCTGCAGCTACTTTCACAAATCCGTAGTTCATCTTATACCTTATTTATATATAATGAGTGCAAAAATAGGAAATAGTTTTGAATAATTATCTTTTCTATATTGAATCCTCTTAATAAGCTATTTTGTATGAGTTGTGATGTTGTTATTTGAGCAATTAAAGTAACTATCAAAATGAACGTTTATATTCAACTATCATTGAAATATGTTGTGGATTTATTTTCATTTATGGGTTTGTGTACTTAAATATGTATCAAAAAGATATAAGTGGAAATTTGGTATAAAATATGCGACATATTGTTTCTTTTATTTAAATATAATATATATATTTGTAGCCAAAATAGAACAATATTGAAGTACACCTAAACAGAACAAGTGATATTAGTGTTTAATTTATAACTTAAGAGAGCAGATGGTCATACATTTAATTCACACAGCAGTAACACGAAAAATCTATTTGGATATTTGGCGCAATATTAAGAATTTGCCAAGTTAGTCTATTCCTATTCTATATTTATAGATAATAATAGCCTATCCCGGGTCGGTGCAGAATATGCTTAAAACCGATTTTGGGGGAAGGGGTGTATTGTTATTTCCTACGCAAAGATAAGCGTATTCCTCATTGTAGATAAATCTATAAAAATAAATCAATTTCATTAATTTTAATTCAAGTATCAAAGATGAGAAAATCAATTCTCTTGTTTGTACTCTTTACTCTGACAAGTATCCCCCTGTTGCTTTTTGCGCAGGGTGGATATCAGGTAACCGGACATATTATCTCGGCGGAAGATAATCAGCCGATGATTGGTGTGTCTGTTCTGGAGAAGGGTACAACAAACGGAGTAATTACCGATATCAATGGTAATTACAGTATCACAGTGACGAAGTCTCCTGCTACTTTGCAGTTCTCTTATGTCGGTATGAAAACGATAGATAAGCAGGTGACTGCTTCTACTCGTATAAATTTGACAATGGAAAACGATGCACAGATGGTGGAAGAAGTGGTAGTTGTCGCGTATGGTGTACGTAAGAAAGGAACAATCGCAGGTTCTGTATCTACGGTAAAAGCTGAAAAGATGGAAGATGTTCCTGCTCCGAGTTTCGACCAGGCACTGCAAGGACAGGCGCCAGGATTAATGGTGCTTTCTGATTCTGGTGAACCCAGTAAGGCAGCCACTTTTCGTATTCGCGGAACAAATTCAATTAATTCGGGAAAAGATCCTCTTTTTATATTGGATGGAGTAGCTATTTCAAGTTCGGATTTCAATACAATTAGTCCTAATGATATTGAAAGTATTTCAGTATTAAAAGATGCTTCTTCTACTTCTATTTATGGGGCACGTGCTTCCAATGGTGTGGTCGTTATTACATCCAAGCGCGGGCGTATGGGGGAAGCGGCTAAGGTTACTTTCCGTACACAGCTCGGATTTTCTCAACTAGCCTCAAAAGATTGGGATCAGATGAATACGGATGAACGCATTCAATTTGAGAAAGAAGTTGGACTGGATAAAGGACAAGATTATGAAAAGTTGAGTAAGACAAATATCAACTGGCTGGATAAAGTGTACAATGACACTGCCCCTTTGCAGAATTACGAGTTATCTGTAAACGGAGGCACGGAGAAATTGAATTATTATGTTTCAGGAAGTTATTACGATCAAGATGGCATTGCAGTAGGGTCTACATTCGAACGTGTCGGTTTTCGCGCCAATGTAGAGGCAAAAGCTAATAAATGGTTGAAGATAGGAACAAATTCAATGTTTGCCTATCAGGAAGTTGAACAGAGTGATGATGGAGAGTATGCGTTATGGGCTCCTATTTCCGCGTCTTTTTTTATGTTGCCTTACTGGAACCCTTATAAGGAAGATGGAAGTCTGGCACTTCAGGATGACGGGAGTTGGAAGGGAACGACAGAAAATCCGTTGGCATGGATGGCAAATAATCCGTTGTCGAATAAGAAATACAAACTTTTATCCACTTTTTATGCCGAGGTTACTCCGGTAAAGAATCTGACAATCCGTTCACAGCTAAGTGCTGATTATGGTCATACTACCTCTTTTTATCAAAGTTTCCCCAGTTACAAGCCAAATAATAATTATGGAGGTGCGCAGCGTAGCTCGTTTGATATGCTTAACCTGATGATTACAAATACGGCAAACTACCGTTTTATGTTGAATGATGTTCATTCATTCAATTTTATGGTTGGTCAGGAAGGTGAAAACTATCATTATGAAGGTTTCCAGTTAACTACTCGGGGACAGACAAATGATATTTTGACAAACTTAGCTTCAGGCTCAACTGCTTCATCATGGTCAGATCCTGTCACAGAATATTCTTTTCTCTCTTTCTTTGCCCGGGGCGAATACAATTATGATGACCGTTACTATGCTGATTTCTCGATTCGTGGGGATGGATCTTCACGTTTTGGTACCGATAACCATTGGGGAGCTTTCTGGTCAGTCGGTTTTATGTGGAACCTTCGTAAGGAGAAGTTCATGCAAAAATATGATTGGCTTACTAATGCGCAAATTGCGGTTAATACAGGTACATCCGGTAATTCTTCTATTAATAACTATGAGCATCTGGCTTTAGTTTCCGGTGGATATAAGTATGATAACGAATCAGGTATTGCAATTTCCCAGTTAGGAAATGAAGAATTGAGTTGGGAGTCTACATGGGCTACTAATGTGGCGTTGCATTTAGGTTTTATTGATCGTATCAATTTGGATGTGGAGTTTTATAATAAGAAAACGACCAATATGTTGATGGCGGTTCCTATTTCTTATACATCTACCGGTTTTGGGACCCGTTGGGATAATGTGGGAGCCATGCGGAATCGTGGTGTAGAAATTAATGTCGGCGCAGATGTACTCCGCATCAAAGACTTTAAATGGAATGTGAGTGCCAATGTATCCTATAATAAAAATGAAATAACCGAGCTCTATAATGGGGTGACAGAATATGTAGCTTCCGATACCGGTAGAATGGTTGCGGTAGGTCATCCGTTAGGAGAATTTTATCTGAACCGTTATGCGGGAGTTAATCCGATTAATGGAGATGCTTTATGGTATACCAAAGACGGTGAAATTACTACGGAATATAATGAAAGCGACAAGGTGATGCTGGGCAAAACACATGAAGCTCCCTGGCAAGGTGGTTTTGGTACTACACTTTCCTGGAAGGGATTTTCACTTTCCGCACAGTTCACATGGGTGGCTGATCGCTGGATGCTTAACAACGACAGAGTCTTTCAGGAGAGTAACGGACTGTTCAGTGCCTATAACCAGTCAAAACGTATGCTTTACGACCGATGGAAAAAACCGGGAGATGTGACTGATATTCCCCGTTATGGAGTAACTCCCCAACTGGATTCACGATTCCTTGAAGATGCATCTTTCCTGCGTCTAAAGAATTTGATGCTCAGCTATACGTTCCCACAGAAATGGTTGAAGCGGACTAGCTTTTTGAATAGTGCCCGTATTTATGCGCAGGGACAGAATTTGTTGACATTTACAAATTTCACGGGTATGGATCCGGAGTCTACGTCCAATGTGTATAAGGCCCAATATCCGATGTCACGTCAGTTCACATTCGGACTGGAAGTTTCATTCTAAAATAAATCAGTGATGATAAGAAAAATAAAATTATATATAGCTTTGGTTGCGGTATTGCTTTCGGCATCTTCCTGTCTTGACAAATATCCGCAAGATGCTATTCCGCAAGATGATGCTATTAAAACAGTGAGCGATGTGCGTCAAGCTTTGATCGGTATTTATGCGCAGTTTAAAAACAGCAGCCTATATAGCGGTTACTTGACCTTGTTGCCTGATATTCAGGCAGATCAGGTGTACGCTGTTAAAGGATATACGAATGTCTATGGTGATGTATGGCGTAATGAGATATTAGCTATCAATAAACAGGTGGAATATGTGTATGGTGGTTTGTATGCCGTTATCGGACGTTGTAATTTCGTTCTTGATTCAATGGCATAGCCAAATCACTGTTTTTTTGTTTTTGAATAACAGGCCTGCCGTAGAAGCGGCTACTTCCGATGACGAACAACTGGATAAGTTGGATAACTACAAGGGACATATTTATTTTGCCCGTGCGCTGGCTTATTCGGAACTGCTGAAGTGTTTCTGTAAAGCTTATGACAGTGATGAAGAGGCTGCCAATGAACTGGGAGTTGTATTACAGTCCAGTTACGTTAATCCGGGACCTGTAAAACGTGCTTCTTTAAAAGATTCCTATCAGTTTGTTTTGGATGATTTGGCTAAAGCTGTCGAATATCTGGCTGCGGATGATGATGATACTGCGGTTATCTATAATTCTGCATATTTCACGGTTGGTACAGTCAATGCTTTGTATGCTCGTATGTACCTGTATATGCAGAAGTGGGAGAAGGCCGTTGAGTATGCCACTAAAGTGATAGATAGTAAGAAGTATGCATTAGCTGATGCTACAAAGAACAGTTATTCGGTTACTTACAATGATTTTGCGTATATGTGGCAGTATGATAATTCTACTGAAATCATCTGGAAAGTAATGTTTGAGGTAAATTCCTATGGAGGCGCATTGGGTACCGTATTCCTCAATTATGATTATACATCTTATAAACCGGATTATGTACCGGCTAAATGGGTATTGGATGCCTATGCTAATGCTGATTTACGCTACAATGCCTATTTTGGTTCGGTAACAACCGGCTTCTCCCATGCGTTAACCTGGCCGCTTTTGATCAAATATATGGGTAATCAGGATTTTATAAGCCAAAGAGTATTATGTGTTTCCATGCCGAAGCCGTTTCGGTTGGCAGAGCAATATTTAATTCGTGCAGAGGCTTATTGCCGGATGGGAACAGCTTATTATGGAAAAGCCGGAATTGATATTTCTACTTTACGTATGGCTCGTTATTCTTCCTACGGTGGTTCTACCACACTAACAGAAGAGAACTGGTTTAAGACTGTCAGTGAAGAACGTATGAAAGAACTCTTTATGGAAGGTTTCCGCCTTAATGACTTGAAACGTTGGCATGAGGGATTTGAACGTAAAGAACAAACCTCGACTGTCTCTCCGGGCAATACGCTGAAGTTGGAGAAAGACGATCCGCGTTTTGTATGGCCTATCCCGCAACATGAGTTGGATGCTCCAGGTGTGGATTTAATGCCTAATGAAAGCAATAAATAATGTATAAAGATAATATAGAGAAACAATGAAACTATTAATAACAGGAATAGTAGCACTGATAACGCTGGCTGTCGGATTCTGGGGATGTAATGATCTCTCCCGAACGACTTACAGCGGTTCCGACTACGTGATGTTCTCCGATACATTATCTATGTATCCGGTGCAGGACAGCGAGAAATGGTTTGAAATTCCGGTAGTAGCTACAAATATATGCGATTATGACCGTTCTTTTGGCGTAGAAGTAGACGATAAGGCTAGTAATGCAATTGAAAAAAAGCAATATGTGGTTGAATCAAATACGGTAACCATTAAAGCAGGGGAACGGGTAGCAAAGTTCCGGATGAAAGGTGTTTATGAGAATATAGGTAAAACCGACTCTTTATCGGTTACGTTCAATTTGCTTGCGAAAGATGAAAATATATGGGATTTGTACGGTACACGTACTCGTGTTCAAATGCAAAAAGCATGTCCTTTCGAACTTAGTACATTTGAAGGCTATTGTCTATTGACTTCTTCTTTCTTTAGTGCATATATGACGAATACAGAACATCGATTATTACAAGCGGAAAGAGACAAGGCTGAAGATAATACTATCATATTACATGATTTCTTCTATAAGAATTATGATCTTAAAATTAAGTATGATCCTTCCGATCCGTTAAAACCATTTGTAGAGTTTGATGAACAAATTATAGGTAGTACAGCAGAAGCTTTCGGAACTATTTATGGCAATGGAAAACTAATGTGTGATCAGCCTGTAGCATACGATTCTTATTACAATGTATGCCAGAAATTTGTAATCCTATATACAACTATTTATGTGGTGGGTAAAGGTACGGTAGGTACTTATGTGAATATTTTGGAGTGGATTAGTGATGAAGAAGCGGAGCAGTATAAAAAAGAGGAAGGACTCTAAACTATAATCGGAAATAAATATGAAAGATATAATAAAATATTATTTGCAATTGATTGTGTTGGCGTTCTGTCTCTTCACGTCTGCTTGTAGTGATGATGATGAGACTGCAACACCTGTGTTCCCGGATTTACAGAAAATAGAATGTGAAGTCGGGGATGTCAAGACGCTGACTTTTAAAGCTATTGATAACTGGATATTGACTTCTTCGTCGTTGTGGTGCTATTTTGAACAGGAGGGTGAACAGACCTTCACTTGTTCAGGTGGTGCTGGCGAACAGACTGTCACCATTCATATTAGTGATGATGCTACGGAACTGATGAAATCCTATAAGGCGGAACTGACAATGACGATGGCGGGAAGTCGGCAGGTAATAGCAGAAGTAACGCGTCTGTCTATTGGTTATGAAGTTTGGGCTTTCAATGCGGATAAATCTGTAATGTATACAGAGGAAAATCCCTTTGTGATCAATTTCGATGGAACTGACATATTAGTGTTGGATGCCAATGAAGATTGGGTGTTGAAAGATAAACCTGAATGGATGGAGTTCAATCGCAGTAGCGAAGTTATATCCGGTAGGGCAGGAGATAATGTCAAGATGACCCCGCAGATGATAACGCAATATAAAAAGAATGAAATTACCGGCTTTTTGACAACTGAAAGTAGAAGTGGAGCCATTGCAAAAGTTCCTGTGAAGTATGAAGGCATCCCTGCTGATAGGATTATTGGTACTCTGACAGGTAATATAGAGGCTTCGGCTGATGGAGAAAGTTATACTGTAGGGAATGATAGCTATGATTCGGAAGGAGTTCCTGTGACGGTAATGGCTAAGAATGATGAATATACTTTGGTTTGTGTAGAATATCTGGAAGAACGGAATATGATGTGGGAGTATGAATACACCTATAAAATAATAGAAGGTGGTTCTGATCGTTGGCTTTGGGTAGATAATGATAAAAAAGGGAGTCTCAAAATAGCCGTAAGCCGGAATTCTTCGGAAAAAAGAAATGCCTATGTCTTAGCATTTCCTAATAGTGTATATGCTGAAATTAAGGACCAATTGTCCGATCTTGTTTTGCTTAAAACGGGTATTCCGCAAGCCTATGATGAAAATATTATAGCTAATGTGCTGCAAGCGGAAGATGCGAGTGCTTCTATGGGATTTGTGTTGAAGAATGGTGATGGTGGAGCATTGACCAATGTGACATTAACTTCTTATGCAGATAATGTTGGAGAAGAGCAAGCGATGGAGAAATATGGTACGAAGAATGTATGGATTGCATCATTGCCGTTGGGAATTAGTTTTGATCCTTTAATAATTGCTCCAAAAGGAATCACAATGACACATTATTTAATGGCTGTCAATTTCATAGATGGCTATAAATGGAATGGCATAGAAAAAGAAGAACCTTTTGTGGATGTGACTATTCATGGAATTGGTCCCGATGTAAATGGTGAAAAGGATATGGAATTGTCATTTATGGATTCTAGTGGAGAAGTTTATGCTGTATTAATAATATCCAAACGATATGAAGATTAATAGAATGATTTTATGAAAACAAAGATATTATTTATAAGAATGTTTGTCCTTTCCTGTATACTGTTTATTCTAGGGTTTACAGTAGGAAGTTGCTCTGACGACGATGATGCTGTGCTTCAGGCAGGATATGGATATGCTCAGTTCAAACTCTATAAGAGTGGGTTGGCAGAAACGAAAAAAACGCGTGCCAGTACGAATGAACTGAACTATTTGCGCGATGCGCAAAAAATGAAGATTGTACTCATCAATCAGGACGATGGTACTGAAGTTGTGCAGACTGTGGGTCTGGAGGCGATGGGAGATGATAGTGAATTTGGCCTGCGAAGTGAAAAACTTCAGTTGATGGCCGGAACCTACCAGATTGTTGGTTTCTACCTATTTAAAGCAGATGGAACAGCACAGGAATTGAAACAAATTCTTTCCGGAGAACCGTATGAAAAGACGATTATCACGGTGATCAATGGTGGATTGGCTGTACAAGATATACATGTGAAAGTCGTGAATCGAGGTATAGTGAAATTTACCGTGACTAAGAATTTTCTACCATCTACTCGTGCGACATTGGGAGAGGATTATCTGTTCTCTGATATTAAATATATTAATGTAACAGTACAGGAGCAATTTACAAAAAAGGATACGACTTTTAGTAATGTTAGTGTAGAATATACGGAGAAACTGGACGGCAATGGAACAAAAATATCCGTGGCCGTCAGTGATTCACTTTTCCGACTTCCTGCAGGTAAGTATAAAGTCAAGAATTATACGACCATTAAGAAAAACAAAAGTTCTTTGGAGTATGGAGAGGTGAATGGGGCTGATTTTGAAGTTTCGGATAATGTGACTACTGAAGTTAAAATTCCAGTTAATTTCAGTAAAACTACTGGCAGTATTAAAGATTATCTGATTCTGAAAGAAATTTGGGAAGCCCTGAAAGGTCCGGCTATTCCTGAAAAGAATCAAAAGGGATGGAGTTATTCCGGTGTTACATATCCTTTAGGAACTAACTGGGATTTTAATAAAGATATTGATTTATGGGGAGAGCAACCTGGCGTAGGATTGGATGAGAAAGGACGTGTCATAGGTCTTACTATTGGTGCGTTCGGTCCTGAAGGCGATATTCCAGCATCCTTAGGAGAATTGACGGAACTTAGAACATTGTCATTAGGTAATCACTCCGAACAAGTGGGTGATAATATTATTGAGAAAACAATAGGAACTGAACTGACTGAAGTACAGAAGAACTCTGTACGAAATGATTTTTATAATAAGTTCGTAAAAAAGGATATGGCATCATATTTCTCTGAACCTATACAAGCTGCGCTGAAATGGCAGAAAGAGGGGATACCTAGTCGTTTTTCACAGGCTGATGTAAAGAGCGAAGCCAGTCGTCCTTCTTTGAAGGATGTGCCGGTTAATCGGTTGACAAATGGAATACATAGAATTCCTGCTTCTATAGGAAATCTGGTAAATTTGCAATACTTATACATTGCCAATGGCAAATTTGAGGGATTTGAACCGGGTACTAATCTTAGCAAATTAGAAAATCTGACAGACCTCGAAATTTACAATTGTCCGTCAATGAAAAAACTTCCAGAGGAATTGCAACAATTACCTAACCTTCAATCATTCAATTTGGCGAGCAATCCGAATTTGGGAGATTTTCATGAGGATTTGGGCGAGTTTGTAGCTAGTGAAAATATAAGTAAGACATTACAAATATTTTATTTGACCTACAATAATCTGACTGTCTTACCGGATATGTCGATGGTGAAAAAACTGGGTAAACTGGATTGTGCATACAATAAGATTAAAAAGATTGAGAAAGCTTTCGGTAGCGATGTGGTCTTAGTGCAATTGTCAATGGATTATAATCAAATAGAAGAATTGCCGCGTGATGGAAGTGGAAGCTTCTGCGGATATGCAGATGTGGAGTCTTTCTCTTTTGCACATAATAAATTGAAAAAATTCCCGAATATATTTAGTTCACAATCTATATATGTAATGTCTTCGGTTAATTTCTCATTCAATGAGATAGATGGATTTGAAGGTGAGGAAGACGGTACATTTAAGGGCGTGAATGCTAATACGATTGCCTTAGGTGGTAATAAACTGAAAAAATTCCCGGATATACTATTCAAAACAAATTCTCAAGTGTCTGTTTTAGGATTGAACGGTAACGGTATAGAGGAGATTCCGAAAGGTACGTTTAGTGCTTCAAAATATTCTTATATGATGAAAACGCTGGACCTGACTTATAATAAGTTGTCGAAGTTGCCGGATGATTTCAACGGAAAGAACATGCCTTTCCTTTATGGAGTAGATATAAGTAACAACCGTTTTACGGAAGTTCCTACAGGTCCGATGGATGCAGCTACATTGACTGTTTACGCTGTCCGTAGCCAGCGCGATGAGAACGGTAATCGTTTGTTGAGAAAATGGCCGTCTAATATATCTTTATGTCCGAGTTTGCGGCAGTTCTGCATTGGTGGAAATGATTTGCGAAAGATTACTGATACGATTTCCCCGTATGTTATCGTTTTTGAGATAAAGGATAATCCAAATATCTCTCTTAATCTTTCCAATGTCTGCAATATGATTAAGGCAGGAGCGTATCTCCTTATCTATGATCCGGAACAGGATATTCGCGGATGTGATTATTTGAAAAATTAAATGGATAAATAATAAAAAAGAATCTATATGAAACCATTGTTTAATATATATTTATGCCTCTTTGCAAGTTTGCTTTTTATTGCAGCTTGTAATGATTCGGATGAAGAGGGGATTACTGGTTTCACCATTGACACTCAAGAAGTTACATTAGGTGCTACTGGAGGAATGGAGCCGGTAAAAGTGGCTTCAGGTACCAAATGGGTGGCAAAGGTAGACAAACCTTGGGTGAAGGTGATGCCCGCTAATGGTGTAGGAAGTACTAATTGTGAAATTGTAGTAGACTCTACGCTTTCTAATGACGTGCGACATGCTGTCGTGACATTTGTACCGGAAGGACAACCGAAACAGGAATTGAAAATACATCAGACCGGATATGGAAAGATGATTGGACTGGATAAATATGAAGTGGAAGTGCCCAATATGGGGAATGCAGATAAAAGATATTTTGATATATCAGTGACTACAAATGTCGAGTTTAAGGTTGATTATCCTTTGATAGGCTCTTGGGTAACTACTACTAAAAGAAATCCTGATATTTCATTGGATTATGGAGCTCGTCCCCGTACTATCAAGATGCGATTCAAGTGGGAGATGAATACAGACCCCCAAGAAAGAATTGCTTCTATAAAATTTCTTCCAGTGAACGAAGCTGATGAATTGGAGAAAGAAGTGACCTTGACGGTAAAGCAGGAAGCCGCACCGGAAATAACGGATGATAGAAGAGGAGATTCTATTGCTATTGTTATTGCAAGTACAAAATTGCGCTCAATGACTAACTGGGATGCTAGTGAACGTCTTGACTATTGGTTGGGGGTAACCGTTTGGGAAAAGACAGATAAAGGTGTAACACCCGAGCAGCTGGGACGTGTACGTTCCGTTGAATTCAGGATGCTGAATACAAAAGAAGAGTTACCTGCTGAAATCGGTAAAATTAAATATCTGGAAACGTTGGTTGTTTATGGTAACACGAACACTATGTTGCTCCCTTCTCCTTATCGGATTGGAAATGCATTGGTAGGATTAAAATATCTAAGGAATCTGACAATAAGTGCACTAGGTATTACAACAATCTCGAAAACAGAATTGGAAAGCTCGCGTAAAGACTTGATCACCTTGGATTTGAGTGGAAATAATTTCACGACTATTCCGTATGATTTGACTCCTGCTAATTTCCCGGGACTGCTCAATTTAAGTTTAACAGGTAATCGCCGTTATAGTACAATTACAGATTTAAGTACTGAAACGCGTGACAATCCAGGGTTATGTATAGATGCTTCTTCTTCTACATTAAAAAATTTATTGAAGTGGAAAAATCTGAAATCTTTATCATTATCTTATAATTTGATTTATGGTAAACTCCCAACATTTATTAATAGCTATAATGGTAGTCCTGAATATGGTGTATCTACTTACACAGATGAGGATATCCAGCAAAACGATACATTAATGAGTGCCAGCGAGGAGGTGAAAGCAAAACTAAAAACAATTCCGAATATTCTGCCTAATGCCGAACATTTCTCTATTAACTTGAATTTCTTGACTGGTGATGATTTGCCGGATTGGTTACTCTATCATCCACGTTTTGCGCGTTTTGATCCGTTTACCTTGATTTATACGCAAGATTCAGGTAAAGATAAGAGTGGCAATATTCCTGGTTTTAAGAATGAACCGTCAAATTTGGAATGGTTCTATGAACGTTATCCGAAAGCCAGACCTACATTAACAGATAATTGATTTTTTGATTATGAAAAGAATATATTTAATTCTAATAGCCGCTGTAGCGATCACTTTTGCATCTTGTTCCGATCAGGATATGGATGCTGTGAAACCTGATACAGGACAGGGAGCTCCTATCATAGATTTACCCGAAGGAGCTACTCAGGGTAAAATTTTGGTAAAATTTAAACCGGAAGCGGCATCCTTTTTGGATGCTGCTACTACCCGCTCTGTCGGGGCTGCTTTGACCCGTTCGGGAATTTCGGATATGGATGCAGTTCTGCAGCGAATCGGTATTTCTGAACTGGAACGTATTTTTCCGGTGGACAGTCGTACGGAAGAACGTACTCGCAAAGCGGGATTGAATCTTTGGTATATTATCCATTTTGCTGAAGATACGGATTTGGAGCAGGTAGCCAAGGACTTGTCACAAGTGGCGGATGTAGCAAAAGTCCAGTTCACTCGTGCTATTCAGCGTTCTTATGATCCGAATGTACGGGCAACTGTGCTCACCAAGCAGGCAATGACCCGTGTGGTGCATACAACTCGTGCTGTGAATACCGATGCGAACGATCCTTTTTTTAATCTACAATGGGGATGTAAGAATGATGGTTCTATTCTTCAGAATGGAGAAAAAAATGATAAAGGAGATAATGTAGTACCTGCTGTAATGGGTGTTGATGTAAATTGTGGGGAAGCCTGGAAGCTTTGTACGGGTAATCCTTCCATTGTTGTTGCTGTGCTTGATGAAGGTGTGATGTACGACCATCCTGACTTGGAAGGAAATATATGGGTGAATGAGGATGAAACATTTGCTTCAAAGGAAGATGCTGATGGAAATGGTTATGCCGGTGACCGCTATGGCTACAACTTCACAGATGATAAAGGCTATATCTCTTATGACGACCCGAATGATACCGGACATGGGACTCATGTGGCCGGGATTATCAGTGCAGTGAGGAATAATGGTGAAGGTATTAGTGGCATTGCAGGAGGGGATAAAGCCAATAATAGAGGTGGTGTAAAAATCATGAGTTGTCAGGTCTTTTCCGGTTCTAAAGGATGTGACTTGTATCAGGAAGCGAAAGCTGTGAAATATGCAGCAGATAACGGTGCCGTTATTTTGCAGTGTAGTTGGGGATATAATTCGGGGCTTTCCAATCCTATTAGTGGGTATACCCCGGGGTTTACTTCTGATAAAGATTGGGTCGATGCTGCTCCGTTGGAAAAAGAAGCCTTCGATTATTTTCTTCATAATGCCGGTTCGCCAAACGATGTCATAGACGGAGGTATCATTGTATTTGCCGCAGGTAATGAATATGCAGCTATGGCCGGATATCCGGGAGCTTATCCTGATTATATATCTGTAGCCGCTTTGGCTGCCGACGGGACTCCTTCCTGTTACTCCAACTATGCGATGGGCGTTTCTATTGCAGCTCCGGGTGGTGACAGTGATTATCATCAGAGCTCGAAAGGAAAAATATATTCCACATTACCTCCTTCTGCCAATGAAGATGGTGGGGAAAATTCTCATTACGGATATATGGAAGGAACATCGCAGGCTTGTCCACATATTTCGGGAGTAGCGGCATTGGGACTTTCTTATGCAGCTGAATTACATCGTCATTTCCGTGCAGATGAATTCCGTAAAATGATATTGGAGTCTGTCAATCCGGTGGAACCCTATTTTAAAGAAACGAAAGTTTATTGGTACACAAATGCTTCGTTCGGACAAATAGCTGCCGGACAAATGGAGCCTGCCGCTTATGCGGGCAATATGGGAACAGGGTTGATTGATGCCTATAAGCTGTTGAAAGCAGTTGAAGGAGGTGGTGTGGAGATGACTGTACCTAATATGTATGTGGCCGTCGAAGCTACAAGTAAAATCAATTATTCCCGTTATTTCAAAAATGGAGAGAATATGACCTTTACCTGTACAGTTGATGATAACTCAATTGCTACCCTTACGACAGAGAACAACATTACTTTCACTTTGAAAGGCTTGAAAGTTGGTTCTACAAAAGCTACAGTCAAGGCGAGTGACGGCACCAAGCAAGATTTTTTCATCACTGTTCGTAAGAACGATAGTTGGATGTAAACTCTATTATGAAACGATATCTTGCCGAAACCATCGAACTTGGGCTGTTCCTTCTTATTTACCTGTTTCCTGTGCATAGCTTTGCGCAGGAAACAGTCGAACAAGTCTTGCAGTTTGAACATACAGTAATGAATATAGGAACTTTATCAGAAGACGATGATCCGGCAATGTATCATTTTAAATATCATAATGTAAGCAAGAAGCCTATATACCTTTCCAAGTTAACTACTTCCTGTGGTTGTACGGTAGCCAAATATGATAAAAAGGTAGTGCAACCGGGAGAGCAGGGAGAAATCATATTGGTCTTTCATCCAATGGATCAGGCTGGTGATTTGTATAGGGAAGCGTTTGTTTATACCGATCTTTCGAAGGAGCATCCTACAGCTAAGTTGGCACTCGTCGGTAAGGTATTGCCTACCGCTGACCGATGGAGGGACTATCCTGTATATATAGGGAACACATTACGGCTGAAAAGAAAGGATTGGCAAGTCAGGATACTTTCCCGAGAAGGGAGGCAAGTGGAAAGATTTGTATGCGTTAATACAGGGAAACAGCCTTTGAGGTTATCAGCCTTGTTGTTACCGGAATACATTCACTTCCATACAGAACCGGAAATTATTTCTCCGGGAATAGAAGCTGATATGGTTCTTTCTATTGATAAGGGCTTACTACCTCAAAAGAATGAAATTACATTTCATTTTATGTTGGATGGTATTCCTGTCCGGCCTTGCGAAAGGAGAATACAGGTGAAACTATTGTTACAATAATAATTATTATAAAATATGTATATGAAAAATATATTCAAAATGATGTTACTGCTCACTATGGCATTATTTATGTCATGTGGAGACGACGATGAAGTGAAGCTTCCTGATACGAAGGATGTAAATTATGCGAATATTGCAGGGACTTGGCGATTGAGTGAATGGAATGGAGAAAAGATAGACGGTGATACACGATACTATTATATCAAGTTTGACCGGAAAGAGAAAGACGGAAAACGTTCTTATACCATTTATACAAACCTCAACAGTGCTACGTCCCAGCAAATTCCCGGCTCCTTTACTCTGAATAAAGAGGAGGATTACGGAGATGTTATTAGCGGTACTTATTATTACCAGCTTGATACGGACGATGAATGGGAATATTCATATATCGTTTCGGGGTTAACTGATATTTCAATGGTATGGACTGCTAAAGAGGATATGGGGGAAATAAAAGTTTATACTCGATGTGAGGATATACCATCAGATATCTTAACCGGAACACGAACTTCATTCTAATCTTGATACTTTTAGTATCTTTTATAATAAAACCGTTTAAGTCAGTTTCTTGCACTTAAACGGTTTTGTTTTTGTATTAATCTTCAGTAGTATAGATTATATATAAAAAAACGAAGATTTATTTGGAAATAATATTGAAACTCTTTATCTTTGCATTGAATTTATAATTGTAATGAATACAACTTTGAAAGAAAGGGAAGATAATGAAGCCATACGATCGATTATTAGAACATAATATCAAGCCGTCCATGCAGCGTATCGCTATCATGGAATATCTGATGGATAATCCGATTCATCCATCAGCTGATGATATATATACTGCACTATCTCCCTCGATGCCGACACTTTCAAAAACTACGGTTTATAATACATTGAAATTGTTTTCGGAGCAAGGAGCAGCCTTGATGCTTACAATTGATGAGAAGAATACGAACTTTGACGCAGATACTTCCGTACATTCTCATTTTTTGTGCAAGCGTTGTGGACACATTTATGATCTGAAATGCCCGGAAGCCATAAAGAAAGTGGAGAATATAGACATGGATGGCCACCAGGTATCAGAAGTTCATTATTATTATAAAGGTATTTGCAAGAATTGCTTAAGTAAAAATAAAGAAACACGTATTGACTAATTAATTTAAAATTGAGAAGAAAATGAAAAAATTTAGATGTACTGTATGCGGTTACGTTCATGAAGGTGACGCAGCTCCTGAAAAATGCCCATTGTGTAAAGCTCCTGCCAGCAAATTCGTAGAAGTTGTTGAGGTAGAAGGTGGCGCATTGTCTTTTGCTGACGAACACGTTATTGGTGTGGCAAAAGGTTGTGACGAAGAAATGATTAAGGACCTGAACAATCACTTCATGGGAGAATGTACTGAAGTTGGTATGTATTTGGCCATGAGCCGTCAGGCAGACCGTGAAGGTTATCCTGAAGTAGCTGAAGCTTTCAAACGTTACGCTTGGGAAGAAGCTGAACATGCTGCTAAGTTTGCAGAATTGTTGGGCGACTGCGTATGGGATACTAAAACGAACCTGCAGAAACGTAAAGATGCTGAACAAGGTGCATGCGAAGACAAAAAACGTATCGCAACTCGTGCTAAAGCTCTGAATCTGGATGCTATCCATGACACTGTACACGAAATGTGCAAAGACGAAGCTCGTCACGGTAAAGGTTTTGAAGGATTGTACAACCGTTATTTCGGTGATAAGAAATAATTAAGCCTAATAAACTCTTAAAAGGTCTGTATTTCGCAACGAATACAGACCTTTTTTATTTATATTTGTCTATCAATTTTTAAATACCACAGTTATGAGAAAAGTACAACTATTGTTAGTTTGTTTAATGCTTTCGGTGGCTACTTTTGCTGCTGATAAAGTGATTAAATTGCCGAAGCCTAATTTAAACCGTACCGATGCGGTGATGAAGGCATTGTCTGAACGACATTCAACTCGCGAGTATGCTTCTAAATCATTGAGTCTGTCGGATCTGTCTGATTTGTTATGGGCTGCTAATGGGATAAACCGTAAGGAATCCGGAATGAGAACAGCTCCGTCGGCGTTGAATAAGCAGGATGTGGATGTATATGTAGTATTACCTGAAGGAAGTTATCTGTATGATGCTAAAAATCATCAGTTGACTCTGGTTGCTGAAGGAGATCATCGTGGAGCAGTAGCCGGTGGACAGGCATTTGTGAAAACAGCTCCGGTGTCCTTGGTGTTAATCAGTGATCTTTCCAGATTTGGAGATGCGAAGAGTGCACGCAGCCAGTTGATGGGGGCTATGGATTCCGGCATCGTTTCTCAAAATATTTCAATATTCTGTTCCGCTGCTAACATAGCAACAGTGCCACGCGCTTCGATGGACAATGAACAATTGAAGAAAGTTTTGAAATTGAAAGATAGCCAAATGCCAATGATGAATCATCCTGTGGGATACTTCAAATAAGGATTGGCAAGATATACAAAAGAGTGACGGTATCCCGCAAGGATACCCTCACTCTTTTCCTATTATAGCGTTCTCCTATCAT
>OBYJ01000555.1_pt1 | contig 18915 bp, 17 predicted proteins | sample 1495481 | NCBI WGS metagenome assembly OBYJ01 (sample SAMEA2580197, study PRJEB22360) | human gut metagenome | biome: human gut; feature: human-associated habitat; material: faeces | place: Denmark | collected 2008/2010
AGGCGAAGCGCTCCGTTTTTAAGCCTGCAACGGCGGTTTCCCGCCGCTGTGACGTCGTTCCCATACGATGATAATTCAGTGCATAAAGCATATTATTTATAAGAGAAAAAGGAAAGACTGTCGGCTGCTGCCCTATGAGCCCTACTTTTTTCCGAAGCTCACCCACATCCATGCCGGATATATCCATGTCGTCTAAAAAGATCTTGCCGCCATGAATATGTACGCCGTCACCCAGGGTTTGATTCAGGCTATGCAACAACGTGGATTTTCCGCATCCGGACATGCCGATAATAGTCGTTACGGCTCGCTCGGGTACGATTAAGTCGATACCTTTTAAAATCTCCTTATTCTTTGTCCCTACCCGTAAGCCTTCTATACGAAGCTGAGCCTTCATTATTTCCCCCGCTTTAATGCAAATCTGCAAATACAATTAACAATCAAAAGCATTACTATAAGAACAAATGCCGTTCCGTATGCCAAGGACACGGAGTATCCCTCACTTACCAATAAATACAAATGATAAGGCAACGACATAAAGGGATCCGTAAGTCCCGGAAGCCTTCTCGTAAACAAAACGGCTCCCGTAAAAATGACCGGGGCCGCCGCTCCCATGGCATAGGCCGTAGCCAAGGCTACGGCTGAAAAGAACTCCTGTTTTCTCGTACCTATAACCAAGGTAGCCACAATATGCATATCCCCTATACCCAAAGCTCTGGCAGCCGCGATACGGTCCACAGGATATTCACGGAACATTTTTTCCAAACGTACGGTAATAAAAGGAATAATCATGATTCCCAACGTCATACCCGCCGTCAATACACTCTTATGTATATCTAAATGAATAAGAAAAATACTGTACCCGAAAAGACCTAACAAGACGGACGGTATACCGGAAGCACACTCGGTACAAAAGCGAAAGACCTCATATAACCGCCTATTCTTGCAAATGAATACGGCCCACACGGTCAAGAGTGTCGCACCAAAAGATGCACAAACGGCCGCTACCGCACCGGACAACAGGGAGCCCACAATAGCCGGAAAAATACCGCCTGCCGTTCCCAACGGTGTGCCTGAAGGAAAATCAAGAATAAAGGACGGGCTTAAGTACTCTTCGCCCTCAGCCAATATATATATAAAGACGAAAAATGTCACTCCTACTGTCAGTAATCCGCATATCCAAATATATAGGGAAAGCAACTTTTTTAACATCCCCAAGAACTCCTCTTTTTATGTCGTATAACTCTCAATAAAAGACCGGACAGGAGAAGTAAAAACAATAGTACGGCACCGGCGGCATATAAGGCACTGTAATGCAGACTTCCGTACTCGGCACTACCCATCTCCAAAGCAATAAGAGACGGTACGGATTCGCCCTTGCCCAAAAGCTCGGGCATAATGACCGCATTTCCCATGACCATCATGACGGCCATCGTTTCTCCCGCCGCCCGTGCAAAGGATAATATCCAGGCACCGATAACGGCATTTTGCATATAAGGTATGACAATCCGGCGTATAAAATACATCATATCGGCTCCCAATGCCAGTGATGCGCCTTCGTATAAGCGTCGCACCTCTCCTATGGATTCGACACAAGTAGATACGACAAAAGGTAGCAACATAACCTCCAGGACAAGAGCGGCAGCCAGTATAGACTCGCCGGACGCCAGCTCAAAAATTCTGCCGATTCGATTCACCACAACGGTTAAGCCGATAAAGCCGAAAATAACGGAAGGAACTCCCGCCAACATATCAATAAAAGCCAAGAGTATGTCTCGTATACGGGCAGATACAAAAAAAGAAAGAAACAGGGCACATCCCGTGCCTACGGGGACTGCCAACAAAACGGCCAATAAGGATACGTACAGGCTGCCGCAGATCATGGGAAAAATCCCCAACTCAGGCGGATTTCCCAAGGGATTCCAGTTCTGCGAGAACAGGAAGGTTAACCAATCGGTTTCTTCACCTACAGGCAATCCTTCATGACATATAAAGAAGAATAAAAAGACAAACAGTCCGATAACGAACCAGGCCCCTGCCGTCACACCGTATTGAATGAATCTTTCACTCTTTTTCATATATTACTCCGTAAGAGAGAACGGACGAAAGTCGTCCGTTCCCTTTTTTAACCTATTTTACAGGAATAAATCCCATGGCTTCAATCAGCTTTTGTCCCGCATCGGAACGCAAGTAGTCCATAAAGGCTTTTTGAACCTTTGTAAGTTCACCGCTACCGACGATAAGTAACGGACGCTGAATCTTGTACGAGCCGTCAACAATCGTTTCCGGTGTAGCTGCGACACCGTCAACTTTTAAAGCAAAAATCTTTCCTTCATTTTGCTTAGCTACCCCATAAGAAGCGTAGCCTACGGCATTTTCATTTTCAATGATCTTGGCTACGAGAGCCCCCATGGACGGTGCCTGGATGGCCTTATCCGTAACCTTCGTATCCCCCATGATTTTTTCCTGGAATACTTCATGAGCACCGCCGCCCAAATCTCTCGTTACAACGACAATTTCCGTTGCCGGCAGGGACGGATCCACTTCATTCCAAGTCTTATATTCACCGGAGAAAATCTTTTTAATTTGATCACTCGTTAAATTATCCTTGATTTTAGCAATGGGGTTGTTCGGATTGACGGCAATGGTCAATGCATCGATACCCACCTTGTATTCCTGATAGTTTTTAATTTTTTCCTTTTCGCTGCTCTTTACTTCTCTGGCCACCAAGCCGAAGTCGGCCGTACCGTCAAGCAGGGCTTTAATGCCTGCACCGGAACCGCCGGACGTAACGTTAATTACAATATCCGCGTCGGGCAAGGACGAGTTTGCCTTGTTCCATTTACCGTACTGTTCCGTAAAAGCCGTACCCGCTTTAGTGACAACCGGAGCCAAGGTAGACGATCCGAAAAAGGTGATATCCGTCTTTTCCTTCGCCGTGTTGCCGCCGTTACCGCAGGCTGCCGTAAAAACAAGACTTGCCCCCAGGGCTAATACTGCTAAAAATCTACGTGTAAACATATGACAACTCCTTTGTAATTATTGTAGAATACGCATGGAAACAGTATCTCTTCTTATAACAGGTCTTCCGAACAACTTCTATAAGTTTTTCCCGTATTGCAAAATAAAGAAATTTCTAAACACCTATATGCGTATTATACTTAACAGATATTATCTTACTGCATGCATATATGCCGGTCAATTGAGTATTAATAAGATAAAAATATGTCAAACAATTAATTAGTATATTTTATAAATAGCCGTGATTTTATAGGCTTTTTTATTAAAAATCCCCCTTGCCATTCATACTTTGACAAAGGGGATTGGATATTATTTTTTACACTTTTTAATCATACATTAAGCTTCCGGCTCGATTAAGCCGTACTTTCCGTGTTTTCTCTTGTAAACAACGCTTATTTTATCCGTGTCGGCATTTAAAAATACGAAGAAATCGTGTCCTACCAAGTTCATCTGTAAGATGGCTTCTTCCACATCCATAGGCTGAGGAGTAAAGGTTTTCGTTCTTACAATTTCAAAAGCTTCATCCGATTCGGGAGATTCCGTGACAAGGGTCGGCTTAAAGGACCCGTCCTTAATACGTCTGGCAAGCTTTGTCTTATATTTGTGAATCTGACGCACCATCTTATCAAATACGATATCAATGGCTGCATACATATCTTCACCCGTTTCTACAACACGAAGAACGACTCCATCTACCCTCAAGGTAAGTTCCGCAATCTTTCTTTCTTTTTCGACGGAAAGCATGGCTTGTAAGGCCACATCAGTATCGAAATATTTCATAATTTTCTTTTCGTGTTTCAGCACATAATCCTTTAATGCCGCCGTTATTTCAAGGTTCTTACCGCGTACACTTGTTGCCATAATACATCCCATCCTTTCTGAAGACCCGTTTCTTTGTCTTCTTATATTATATATTCGACATAAGTTTCCGAAATCCTTCTTTTTCCTTAATGTTAATATTTTATTTTTGTCAATCTTTCGTTGACAACATTGCGGAATTCATGCTACTATCAAATCCGTAATTAAATAGCCGTTCATCCAGAGCAGCAGAGGGACTGGCCCTATGATGCTGCGGCAACCCCCGTAAGGGAAGGTGCCAAGTCCAGCGGATTCCCGACAGATGAGTGCCGTATGTATGTACCGCCGTCACCTGTTGACGGCTTTTTTATTATCTTTATTTAGCTATATCCCCGTAAAGGAGGGACCTTCATGATAACCTTAAAAAATGTTACCAAAGTATACGGTACTAAAACGAAGGTTAATGCTTTAAGAGGCATCGACCTGAATATTAAGGCCGGAGAAATCTTCGGTATTATCGGCAAAAGCGGTGCCGGTAAATCGACCCTCGTGCGTTGCATTAACATGCTTGAAAGACCGACAAGCGGCCATATTATTATTGATGACCGCGATATGACGTCCCTTTCCGATAGCCAATTGCGCCAGGAAAGAAAGTCTATCGGTATGATTTTCCAACACTTTAATCTTCTTTCGTCACGTACCGTTTTCGACAATATCGCCTTCCCCCTGGAATTGACAGGCACCCCGAAGGACATTATCGCCAACAAGGTGGAGGGACTTTTAGAACTCGTCGGTTTAAGTGACAGAAAGTTCAACTATCCTTCCCAGCTTTCAGGCGGACAAAAACAAAGGGTAGGTATCGCCAGGGCTTTGGCCAGCGATCCTAAAATTCTCTTATGTGATGAAGCCACTTCCGCCTTGGATCCGCAAACGACGACCTCTATTTTAGAGCTTTTAAAAGATATTAACAAACGCTTAAAAATCACGATTATCCTCATCACTCATGAAATGGCTGTTGTCAAAGATATTTGTGACCGTGTTGCCGTTATTGAAGGCGGATATATTAAAGAGTGCGGTTCTGTCGTCGATATTTTCACAGATCCCCAATCGGAAACAATGCAGGAATTCGTTAAGTCCGTTATTAACACGGAAGTCCCTCAAGGCATTACACGCCTGGGCGTAACGAATCAACCCGAAGAAGGCCGCAATATGCTCATTCGTGTTCGCTTTAAGGGGCAAGTTACGAACGATCCCCTCATTGCCAATGTAATTCGTCATTCCGATGCGGATATCAGTATCTTATACGGAAATATCGATTATATTCAAAACATTCCCTTCGGTTACCTGATTTTTACTATTATCGGCTCCTTGGAAAGTCAAGTGAAGGCCCTTGATTATATTAAAAGTTTACCCGTAGAAAGTGAGGTCCTCGGCTATGTCCCCGGAAATCGTTAAACTCTTATTACAAGGCGTAGAAGAAACAATATTCATGGTTGCCGTCTCAGGAATCATTGCTACTGTCATCGGTATCCCCTTGGGTATCCTTTTGGTTACGACTGACAAGGGGCATATTCTTGAGAATGCACCGATTAACCGCGTCTTCGGCACAATCGTCAACATCATTCGCTCCGTTCCCTTTATTATTCTCATGGTTGCCATCATTCCCTTTACCAAGCTGGTAGCAGGCACCTCCATCGGCACCTTGGCGGCTTGTGTTCCCTTGACAATTGTCGCCATTCCCTTCCTCAGCCGTTTGGTCGAAACATCCGTACGAGACATCGACTACGGTCTCATTGAAGCGGCTCAATCCATGGGAGCTACTCCTTTTCAAATTATCCGCAAAGTCTTGTTACCCGAAGCTTTGCCTACTATTATCAACAACATTACAGTTCTCATCGTCAGCCTTATCGGTTCTTCCGCCATGGCCGGTGCCGTCGGCGGCGGCGGTTTGGGGGACATTGCCATTCGTTACGGCTACCAGCGGTTCCGTACGGACGTCATGTTGGCGACTATTGTCATCTTGATCATAGGCGTCAACGCCATTCAGGCCTTCGGCGATTTCCTTTCCCGTAAAACAAATAAACGCTAAGTTTTGCTCTGACCCTATAAGGGTCTTTCTCTAGTGGCTCCTCGTTAAAGAGAGTATCAAAATAGTCCGACAACCATTCTATTATTACAGACAGCCCCCTACTCGGGGGCTTTTTTTGCCTATTATATAAGAAGCGGATAGCCCATCATGAGCTATCCGCTTTTTGGGAGTGAGTCAGGGAGGAGGGATTCGAACCCCCGACACACGGCTTAGAAGAGCGTAGATCAACCACTTTACTTAATCTACTATATACGCATAATTATATCTTATAAAAAGTCTTTAATTTTTTCGCGCTTGCCCCAGTTACGCAATTTACTGAGCGCCTTGCCCTCAATTTGGCGAATACGTTCACGTGTAACGTTAAAATGTTGTCCTACTTCTTCAAGGGTTCTCGGTCTGCCGTCTTTCAAGCCGAAACGTAAGTAAAGAACCTTTCGTTCTCTATCAGTAAGGCACGAGAATACATCTTCTATCTGTTCTTTCAGTAAAATAAAGGAAGCCGCATCATCAGGAGCTATGGCTTCCTGGTCTTCAATGAAGTCGCCCAAATGCGAGTCTTCTTCTTCACCGATAGGTGTTTCCAACGATACCGGTTCTTGAGCGATTTTCATGATTTCTCTGACACGTTCAACCGGTACGCCCATTTTTTCCGCAATTTCTTCCGGCAACGGTTCTCTGCCCTTATCCTGTAACAACTGGCGCGAAATGCGTATAAGCTTATTAATCGTTTCCACCATATGTACGGGAATACGGATGGTACGTGCTTGGTCGGCAATGGCACGCGTAATGGCCTGGCGAATCCACCACGTAGCATAAGTGCTGAACTTATAGCCCTTACTATAATCGAATTTTTCAACAGCTTTCAACAGTCCCAGGTTACCTTCTTGAATTAAATCCAAAAACAGCATACCGCGGCCTACATATCTTTTGGCAATGCTGACAACAAGGCGCAGGTTGGCATCTGTCAGCTTCTTCTTGGCAATATTTCCGGCACTTACTTCTTCAGGTGTTGCCCCTTCGGCACTGCCGGCTTCTATTCTCTTGGCCAACATAATTTCTTCTTCTGCCGACAGCAGGGGAACTCGGCCGATTTCCTTCAAATACATGCGTACGGGATCATCGATATTGACGCCTTCAGGTACGGATAAATTTACATTTACCGTTTCGTTTTCCGACTCTTCATCGGCATCATCATTTAAACTTTCATTTTCATTCAGTTGCTCCGATTCACCGAGCACATCTACACCGTTATCCGTGAAATGTTCATACATTCTGTCCATTTCATCAGCCGTCATATCACAGTCGCCCATGGCATTCATAATTTCCGAATAGGATAAACTTCCCTGCTGTTTTCCTTTTTCTGTCAATTCGTTAATTTTCTCTGAAATCTGGGCCTTCCGTTCTTCTTCGGAAACTTGTTTTTTATCACTCTTTTTCTTCCCCGTTCCTTTAGAAGCCTTTTTACCCGTACTCTTTTTAGTCTTCTTAGTACCGCTTTTCTTAGCCGGTTTATCGACTTCCGTCGTAATAGTTTCTTCCGTTGTTTCCAAATCTTTTTCTTTATCTTTATTAGCTGCCAAAGTGGTGTGCTCCTTTCCCTGACGAAGAGATTAATGTTTTAATCTCTTCTCCCAAGCGCTTACATGCCGCTAACTCGTCTTTCAACCGCAAATCATTGCGAATGCTGTATTCAGCCGCCCGTGCGCTGTGCTCTTTATAATCATTTTGTAAAGCCTGTAACTTAAAACGTAATACATAATCCAGTAATACCTGTTCATCCATGGGCACTTCATCGGACATAAGAATCCTTGCCGTTTCCGCCTCCCCTTCAGTAGACAGGCCTTCACGAACGGACGATACGGAATAGCCGCCCGTCTGTGTATACTGTCTGTGAATCTCTTCGAAGATACTTCGTCTCACAGGGTCGACAAAATAAGAAGCTTCCATTTTATCTTCAATACGACCGTACGACTCGGGATGTTCCAAGAGACTGCGTAAAATATTTTCTTCCGCAACGGCCGTCGTACTGCCTCGTCGAGCCGATTCGGTCTGTTTTACTACATTAGTCGATATCATTACCGGCTGTCGGCCCGCTTCGGGATGGCGACGTACATACGCATTATATTCGCTGCGCACGGCATTTTCGTCGATTTGTAACCGTTCCGCCAACTTGGCCATAAAGGCATCGGCCACTACGGCGCTATCCGTCTGTACCAAGGCAGGCATGACACTGGCCGTAATACTCGACTTGCCTTCAAGTGTATCTGCATCATACTCTTTCAAGGCTGTCAACAACATATATTCAAGAACACCCGGAGCCGCTTGTAAGGCTTCCTTAAACGCATCGGGCCCGTGCGCATTAATATATTCATCCGGATCTTTACCGTCAGCCAAAACAAGGACACGTATATGTAATCCCAACGACCTGACGATTTCCATGGCCCTCAGGGTAGCCTGTCTTCCTGCCGTATCCATATCGTAAGCCAGAATCAGTTCTTTCGCCTGCCGTTGCAACAGTCGAGCCTGTCGTTCTGTAAAGGCCGTTCCCAGTGATGCTACTACGTTGGTGATTCCCTTATTATGCGCCGACACGACATCCATATATCCTTCAACCAATACGGCCCGACCTTCATCGTAAATACTCCGATGAGCCCGATTGAGGGCGAATAAGAGATTTCGTTTATTGAAGATCGGCGTTTCGGGTGAATTCAGGTACTTCGGTTTACTGTCATCCAGAACACGGCCGCCGAATCCGACAACACGGTCTCGACCGTCATAAATAGGAAAGATGACACGATTACGAAAGGCATCATAAAATCGACCGTTTTTTTCTTTAGCCAGCCCCAGTTCAACCAATTCTTTTCCCGCTACGCCTTTGGCCGCAAAAGCATCGGTCAGCTTATTCCAACTGTCGGGAGCAAAGCCCAGCCGAAAGTCGCGAATCGTCTGTTCCGACAGACCGCGTTTTCGTAAATATGCCTTTCCTTCTTCGCCGTAACGTGTTTTAACCAAACAGTTATGAAAGAAGGCACATGCCATTTCGTTGATTTTATAGAGTCGCTTTCGTGCTTCGTCTCGCTTTATATCTTCGGCCGAACGCTCTTCTTCAGGGACCTGTAACCCCGCCCTTTCAGCCAAGCGTCTGACCGCTTCGGCAAAAGAAATATTTTCTTTGGCCATAAGGAACTTGAAGACATCTCCCGATGCATGACAGCCGAAACAATAATACAATCCTTTTTCGGCCGTTACGGTAAATGATGCGGTCTTTTCGTTATGAAAAGGACAACAGGCCCAAAATTTATTGCCCCGTCGTTTTAAACCGGCATAATCGGATATGACGGAAACGATGTCATTAGCTTGTCGCACCTGCTCAATAAATTCATGAGAAAATTTCATCGTCATCCCTCACCTGTTATTTCTGTAAAACTGTTGTGCTATTTTTCGCTCATATATATATTCGCTGTCCGTCCTTAAAATCCTTCTTTTTTTCTGAAAATTTCTTGACAACTTTCTCATACCAGTATGCATTAAGGTCAAAATACACTTTTTTTATAAATTATTATCACTTCCCCATAATACTCTATGGATTTATCAGTTACCGTTTTGTATAATAAGGCATACGGTATTTGCCGTACATATCAGAATCGGGAGAACTTTTCATGCTGCGCTTTACAGTCGGTCCGTTACAGAAGCCAACTTCTTTCGCCGGAGCCCTCAAGCATTTCGGCATCTCCGCCACATCCAGACGGAAAATCAAGAATAACGGTATATGCCTGCGAAACGGATCCCCTGCATCCATGAAAGACCTGGTTCACCAAGGCGACTCGTTGGAAGTGATATTGCAGCCGAAAGATACGATTGCAGCCGAAGCGATTCCTTTATCCGTTGCCTACGAAGATGACTATCTGATGGTTGTCAATAAACCGCCGGGTATGTTAATGCATCAAACTTCTTCCGAACGTTTCGGTACCTTGGCCAATGCCGTCATGTATTATTATAAAGTACACGGCTATGACCACGACTACCACCCCGTACATCGGTTAGACCGTAATACATCCGGTCTTTGTTTGATTGCCAAAGAAAGTTATGTGCAACACCTTTTTGACAAAAACAGACTCTTTTACGCCCGAACGTATACGGCCCTTGCACAAGGCCGCTTTCCGACTATGTTGGCAACGGTTCATACGCCCATAGGGCGCGATCCGGACAGTATCATTAAACGCCATGCCAGAGAGAACGGAAAAGAAGCTCATTCCGATTTTACTCGCTTGGCCGTCTGTGATGATTTCAGTCTTATACGCATTACTCTTCACACGGGGAGAACACACCAAATCAGGGTACATAGTGCCTACTTGGGACATCCCCTTATAGGTGACGATTTATACGGCGGCTCTCGCAGATTTTTAAATCGCCAGGCCTTACACGCCGGTTCAGTACGCTTCATCCATCCCGTAACGGGTCACATGACATATGTAAATGTTCCCTTACCGACCGATATGCAGACCTTGGTCGCAACGGCTTGTTGGGATATTTAAATTTTCTTTTACAGAGGAGGACTCTCATGCCTTTAGTTACTACTACGGAAATGTTTAAAAAAGCTTATGCCGGCCATTATGCCGTCGGTGCCTTCAATATTAATAATATGGAAATCGTTCAAGCCGTTACGGAAGCGGCCGGCGAATTGAATTCTCCCATTATTCTCCAAGCTTCGGCAGGCGCTCGCAAATATGCTAAACCTTCTTATTTAAAGCACTTGGTTGAAGCAGCTTTGGAAGAATATCCGAATATTCCCATGGCCCTACATCTTGATCACGGAGCGGACTTTGAAACTTGTAAAGATTGTATTGACGGCGGCTTCACATCTGTCATGATTGACGGTTCTCAGTACAGCTTCGATGAAAACGTAGAATTGGCTAAACGGGTTGCCGACTACGCTCATGAACGGGGCGTTGTCGTCGAAGCCGAATTGGGTAAATTGGCCGGTATTGAAGATGATGTGAAGGTGGCTGCTCACGAAGCTTCATACACACGTCCCGAAGAGGTTGAAGAGTTTGTCAGCCGAACGGGTGTCGATTCCCTGGCTATCGCCATCGGAACCAGTCACGGTGCGTATAAATTCAAACCCGAACAATGCACGAAAAACGCAGACGGCGTCTATGTACCGCCTACACTTCGTTTTGACATTTTAGAAGAAGTATCCCGCAGACTGCCTGACTTCCCCATTGTCTTGCACGGTGCCTCTTCCGTTTTACCTGAATACGTAAAAATCATTAATGCCAACGGCGGTAAACTCGACGAAGCTATCGGTATTCCCGAAGATCAGTTACGTCATGCCGCATCCTTGGCGGTCTGCAAGATCAATATCGATTCGGACTTGCGTTTGGCCTTAACTGCCGGTGTACGTCAACATTTGGCTCAATATCCTGCACACTTCGATCCCCGCCAATATTTGACGGACGGTCGTACGTTTGTAAAAGACGCTGTAAAGCACAAAATCCAAAATGTTTTGGGTTCGGAAAACAAGGCATAACTTCTTGATTCGCTATGTTTTTTATGCTATACTTACTAACAGTGTTATTGTAAGCAGGGAGGTGAATCGGTTTGCCGCAAATTAAATCCAATATCAAAACGATGGAAAAAGACGCCGCTCGTCATGCAGCTAATTCCCGCGTAAAATCTTCCGTTCATACGGCTATTCGTCGGACTACGGAAGCAATCGCCACCGGTGATGCAGACGCAGTAAAAAAAGCGTATGATAAAGCCAGCAGTGTTATTGACAGTGCTGCTCGCAAAGGTGTGCTTCACAAGAACACAGCTGCTCGTAAAAAATCCCGTTTGGCTGCTAAAGTAAACAGCGCCAACCAATAATTGAAATACCGGCAAGCCCCGTTATATACGGGGCTTGTTTTATAATATTGTGAGGTATATATGATTAGACCGGAAGGCAAGCAAATTACACATTTTTTTTGGGTTTTCTTTCCCCTCTTATTGACTCAGTTCGCTCTCGTCGGCAGCAGTCTTTTCAGCAGTATTTTCAGCGGCAATGCGGGTACGACGGATCTGGCCGGTGTAGCGGTGGCTGCCAATATCTGGTATCCTCTTTTTGCCGGTGCTTGCGGCATAGCCTTCGGCATTTCGCCCATCATTGCCCAATTACGCGGGGCCCGTAAGACGGAAGATATTCCCGTCTTTATTACACAAGGGATTTATACATCTTTTTTTCTTACTGTAATCATTGTATGCGGATCTCGATTTCTTCTTACTCCTTTTTTATCTCTCCTAAACTTGGATCCTGCCGTACAGGCTATTGCCGAACACTATTGGCTGGCTTTATCTTTCGGCATTTTCCCTATGTTGGTACAGGCGACTCTGCGCTACGCCGTAGATGCCCACGGAATGACGCGACTTTCCATGGGCGTATTACTGTCCAATCTTTTTATTTCTATAGGCCTCTTTAAACTCTTCATCTTCGGAGGATGCGGAATTCCCGCCCTGGGAGGGGCCGGCACGGCTTACGCTATGACAACGGCATCCTGGATTACCTGCACGGCTTTTATCATTATTCTCCATTTCAAGGCACCGTTTAAAGCATACCGTTTATGGTCGGATTTCCGTAAGTTTTCATGGGTCCATTGTCGTGAGCAACTGCGTTTAGGCTTACCTATGTTCGTGGCTATCTTTTGTGAAACCAGTCTTTTTTCTATTGTCGGACTGCTCATGAGTGAATTCGGTACCCTTTATATAGCTGCAAACCAAGCAGCCATCAGCTATTCCACCTTTGTCTACACCGTCCCCTGGAGTATCAGTCTGACTGCTACCATTGTCGTAGGTTATGAAGTCGGTGCCAAAAATAAAATCAAAGCCCTGCAATATGATACGATATGTTTCTTCGTGTCCTTGTCATTACTGGTCCTGACAGCACTTTTTACCTTCACCTTCCTGAACGACATTGCCGCCCTTTTCACACATGATAAAGCTACACTCGTAACCATTCGCGCCTTTTTAATCTTCGCTCTTATCTTTTCCGCCTGTGATGCTATGGGTACACCGGTACAAGGCATGTTGCGCGGCTACAAAGACGTCCGTATCATCACCTACGTCGCCTTTGTCACATACTGGATTATTGCCGTTCCCACGGGCTATGTATTGGCTCATTATACAAACTTCGGTCCTTACGGTTATTGGTTAAGTCTAGTAATCAGTCTCGGACTGAATGCCCTTATTTTAAACGGCAGACTTTGGTTCTATACCAGTCGCCGCTCGCTCTAGGAGGTATCTTATGAATCGTCAACAAATGGAAATATATGCGACCGTACTCTTAAAAAAAGGGATTAATCTTCAAGAAAACCAAATCCTTGTTATTAATGCCCCTGTAGAATCACATGAATTTGTTTCAGTCCTTGCTGAAAAAGCATATGAGTCAGGAGCTTCCCAAGTAGTTCTTAACTGGCGCAGCAATACACTGACACGTTTAAAATACGACCATGAAGAGCTTGCTTCTTTCGAAGACTTCCCTACGTGGCGTCGCGATTTCAGTCTGACCTACTATCGCAAAGGAGCAGCTTTCTTAAGCCTTATTTCCGCTGATCCTGATTTATTGAAAGGCGTAGACAAAGAAAAATTAGTCGCCTTCCAAAAGGCATCTCATACAGCCCTTAAAGAATACTCGGACGGTATCATGGCCTCTAAAGTAACATGGCTGGTTGCTGCCGTTCCTTCTCATAAATGGGCCTCTATTCTCTTTCCCGAAAAGAGCCCGACTGAAGCCTATACGGCTTTAGAAGAAGCTATTTTAAAAGCTTCACGTAGCGACGGTCCTGCACCCTTAGAAGCCTGGGATAATCACTTGAACGATTTAAAGAAACGCCGCCAATGGCTGACGGATAAAGCTTTTAAAGCCCTCCACTATAAAAACGACCGGGGCACGGACCTTACTGTCGGCTTACCGAAACATCATATCTGGCAAGGGGGAACGGAGGAGTCGGCTGAAGGCATTCCCTTTAACGCCAATATTCCTACGGAAGAAGTATTCACGACCCCTCATTGCAGACAAGTTGACGGAATTGTTTACAGTACGAAACCGCTGGTCTATCAGGGAAATCTTATTGACCGTTTCTCACTTACCTTTAAGGATGGTCAGGTAGTAGATTTTAAGGCCGACGTAGGTCAGGATATTTTGGCAACCCTTTTGGATTCGGATGACGGCGCACGAAGACTCGGTGAGGCCGCTCTTATCCCCTATAATTCACCTATTTCACAGAGCAACATGCTTTTTTATGAAACCTTATTTGATGAAAACGCTTCATGCCACTTTGCCCTCGGCAAGGCCTATCCTACATGTCTTGCCGGCGGTACGAATTTAAGCGGCGAGGAGGCCGCAGCTGTAGGTCTGAATGACTCTATGGTTCATGTGGACTTTATGATCGGTTCTGCCGACATGATTATTGAAGGCCTTTGCGAAGACGGTAAGATTGTTCCCATTTTTATAAACGGAAACTGGGCTAACTAGCAGCGTTATAACCGTAAAACGGCTTTACCGGCTATAGAAATATAAGCAATCAGATCTTTCACGGCATCGAACACACTCGCGTTCGATGCCGTTTTTTAGAGTATTTTGACATAGAAAAACGGCACCCTGAAGATCGAATTCGATTTTCAGGGTGCCGTTTCCCCTATGTATAAGGGGCATTTTTACTTTTATTAAACTACTTGAAATAAATAGAACTTCAAATAATCAGTCTCTCTCACATTCCAGAGAATCGGATGATCCGGAGACTGTTGCCGTCCTTCAATCTGTCTGAGCGATACACCTGAATCATCTGCCGCTTCCTTCAACATACGTCGAAAGAGTTCATCCGTCATAAAATGAGAACACGAGCAAGTGGCCAGGTATCCGCCTCTGGGCAAAATTTTCATGGCCTTCAAATTAATTTCCTTATATCCTCTATAGGCATTTTTCAGTGTATGTCCGGATTTCGTAAAGGCCGGAGGATCCAGGATAATAAAGTCGTAGTCACGGTTCTTTTCTTCCGCCAACTGTGTTAGTAAATCGAATACATTCGCTTGAACGGCTTTTACGGTAGGCGAAAAGTCGTTCTTTTCTATATTGGATATCGTCCGCTCTACAGCTTCTTCGGAAATATCCACGGCTGTTACAGATATGGCTCCGCCTCTGGCGGCATTTAAAGCAAAAGCCCCGGTGTGTGTAAAACAATCGAGGACATGTTTACCGACTGCTAAGCGGGATACGGCAAGACGATTGTATTTCTGATCAAGGAAAAATCCCGTTTTTTGACCGTTTTCTATATCCACATCGTAAAGGATATGGTTTTCACAGATAGTCGTCATCGGTTTCCCCGAATCTTCAGGCAACCAGGAGGCTTTATACCAGCCTTTATACTGGGTTAACCCGTCCAATTCCCGTACCTTCACATCGTTTCTTTCATAAATACCGCGAATGTGAATGCCGTAGGTGCTTAGCCCTTCTACAAGGGGTTTAAATATGCGCTCTTTGATCCGGTCCATGCCGTAGCACAGAGTCTGTGTCACCAGTACGTCACTAAATAAATCTACCGTCAATCCCGGCATTTCATCGGCATCACCGAAGATAAGTCGACAACAGGAAAAATCATCTTCCCCCATGACGGTACGACGATAAGCGAGCGCGTAGTCGACACGCCGCCGCCAAAATGCATCGTCAAAGGTATCGTTGGCATTTCGAGAAACAAGACGCACCCGTATTTTTGATATGTCATTAATAAAACCCGTGCCGACGTATTTATTTTTCTCCGAATATACGTCGACCAGATCGCCTGTCTGCCAGGGTCCGTCTATACGTACCACTTCCTCGCCGTATACCCAAGGGTGGCCTGTCTGCGCCATGCGAAGAGCTTTTTTATTGATTACGACTTTTGAGTATGTTCTCATAGTGACTCCTACAAAATATAACGGCTCATATCCACATCGGTAACGACTTTGCCTAGTTTCTCCGACACAAAATCACGGTCAATGCGAATTTTCTTCGCCTCTTCGTAGGGTGTATCGAAGGATATATCTTCCAAAATACGTTCTAAAATCGTATGTAATCTTCTGGCCCCTATATTTTCCGTTTCTTCGTTTACGTGATGAGCATATTCAGCCATCATATCGATCCCGTCTTCCGTAAACTCCAGCTCCATATTATCCGCACCGAGCAAAGCCGTATATTGTTTTAATAACGACTGACTGGGTTCTGTAAGAATACGTTTAAAGTCTTCAACGGTCAAAGATTGTAATTCCACACGAATAGGGAATCGTCCCTGTAATTCGGGAATCAAATCCGACGGTTTAGATACGTGAAAAGCTCCGGCGGCAATAAAAAGGATATGGTCCGTTTTTACGGATCCGTATTTCGTGGTTACCGTAGCTCCTTCCACAATAGGAAGAATATCTCGTTGCACCCCTTCACGTGATACATCGGGTCCGTTTGAATGCCCTTTTTCAGCTATTTTGTCAAACTCGTCGATAAAGACAATTCCCGTTTCTTCCGTCGCCTCTATGGCCTTTTCTATAATAATGTCCATATCCAGAAGCTTACCTAATTCCTCTTCCTTGAAAAGTTCTCTGGCCTTGACTACAGTCATTTTCTTTTTCTTTTTTTTCTTCGGTACAAGGTTCCCCAGCATTTCTTGAAAATTATTGGTTAATTCTTCCGTCGAATTTCCCGTCAGGATTCCCTGTACGGCTCTATCCGCTTCAGCCACTTCTACTTCGATTTCACGGTCATCCCATTCGCCGGAAGCGATACGCTCTGCCATTTGTCTGCGACGTTCCGACATACCTGTCGTTTCTGACGGCACCGCGCTTTCCTTCGTTTCTTCTTCTCCTTCACTATTTCCGAAAAGGAAGGATACCGGATCGGTCACAGCCTCCTTTACTGTCTCTTTCTTCGGCCAAAAGACTTGAAGTATGCGATTATTGGCTTCCTCTTCCGCTTTTTCTTCAAAACGGCGGCTTTCCCGTTCCTGAACCATGCGAATGGCATTGGTCAACAAATCTCGAATCATTTGTTCTACATCACGGCCTACGTAACCTACTTCCGTATACTTCGTCGCCTCTACTTTTACAAAGGGAGCTCCCGTCAAGTCGGCCAAACGTCTGGCGATTTCCGTCTTTCCGACACCGGTCGGCCCGATGAGTAAAATGTTTTTCGGAATAATTTCCTTTTGCAGTTCGGCACTCAGCTTCTTGCGTCTCCAGCGATTTCTCAGAGCAACCGCTACGGATTTCTTGGCTCCGTCTTGCCCGATAATATATTTATTCAGTTGCGCCACTATTTCTTTAGGCGTCAAATTTTCTCTTTCCGTCATAAATTAAGGTCTCCCTTTCTATATTTCCTCGCATATAACGTTGTGATTCGTATATACGCAAATATCCGCTGCAATATGCAAGGATCTCTCGGCAATTTCTTTAGCCGTCAAGTCCGTATTATTCTTTAAGGCACGAGCAGCCGCCAAGGCATACATACCGCCGGAACCGATGGCACTGATACCGTCGTCGGGTTCAATAACTTCACCTGTTCCGGATAACATGAGAATCCGCTCTCCGTCCGATACGAGCAAAAGGGCTTCCAGCTTATGTAAAACCTTATCACTGCGCCAGTCTTTGGCAAGTTCTACGGCACTGCGAATAAGATTTCCGTTATATTCATTAAGTTTAGCTTCAAATCTGTCAAAAAGGGAAAAGGCATCGGCTACGGATCCGGCAAATCCGCTGACAACCTTACCGTTATATAGACGTCTTACCTTTTGCGCCGTTCCTTTCATAATGACAGAATTTCCCATAGTAACCTGACCGTCTCCGGCAATGGCCGTTTTTCCGTCTTTGCTCACGGCTACAATGGTCGTTGCATGAAAAGCCGTTTCCATTTATATCTTCTCCTTCATCACTTCAATAGCTTCCAAGGCACGTTGCGCCAAAAGTGCATTCTTTTCTCTTTTTTTTATTCGCTTTTTAATACCCAATGGCGAAATAATACCGAAATTTACATTCATGGGCTGGAAGTTATCGTTCGGTCCCGTGGAAATATAGTGACTCAACGCTCCCAAAGCCGTTTCCTTCGGGAAGGTAACACAGGCTTCCTCCTTACACAGCTTGGCGGCGTTAATACCTGCCAGAAGTCCCATAGAAGCCGACTCCAAATATCCTTCTACCCCTGTTAATTGCCCGGCAAAGAAAAGAGAGTCTCTTTTTCTGTATTGTAAGGTCGGCAAGAGCAACTCCGGTGAATTGATGTATGAATTTCGATGCATAACTCCGTAACGAACGAATTCCGCCTCTTCCAAGCCGGGAATCATGGAAAATACCCGTTTTTGTTCAGGGAATTTCAAATGGGTTTGAAATCCCACAATATTGTACAGCGTAGCACTGCCGTTATCCTGTCTCAATTGTACGACAGCATAGGGTACCGTATCCGTTCCCGGTAGTTCCAGACCGACGGGCTTCATAGGTCCGTAACGCAGTGTATCGATACCGCGGGCTCCCATAACTTCTACGGGCATACAGCCTTCAAAGACGGTATCATCCTTTTCAAATTCATGTAATTCGGCACATTCAGCCGTCGTTAAAGCTTGCCAAAACGCTTTATACTCATCTTCCGTAAAAGGGCAATTCAAATAATCGGCACCACCTTTACCATATCGTGCCGCTCTGTACACCTTATTCATATTAAGGGACTCAACAGTGACAATAGGTGCAGCCGCATCATGGAAGTGGAAGTATTCCTCACCTGTCAGTCGGGTAATCGCCGACGATAAGCCGTCGGATGTCAAAGGGCCGCTGGCAATAATGCAAGGCCGATCTTCGGGAATTTCCGTCACTTCTTCATGTGTAATGGTAATTAACGGGTGGTTTTTAATCTTTTCCGTAACATATTCACTGAAAGGAACTCTGTCGACAGCCAAGGCTCCACCAGCGGGAACACGGGTAGCATCGGCAGGTTCTCACAATAGAGCACACCACTGTGAAAATCA
>OBYJ01000565.1_pt1 | contig 18621 bp, 17 predicted proteins | sample 1495481 | NCBI WGS metagenome assembly OBYJ01 (sample SAMEA2580197, study PRJEB22360) | human gut metagenome | biome: human gut; feature: human-associated habitat; material: faeces | place: Denmark | collected 2008/2010
TTCGGGAAGATGGCCAGAACCTGCTTGAGAGGGCTGAGAGTTCGTTCTAAAGAAGAGCTCGTCAATCACATTAACCGTTGGATCATGCAAGTGAATGCGGAACCGGTGATCTACCGCTGGAAATGGAAGCTTGAAGACATCGAGTCCGCATTTTACTTAATTGATAATGTATTTATAGATTGAACTACTAGACAAGTTTGAGAAAGCTCAAGCAAGCACTCGACGCAATTTAGAAGACAGAGAATGGCTGGACTCTCCGCCGGTCGGCAAGGAACTGCTCTGAAAACTCCAAGAGCGCTTGATGCAGTTCAAGCTTTTTCCTTAAACGTCCTCTTGTCCATAAGTCGGATAAGCCCTGCCTGTGGAAGCTTGAGTAATTATCTCAATTGATCGCTGATTGCGTTTGTGGCAAAGTTACGTCCAATAGAACTACCCTTGACAGTCATGGGCGCAAGCCGAATCTTCGATCCCTTAATCGCCAGAATCCCGATCCTGTTCAGCGCAGCTTGTATATGGTCGTGGACAAGCTGTGCACAGGCCGTGACTCTAGATGCCCAGGTTATCGGAGAAGATAGAAGTGTGATCGAAACGATAGCGACTACATTAGATCACTTGCGCGAAGAAATATCCGACGAGTTCTTTGAACTGAATTATCTTGCCAAGGAAGACCTTCTTAAAAAGACCAAAGATAATCCCGCCTTCTTTTTCATTACGGACGCGGCGACTTTCGCAGCCCTGTCGGAGGCAGGGGCCTGGGCGGTTGCTGCAATGAAACATCCTTTGGCCATTGACTCTTCTCATACGAGCGGAGCCGCTTTCATTACCCGGAAAGATCGGACGGATATCAATTCATTAACTGATCTGCAAGACAAGAAAATCGTAGGGATGTCTCCGACCTCATCATTGAGCTATCTGATCGGCTTAAGAGAACTCCAAAGAATTTTCGGTCCCGGTCATTTCTCCAAGGAAGTTTCCTTCAGCGGTGCTCCGATTGAAAAGGTTGTCCACGAAATTCTGGAAGGAAGAGGGGATGTCGGAATCATTGACGCGTGCCTCCTTGAGAGGATGGAGCGGGATGGCAATATCACTCCTGATTCTTTAAAGGTCATCAGCCCGCGCGACAGCAGTGACCTTCGCTGCCGACACTCAACAGGGTTGTATCCGGGCTGGGTAATGGCGGTTTCTAAACCGGCTTCCGAACTTACAGAAAAAGAGCGAAATCTCATCTTAAAAGTCAGTTCTGTTTTGCCTACGGTGCCTAAACTTCAAGGTTTAATGGAATGGTCGACGCCGAGCAACAACGACGCCATTGCCTCACTGTTGTCTGCACTTGAAGATGAAAACAAGGACAAAGCTTTCTGGAAGAATTTCTTAAGTAAATATGGCCCGTGGCTGGGGGCTTTTTTTATTTTTCTGTTCTTGCTGTTTGCTCATACGATTTATGTTTCTTGGCTGGTTCGCAAACGTACTGCTCAATTAACGGCTTCTATGCAAAGAGCCCAGAAACTTCAGCAGCTTGTGAACTCAGAACAAGAAAAGATCTCAGCGATGGAGAGAGCAGGTATTGTCGGACAGTTATCATCGATGATTGCCCACGAGCTCCAGCAGCCGATCAATGCGATTACAAACTTTTCCCGGGGACTGAGAATTCGAAATGAGCGCGGTTCTTTGGATCCGGAAGTCCTGCAGGAAACGCTTCAGAGGATTACTCATCAAAGCGAAACAGCAGCTCAAATCGTCAATAAAGTGCGAGCCTATGCAAAGCAGCATAGTGCAGAGAAGGTTAGAGTGAATCTTCTGGCTCTTTTGGAAAAATCCATCCAAAAGTTCAAGCAGATCAAGGGCTCCGGAATAAGTTTCAATTTGAGTTGCTCTGAGGTAATAGTGGTAGAAGTCGACCCGCTCGAAAGTGATCTTGTCCTCTATAACCTTTTCAAGAACAGCTTGGAAGCTTGTAAAAATGAGTCTGCGCCTTTAATCAGCATCACTGTGGAAGAGTCAGAACAAGAAGCAGTCATCCAAATTCGAGATAACGGACCTGAAATCTCTGAGGATTTAGTCAACTCTATCTTTATCCCGAAAGTCAGCCAAAAAACGGACGGCTTGGGATTGGGTCTTTCGATCTGCAAGGCTTTGGCAGAATCGCAGGGAGGCTGTTTGAGCGCCATAAGAAACGCAGAAGGTCACTTAGTCATGAAGCTTTGTCTGCTTAAGGCTGATTCAGTAAAAGAAATAGGTGAAAATCAATGACAACCGGAATGATTTACATTGTGGATGACAATGCAGAAACGGCTCAATCCTTGGCTTTCTTTCTCGAGTCACTCGGATGGAGGACCCGTGTTTGGAATGATCCCGAAGCTTTTCTACATGACTATGAAGCGCTTGCGGCTGACGGATGCTTCATCTTTGATATTCGGATGCCGAGGATTGACGGATTAGAACTCTTAGAACGACTGAACGCAAAAGACAACAAGCGACCGATCATCTTCTTAACCGGTCATGGCGACGTCAACATGGCAGTCAAAGCTTTCAAAAACGGTGCATTTGATTTCTTTTTGAAACCCCCGGCCGAAAAAGAACTGATTGAAGCAGTCGAAAAAGCTCTGACAGTTTCGAGTGATTTGAAATTCCAGGCAGAAAAGCTTGCTTATGACAGAAAGCGCTTCGATTCTCTGACAGATCGTGAAAAAGACGTGGTAATTCTTGTCGGCAAGGGCATGATGAATAAAACGATTGCCGATACCCTTAAGATCTCCGAGAAGACTGTCCAGCAGCATCGTGGTGTCGCATGCAAGAAGCTCAATCTCATCAATGCTGTAGAAATCGCTGACTTTCTGCGCAACCTCAATCTTCGCTAATGGTATGAACAGTATGTGGACAAGAAATCGCCTCTTAAAAAGCCTCTTGGCTCTGGGCTTGTTGCCGCTAAGTTCTTTTGCCCTGTCAAAAGGCGAGGCTCAGAAAGAAGATCTGCTTCCGGATAAAGTGGATGTCATTGTGATCGGTTCAGGCGCCGCTGGGATGTCGGCGGCTATTTCGGCCAAAGACAAAGGAGCCAAAACCGTCATCCTCGAAAAGATGCCCATCATCGGCGGAAACACTTTAATTTCCAGCGGTGTTGTTAATGCTCCCGACGAAAAGAATCAAAAACTTCAAGGAATCGAAGATTCCAATGAATGGTTTTATAAGCAGACATTGGCAGCCGGTCATGACAAAGCCGATCCAGCATTGGTTGAAGTTCTGACGGATCGCTCCTATCAGACCATTCAATGGTTAGAAAGTATTGGCGTTAAATTCAAAAAGGGTGTCTTTCAGGTTTATGGCGGCTTGTGGCCTCGAGGTCATTATCCTTCGGTGTCTCACGGGAGAGGGTACGTCGCAGCTTTGTCAGAGCAGTGCCGAGCAAAAGATATTCCGATTCTCACGAATGTTGAGGTGGTCGCTTTAATTAAGGAAGGTTCAAGAGTTGTAGGTGTAGAAGCTCGATTTAAAAATCAGCTGCGAAAGTTTTATGCCGATAAGGCTGTCATTATTGCTTCTGGTGGATTTAGTGCGAACAAAGCCCTTTACGCAAAAATGGATCCCCGCTTAGAAGGAATGACATTTACCGGCGCCTCCTCGGCAACGGGCGAGATGATTGGTATTGCGGAGAAAGCAGGCGCTGCTGTCTCTGATATGGAATATATCCAGTGCAATCTCGGACCGGACGTCGGCTATACCCATCGTTCCGGATACCATCTTGATGTGACTCGGCATGTGTTGGTCAATATCCACGGAAAGAGATTTGTAGCAGAAGACGGAGCGAGAGATTACCTGCGTGATGCTGTGCTACAGCAGCCTAATAAGATCGTGTATTCGATTGTCGATAAGAACGGATTCCAAAATTTAAGTTCTCTTTTCCAGCAGGCGGGAATCTTGGGAGAGATCGAAGGCGAGCACTTTGAAAGTAATGACTTGGCAGAGCTTGCCAAGAAAATGAAGGTTCCTCCCGAAAATCTCGTCAATACTATTAAGGAATACAACCAAGCCGTTGAGACTAAAAAGGATCCTTACGGCAGAGAGGTTTGGATGCTGACGCAAAAGATTGAAACGCCTCCTTTTTATGCCGCTCGCGTAAGAATGGCCGTCCATTACACCATGGGCGGCATCGTGATCAATGAAAAGGCTCAGGTTCTTTCTAAGGAAAGAGAACCGATCAAAGGGCTTTACGCGGCAGGGGAGGTGACAACCGGCGTTCACGGCTCTAACCGAGTCGGCGGAAACGGCCTTTTGGATGCTTTTGTTTTCGGTCGGATTGCAGGAGAAAATGCCGCGGTTGGTCTTTGATGATCTGCACATCCGATCTTCATCGGATATGAGAAAAAGCCCGCTCTCCTTACGATGATGACATAGCCTGAACTACAGGCAGTCATCCAAACCAAGGAGCATATATGAGCAAATTTACTATATCTCGCCGCGGTCTTTTGTCCGCCGGTGTCGCAGCTTCTGCCGCCTCTCTGGCTTCTTCCGTTTTTGCACAGGAAAAGAAGTCAAGTCTTGTTCCTGATAAATGGGATTTAACGACCGAAGTGCTCGTTGTCGGTTCCGGCGGTGCAGGTCTTGCTGCAGCCGTTTCCGCAGCACAAGCCGGTGCAAAAGTTACCGTGATTGAAAAATTAGCTTTCATCGGCGGCAACACAATGATCTCCAGCGGCTACTTCAACGCTGTTGACCCCGAACGCCAGAAGAAACAGGGCATTGAAGACAGTATCGAAAAACATATCGAACAGACTCTGGCGGGAGGTGACGGCCGTGCCGATCCTGAGTTGGTCCGCATTCTTTGCTCCAACGCTTTAGGCTCTCTGCATTGGCTCGAAAGCATGGGTCTTAAGTTCCGTCCTGACGTCATGCAAGTTTACGGCGCCCTGTGGCCTCGTTCCCACCTTGCCACTGAACCGAAGGGAACAGGTTTTATCCGCGTGCTTTCCACAAAAGCCAAAGAACTTGGCGTTGATATCATGACCAATACAAAGCTGGTCAAGATCATTCGTGAACAGTTTGATGAAGGCAGAGCACTCGGTGTTATGGCCGAAAGACAAGGCAAACCCTTCTACATCCGTGCCACTAAAGGTATCGTTTTGGCAGCCGGTGGTTTTGCTGCGAATCCGCGTCTCCGCGCGATCCATGATCCTCGCATGCTAACGCTCACAACCACCAATAACCAAGCCTGTTCTACCGGAGAAGTGATGCTCGCCGCTAACGAGGCAGGCGCATACCTGTTGGGTCTGGATTACATCCAGTGCAACCCCGGCTGCCCTCCGGGACACACATCTCGTCAGGCTCTGCACCTTGACGTTTCGCGCTATGTATTCGTAGACAAACGCGGTAAACGTTTTGTGGCCGAAGATGCCCGTCGTGACGTTCTTCGTGACGCCATCCTGAACCTTCCTGAAAAATTCGGCTACGCCATTGTCGATATCGACGGTTTCAACAGCTACAATCAAGTGGTTCGCGACGATGCAATGAAAGGCCTGAAGACCGGCGACGCTTTCAAGGCCGATACGCTGGAGGATTTAGCTAAGCAGATGGGTGTTCCTGCCGATCAGTTAAAGAAGACGATCGCAGACTACAACGCAATGGTTGATCAGAAGAAAGATCCAGACTTCGGTAAAGCAGAACGCAATCTGTCTCACAAGATTGAAAAAGCTCCATATTGGGCTGCATTGTCCAGTATGGCCGTTCACCACACGATGGGCGGTGTGAGAATCGATAAAGAAACTCGCGTGCTTGATCGTCAGGGTAATGTTATTGAAGGTCTGTACGCCGCAGGCGAAGTCACCGGCGGTATCCATGGTACGAACCGCTTAGGCGGCAACGCGATTGCCGACATCTTTACTTTCGGTCGCATTGCTGGCAACTCGGCTGCAAACCAGAAGTAAAAACTTAAGTTGGATCTCCTGAAGTAAGTCACCGTCCGGAGAGTTGTCAGACTCTCCGGACGGACTTGCCTGTAGCTTATCAGTTTATGAGATCAAAGTCAGGAATGATTTTGTTGAGGAAAATAAGTCAGGCGGCTAAATCACGTATCATGAATGACTTTCAGAGAACAGATAGAGACTTTGCCAAATTAGGAAGTAAGTTAGGCTGCGCAAGCCATGGGGAGGTTTTTATTCTGCGCTTTATTGAAAAAATGTTTTTTTTTAAGAGAGTTAGAAGCTCGAAAATTATTTTGGGCCGAGATTTTTAGAAGAAAGTGAAGGTCGTTCGATATTTCTAACGCTAATATTTTTCACAGTGTTAGAAACTTGTTCTATTAAAAAGGAAGCATCAACTTGACTCAGCGGCGGCTTAAGTTCGTCAAAGTAGGAAAGTGCTTTTAGCGCAAGCATTGGTGAAAAATCTGTGCCGAAGAGAATGGATGCAGCCTCTAAAGCCTCGAGAAGGGATTCTTGGCTTTTTATCAACCGAATGATGTCCGCAAAATCTTCGGTTGATGGCCTTTGAATGATGCCCTTCAACTTGGTTGCAAAGATATCCAAAGCGGAGGCCACAACGAGGACTCCGTCTTCGGTCAATCGAGGTTCTCCGACACGGCCGTAGCCTAGGTTTCCGAAAAAAGAAATTGTTGCGATCCCTTTGCCGCTATCCGGAGGAGAGATTTCAAAGGTCACGGTGTTTTCGGAATCCTGAATTTGAGTGACAAGACTTTCGTCACCTAACAAAGGGCAGGCGCCTCTAAGAAGTTTTTGTTTTAATCGTCCGTGCAAGAAAAATTCAAAGCCGACAGATTGTCTTTGGCCGAGCTGGAGCGCAAGCGCCGACCCGCCGTATAAGACGAATCCAAGATCTTTTAGATTTCGAAGTTGAGGATAAACCCACTGTTGGACTTCAGACAGGATTTCTAAATGCGGATTGAAGCACTTCATAGACTGTCCCAATCAGGAATCTTCCTAACCGGCATCGGGGGCGGGACAAAGTTGTATTCGGGAAATAGCAAGTTATTCCAAGAACCCCATGTTCTTTTGTCGCTAAACCATCCGGCTTTTGCGTTTAACAAAACTTGACGAAGGATTTTGTGGTCAAAAATACAGAACAATTTAGCGGAATCGTTGATATCTCCAAGATTCATGACTTGAGAGATGACAAAAAACGGATCAAGCATTGTTTCTTCCTTTGTCATCCACCAAATATACCTTTTGGCAGCTTTCTCCAAAAATTCAGACTGCTCTTGTGAAAACATAAAGGGATTATTCAACCTTAGAGCCTCCATAGAACTGTTTGAGCTATTCTAAGATGCGTTTACCTTCTTATCCTTTCAAAGCAGTCCGTTGAAGTTGATTAGTTTCGGAATTTCAATGAGAAAAGCAGAGTAGAAAAATGCCCGACATTTCTCAAGCCAAGCGATACTGAAGAAGTTGGTGTCCAATCTTCAGAATCCACGTTTTGTGCTGGATTTAGCCAAGGAGTCTACAGCCAGCCTGAGTTCAACTCTACGGCATTATCCTATTGAACTGTGGGAAAAGCTCCTGCTCGTAGAGATTCTTGCTTAATGCCTCGACCATATCGACCAATTCCGGATTGACGCTTTTCCCGAAGATCAGAATCACTTCTCGCTGCATAACCGGATCCGGCATTTTGCAGAAGTGGACCCGCGCGGCTAAGTCAGGATGCTGAACCAATGTGGCGGGGCGTACCAAGCTCCACCCGATACCTTTGCTGATGAGTTTCAGCATGACGCCGCCGTCATCGACTTCAATTCGGTTAGGCAAATGAATGAACAAAGAATTCAGAAAATTCTCCGTCATCTCGCTGCCGCCTGAAAACCGGTTGTACCTCAGGAAAGGCAAGCCGCAAAACTTCAGTTCTTCCCAAGTAAAGTAATCCTTTTCAAAACGAGGTTCTTTGGGAAGCGCCAACACTGACGGTTCAGAAAACAAATACTTCTGAGCAAAGAAAGATTCATTGATTTTCTTGGTACAGGCAATTGCCATATCAACAGTTTGGTTTTTAACTAACTCGATTAACCTTTCAGATGTTCCCGTTAAAAGAGAAATTTCGTTAGATAAAGGCGAAAGTTTTTCGATGAGATGTACTCCGAGGTTCCGAGAGAGACTTTCAATGATGCCGATTCGGATAACAGGCTTCAGAAAGTTCTTTTGTCTTAGTTTCTGAACTCGAACATTAAGCGAAGAAAAATGATATTTCAGTTCGTTGTAGAGGTTCAGCCCCTCTGAAGTGAGCTTTAATGGTCTTTTGGAATGGTCAAATAGAGGAACGTTGAGGCTCTCTTCTAGTTCTGAAAGATGATAAGAAATGGTCGACGGATGCATATTCAAGACGGAAGAAGCTTCCGATAAATTGCCGCATTCGGCCATTACTAGGAAGACTTGAGTGCCGGCACTGAAGAATCCGGAATTTTCCGACCACTGTTTTTTATCCATTGTCTAAGCTCAGTTGATTATTCGTGTTCTCTGATAATTATATGAAGGATATTCAGTTCGGGGCCGCGCTGTCTTGCCGCAAGGTTTCTCCTTAGACACAGAACTTGTAAAAAGCTCCGGCACTCCGCTCTTCTTTTGAAAGTCCAAGACAGGTTTGTCTGTCAATTGTCTTTCAGCCGTAAAAAAACGGCGCTCCAAAGGGAACGCCGCCTGGTTGGAAAAACGGGAGGTTAAAGTTTATGCGATAGCTTCGGCGACCTTGCGCTCTAATTCTTCTTTGGCGCCTTTAACTTGGCCGACTCTGCTATTTAATGTCAGGTTATCTCGATCTAAATTTGCCTGCAGACGATCGAGCTGACGAGTGACTTCCTCAGAGTTTGAACCGCCGATTGTCTTCTTAGACTGAGCATTTCTTGTTGGGTCAAGGGCTTCTCGAATCAAGTCGTCGGTAAGACCGGTCTTCTTACCCAGGAGGAGTTCGCAAATCGGATTGATGTCATCCACAGTGATTTCGTTGGCTAACTTGTTATGTTCCTGCATGTAGCCGACCAACATAGCGACGACACCGTGCGCACTGCGGAAGGAGATTCCGTCATGGCGGACGAGGTAATTGGCCAGTTCAGTAACCGTGCAGTAGTTTTGAACAGCTGCTTGAAGCATCCGTTCTTTCTTAAGCGTCAGTGTCTTAATGGTGACATTGAGCAAAGCCAGGTCGGCTTCAAATTCCTGCAAGGCTGTCCAGACAAAACGCATGGCTTCTGTCGAAGAGTCTCTGCAGTGTGTGAACGGAATATTCTTCAGGGAACTGAAAACTGACACGAAGAAGGCTTCCATGTGAGCAGCCTTGCCTTTGCAGCATTCCAGCGTCAGCGCATTCTTCTTCTGAGGCATGATGGAAGAGCAACCGGCAACGGAATCATCGACTTCGACATAACCGTATTCAGGCGTCGACCACATGTACAAGTCATAAGCGAAGCGGGAAAGCGTGCAGGAAGCAACAGACATCGTGCCGATGATCTCAAGGCAGTAATCTCTGCTTGCCGTGCAGTCGATAGAGTTTTGCATGGGTTCATCAAAACCGAGTAGGGCGCTCGTACGGTTTCTGTTGATCATGAAAGTGGTAGAACCCATGGAGCCGCCTCCGAGCGGACAAATGTTCAACGCTTTCCAAGCGTTTTGGATTCTTTCGTAATCACGTCCCAGAGCATTTAGCACACCGGCGCAGTAATGACCGAAAGTGATCGGCTCCGACGGCTGAAGGTGCGTGTAGCCGCTCATGACGGCGTCAATATTTTCTTTGCCTAAATTAATGAGATTCTGGCGAAGTTCATTGAACATTCCGCAGAGACGGAGATAGAAACCGCGGATATCCATTCTTGCTTCTGTTGCAAAAAGATCGTTTCTGGATCGGGCGGTGTGCTGCTGGCCTCCGATCTCGGCGCCTGTTTGCTCGAGAAGATACTTTTCTAAGTTGAAGTAAAGGTCTTCGACATTCGGATTGATTTCAAAAGTCGGATGGCCTTCCATCGCAGAGATTTTCTGCGTGCACTCTAAAATCTTCTTAGCAACGTCGGCACTGATGATGCTTTCCTCGGCAAGCATTAAGACATGAGCTTTGTTGATGTCAAGAATGGTTTGATAACTTCTTTCTAGGTCTGTTTTAATCGCCGGGTTGATAAGGTACTTCACAACTTCCGGTGCAGGTGCTTTTTTGATTTTTCCGCGATGGTTCTCGTCCATGGTGGCTCCTTATGGTGGTTGGGATTTGATCCTCTAATGATCCTCTGGAAGCCGTCAGTTGTCTTCTCAGAAAGAGAAGTTTCAAAATTTATTTTGAAAATTTCAAAATTAACCGCAAACTGCTAAGTCAGGAATTTCACTTTGAAGTGCCCATGGCAGAAGTGATTAAGGAGTTACGTCGGGGGAAAGGCATATTGTTTTAGAACTCAAATACTGTGGTGGCTGTATCTCAGCCTCAGGCCCAAAGCGTCTATTGAAAGAGATGGTAGAGCAAATGGAGAAACGCCGCCACGGAATGCAGACAGAAGAAAAAGAACTGCTCAGAATCGCTTTAGTTTTTTCTGGAAGCGAAAGGCGGATTACAGAGTGGTCAGTTGTGCCTCCCACAAAGAGTTTGGAAGTTGATGAACAGTTCGGAACTGTTCAGATGGAAGGGCTTGGCACCCTCAAGATTGATAATCGTTCAAAATGAAGCGTTTTTCGTTTCGGTTAATATAAATAGCAACGAAAAAGTCATTTCCGCAATAATTTACTAATGACCCCGACACTTCAGTCTTAGGCTTCCGTCAATCCGGTTCCGACAGCTGTTTGCTGAGCGTAAAGATTTCCTGAAGCTGCTTATTGTCAAGTTCGGTAATCCAATGCTCTCCGGTGGCCACCGTCATTTCGGCCAGAGCCTTTTTGCTTTCGAGCATGTCATTAATCTTTTCCTCAAAGGAGTTGGCCGTAATGAATCGGTAAACCGTGACATTCTGTTTTTGACCGATTCGGAAAGCTCGGTCCGTGGCCTGATTTTCAACCGCCGGATTCCACCATAAGTCGTAGTGAATCACGGCGCTGGCGGCGGTAAGGTTGAGACCGGTACCGGCTGCTTTCAGCGAAAGAATCATGATTTTTTCTCTTCGGTCGTTTTGGAAGGAATCCACTAATTCCTGCCTTTCCCTGACAGGCAAACCACCGTGAATGAAATGAGGTTTCTTTCCGTACTTTTCTTCCAGCCACTTTTGCAGGAGGGTGCCCATTTGTCTAAACTGTGTGAAAATCAAAACCTTTCTGTCTGCTTCGAATAACTCATCTAAGATGCCGAAAAGCTGCTGCATCTTTCCGGAATATTCCGGTCCCTTAAACGGCGAGTTCTTCTCAAATTGAATCGGCGCATTGCAGATTTGTTTGAGCTGAAGAATCATTTGAATAACAATGGCGGCTCTTTCCAGTTGGCCTAAACCGGCGTTCAATTTCGCTAAATTTTTGTCGACGGTAGCCTGATAGAGCGCAGCTTGTTCCGGCGTGAGAACGCAGTATTCCTCTTTGACAATCTTTTCCGGAAGATCTCGGATAATGGATTTGTCTGACTTTAATCGTCTGAGAATGAAAGGCTCTGTGAGTTTTTTGAACTGATCAGCGACAACCTTGTCTTTGGTAACCTCGATCGGGTCTGCGTATTCCTTCTTGAATTTTTTCTCGGTTCCTAAAAGTCCCGGATTGGCGGTTTCCATGATGGACCAATACTCGAGCAGACGGTTTTCAACAGGCGTACCGCTCATCGCAATGCGATGTTCGGTTTTTAGAGCCTTTACGCACTTCCACGTAGAAGTTTTGTGATTCTTTACTGCTTGAGCTTCATCTAAGATCACTAATTTGAAATCTTTCTTCTTAAATGCATCCTCACGCCGAATGGTTCCGTATGTCGTCAGGTAAGCATCTGCGCCATCCACGGATAAGTTTCGGTTCGGACCATAGAAGGGGACGATTTGCAGATCAGGAGTAAATTTTGCTGCTTCTCTCATCCAGTTCGTGAGAAGCGTAGTAGGAACGATAATCAAAGCCGGCTTCGAATCAAACTCTTTCCTTGTCCGCATGCTTTCAAGTACCGAAAGAACCTGAAGCGTTTTACCAAGACCCATGTCATCGGCAAGAATGGAGCCGACACCGATCTGAATGTTTCTCAGCATCCATCGATATCCGCGTTCCTGGTAGTTTCTGAGTTTTGCTTTGACAGATTTAGGCAAAGGAGCATCGACATCTTTGAAGAGATTTTTGATGGCTTCTTTGACCTTGTCGCCTAACAATACAGGTGCCTTTTCTGCTTGCCCTGCAAGAACTGCACGGAAGAGGGCAAGTTTGTTGGGCTCTTGAAGTTTTCCTCCGAGGCGCTTGCGGATATTTTCCAGCTCTTGCGGATCAAGATAGACATAATGGTCATGGAAACGAACCACTTTGCCTGCCTGGCTAAAGAGGCTGGATTCTTCTTCTGGCGTGATTCTTCTGTTGCCCACAGCAACAGTCCAATCAAAGTCGAGCAAGCCGAGAAGACTTAGGAAGCCTCCGCCCTTCCATTCCTCGTCCATGTCGACTTCTAAGTGAACTTGCGGCTTAAGTAAATTCTGCAATGATTTCGGCAGGATGATAGAAACACCGAGAAGCGTCAGCGCAGGTATCGACTCAAGAAGAAGAGGAGTTAATTTATTCGCAGTTAAGGAGGAATCTGTTGAAGGATTCTCTAAAATTCCATAGATTTCGGGGCAGTGTTCGGAAAGTTTTGCCGAAACTTTCATAGCATCAAACTTGTATTCCGACAGTTTCGGGTTGGTGAGGAAGTCGTTGAAAGAATAGTAGCCGCGCTCCTTATTACGTCCTTTCGTGTTTTCTAGGTTGAAGCCCAGCTTAATTGCTAAATGAGGTTCGAATTTTTCCTCCGGCTCAAGCAAATCATCATCAAGAATTTCTGCATCGACAATCTCTTCTTCAGTAATACTTTTATCGAAAACATTGACAGAAAGAAGTCCCTCCCGTCCGGGGAAATCACTTCTTTGCCGCATGTCTTCAGAAATTGTCAGCACCGGCTGAAGTTCCGAGCGCGCAACTGTCAAAGAACTAAGCCATTCAGACAGTCTCAAACGAGCGGCTTCAGCAGATACTTCATCTTCGGTGTCGATAAAGCCGCCGCCGAGGAGCGCAGACTGTTCATACACATTCAAATCTGTTCCCGAGGTTGACTGGAAAGCTGCGGTGACGTAGCTCTGGATGAAACTTCCTAAGAAAATTTCTCCCAAAGTTTGCTCGTCGATTTCGTCCGGGCACTTGAGGATGTCAAAAACTTCTCGATCAATACCGTTGAGTAAATTACCAAGTTTGACGACTAAAGTCTTGATCGTTAGATCAGATGTCGCCGGAATCCACCGCACAGCAAAGCATTTTGGAACGGGTTCATACATTTGCGGAACAATGGCGCCGGCCAAAGTGATTTTTGATGCGAGCACCCAGCAGTAATAAAGTGCTTCAACAGATTCCGGCGAGTCTTCCAGTCGTTTGCTGTTAATGTAGCCGGAGAACATTTCGTGATACCTTACAACGGATCCGTCCGGTCTTTTTTCTCCGACCTTTCTGTTGACCAGACCTTTCTTGTCTAAGTCGAATTCTTTCCAAAAAAGATCTGAGCTCACTCGAGCTTGGCCCCAGGAGTTAATGCAGATCATTTCGTGCTCGCCTTCAAATAGGGGAGGCGTGCGCTCTGATACGTCATTTATCTGTTTTTTGGCAATCTTGGCAGCGTTTTTCAACACTTTGGCAGTCAAAGCTCTTAAGTCGCCTTGGACATAGCCGGCAGGCTGCTCTGTCAAAATTTTGAACAAAGATTCTGCATCGAAAGTGATTTTTTGAAAAACCAGTGGTTTAAATTTTCCGAGCCAGTCCTTGCGGCCCTCAGCAGATATAACCGTGTATGTATCCAGTTCAAGGTGTTCTACAGGAGGATATTTCTTCTTAAGCAAGTGCTGCCAAGTGGGTATCTCGGCTTTCTTAGCTCTTTTGATGGATACACCTTCCTTCTCTAATTCTTTGATGAGGTCAATTCCACGCAAAGAGAAGAGAATGAAAGGATTGGCATCAATTTCGCGGCTCATGATGTAGATCACTGCAGCCATATGTTTGCAAGGAACGGCGAAATCAGGACAGCTGCAAGAAAGCTCCATATCCGACCAGCGTCTCGGGAAAAGGCGAATCCCAAGCTCACGGCAAATTGAAAGTATTTGCGGATCGAGCTTTCGGGTGGCCAGTTTTGCGAGGATTAAGGGAGAGGCCGCAATTCGCTTTACCAGCTCGCTGATTTGTTCTTGCGTGATCGGCGGAAGTCCGATCGTGACGCGATAATAAGGATCGTAGTTGCCTTCAACTCTGGCTTTGATGACCCTTCGGGAGGAGTCTATTTTGAAGGATAAAACGCGGCCGGTATTGGCGTAGGTTTTGCCGCGAGGTATGCGATTGTCGTAATCAATATCACCTAAAGCCTCGAGCCATTGTTTGCCCCACCAGGTTGTGCCGTATTCAGTTCTCGCCATGATCGTTGAGTCGCCGTAAGAATGTCTAAATTTTGGACGAAATTTGAGCGGCGTTGCAGATTTTTGGTAAGCGAAATCAAAAGATGCTCTTGTCGGCGCTTTCTTTAGAAGTAATTAGCCGTTGAAAACTCAAACTGTTCGATGAACATTTTCTTGAAAGAAGGAAGAGAGTTTTGTTCAAAGAAGAGCAATGTGGCGTACCGATAATCGTCCGGATCAACGGTTCTGAAGGAAATTGGACAATATTTGTTTGCGAGCAGCAAAGCATTGCAAAGCATTCTTGCCGTTCTTTTGTTCCCGTCTTCGAAAGGCTGGATGTAGGCAATTAAGAGCAGAGTGATTAAGGCTTTTTCTAGAACATTTTGTTTGAAATTAATGAGATCGCAGACATCTTGGAGAGCCTTTTGAATTTGACGTGCATCGCTTAACGGCTTGTAATTTGTGCCTGTAATACCGACTCTTCCGGATCGGATTTTGTTCGGTATTCCAAGTCCTTTTGTAAGAAAGCGGTGAATCTCAAGGATGTTTTCAACTTTTAGCTCACCAAAGTAATCAGGGTGGCTGAGGACGTAGTCCAAAGCGGCTTGATGGTTTAGAAGCATGGCGGCTTCTTCTTTTATTTTACCTTTGGCTCGTTTTCCTTCTTTGAAAAGTGATTCGGTTTGAAGCAGCGTGTAGGTGTTACCTTTAATTTGGGATGATTTCCATGATAAATCAATGGCTAATCTCTCCATTTCCTTCTGTCGAAGTACAGGCGATAGTCCTTTCCAGCGTTCTTCGAACTCTCTTTGTCGTTCAACGAGTGTTCTCATTTCTTCCTGAGAGAAAAGATCATGACTCCTTAACGTGTCAAACAAATCAAAGTTAAAGGAAGTCAACGCTTGACGGTCATCCTGTTCTTTCCGGAAATATTCCTCTGGAACTCGCGGATTAAACAATCTTCCTAAGTTTGTTACTTCATACTTGGCAGATCTCCCGGCACCGCTAGTTTTCCGTCTTTTGCCAAAGACGAAACTAAACGATGAACGGTTGTCTTAGAAAAGCCGGCACCTAATTCGTCTGCGAGCTCTGAAAGACTCTTTGGAGAATTAGAAAGAGAAGACAGAACTTTTGATTCTTTATCTAAGAGAATGGACATTTTCGTTCCAAAATATATCGATTTTCGTTCTATTTTAATGATAGATAGAACGATTAGAGAGAGAGATTTTGGAACGATTAACTTGTTTCTCGAAAGCAAAAATGTCTACGGAGTTTGCCAGAAGGCATAGAGACGCCGGCTCTGACTCCCGGTAGTTTTCTCTTAGAATTGGCCTGTAGGCTCTAGGAGAGGAGGATGGAGGAATTAAGGTTACTGCCCCGCTGGGAACTTCAGATTTTGCGGCGCTAAGGCTTAGAAACCAGATATATGTAGACAAGTCGGCACTTGTCTACAAGGTTGCCTCTCAAAATGGAATATTCCTCTTTGTTCGGCCCCGTCGATTCGGAAAGTCCCTGTTGATCTCTACATTTGAATCCTTGTTCAAGTTCGGATTGAGAGATTTCAAAGACCTAGCCATTGAAAAACTTTGGATAGAGAAAAAGATTTACAACGTCGTTCGGCTGGATTTTTCGGAAATGAGACCCGACTTTGGTTTGAAGAAATTCAGGGATGATTTACGAGATCGCTTAATAGACAATTTCTCCTCATTCGGTTTTCGCTATGACCAAGCCGGATCTTCGATTTTGTATGGCTCAAGAAACAAGAACCTAACTCATTAGTTCTCCTTGTAGACGAGTATGACACGCCTCTAACCTCTTGTTTGAATAATCCTGAACTTTTCAACAGTGTTCAGGTTGCTCTTTCAGATTTCTACGCCGTTCTGAAATCTAACGATGACGCGCTGAGGTTTGTTTTCATTACCGGCATTGTCAACTTTAACAAGGGGCATCTTTTTTCCGAAGTTCAGGAGTTGTCTGATATTTCTCTGGATACGGAATTTGGCGAGCTCTTAGGTTTCAAAAGAGGTGAGGTAGAGGAATATTTTTACCCGTATTTGGAGGCTGCTTCTCAAGTCTTGAATTTGCCAGTTTCAGAACTTTTAAAGAAGGTAATTAAGCAATATGGCGGATTTTGCTTTGAAAGAATGGCAACAGAAAAAGTTTTAGCTCCGTGGTCCTTTCTCAATTTCTTAGCATCGCCAAGGAATGACCTCTTGGATTATTGGTTCGAAAGCGGTGGTAAAGCTTCTGCTCTCATGGATAGTTTGAAGTCGGACTCTATGAGGGATCCGGAAGAATACGGAAGAGATAAATTCGTTTCCTTGTCATCATTGTCCGGAAGTTCCAGTCTGGAATCTTTGTCTGACTTAGCACTTCTTACCCAGACAGGCTACTTAACCATCAAAGCGGTCAAGTATGGAGATACCGTTTTTCTAGATTATCCAAATCTTGAAGTAAAGAAGTCTATGGGGCAACTGTACGTAGAGCACCTCTTGACAGGTAGAAGCGCTGGACAAGTTGGAGCTGGTCCAATTGTTCAAGTTTTGTCGGAAGAATCAGCCGAGGCGCTTGTCCATATCTTTAATCGTCTTTTTGCAGCAATTGATTATCAGCGATATCCGGTAAGAGATGAAGCCTCTGTCAGAGCATTTACTCAAGTTTATTTAGCAGGTGCTGGATTAGAGCTAAAAGTAGAGCACCATACCGCTCACGGGCGCAGTGATTTGGAAGTGAAAGTTAACAACAGGCATTAGATCCTAGAATTTAAGGTTTCTCGGGATCAAGACGACCTAGATAAAAAACTCGGAGAAGCTGGCGAACAACTGAAACTTAAGGGATATGGTAACGATTCTTCATCAGGAAATCTGATCAAAGTTGCCTTAGTTTTCTCGATTGAAGAGCGAAAATTTGTCCGTTGGCAAGAAGTCTGATTGCTAAGGATAACACCTCGAAGATTCTTAGAATCAGCACTTTAATGACACTTCTCTTCCCATAACGCCAAAAGGTGGGTCGAGTTTTCGATCCTAGGAAAAGATTGGGCCGTCCGAGATAATGGGTAACTGAAATACGTTTCTAACTAATTCTTGGAGGTTCTATTGAAGAAATGGATGTTTTAGAGATTGAGATAGACAAGGAGTTGAAGGAAGAAGTCGAAGCTTTACTTCAGGAAATACTGTTCATCAAAGAATGCGTTCGTATAAAAGGTCTACTCTTTGAAGTCAACGATCCTTTACTCGGTGTCAAACCTCAAACGCTTACAAAAGACCATCCAAGCAAGGAATGAAGAGAAAAGATAGTGGAAAGAGAAACGTAGAGGATCAAAGTAAGAAATTGCCAGTCCCAGGTGCTGAGATTAGAGAAGATAGTGTCGTTATCCTTTGTAAGCATTTTCCTCTAAGAGATCGCCATGAGGCGCTTTTGGTTATAGGTGAAAAAGCGGTCTCTCTGCTTCTAAATTGAAATCTCCAATTGTCCGTTCAAATCCTTTTTGGCAAAATTCTCTTCTTATTTGATTCATCATAACTGTTGAAATTTTTGATGAAATCAAGAGGCTTGCTCACTAAGGCCGTTGTTTCGGGCCTTTTGCTTTTTCAGTTCCTTGTTGTTTCGGCATCAGATCTAACCTCTGACATTCAAGAAGTGATCAAAGGCAAAAATGCTCAAGTAGGCGTTGCCGTCCTCTACAAAGATGATGCAGTTGCCGTGAATAACGATGCTCAATATCCTTTAATGAGCGTATTCAAGTTTCATATTACTCTTACTGTTCTAAAGAAAATGGAACAGGAAGGCATCCCATTGACTGCCGTTGTTACGCTCGGACCTTCTGATATTGACACGAAGACTCGGAGTCCGATGTACAAAAAATACAAGTCCAAGAAAATCACTTTGTCCTATGGAGACTTAAGGAAGCTCTGTAAAATGCTTGATTCTTCCCAATGGCCTTTAGAGACTTAATTTTCAAAGGATCTGGCCGAAATTTTCCATTCAGGAGGAGTTGATTGGGGCCTAATCAATCAATTTCCTCCCCAATAGATACAGTTATCCTAGACGAAGCTCACCTTAGTTCGATTTTCGAAGCAATTTCCGATGAACATGTTGGCAATCGAGGCCAGCATTGTTAAGCGCGCCGTATTTTTGGCCAGCCC
>OBYJ01000581.1_pt1 | contig 18091 bp, 15 predicted proteins | sample 1495481 | NCBI WGS metagenome assembly OBYJ01 (sample SAMEA2580197, study PRJEB22360) | human gut metagenome | biome: human gut; feature: human-associated habitat; material: faeces | place: Denmark | collected 2008/2010
AAAACTGAATCTCCTCTTTGTAAGGATTTGAATTTCATTTCTTCCATACTGCATTATTTTTTATTAATTAGACTTAATCCCATTTGAACCATACTGGGATTCTGTTTCATAAATTCTACTAGGTTCAAGAAGTTATAGTATCCATAGATATCTATCAGTCTTTGTGCTTCATCAGCTACTCTCTTTGCTACCTCTAAATTAGGAGCTGGTAGTTGCATTTGGAGAGTAAAGGTTTGTAGTTTATTATCTTCTTCCATATTTCTTACTAGATTAAAACGAAAAAAGGGAAATACCCACTACAGGTACCTCCCTTTTCCCTAATCAACTTTAATAGAAATTATGCAGTTTTATTACCTAAAGCCTGTACTACTGAGTTAATGATGTTCTGATCTCTTTGAGCATCAACTACTCGATTCAGTCTAGCAATTTCTTGGTCTTTTGCAGTGTTCTCAATCAAGCACTTAATCTCTTGCTGGCCTTTCATTACCTCGCAATGATTACGATCCGCAACCACTACAGTACCTTCACCAGATTTAACTTCCATAATGATTTAGTTTTAAAGTTAATTAGTTTTAAAGTTAATAATTAAATTTATCTATCAATAAATGTACTAGTGTTGTGTTTAGGATTAAATTGTCTAGGTGGGCCAAGAAGCATCCCAATGATGGGTATTATTCCCCTCTTCAATCCTAAAGTTACCAATTGATAACCATAAATCTCTTACAGAACTATAGGCCAATACATAAACCTTATCTCCAACCCCTATATCCTTAGTAGTACTTTGAATAGAATTCACAGTTATTTTACCTTCTACTGAGTCTACTATAATACCCTCACGTATTAAGTTCATATCATACATAGAGTCAGAAGTATGAGGAATTATACCCGTATCAAATAATCCCCACGTATCTTCTTGATCAGTACCATTTGAAGTATTTAAACTTAATTCCAATCTGAAATTATTTATTTTTTTAGCTTCTTGAACTATTATCAGAGTACAAGTTTTATTGGATTCTCCCTGAGTAAAGGTAATAATTCCTGTTCTAGATGAACTACTGTTATTAGTGGCTACCTTATATGTAGCCCCAGCACCTGAACCAGATATAGTAATCCAATCCACATTAGAAGATAAAGCCCAATTAAGGAATTGATTACCATTCTTCCTAGAATATACTCTTACAGGTCTATTGTATAATGGATCTAAACTTGGCCAACCAAAATAAGTAAGAGAAGTACTCAAAGAATCCTCTGAGTTTTCTCTAATACCAAACTCATAAGTTGAAGCACTCTGTTGTACAGTTTGTACTAACTCTCTATCTAAGCCATTAGGTTGATTAGCTCTGATTGTAAGAGTTCTGCTTGCAGGCTTTGAATGCTCAGGTATGGTAATAGTTACTTTAAAGTAATAACCATTCACATTAGTAATAGTTTCGGTTACTCCGGATGGCAAAATAAGAGTAGGTTTAATAGCTTCGGTAGAACTTAAAGAACCGTTAACATATCTAGACCTATAACTTCTTATATAAAAAGAAATATTACCTCCTTTACCTTCAACAGTACCAATGGATAAAGTACTAGTTTTATAACCACTATTCTGTTGAGTACTATGTTCAAATACTATACTGCTACTAGGATAAGTTACCTCAGCCGAATTCTGTGTAATGGTTAAATATACAGGAGTTGCCGTATTATAAGTAAACTTAATCTTAAAAGTTCTAGGTGATGAGTTAGGGTTTGGTGCTACACTAATAATACATCCACCAAGATTTTTACCAGAGATAGTAATATCAGATGAAGTTCCCTCAACTACTTCAGCTGAAGTATAAGTAGCTCTAATGGTTTCTACATAAGTTCCGTTTATATATTTATCAGAAGTGGCATTTACTGTCAAACTAAATTCTGAACCAGTTCCAGATACATTCTTAGTAGTAGGGATAGACAGGTGATCTACATAAGTTACTCGACCTCCTTCCTGAGAAATTGAGATAGTCTGGTCTGTAGCAGTTGGGAAATCGAAAGTAACCGTAAAATTTCTAGCAGAACCACTATTACTTGTACTTGGGATAAAAATACTATTCCCACTAATAGAAGCCGGACTAGAAACTCTTACTGTAGCCGTTTCTGATTCTGTATAACTACTTCCTTGACCATTCCAAGTATAACTTCTACTTGCACTCTTAGCAATTACATTAGATTGACCTCCACTGTAACTGAAAGAAGTTTTATCTACTCTACAGTTATATCTCCATGAAGAATAAACTTTTCTACCTGCTGCCTGAGTAAATGTTGCCTGTAGGGTTTTACCCGAATACTTCTGAGTCCAAGTTACAGTGATTGATTTACTATTAGTAGATGTATTGTTGGGTACTATTCTACCTTTATTACCGTCGTAATCTGTAGTATACCAAGAACCTTCCGAAGTTTTAGTGACATCATTCGCCAAACTTTGAGAAATAGTAGTATTAACACCGTTTACTTGCTTAACTCGATTAGAAGCATATGAACCAAATGGGTATGTACCTCCAGTAGCTGGAGCATTAAAAGAAGGATTACCATTCGGATCCCACTGGAATGTATAAATCCATTGCTCGGCATTGATATCCTCTAACTTGACACATTCATTGTTACCGTAGCTAGCAGCATTACTAATTACAATAACCTTGTCAACATTGGAGTCCTTACCATTATTGAGTGCTAACAACTCAGCCTTGGTAGGGCACTCATTAGAGGTCTTACCAAGGCCGGTCTTATTCAGAATAGCACTCCAAGTTGCTATTTCTGCCATATTACTTATTGTTTAATTGTTTCTTAAAGTCTTCGAATTCTTTTCTCAATAACTTAACTCCTTCGAGAGCCATGACACTGAGCATTTCATATTCTACTACTTTTACTTTTACATATTCCTGACCATCTTCTCCGACGAAAGTTTCGAATCTAGATTGGTTAGGTACTTGAGAAGCAGGTATAGTATTCTCTGATACCAACAGAGGTTCAATTTCCTCTAAGCTCTGAGCAATAGTTCCCACTTGGTATTTACCATTCATCTTGAAGTGAACTGTAGGTATATTACAGATTTGGTCCAGAGTATGGTTCAAATTCTCTACTTGAGATTTTAATCTACCATCTGATTCCTTCCAGAAACCAGAAGCTGCAGTAGTTTTAGCAAATACTACTTGGTCTGTAGTAGCCAATCCTAATTGAGCTCTAGTTACATTATGAGGATTATCCCTTCTGTTTGCATGGGTACTTAAGTTGGTCTGAGCTTTTGTACCTGCAGCCTTAGCATCTGCAATAGCAGCAGCCTGAGCAGTAGATACTGGCATATCTGCTGGAGCTAAGTTCTGTACATTACCTAAACCTATCTGAGCTTTGGTTACATTGTGAGGGTTACTCTTATTGCCAATATGAGCATCTAAGCTTTCCTTGATTACTTTGTCAGAATCCTGGATTAATTTCTCTAATGCAGTTTTAGCAGCATCAGTATAAGCCTTAGCTTTATTCAAAGCATTGGTAATATCTCCATTCAGACCAGAGTTAAGTTTATTGAACATCTCCTGAGTCAATACTCCAGCTCGATTAGCATTAGCAGCTAAAATTTCTAATGTCTGTGTAGTAGCTTCACCATATACTCCATCAGCTTTAGTAGATTTACTAATCTGTACCCAAACTTTATCCGTATCCTGAACTACTCCTTTACCAGAAATTATAATAGTACCCGGGATAGAATCAAACAGTTTCTTATCTGCTGCAGTTTGTACACCTGCTAAGGATTTGGTAGCAGCTGGGATAGGTTGACTATGAATACTTACACCTACAGTATTACTAAAATCTGAACACTCGAAATTTAATCTAACTTCAGTAGCATTTCTAGTCCAAGTCCCGTTATCCTTGATGTGAGAATAAAACTTTAGATGATCATTCAGAGATTTTCTCCAATCAGCTAAAGCTTTACCCTTACCTCCATCATAAGCAGTACCAGTAACTTCTCCAAGTATCAGTGAAGAAGTATTACTATCTACAAACTTAGTACCTGACCAACGGAATTGATAAGAGGGTTTATCCTGGGTAATATTCAAATATATCTTACCTGATTCTCCAGTAATAGGATTAGCATGATCTGGGTCAGAATATAATTTAATATTGCTCAGCTTTCCAGTTTCACTGACATCATAAGTAGCATAAACTTCGATAACATCATCAACATAAGAAGGCAATTGACTAGAGGGTACTAATCCATTACCATCCAAAGAAGCAAATCCATTAGCCTTACCCTTAGTTGCTACGAAATCATCATGCTTCTTTTCTAAGTTATTGATATTAGTTTGTAACTTATTCTCAAGAGCAGTATCTGCAGCAGCTCTGGCTTTTTCTTCTTCCTGAATCTTTTGCATCTGAACCTGGTCGTATTCAGCACGAGCATCTGCCTCTTCTTTGATAGCCTGAGTAAATTTAGTGTCCAATGCCTGGTCAGCTGCTTTTCTATCTTGGATTTCCTTAGCAAGAGAAGCTTCGGAAGAATTCTTCAAGGCTTCAATTGCATCTTTTCTATCTTGGATTTCCTTAGCAATCTGCTGGGGTAAAGTTTTATCCAACTTAACCTTATCATCAGCAGACATAGTACCAGCTTTAGTAGTTGAGGCTACTGGTAAATTAAAAGTGGTATTATCATCTTTATATATTCCTTCGTTTACAGTTTTTCTGTTTACTGATACTGTAACTTTATTAGCATCTGAAGTTGCTCCTTCTCCAACTACTACAGTCTGAGGAATAGAGTTAAATAACTTCTTATCTGCTGCAGTTTGTACACCGGCTTTCTCAGCAGTAGAAGCGGGGATATCTACAGTGAAATCATTAGATTTCTGTATACCTTCATCGGAGTTATATGTACTTCTACTTATGTTAGTAGTAACCACACTAGCCTTAGGTGTATAACTAGCTCCCGTGATATAATCATTAGGCATAGAATTCCATCTCTTCTTATCAGCTGCTGACTGAAGACCGGCTTTAGCATCTGTAGCAGAAGGTATAGCAAACTTACGAGGCATAGGTTCTCCATAGAGATTGCCCTCTTCTTTTACAGAACTCTTAAAGTTTACTTCAGCAGAAGTACCGTTGATAACCAAGTTCGGATCAATTTCCGTAACCATAGTTAAGGGTAAAGCATTTGAAGTTGCTTCTTCTTTCTGAAGACGTTCATCTAAACCATTAGTGATACCATTAAATTTATTCTCAAGTGCGGTATCAGCTGCTTTTCTATCTTCGATTTCTTTATCTATACGTTTACCCAGAGCATTATCAGCAGCAATTCTTGCAGCCTCTTCAGCATCAATATTATCCTGGAGAACTTTATCGGCAGCAATACGCTCATTACGTTCTGTAGTAAGGTCCTGAGTATTCTTGTCTACTTTAGCTTCAATACGAATATCCTCAGCCTTTCTAGCCTCAATTTCCGTATTCAATAGTTCCTTGATTTCAAGATAACCAGTATTCTGATTACTTTGTAATCCCTGAATTAATTCTAGGTTACGTTGAATATTAGCAGTATTCTTAGCAATTAATCCATCCTGAGCCTGAGCCTTTGTTAATAATTCAGAACGAGTTTCTGTTACGAAAGTTCTCAGTTCACTTACTGTAGCATTAAGAGTAGTACTTAATTCAGTAAACTTCTGAGTAACTTGTTCATCAGCTGCAGTTCTATCGGAAATTTCCTTGTCTATAATACCTTTAAGTTCAGTCAGCTTATTAGTAATTGTAGTTGCAAAGTTAGGATCATCTCCTAATGCTTTTGCAATCTCTTCTAGAGTATCTAATACTCCAGGAGCAGAACCAATAACCTTTTGGATTGCAGCTTCTACTTGTTCGGCATTCTGATAGTTAGAATCGTTTTCCAACTGAGATACCTTAGTAATGTAGTTAGCAAATTCCTGGATATTATCTAACTTAGCTTTTAATAAGTCGGTAAAGTCATTTGAAGAAAGCTCTTTGCCATCTACTTTATCAACCTTTCGGTCATTCAAGTTTTCAACAGCCTGAACTCTATCTGATACTTCCTGAGTAATCTTATTCTCTAACAGAGTGTCTGCCTGAGTACGATTAAGGGTTTCGGTATCAATATTATTCTGAAGCTTGGTATCTTCTTGTAGTCTACTTTGAACCTCATCATTGATATCTTTAGATATAGCTACCAAATCATCTTTGTGATTTTCCATAGCTGTAGTCAGAGAATCCTTAAGAGCTTGTTCAGCAGCCTTAGCTCTTTCTACTTCGGTTTGAATAGCAGTAGTGTTATTAGTTACTTTCTCCCTGAGCTCATCTAAAGAACCGGTTACTCCACTATTGAGGCTATCTATTCTGGTGCTTAAAGCATCATCACCTGCCTTACGATCTTTAATCTCCTGGTCGATTCGAGCATTGATTTTCTCATCTTCATTTGCCCGGGCAGTAGATTCAGTATTTATCAAGCCAGTGAACTTATTATCTAATAAAGTATCTGCTGAAGTTCTATCAGAGATCTCCTTATCGATATCCTGCTGTAAAACAGTATCACCAGCTTCTCTCTTTGAAACCTCAGTGTTCAAGTCGATATTTACCTTATCTACCTGAGACTTAAGATTAGTATCAGCATTGGCTCTTGCTTCAGCTTCTGCATTAACCATGCCTTTTAATTCAGCATAATCTTCAGCTTCCTTAGTAATCTGGTCATTTAATCTGTCAGTATTACGTTGGATATTTGCCTTGTTAGCATTTACTTCTGTTTGCAAAGCATCTATCTTAGCCTGAAGTTCATTTTTAACGGTATTTACCGCATCCTGAATAGATAAAGCCAATTCTTGTATCTTGGTAGCATTAGCAGTTACTCGAGTATCTAATGCAGCATCAGCAGCCTTACGATCCGTTTCTTCCTTAGTGATAGCAGCTTGTAATGCAGCATCGGCATCTTTTCTATCTTGGATTTCCTTATTCAGACTAGCTTGAATACCATCAGTGTTACCAGTAATCTTATCTACCTCGTTATCAACATATTCTTTTAGTTTAGCTTCAAGAGCGGTATCGGCTTCTTTACGTTCAGTAACTTCCTTATCTACATTAGCCTGTACCTGGGCATCAGCCTCTGTACGATTAGTAATTTCCTGATTCAATTGTTCGGTAATAGCTGCCAATTTCTTGGTAATTGTAGTTGCAAAGTTTGGGTCATTACCCAAAGCATCTGCAATCTCCTTCAAAGTATCAAGAACCTCTGGAGCTTCCCCAATAATCTTTTCAATAGCTGCCTGAAGATCTGCTTCAGTTTGATAACCAGCATCATTGATAAGCTGAGATACTTTTGTGATATAATTAGCATGTTCTTCAATGCCATCCAACTTAGCCTTGAGAATATCGGTAAAGTCGTTTTTAGTAAGAGAATAACCTTCTCTTTTATCTACCTTACGATTATCTAAGTCTTTATCGGCAGCAATACGTTCTTGCTTTTCTTGCTCTAGTTTTTCAAGTAATTCGGTTTTATCTGTACCGGCCTGAGTTTTCAAATCCTCAATCTTATGGTCAAGGATTTCATCTTGAGCAATTCGAGTTTCTTTCTCGTTATCAATATTGTTCTGAAGTACAGTATCTGCATTCTGACGGTTCTGAGCTTCTTGAGTAATGTTCTGCTGTAAACCATTATCTGCATTCTGACGGTCAGAAGTTTCCTTTACAATCTGTTGGTGTAATACTTCATCCTGAGCAGTACGAGCTGCAGCTTCAGCATTAATCTTGGATTCAAGTTCTTGGTCTGCAGTTTTACGATCACTGATTTCGGTGTTCAGTTTAGATTCTAATGCTACATCTGCATTTGCTCTTTCTGAAGCCTCGGTTAGAATCTTATTATTTAAATCGGCAATATCCCTAGTATGGTCTAACTGTACTTGATGAACAGCCTCGGTCAGTTTCTCATCAGCAGCTCTACGTTCAGCAGCTTCCTTATCTACCAATTCCTTAGCATATTCTTTAGCTTCAGTTAAGTTATTGTCAGTTTCTACTTCCAAATCACCAACCCGGTCTTCTACCTTTTGAATACGAGCATTGATTGCTTCTATCATCCTAGTAATATCTTGTACTACTTTAAGGATAGTTGCATTCAACGTATTAACCGAGTTAACCAAGTTATCGTTCACAATCTTAATCTGAGAAGCTAATTCGTTTTCACGGTTCTTAGCTCTAATTACCTCAGCTTCTAATTGAGTACGTAATTCAGTTAATCGGTTAGTGATATTGGTAGCAAAGTTTGGGTCATTGTTTAATGCTTCAGCCAATTCCTTTAATGTATCCAAAGCATCATCAGCACCATCTACTAAGTCATGTATATATTTCTCAACTTGTTCTTGAGTCTGATATTTCAAATCGTTTTCTAGTTGAGAAACTTTAGTAACGTAGTTAGCATGTTCCTCAATTCCATTCAGTTTTTCTAGCAATTCATCAGAGAAGTTATTTTCTGACAAATCCCAACCTTCTTTCTTATCTACCTTGTTTGCAATTGATAAGAAGAATGCCCAGAACTCTTTAAGAGTTCCAACAAAACCATGAGCCAAAGAGTCATCATAATAACCCTGTAATAGCCGTTGGTCAATCTCTTCGCAAGTGTAGTATTTACTAACGTACATATGTATATATTTTAAGGTGTTACTTTATTCTTTCCCAATAACAGTTCTGAGTTATTACCACGGAAGTATTCTTTTTCTTTACCAGCAAAAGCATTTGGAATATCATCTGGATTATCTGGGTCAACCTCTCCTCCATCCTCTATATCCCCAACTACTACGGCATAATCAGGTAATTTCCTAACTCTGAACTTAATAACTTGGCCAAAGCCTATATGAGGTATATCTTTATCCCATACCTCTCCAAAGTAATCTTGGTAATTTGATACGAACTTCATACCAGTCATAGATTGCATGGTAGTAGCCGAATTACCAGTACCAGGCATTTCTATGTGAACTCCAGAAGGTCCATTCAAGATTATAAGATTACTGTCCCACCAATCGCCTTCTACATTGTTAAGCTTGGTGAAACGTAACATTAACATTTTCATATCTTTATGGATTTTGTTCTACGAATTTGATCTTAGTATCTCTATCCCTTTTGAGGATTACCAAGAATACCAAAGCTTCATCTTTAGCCTGAGATACTTGAGTATCTCCAGAAGGTTTATATACTATCCCATTGATAACAAATCTATCCTCAGACCAGTTAAAGTTCCAATAACCTTCCTGATTGAGATATCCGATTTGTTCTATGTAATTCTTTGAAATAAGTATAGAAAGGTTCTCATCATCTAATTCTCCAGAAACTGTGGCTTTATTTATTGGCCAATTCCTAAAAGCATTGTAATAGCATAAAGCTTCTATGGGAATATTATAATATCTTGGGCTATCATCCTCAGCATGATTTAGATATTGATTAACATGTTTAGCCCAAGTAATTGTTTGTCTTCCAGCATCCCAGTCTAAGAAATCAGTGATAATCTTTTTATACCTATTCCAAGAATGGTTCTTAACCATTCTCCAAGGTTCTTTTGTCATGATTTCTTATCTATTATGGTTAACGAAGGTTTACTTGCTTTATTGAGGGGGGCTGTTGGATTAGGTCCTCCCAAAGGAGTTGGTTTTCGATGATTTACTACTTTTGGTACTACTAACCGTTCGATTTGATCACAGAATGGTAAGTATATCTCTAACCTAGATGCTAGCATACAGAGATTCTTTCTCAATTCATCCATATATCCTCCAGGTTGGATCATCTTTGAATAAGTACTCCATAAGCTAGATATACTTTCGGATATCTTATCATAATACTGTACTTCAGTAGGACCCGTAGTAATTTGCTTTATCCTATCCCCTCTAGCATGTTCTCCAGGTGAATCACCATCTTGGTCTGGTCCAGTAGATTCAGTGGAGATAATTTCTCTAAAACTGTTTCCTGCAACCAACAAGATATTTTGTATTTGTATATTGAGATAATCCCATACTGCCAATTCCATAATTAATTGGTTTTCTAGTCCCTCATACCATAATTCATCATTATATTTATCTGGTGGTATAGTATGATTTACTAGTGGGAAGATATATAATTGCCATTTAGTTATGTATGCAGTTTTATCTTCTATGGTCATACTCCCATGTAATTCTTTGGGAATATACCTATCTATCAAATTATAAATGGTATCTTGAAGAGTAGTATGCCCATAATTACATACAACTACTGTTCTTGTACAAGTCAAATCTAATCCTTCTGAATTAGTGACATGTAAAGTTACATCATAAAATCCAGACTTCTCATAAGAGTAAGATTGATGTCTTCCACCATTGAAAACCTCTCCCTTATCATCGCCAAAGTCCCAGTCAAAAATAGATTTGGCCGGGACTTTGGTTAATACTCTAAATGAAACTTCCAGACCTGATGTTACATATGTGAAGTCTAGATTCTTTTTCATTTATATTCGGATTTGTTTATTCTTTGTTTTCTTCGAAATCTTCAAGTAAAACTTCAAGGATATCTTTTACGGTATCTTTCGGATCAGCTTCGATTTCATGTTTCTTAGCAATCAGCTTAGCTTCTTCAAGTGAATAAGCTTTGGCAATCTTACTGATTTCCATACCCTTTGCAAACTGAGCAGCTAGCTTCTTGTCAAGCTTTTCGATATCCTCAGCAGTATACTTGGCAGTTTTGTTCTTATCCGGAACTAAAACTAAGTGGCCAGAAACTAAAGCTTTCTGAATACGTTTTGTTCTGTACTGACGAGCAGTAAGTTCTCTCTCTTCGCCTTTTGCAATTGAAATACCTGTTACCTGGTCGTTAAAACTGTAGGCATTAGTTCCAACTGTTACAATGTAAGTAGTAGCCATAATCTTTTATTTTAGGTTATAATATAAAACCCCGAACAGAATGGATTGAAACTGTTCGGGGAGAAATTAGACAAAAATACAATGAAGAAATCCCGGATATTATTCTAAGTTAACCAATAGGTATGGGTCAATGTTCATGAAGCTCGGGAATCCAGCTTCAGAGAATTTCTTGTTAGCTGCCAACAGAAGAACAGCATCCTGGTACATCTTAGAGAAACCTGTAGTCAGAGAAGCATATACAGCTTCAGTCTGATTAGATACGATTCTTTCTGATTCAAGCATCAGATCGGAAGAGCAAAGCTTAATCAAGGCAGCACTGGTATCTACCATCAACAACTGCTGATCGGGAGTTCCCGGATGAATATAGAAGTCAGCCTTGTTGGGAACCGGAGACTTGATATTCAGTGTAGCTTCTGTAGTTCCTGAGTGACGTTCTTTAAATTCAGGCAAGTTCAACATCTCGATAGCCTGGTCTTCACCACCAATCATAGTAGTAAAGTTACGGCCCATACGAGCAGCACGAACCCAGATATGCAACAAGTCTTTATAAGTAATACCGTTGGTTGTTTCATATACACCAATAACCGGAGCAGATTCAGAACCATCAGCTTTGTTACCGTTCATCAAAACATCCATTGCCAAAGTATCCATAGCATAACCCAACTGAATACCAAAGTCACGGAGATAGATTCCCAATACGTCGATGGAAACGTAATTTTTAACTTCGTCAGTAAGTTTAAATCCTTTACCGATTTTGAACAGAGAAACTGATTTCTGTCCGAAGCTTACATCTCCCAAAGGAATTGTTTCTGCTTCATTTACCTTAGCAGGAGCAGCATCCGACATATTTACCATCGGCATAGTTACCTGCAAACCATTAATTGATTGGTCTGAAGCAATGATGTTCGGGTAGAAAGGTGCCTGACGCATACCAGTTGTAATAGCAGCACGGATGATTTCCGGTACAATCCAACGGATATTCTGTTGCGGCATAGTGAAGATGTTCTGCATTGTATCAATCTTCGGATTAATGCCCAACTTTTCAAAGAAGGCATCCTGTGATACACCATATTTACCCTGTACCAGTTCTTCCAGAGTAACTTCAATAGGCAATGTGTTGTTGGAACCCTGACGGTATGCTTCCAAACTTCTTACCATTTCCGGAAGTTCCTTTCTAAGGTCTTCCATTTTTAATTGTGTAAATTCTGTATTCATTGTTCTTTTAATGTTCAGTTAATGATTATCGTACCAATACCTGGATAATATCGTTAGCTTCATCAGCCGGTACTATGCTAATGAATTTTGTTTCATCGTCTGAAGTTTCAGCAGTTATAAAACGGTCAATCAACAGGGTATCTGTGGGTTTTACATAACCACATTCCATAGCCTCTTTAGCTACCCAGTTTACAACCATGAAAGCTTCTACAGCTACAGTTACTTCTACGGGGAAATTTCTTTGAGCCTGATAAGCAGGGTTAATGTTGTCAGTTATAGCTATACCCAGATAAACCTGGCTGCCATCTCCACCCGGGATATAAGGTTCGATATTACCCTCGGTATCCAAAGCTACCGGCATACCCTGATGAATAACTTTGTTTTCTTTTACACAGAAAGCCTGATGCAACTTGTGAGATTCACTCTTATAGATCACCGCTCTGGGAGTTTTTTCACCAAACAAAGTCATCGGTTGATCTTCGTTTACTAACTTAGTAGTAGGATGAAGTGTATTCATATTCTTCTTATTTTAGAGATTATTTTAATTTGTTTGAATAGATACCTTTCAGAATCTCTTCAGTACTCTTTTCGGAATTCTGAGCAGTAGATGGATTATTAGATTTATCTTCTGGCTCAGCTGCAGAAGAAGCACGGCTTACATCGTGAGAACCGCATTTAGCACAGGTCATTGGGAATTTTTCTTCCAATCGAGCTTGGTAATCTTTAGTAAGAGAGATCAAAGTTACCATGCCGGTAGTTTCGGCATTCAACATTGTAACGATAGTTTCATCAGCTTTGTCACCCATAAGTTTTTTATAGGTTGCAACAGCATTTTCACGGAGAGATGCAATGTGGTTTTTACCTACCTGAGCCATTTCCTTCAGATTTGCAACTTCTGCATTCAGATTAGTAACCTGTTCTGTAAGAGAAGTTTTTTCTGTAGTTAAGTTATCCACAGTAGTCTGAAGAGTGTTACGAGAATTAACCAATTCCTGAATGGCTGCAAATGCAGTTTCCTCGTTCATCTCTGTACCTTCGGCAAGAGTAAGGCAATCTTTACCAAAGATTCTTTCTAAAAATTTTTGTAGTTCATTCATATCTTTATTATTAGGATTTTGATTTCCTTGATTATCATCATAAGATTGGGAAGTATCGTTATTTTCACTGAACAAAGCTAGATCAGTTTTCGTATCATAGAAGAAATACTGTTTAGACTTATCATCTCTATATTCTTCGTATGAAGCCCAAGTTCTCTTGGCAAAATTGGGATTAATGATTTTACCATCATCCCCAATCTTCTGAGCAAAAGCATCAGCTCCATGAGATACCAAAGAGGTTTCTAAGTATCTTACTACTTCAGTAACTATTCTTCGTACCATAACTCCCTTAGAATCATAGGTACCCAGTTTCTGGTAGAATTCGTTATCTTCCATATTTGGGTGAGACTTATCCCACTTAAACTGTACTGTTACTGAGTTAGAATGGATAGATGGAGGATCCATAAGAATGCCTCTAGCAATTCTCGGATTTGCTTTACCATCAATCTTTAATATACCATTAATACCTGCAGGAATAACAAAAGAACCATCCTTGTATTCATCTTGCCAGATAACTTGTGATACAGCTCCAATAGCATTACCAATATTAGTCTCATGGTCACAGTTTACTGTTTGTCCTAAGAGCATTCTCATAGAAGCTTTTAATACTCCATTTTGACTAAAATCGGTAGGATTCCAGTTCTTAGACACAATAGTTGCAGATAATAATCTGAACATTGGTTCAATAAACTCCTCATCTTTAGGAGTAAGTTCTTCTGGCTTCAAGTCAGGATAATAGGTATTATAATCTATTTCTCCTCCCCAAAAACCAAATTGACTGACTGACTCCTTAGAAGTTTGAGCCCATTTATAAAAATTCTCCGAGAAGGTTTGGGGTTCTATGGATGTTGGGATATACCCAGCCATTATAGTATGACCACTACCTATCACTAAAGAATCTAAATGTTCTCTGTTCTTTTTAGTAATCGGTTTACTCATCTTGATTTAGTATTTTGATCTCCTCGTGAAGGAGCCGGGTTATTTTTATCTCTTGATCTACGAGCAGATTGATTCTTATCATCCTGTCTCTGTTTCTTCTTAGTACCCTCTTGTGGGTCTAAATTACCTCCCTTAGCAAATTGATCTTCCAATGAAACTCTTGGTTCTTCTTCTGAAGGTGAATCATAACCCATTTCCCAAGCATATTGATACTGAGAAATGATACCTGCCTTGTAAAGTAAATCAAGGTTCTGAATCTTATACTGTCTACCTTGTTGGATTTTAACCTCATCAGAGATAGTAGATGATCCCCAAGTAATGGTTATCCCCTTGCAATCAAAGCCCGCCAGACGTAGTTCTAGTTCATAAATAAACTTAAGAACATAAGAAACTATCATTTGGATATTCTTTAACTGACTTATAAGCTTAGAAAGCATAATACCAGTTGCTCCTTCTCCAATGGAAGCTTGTACCCCAATTAGGTTACCATTTACTCCCAAACCATTAGCAACTGATTGCTGGTTCATATTCCAGGGTTTATCAATATTACTCATCTCTTTTGAAGTAGAGTTCAGTTTAAACTGGTGATCGTCAATATAACCAGTTACTACTCCATCCTTCATACCTTCCCTTACATTCTGTTTCAAACGTATTAGCTCCCTATTTAATCTTCTAGTATAAGCTTCTACATTTTCATTAGGTTTCTGTTGTGGTTTTTCCATCAAAGCCTCTAGAAAACCAACCATACCACAGATTTCCATGATATGCTTAAAATTGGTTTTCATATCATGCTGACCCTTTAATGAGTCCAATGATGCCATAAAAGGAGGTATTCCATAAGGTTCATCGGTATCATTATACATACCAACATAACAGTAGGTCTCTGTATTAAGTTTGATATAATCTTGCTTATTCGAGCCATTCCAAAGAGTGTTCCTCTGATATGGACTGTATACACCATTATTCTCTCTTTTGAATACTATCCTATCTGGTTTGAGGAATAATACAGTAGCTAGACCCTCTAACTTTTCATTTGGTACAGCTTCTACTGAGATAGCTCCACTAATCATCAATTGAACTATCATCTTGTTTACCAAACCATCCATACCAGCAGTATAGTTAGACCATTTAGAGGATACCTTAGAAAGATGATCTCTCATCTTATCAGCCTCTTTATCGGTATTATTAGGGAAGGTTATGTTGTGACCCGTATTAGCAAGCTTAAACATGTCCTGTAAAGCTATGTTAACATCTGGATTCACTTTATATAAATCCCTTAAAAGCTGAATCACTTCAACACGAAAAGAAGGCGTAACCATCTGAGTTAAGCCTTTCAATGTATGAATGAAGTTACCTGGGTCATCATCCGGTTCCGATACTCTACCGGGTGAAATAGGTACCTCCTCTTTTTTACTTGGAGGATTAGCCTTGTTTTCTTGTATTGGAGATCGATTCCTTCTATCGAATCCAAAAAACTTAAGAATTTTCATTTCGGTTGTATTATTACATTAGTTTTTCCTTTTCGTATGTGATTACAGATTGCTTTACCAAATATATCATCATCAGAATAAACATCTCCTTCCAAATCCACATCTACAGCAGAAGTATTATTTCTGTGTTTACCCATGGCTACGGGTCTACCCAAACCATCATATATAAAGGTAGGAGCTTCTTGAACAAAGAAAGGATCTTTCACAATGATATTCTCTTCTCGAATATCTTGTTCTAGACCCTCTATAATTACTGAACGATTCTTTTGGGTAGTTAACCAACCCGGAGATTTATCAACCTCTGGTCTGGACTTACCTTTCTTTTTCAGAAGCTTTTGATAGTAATATAGGTTAGGGTATCCTTCTGACTGAAGAGCAGAAGTTACTGCTAAACCAACGTCGTTAGATTCTGGAGCTACAACAGCAAAATTAAATAATTGCCCAGTATCTCCCAGTAACCTAGCATATTTATCTACTGCCATTCTTCCCTTATACACAACTTGTTCTTCTCCCAGCTTGTCCATACAAGTGAAAGAAGAATAGTCTGAGCCTCTACCTGTTGCAACGTCTGCACCGATAAAGTACTGTTTATTTGGATCTGGTTCGTTGAATTGTCTATACTGACGATTGAAACGATATTTTAAAACTGGATAATCACTTAAGCAATCTTCGATAGCCTTGATATCTGCCATATCAAATACTGTATTACCTGAAGAAAGAAAGTCTCCATCGATTTCTTGTGCAGTTCTTTTTGGACCCAATGCAGAAGACATCTGGTCATACCAAGATTGATCCCGTTCTGGGTGCATCTGCCAATATAATCGAATAGCATTGAAAGGATTACCTCCAGCTATAGCATCTACCCATGTTGAATGGTAAAAATTACCCATACCGTATGGAGTAGAATTGATGATGGCTGAACCTCCGGTGGAAAGCGTAGGGAAGGCAGCTGCCCAAATAGCTGAAGCCCACCGAACGATTGCAGCCTCATCAATTACCAGGAGAGAAAGAGATTCTGAACGACCGGCTTCGGAAGATGTTGGGATGGATTCTATGAATGAACCATTATCGAATTCAATCATAGAGGCAGAACCAAATTCTCCAGTTCTTCCGTTGATTATCGGGGTTTGCATATACCATGGAAGATTCTTATACATGAACTTAATCTTCTTAAGTACCTTTTTAGCTGTAGTATCCTTAATGGAGATAATGTTTATCTTCTTATTAGGATGATATGATGCCAGCCATAAGCAGTACATAGATATAAGTTCTGTAATACCCGCTTGCCTGAACTTTAACAAGATATTGAATCTCTGGAGTATAAATTGGTATAGTACTGCTTTTTGATACGGGTATAATTCAAATCGAACCTTTCCTCTCACTGGGTGTATCACATAACAAAAAAGACTGAAAAAGAAAACATCCGTTGTAACCCTAGATAGATTAGATAATTCTTCTCTTGTAAGGTTAGTAGGTGTTTCCTGTATCTTCTTTGCCATAAAATCTAAAATTTATAAGTTACTACCAGTTCTAAATCAGTTTTGATACCTGAGAAATATCTTGGGTAATAAAAACTGTTTATCCCCAGTTTGTAATTAAATCTCTTAGTCTCGATTGAAATTCCTGTTCCCAAATCCCATAGATTGTTAAAGGGTCGGTACTTACCATAAACATAAGGAACTAATCTTATTCTAGATTTAATTTCTTGTGTGGTAAGTTTTCCGTTATACCAAGAATATTTGTAGTTATTAGGGTCGATATTGAATAACCTACTAGAATAAATTCCTGAATTTTGATTAAGGAAACTCAGTGTAAGTTGATTCTTATCGATTACTAATTGAACAAGAGAATCCTTCTCTGAGATTATAGAATCAGGATTATTAGCGGTATGAATAGGTTTATCCCAATTCTGATAATTGTAGAGAAGGATTCTACTTGGGTTAAGTAAATTATCGTAGGAAATTGGCAGGAAATCTTTCCTCAAATAAATTGTATCAGTATGTTGAATGATCTCTTTATCAGGTAACATACTGAGTTGTTGATTCAGTTTGTAATTCCTGAAGCAAAGGTAAATAGTAAATCCTAGTAAAAGGACTATCATGGCAACTTTAAGCTTCTTCATAATTGAGACTTTTGAATGATTTCTTTGAGTTCATTAGCATTATTCTTCAGTTCTTCAAATAACTCCAGATCTAAGCTTTCAGATTTTGGTAAAGTGATTCCAATGAAATAACATTTCTCAGATTCTCTCATTGAGATTCTACTGCCTAACTTGAAAGCTAATCGTATAACTTTAGACTTAACCAGCTTAGCAATTGATTGTGGAAGAATTCCATTCAACTTAAGTATTCTTCGTTCTTCATGAGTTAATTTCAAATTTTCCATATTTCTTGAGTTTTAGGTTTGTTTATGTTCCATAGTAAACTTGGTACCTCGAAGAGTATGGCTTTTTTTTTAATATAATTTAAAG
>OBYJ01000594.1_pt1 | contig 17416 bp, 9 predicted proteins | sample 1495481 | NCBI WGS metagenome assembly OBYJ01 (sample SAMEA2580197, study PRJEB22360) | human gut metagenome | biome: human gut; feature: human-associated habitat; material: faeces | place: Denmark | collected 2008/2010
TACGCATTTCGATTCTTATGCAGCAAGTCAGGTTACGGATGTCCCTGCGACAATACCTCATCCTACACAGGATACTGCTTTACATTTGGCACGTTCGGTAAAAAAATGGGGTACCCCGCATTACAGTAACGGGTATATTTGCCGTACTCCTTACCGAAAGGATCAAATGCATCATTATGATATGAATCTTTGCTACATTGATGAGTTGCTCTGGCATTTCAACTGGACCGGCGATTTGGACTATGTACGTAAAATGTGGCTTGTATTGACTAGTCATCTGGCATGGGAAAAATTGAATTATGACCCTGATAATGACGGGCTGTATGATGCTTATTGCTGTATTTGGGCCAGTGATGCACTTTATTATAACAGTGGAGCTGTAACTCATTCGTCAGCGTATAACTATCGTGCTAATAAATTGGCCGCTATGCTGGCTGAAAAGATAGGGGAAGATGCTACTCCCTATGAAAAAGAGGCGGATAAGATATTGAAAGCGATGAATGAAAGGCTTTGGATAAAAGATAAAGGGCATTGGGCCGAGTTTCAAGATTTCATGGGGCATAAGCGTTTACATGAAAGCGCTGGTTTGTGGACTATCTATCACGCGATAGATAGTGAAACAGCCGATCCTTTCCAGGCTTATCAGGCAACCCGGTATGTCGATACCTCTATTCCGCATATTCCGGTATTTGCAGATGGGTTGGATCGTGATTATGAAACATTATCCACTACGAACTGGATGCCTTATGTGTGGAGTGTGAATAATGTGGCGTTTGCCGAGGTGATGCATACTGCGCTTGCTTTTTTTCAGGCAGGGCGTGGAGACGATGGTTTTAATTTGTTGAAAGGTTCTATTCTGGATGGGATGTACCTTGGGAAAAGTCCTGGCAATTTCGGACAAATAAGTTTGTATGATGCTGTTCGCCGGGAAACTTACCGTGATTTTGCAGACCAAATAGGTATAACATCCCGCACTTTGATACAGGGCTTGTATGGCGTTTCGCCGGATGCTCTGAATGGAAAATTGGTGATCCGCCCGGGATTTCCTATGGCGTGGGATAAGGCGTCTATGTCAATGGCTGATTTAGCTTATGAATTCTTACGTAAGGGTGATATGGATATTTATAATGTGACACAACGTTTCAAAGAACCATTGGCCTTGACGTTGCAAGTGAATGCAGTGAAGGATAAGATCCGTTTGGTAAAGGTGAATGGAAAAGCTGTGAAATGGAAGACGGAAGAAGCTGCGAATGGGTATCCTCTGATTGTTGTTTCTGTACCGGCTGTCACCAAAGCTGAAATCGAGATTCAATGGGAAGGTAATGTCTTACAACAGATTGCAAATGATGAAATTGTTACTACGCTGGAAGGACAGGTAGACTTGAACGCTCCTCAGGGTATTTCGTTTCTTAAAGTATATGACCCGCAAAATGTTCTGGTAACGAAGAAGGTAAACACAACCAAGCTTTCGTCGAAAGTGAATAAAGATAAGAAAGGACATCATACTTTCTTTGTGTACACTCGTCAAGGGAATATGGAATGGTGGCAACCTGTCAATGTCTATGTCAATGTTCCTCAAGTCGTATACAATGGATTTGAAAATATTGAAACTGGTAAATGTCGTGTGGTAAACATGGATAAGCAGTTTAATTCTTCTGTAGCGGATATTTTTAAAAATGAGTATTTATCTCCACGTTCTCCTTATACAACTTTGCAGTTACCGACTCAGGGAATTGGAGAATGGTGCCATCCATTGCTGACTGCTGAAATTGATGATTCCGGCTTACGTAGCTTGGTGAAGGATAATATGTATAAAACTTCACTTGGTATTCCTTTCCGTGTAATGAAAGAAGGTAACAATATCGCTTACACTTCTTTATGGGATAATTATCCGGATATGGTGAAGGTTCCTCTCTCTGGAAAAGCTTCCCATGCTTATTTGTTGCTTGTAGGGAGCACCAATCATATGCAGTGCCGGATAGCCAACGGAATTGTACGTGTATATTATACAGATGGAACTTCAGAGGTGCTGGAATTGGTAAACCCTGATAATTGGTGTCCGATTGAGCAGGACTTTTATCTGGATGATTTTGCTTTTGATGCTCCCAGACCTCGCCCGTATCGGTTTCATTTAAAAACAGGAATCGTGAGTCGTGATTTGGGAAAGGCTTTGAAACTTCGCGGATCTGCCGACCGCAGATTTGAAGGTGGCGCCGGTGTCATGCTGGATATTCCGTTGGACAAGAATAAGACTCTGAAAGAACTGACATTGGAAACCGTTGCTAATGATGTAGTGATTGGATTGATGAGCGTAACATTACAATAACAGTCTTTATTCCGAAAATATAACTTGTTAAATTATAGTATTATGAAAAGAAAAATGCCATTTATTGCTGCATTGTCTATCTTATGTTGGGGATGTAGCAGCTATGATTACTCCGGCGATGATATCGTCGGGGTGAAAGCGGCAATCTCGGGAACAATCACGGAGGTTGTGGAGAAGTCCCGGACTGTTGGTACTACGTGGACTGATGGTGATCGTATAGGGGTAACTTGTGAAGATGATGTAAATATTTCCTATAAATATACAGGAAATTTATCTTCGTTTGCAGCATTTGACGAGAATCAGTCTATTTATTTCCTGGGAAAACAGGAACATGTATTGTCCGCCTATTATCCATTTACGGAGACTTCCGTTATGGTTGCCGATTGTATAACAGTGGAAACGACTTCGGATAAACAAACACAGGAAAAGCAAATGTCCATTGATTTTCTTTATGCGACTACGGAAGCCGGACGGAACAATCCGGATGTCAACTTTGCTTTTTCGCATCAGATGAGCAGGATTGATTTTTCTTTTGAAGGAAAAGACGGTTTGACGTTGGATGACATAACTTATACGTTGATTGGCTTGAAACTTAAAGGAACTTTCAATACAATAGACGGCACGACCGCTGTTGTCGAAGATGCACCGGCTTTGGCGTTATCTCAGAAGGTTATGGCCGGTGAAAATATGCGGACTTCATTGATTGTATTTCCTCAAAAAGTTTCAGAGGTTACTTTTGAGATAGAAATGGGCGGGAAATCTTTTATCAAGAAGATTGGTGAGATGGACCTGGTTCCCGGACACATACATCCGTACACTGTAATAATCAGTGAGAGGGATGAAACGATTTATGTAACTGTCGAATCAGGAGAAGTTCAGGGATGGGTTGAAGGAGATCGTCAGGAAATTAATACAAGTGACGGTAATACTATTACAGGAGTTGAACCAGGAGATGTACAATGGGATGGGGGAAATACTCAAACTATTGTGAGTCAGGGGGGCAGGTCAATAAGTATGGAGTTATATGATAATTAAACATTTAAAAGAAGAAATATTATGAGATATTGTAAATTCATTTTTGTAATTTATGTATTGCTCGGTTCTTTTCTGATGGTGGCATGTTCGCAGGATGAGGATGCCAAGCTGGCCGTCAATAGTAATATATTAAAGATTGAGGTGGTTGATTCCAGTATTCAACAAAATGGCAATGTAAGTCGTGCTGTCACTGATGTGACTTACAAGACAACTTTTTCGGACGGGGATGCGATTGGTATTTTTGCGGTAAATAGTGATAAGGAAGTTTTCATTAAAAATGTCCTTGCGACGTATAATGATGGAATATGGGGAATTGACGGAGGACGTCTTTCGTGTACGGAAGATTTGGAAACCGTGACTTTTTATGCGTATTATCCTTATAAGGAAAATATAACTATAGATATGACGAAGGAGGATCCGTTTGAAACGATTGTGGGGAACTGGACTGTTGACACAGATCTGAGTGGTGACAGATATACAAATAATGATTTAATGACAGGGGAGGCTTCAGCAGACGGAAGTACAATAACTTTTGTAATGAATCATCGGATGGCCTTGATGGTAGCCGAACTGCCTTCTGTTACTTATAATTTCACTAATGAGGTTTCTCCTGAACTGCCATCTTACAGTGTATCTTTGAGAGAGGTGAAATTTTCTATTGGTGAGCAGGTGATCATTCCTTATTATGATAAGGAAACAACGACTTACCGTGTTTTGGTAAATCCGACAAAAAAAGTAGAGCAAATAGGAGGAAGTTTTATCAGTTCAGTAGACAACGGGCTTAAAAAATACTCGATAGATGCGACAAAGTTGAAAGCCGGAGAGTATATTTATTGTGAGATAGACGGAGGACTGCAAACTGTGGATCATGAGTTGAAAGTGGGTGATCTGATATATTCTAATGGCGCGTTGGCTTCTGTTGACGATAATGCTCCTGTTAGCGATGATTGTGTAGGAGTCGTTTATTTTGTTGGTAATCCGATGCCTTCTGTGTTATATCCTTTTACAGAAGATAATGAATTTACTTATTCTGAACGTCAGGATGCATTATTGCGTGATCATCCGGGCTGTACCCATGGATTGGTTTTGGGGCTGAAAGAGAATACCAATATTGTTTTTGGGGAGAAAGATGAAATAAGAGTTTGGTATCGTACAGAGTTTGCCGAAAGAAATTCCTATATTGATTTAAGTCCGATGGGATGGGATGGATCGGCGTCTACCGGAACATTGAATGGTACGTCGAGGGATCAGCGATTAGGGTATAATCACACGGAAGTAATTAAAAAATATGCGGAAGCAAAGAATAAGTCACTTTTAGTGAATTCCTTGAATAACTATAATTTGGTTGCTCCGAGTATTTCTTCCGGTTGGTTTATTCCTTCTGTCGGTGATTTGAGGGCAATGGTAACTAATTGGGAAACGATGAATACGCAGTTGGGAAAAATAACAGGTAGTGACGGACTGAAAAATGACATGTATTATTGGTCGTCTACAGAGCGTAATAATACAAGTATATTTGGAGTACAGTTGACAAGCAGTGGAAGTACCAAAGTTGATGGATTGAAATACGACAGACCTGGAGTAAGCTCCCGATATGTATTTGCTTTCTGATATTTATTGAGGTAAGGAAATGATAGAGTTTTGAATAGGGTTAGTTTTATAAAAAGCGTGTATGTTCTTTGCGGAAAGCATACACGCCTTTCTTTTTTATTTGTTCAAGTCAGAACCGATATAGTAACCCGGATGAGTGGGCTGGTTGTAACCTATGTTCTGATGTGTAGCGCTTAAACGATATAAATGGTCGTCCATTAGAGGATGGAAACGATAGTCGGTTTCAAAATCAGTAGTAAAGATTCTTAGCTCTGTATCATTTTCATCAACGAAGATAACTTCTTCCCGCCAGTCTCCCCAAATATCGCCATAAAAACAGGCATTGTTTTTGGTTCCGCTGGCTGTTTTTACACCCCAATCGCTGCCATTGAACAAACGTCCGTCGGTATAGCTGTGAATAACGAGGTAATCAAGCATTTGCCTGTTTAATGATCCACTCCACCAGATTGTCATATTGTATGATGTATCACCACCTTTGGCTATAGGTGCCCTTTTACCTGTCAGTTCATTTCCTTTGCAGGAATACATGACACCGTCCGGTTCTGACGACCAATATTCACATCCGGGACTGTCCGGATCAACATCTGCGACCATACAACGTCCTACGTCCTTGCCGTTTTCGGGAATATAATGTAATATCCTGCCCGTTCTGGCATCCCGGAATTCTGTTCCAATATTTCCATACTCCTTGGGTTCTTCATGGCAGACTACTACTTGATACCCTTCCTGTGTAGGATCAAATTTGCCCAAATGCATGGCATCACCATGTCCTAATTTTGTGCTATATAGCCCTTTACCGTTATGGTCTATGACACATGCCCCATATAAGACTTCGTCTTTTCCGTCATCATCTATATCTCCGACTGCTAAATTATGATTACCTTGCCCTATATAATCCGAATAGTTGTCAGCTGTATCAAAATGCCATCGCTCTGTTATTTTGTTATCAGTAAAATCTAAAGCTACAATCTGGTAGTTCTTATAATATCCTCTGCACATGAGTAGGCTTGGAATTCCTTTTTGAGATCTGAAGTGTCCGACTCCCATCAGAAAACGATCCATCCTGTTTGCCCAATTATCTCCCCAATATGTCACCCATTTATTTTTTTCACCACGGTAGATATAGTCGGTTCGGGCTACTTCCTTTCCGGTTCTGCCTTCAATGATAGATAAGAATTCCGGCCCTGTGATAATTCTGCCATAAGTGGCACTTTGGGGAGCCCTGTCTACATAGTCGGTTATTCCATCTTGGTTGACATCGCCTATTTTCGTTCCGTCCCCGAAAACGGTACCTTCGGAGGTGCGGACTGCGATCTCCGCCTTGCCATCTCCATTCAGGTCATATACAATGAAGGGAGTATAATGAATACCTTGCCGGATATTAGAGCCTAAATCGATACGCCATAAAAATGTCCCGGTTGTTAGCTTGTATGCTTCTAACAGGCAACTTCCGGGAGTAATTCCAATTCCCGTGCTACCATTGTCAAGAGGTGACACTTCACGTTTCAGAACCAATTCATAATCTCCGTCGCCGTCTAAATCGCCAATAGCTGCATCCGAAGCTTTATATACTAAATCGGGATATGGCAGATTATTATTGTTTAATGGGACCGTCCGGTAGAAGTTCTGTGCCATTTCCGGAGTAAAGTTACATGAACATAAAATATTATTGGTATTTGCTTGTCGAACTTCGTATTTGAGAATCTTATTAATGTTTGCTGTTAAATCTTTGTAATTAGAACTATTGATAATCGGAGTTTTGTTTAGCTTTTGGAATTTATAGTTACCTTCTTTGCGGTAGATATCAAAACCAATATCGTCCGGATCGGTGGAAAGCCATCTCCAGCTGAGTAGTACGCCTTTTCTTTCTATTCTTTCTGTTTCTTTATTAGGAAAGATAGTGTTATAACTTGCCACCATAGCACGATTTCTTAGAAACTCAACAACTTGCATATTATTGTTATCACCATTATCAGACACGGGAGGTGGTGTTGGATTTTGGACTGAATTATCACTACAAGCTGTGACAAAACTAAAAAATGTAAGCGCATAAAATAAGTTTTTCATAATTATATTGTTATAAAGATTGAATATTTTCTTTCTACAAAGGAAGTGGATTGGGAGAGTATTCACCTGCAAATTTGTATATAAAGGATGCATTTTTATCCTTATATCAAACTATTGTTATTATGAACTATGATTGTTAATGCTGGAATTTGTCTGATAATTGAAGTAGAAAAGACAAAATTCTATTCTTTACGTACGATATTACAGCTCCTATGGTATAAAAAACAGTAGCTTTGCTGCTACATAATACTTAATATACAATGAAACGTATTAGCCTTCTTCTTTTTTTTATAGGATGTTTCCTCTTTTCTCTTTCGGCTACGAATTATTTTGTGGCTACTAATGGAAGCGATTCAAACAGTGGGACGATTGATAAGCCTTTTGCCACGTTGGGTAAAGCACAATCAAAAGTGATGGCAGGAGATACTGTATATATCCGGCAAGGTACATATCGAGTGACGGAAGCAGAGATAATGGAACATTATACTGCGGGAAGTACTACTTGGAGCCGGGTGTTTAAAATGTCAAAGAGTGGAACTGGACCGGACAACAGGAGGGGTATTAAAAACGGTTATACGCGGGGAACAAACAAAGAATACGGATTTGGATCTGCTGGAAATAAAAGAATCAGGAAATAGTACTTATGAAATCTTTCTTCGTGGTGGCGGACGTAAAGGAGAGATTGTGTTTACAAAATTTATAAAGAGGATGCGCTTTTTTGATACTGTAGAGAGCGTTTTATTTTAATTCGATATATGTACAAAAATAAGTCTGAATATGGAATATTGTATATAGATAAATAGTATTTGAATCCTTTGTATAGAACTCCATAAGAAAATCAATATCTCCATATCCTTAGGCTTGGGGTGAATGGGAAGATGCGGTACTTTTGCGGAAAAAGTAATAAGCAGTAGAAAATGATAAAGTCAGCATTTTTAATAGTAGCGACATGTTGCAGTCTGCAACTGTTTAGTCAGGAAAAATTTCCCGATGGTAAAATTATACCGGATTGGTTTTACAAAAATGAAAAAACTGATATAAATGGATTAGGAAAGAGTTTCTTGATTACCGACTATGGAGTAGTGAATGATAGTACACTGTTACAGACAGAGAAAATTCAGGCTGTTATAGATTTGGCGTCTAATAATGGAGGCGGAGTCATTGTTATACCTGAAGGTACTTATCTTAGTGGTGCGCTGTTCTTTAAGCCGGGAACACACTTGCATTTGGAAGAGAAAGCTATATTAAAAGGTAGTGACGATATTAGCAACTTTCCTGTAATAGAAACACGTATGGAGGGACAGAACCTAAAGTACTTTTCAGCTTTGATTAATGTTGATAAGGTAGATGGTTTCACCCTTTCCGGAAAAGGAAAAGTTGATGGAAACGGTGAACGATATTGGAAGTCATTCTGGTTGCGGAGGCGTGTTATTCCTAAATGTACTAATATGGATGAATTGCGTCCTCGTCTACTTCATATATCTCATAGCAATAATGTACAAGTTTCAGATGTGCGACTTGTTAATTCTCCGTTTTGGACAACTCACATTTATAAGTGTGATAGCGTAAAACTTTTGAATTTGCATATCTTTTCACCTTCTTTTCCCGTAAAGGCTCCAAGTACGGATGCAATCGATATTGATGCGTGTAAAAATGTACTTGTCAAGGGATGCTATATGTCGGTTAATGATGACGCAATTGCATTAAAAGGTGGCAAAGGACCATGGGCTGATCAAGATCCCGATAATGGTGGCAATTGTGATATTATCATTGAAGACTGTACTTTTGGATTCTGTCACGGAGTGCTGACTTGCGGTAGCGAATCGATATATAATCATAATATAATTCTTCGACGCTGTAATCTGGATCAGGCTAAACGCCTGTTGTGGTTGAAAATGCGTCCGGATACTCCCCAACAATATAAATACATCCTCGTTGAAGATATAAAAGGAAATGTCCGCAATTGTATCTTTATTGCTCCTTGGACACAGTTTTATGATTTGAAAGATCGCAAGGATATGCCAGTCTCGTATTCCAGCTATATTACAATGCGTAATATTCATCTGGATTGTGATTCCTTTTTTGCTGTAGAGAAATCAAAACAATATAAATTATCCAATTTCTGTTTTGACAATTTGACTATTACGGCTAAAAAAGATGTGAAGATAGATGAAGATATTATTGATGCATTGGTTATGAGAAAGGTTGAGATAAATAAAGTGAATTAAAAAAGAATGGTAGAAAGACTGGAAAATCGTACATAGCCTGTAAAATCGTACAAAATAGGCGTGTGATGGGCTGTACACATATGAATTTACATAAGAAAGTCGAATTCTCCATATTCCTTTTCTTTAACTCTACCATGTAATGCGGTATCTTTGACATGTGCTTATTCAGTAAAATATTGAATCTAAAACTATAAAATACAATGAAATTCTGTAGAATTATTTTTTGTCTGTGGTTATTGGTCTGTTTCTTTCCAATAGGTATTCATGCAGATATACAACTTCCTTCTATATTATCAAATAATATGGTACTTCAGCAAAATGCGAAAGTACGTTTTTGGGGAAAAGCACGTCCCGGAGAAAAGATTTTGGTAAAGACTTCATGGGATCATAAGAAATACAAGGTGACTGCTTTAGCAAACGGTCATTGGGAACTGATGATACAAACACCGGCTGCTACTTCCGGACAATCTGTAATGTTGAAAGGTGATAATAAGATCCGGATCAATAATATATTAATAGGTGAAGTTTGGCTTTGTACGGGACAGTCAAATATGGAATTTCCCGTAGCCCGTAATCCGCAAGTGAAATGGAAAACAGGAATGTTGAATGAAGCGGAAGAAATGAAAGATGCTGATTTTCCGGAAATCCGCCTGTTTCATGTAGAGCATCAACTGGCACCTGATAGTGAGAAAGAAGATTGCGTTGGAAAGTGGGTGGTTTGTAATCCGGAGAATCTGAAAGACTTTTCTGCTGTAGGATTTGTCTTTGGACGTAAATTGTATAAAGAATTGAGTACACCGGTTGGATTGATTCAGTCTACTTGGGGAGGAACACATGCTGAATCTTGGACAAGTATGAAAGTGATGGAAAACAATCTGCTGTATGCTGATGTCTTAAAACAATATTCAAAAGAAAGGGTGAGTAGGGAAAAAGATAAGTGTAAGGTTCCGGCTACTTTGTGGAATGGCATGATTGCTCCTATAGTAGGGTACACTGTAAAAGGAAATATCTGGTATCAGGGAGAATCCAACTCTGTTCGTTATGAGAAATATCAGGAAGTATTTACTAACCTGATTAATAGTTGGCGGAAAGAATGGAATCAGCCGGATATGCCTTTCTATTTCGTACAGATTGCACCACATTACAAGCAACCGGCAGGTATTCGTGAAGCACAATTAAAAACATGGTTAAGTGGACTTGAAAATATTGGTATGGCAGTAGTGACGGATGCAGCCGATTCTACCGACACACATCCACGAAATAAAGTTGCACCGGGCGAACGGCTGGCAGCTTGGGCATTAGCAAAGCAATATGGTAAAAAGATTGTTTATTCAGGACCTCTCTACAAATCAATGAAAGTGAATGGGAGAGAAATTACATTAGATTTTGAATTTGCGGAAGGTGGCCTGCAGACACCCGGCAATGAACCGGTAAAAGGATTTTTTATTGCCGGCAATGATGCGCGGTTTTATCCGGCTGATGCTGTGATTGATGGAAGTTCGATAACACTTTCTTCAACTTATGTCTCTGCACCTGTAGCTGTACGCTACGGTTATGGGACTTTCTTTAGAGTGAATCTGTTTAATAAAGCCGGACTTCCGGCAGTTCCTTTCCGTACGGATACTTTTTCTTCCGACACTTATTATCGTCTGTTTGCCGATTCGGAAATTCGTCGTTTTCCGGAAGCGTGGCAACTGGATCATGGAAAACGCCTGTATTTTGGTTATGCGCAAGGAGTAGGTTGTTGTGCGATGTTACAAGTTTGGAAGAAAACAGGAGACCGTAGGTACTTTGATTATGTAGAGGCATGGGCTGATTCTTTGGTAGACGACAAAGGAGAGATTCATTTATATAAGAAAGAAACCTATAATTTGGATTATATCAATTCCGGAAAAGTTCTGTTTGATTTGTACAATGAAACCAAAAAGGAGAAATATAAATTGGCTATCGAGAATTTGATAGATCAGCTAAAAAAGCAACCTCGTACAACAGATGGAGGTTTCTGGCATAAGAAAATATACCCTAATCAGATGTGGTTGGATGGATTGTATATGGCTTCTCCTTTTATGGCTAGATATGGAGCTGAATTTAATCGTCCGGAATGGATTGATGAGGCTGTTAAGCAGTTTACTCTCTGCCATCAGCATACATACGATACCAAGACGGGACTTTATTATCATGCATGGAATGAGGACCGGAGCCAGCGCTGGGCTGATCCGGAAACTGGCCATTCTCCTAATTTCTGGGGACGTAGTATTGGTTGGTGGTTTATGGCTTTGGTAGATGCTTTGGAATATATTCCCCAAGATCATTCAGGCTATGCTGATATGATTAAATGGACGAAAGAATTAGCAGAAACTCTTTCAAAATACCAAGATAAAAATGGTTTATGGTATCAGGTAATTGACCAACCTTCACGTACCGGTAATTTCCCGGAAGCTTCTGTTACGGCGCAATGTATGTATGCCTATATGAAAGCTGTGAATAAAGGATACATTGATAGTCAGTATCGTGCTATTGCAGAAAAAGCCTTTAAGGGGCTGTGCAATAAACTGCTAATCTCAAATTCGGACGGAACATTGACATTGACAAGATGTTGCCAAGTGGGTGGATTAGGCGGTAAGCCTTATCGTGACGGTAGTTTTGAGTATTATATAGGAGAGAAAATGAGAGATAATGATGCTAAAGCAACAGGACCTTTCATTATGGGATGTATTGAACTGAACAAATAATATAGAAATAGAAATGATAGGAAATTTTCGACTACAGTTTCAATTAATGAACAAATAAAATGTAATACCATGAAAAAAGAACAAATTATCAAATCGATGTTATTTTTAATTATTCCTTTGCTTGCTATCTCATGTGATGGTAATGGCCTTATGGAATATGAAGAGACTGCATTGATGCAAGGAGATGTGCAGCAAGGACTGTTAAATGATGGGACAAGTGATAATACATGTATGGTTAATCTGAATTTATTCACAAAACCTTATTTTGATTATCAGTATAATACGGGTGATCATGTAGATGAGTGTTTTGTATATATTGATAATCAGGAAGATCTTACTAGATGCCTTTATCCACAAAGTGGAAAGAATGTAAAAGGTAATTTCTTGATACCTTTCGGAAAACATCGAATTAAATTGAATATAGAAATTGATGATGGTAAATCATATACATATCCGATTGAACTATGCAATGCTTTGGTAACCTTAAAGAACGGTGAAGCAAGTACGGTGCTCTACGATAGAATTATTCTTAAAAGAGCGGATTCTTCTTTCACAAATTCAGCCTTTACTGTTGAATTTGATGTAGATTTTCCTTATACTGAAAACAATGATTACACATTAGATATTACATTAGGATTTTATGATGAAACATACGACGATGGTTCTTCAGGTCCTTATGTAAACGGAAATGTTAGTGTTAATACTTATTATCAATGGAGATCCATTTTTGAACCAGCTAGGCCAACTGATATTGACTTTGTTCTTGGAATTGTATATAATTCTACTCAAAAAGAATATTGTTATAAAGGGTATTGTGAACAAGACTTTTCTATAGATAGGAATGGAATGGCTGTTAATAATGTAAGTTGGCATAAAATGGTAAGATTACCAAATGGTGATGATATTGGCTATAAATTATATTTAATAACAGGTATATGGGCTAAATTACAGTCAAATATTGATACTATGATTGGCGAAACAGAAGTTTCGTGGTATTCAGCTTATTATAGAGTAGAATGGGATGACGGAGAATATTCAGAATGGTATCCTATGGATGAATTAGACGAATCTTCAGTTGGGATAGATGCTACTATTGATTATTATCCCAACATTGAGATTGTATGTTTCAATACCAAAGAAATTCAGGATGCTTATGCATCACAATGGGGCATTGTACCTTAATAACTAAAAAGTCTTGATTTTTACGTATAAAGATGAGGATCAATATTAAAATAGATATTCAACTACTGATTACGTAAATAGCAAAATAATTAAGTATACTTGACAACGGATATACAATTTTTTAGGTTTGAATTTAATTTATTAATCAAATGAGTATTTATTAATTATTTTTTATATAAAATGAGAAACACAGCAACTTTTCAAAAAAAGGCATGTCCAATTGCCGTGAGATGCTTAACAAGCATTTTATATTTCTTTTTGTTTTCACTCTCGTCGTTAGCGGCTTTGGATAAAGAACCTGTAGATGAGGAGGATGCAGATCCTGCTATCAATCCTTACAGTTCATATCTAGAGGAGGAAGAAAGTGGTGGTAATACAAGTTCTGGTCCGGCATTTCCTGTCTTAGCCAATTATGCACCGGCATTTCCGGGTGCAGTAGGATATGGTAGAAACGCTGATGGTGCACGTGGTAGTAACAACCGGGAAATTTATGTAGTAACTAATTTGAATAATAGTGGTGCTGGATCGTTAAGAGATGCTGTTAGTCAAGCAAACAGAATTATAGTGTTTAACGTGTCAGGTGTGATTGATTTGAATAAAGAAGTACTTGTGTTTAAGGACAATCAAACAGTCTTGTTTCAGACAGCTCCCGGTGATGGCATCGAACTTTATAATGGTAGGACTTCTTCCACCAATGCAAATAATCTGATTGTACGTTATATGCGTATGCGTACTGGTCGCCAGGTTAGTGGCAGTGACAACATAGACGCAGGAGGAGCTGCCTATGGGCATGATCAAATTTATGATCATTGTTCTTTCACATGGGGAACAGATGAATGTTTTTCACTCAATAATGACAAGCAACCGAAAGGTCTCTATAACATAACATTGCAGAATTCAATTTTAGGACAAGGATGCCAGAATCATTCTTGTGGAGGTTTAGTTCAAACTAGTGATGAAGAAGGAGTTACTGTTTTCCGAAATCTATTTATTGATAATAAAACTCGTAATTTTAAAGTGAAAGGATTGAATCAATTTGTTAACAATGTTATCTATAATTGGGGAAATGGAGCGGCTTATAATATGGGGGGGGAATCTTCAGGGCACTCTAACACAGTTATTGAAAATAATTATTTTATCAAAGGACCAGCTTATACATGGGTGAATACGTCATATCCTATAGAAACTACAGATAAGAGTATGTTCGATGATGAAACGAAATATCATTATAATGGAATAAGTAGTGACAATAAAAATTATTTGGTAGATACTTATCAACAAGTAAATCCAACTAAACCTTTTATAGGTGGTAATGGTGATGGTGATTTTGATACTTATTGTGTAGGTAATTATTATGATAACGATAAAGACGGCACATTAAATGGATTCGAAATCACTCAGGGTAATTGGCAAACCTATTGTAGTGCCACTCCTGTCTTTCTGAGTAAACCAGATAGCCAACATTCGGAAATCAGCATAAAAACTAGTGCTACAGAAGCTTATCATTGGATTGTTAAAAATGTTGGACCGGTTTTACCCAATCGTGATTTGGTAGATAAATTCATGATTGATGAACTGACTTCATTAGGTACTAAAGGAACAATTTTTAGAAATCAAAACATAGAGACACAATACCCTCTTGCCAAGACTTGGCAAAATATTAATGTTGGCACTGCTAGAAAAGATACGGATGGCGACGGCATACCCGATGATTTTGAGGACAAATGGGGGCTAAATAAAAATAATGCTGGAGATGCCGTTCGTATTGCAGAGAACGGATATACGATGATTGAAAACTATGCTCTTTCACTCGAATTCCCAGATGAGTATGAAAAGGCTTGGAATGAAGCATACGGTGAATAAATAGTGAAATACAATAAATAATGAAGATTATACATTATCAATTAATCTGAATTTTGAATAATGATAGAGAGAACTCCTAATTTTAAATTAATAAAAAAAATGAACAACAAAGTATTTTTACGGAGAATGCTTTGGCTGCTATGTCTTCCATTACTCTTAACTGCATGTAAAGATAGCATGGATGAGCACTATGAAGTACCTGATTGGGTAGCAGACAATGCATGGGAAGTGTTAAGTTCCGGTGAACACGGAAACTATTCTATTTTCTTGCAGGGGCTAGAGATTGCTGGCTACAAGCAAATGCTGGAGGGTAAAGCAATTTTAACTATTATTGCTCCAGACGACGATGCTTTTCAAACTTATTTGAATAAGAGAGGATTTACCAGCATCAGTGATATGCCTGTTAACGAAGTGAGTAAATTGATTGGGTACCACGTGCTCTATTATTCTTATAATAAGGAGAAACTAGTCAATTTCCGTCCAACAGGAAGTACGGAAACGGAAGAGGAGCAGAACATAAAAGCAGGATTGTATTACAAACACCGCACAAGAAGTAGCGATGCTCCTACTGTTGAGACAACCCCTACAGGGGCTTCTGTCATGGTGTATCACTTAGAACGTTATTTGCCTATATTTTCCTACCGTTATTTCCAGACGAAAGGTATAGATGCTAAAAATAATTACGAGGCTTTCTACCCCAATTCTACTTGGACGGGAGATGATGGTTTCAATGTATCTAATGCATCTGTAAAAGAATATGGAATTATTGCTAATAACGGCTATATTCATGCTGTTGATCGAGTCGTTGAACCGCTAGAAACGATTTATACGGAACTGAAAAATAAAGAAAAATACTCGACTTTCCTTGATTTGTATGATTCGTTTGGCGTTTACGTTGCAGATGATGAATTGAGTAAGTCATATGCTAAAGCATACGGAGTGGATACGCTCTATCAGTATCAGCATGGGGGATTGCCAAATATTGCTTGTGAATGGCCTACAAGCAGCTATTTGAATTTTACGGCGTTGACAGCTCTTTCTTATAGTATTTTTGCACCGTCAAACACTGCTATTAATAGTTTCTTTGATAGCTTTTGGAAAATCGGTGGTTATTCTTCTATGCAGGAAGTAGATGCGCTAGCGTTGAATTATTTCCTCTATCAATTTATTTATGGAGGTAGTATGTTATTCCCTGAAGAGTTAGGAGACGATGAATTGAAGAATTTGGCGGGCTCATCTCTTAATATTAATCCTGCTGCATTGAATGAAAAAACGATGTGTGTTAATGGTGCTCTCTATGGTATGGATGAAATTAAGGAACCTAGCACATTTGCTTCCGTTATCGGACCTTTGTTTCAATATAAAAGTGCACGTTCTTTTCTCTACGCATTGTTAGGGAGTTCACTGTTCTCTTCTTATGTGTCTGACTTGAGTAAATATATTGTCTTGGTTCCTACAGCCGAACAATTTGAAGCCTCTGGCATTCGGACGGTTTACAGTACACAGGGGTTGGAAGCAGAAGGAGATGATGGATGGGCGGAAATCAGCAATACTGCCAAGCAAAATATCGTGTATTTGCATTCAGCTAGTATCTCGAGTGAACAATCAAGTGAATTACCAGAAAGAGGAACGCGTGTGATTCCTACGGAGTCTACCTGGAACTACTGGTTCGTTAAAGATGGAAACATCACTTGTAGCTCAACTTTCAATCAACAGTTGAATCCTCAGTTCAATGGTACAGTTTTTACACCATTTACTAAACTTAAAAATGGAAGTAACGGAAGTACATATAGCTTTGATGCTGAACAATTGTTTGCAGCAGAGAGCGGGGATTTGGCTTATAACATTGCTATCTGTGCGGATCACAATTATCCCTATTACTGTTTTGCTCAGTTATTGCGTGAGGCAAATCTTATATCCAATCAGATTATGATGAATTTATTTGGTAAAGGACGGTTCGTTGCATTTATCCCGACTAACGATGCTATAAAGCGGGCATTGGCATCAAATAAAATTCCAGGAGCGATTGATGCTTCATTTGATGCTGAAGGTAAGTTAAGTGGTACATTTGATGCAAAAGAATTGGCAAATTATTTGAATTCCTATTTTATTACTGCTGCTCAAAACGTTATTCCATCTTATCCGTATATAGGATCCGATTTTAAAAGTGGGCGTTATTGGAGTGAACGTGTGGTACAGACGGAAGGAGCTACTGCACCGCAGCTAATTTATACAGATAATGGAACTTCACTAAGTATCCAATTGGAAGGTGGAAACAAATGTCAAGTGGTATCAGATTACGATTACTTCCCATTTGCATACGAAGGAGGTTGTTTCCATCTGATTGATGATGTCTTTTGATTAACAGAAAA
>OBYJ01000599.1_pt1 | contig 17335 bp, 8 predicted proteins | sample 1495481 | NCBI WGS metagenome assembly OBYJ01 (sample SAMEA2580197, study PRJEB22360) | human gut metagenome | biome: human gut; feature: human-associated habitat; material: faeces | place: Denmark | collected 2008/2010
CTTCGCATGCCATTTCCAGCATCATTTCTTTCAATATTTCTTCGTCATTGTTTTGTACATTAGATGTGAAAGTACGTGCTCCTAAGTTACTATAGCTTACTTCTACTCCACGAATCCCTCTGTCACCATATTTACGACTACCAATACCAGTTGTCCCGTTTGAATAATAATATACAGTACTATTATTCGTCCAATGAGGAGTAATACCATACCAATTGCCGGAATAAGTACCTTCCTCATCAATATCAAACTCACTAGAGTAGGCATTGACTCCTACATTAATTAGTGCGTCAACTACAGATCTTCTACCTAATTGATTGAATGCTTCTGCCAACATAAAATAAAGGTCTGCACCGCGGTAGGTATATACGAATACATCATCGCGATAAGCGGTACGTACAGGTTTAGAAGTTGGACGGAATTTGCTGATAACCCATTTACCATTGTATTCAGATACTGTGTAACCCATTCTGAAATCTTTATCTTTACTACCCAGCGGACCGAAGTCATTATCTCTGAAACGTTCTACAGCGACCTCTGCCGGTGCCAGCCAATATTTATTCGGATAATCAGAGTCGAAATGCTTCAGCAGACTGTTTGTCTGCCTGTTTTGATAGTCATACATAATTGCTGACGCCGATTCATAATCATACGGAGTCTCGTTATTAAAGAAATTGGTATAATGACTGAACAACATATCATTACGTAAGAAAGCGATAGATTGATTGGTAGTACTTTGGTAGATACTGTTCATCTTATTAAGTATCAAGTTGACACATTGTTGGTATCTACCTAACCACAAACAAATCTCTGCATATAGAGCATAGTAAGGAGGAGTCATCATATCCCAGCGGCGATATTCACTATTTGCCAGCTCCGTATCCGGGTCTACCCAGTCTTTCCATGCTGTTTCGTAAGTTCCGTCAATATTGTCATAACCAATATCTAGCAGATTCTTGCAAGCTACCATCGTTTCGTCAAGATTCAATATGTCAAACTGTGACAAATCTCTCAACGAAGTCATTGGTTTATCCACCCATGCTACTTCTCCGTAGATTTTAGCGATCGTCATAAACATCCATGCCTTGACACGCAGCGTGCTGCTGACCAATGCTTTATAGTGGCTTTCATTAATAGAGTTCTTTTCTTCGTATGTTTTCAATTTCCGAAGATAATCGTTACAGGCATTTATTACTTCGTAGAATCCAGAAGGATCTGCATATGAATTACCACTTAAATCATCATCGTAATTGTACAAGTTGTAGAGTTCAGTGGGTGCCGTTGCAGTCGGCACCACCATTTCTCCCCGAAGTTCATTCAGATAAATCACTTTGTCTCCAATGGCTTGCATTTTAGTCATGATACCAATGTAACCGGAGTACATCTCACTTTCTTCTGATATATAATCCTCATTATCCAGGGTAACATCTGTATCAGGATTGAAGTAACCGCCAGTATGAAAGCGGCATTTAATAATATCTTTTTCATCTTCATCATTAGAATTTCAAGTTAATACCCAGTTTGACAGATTTCGGTTGCATCACTTTCGCATAATCAAATCCTTGTGTAGCATTGCTGCCAGATGAATAAGCGAATTCCGGATCCATACCCAAATATTTGGTAGCGGTCAACAGGTTTTCTCCTGTCACATAAATTGTTCCTGAACGGAAAAAATTCCAAACTGGTTTGTCGAAATTATAGCTTAACGTAATACTCTTCATGCGTAGGAAAGAAGCATCTTCAATCCAACGGGAAGAGAAGTTGTTATTGCCGATAGCATCTCCATAGCTAGCGCGTGGAATATTGGTAACCTGTCCTTCTACATTCCAACGGTTGGTCACTGCTACACTTTGGTTAGAGAAAGAAGAAACTGATTCCAGTGTCCTTCTTACCGCATTGTATGCCTCATTCCCTTTTGAATAAGAAAATTCGGCCGCCAGTGCGAAATGCTTATAACGGATATTGGTATAGAATCCTCCAAAGTAATCAGGAGTGGCACTACCCAATGATACATAATCTTTAGAATCGATGCGTCCGTCATTATTCTGGTCTACATAACGTACATCACCAGCACTATATGCTTGATTACTGCTGTTGGTCAATGCGGCTTCACTCGCTTCCGCTTGGGTAGAGTAGACGCCATTTGCTTGCAATCCGTAAAATTCGTATGGATTTCCACCTACACGACTTACTATCATCGAACCATCACTATATTGAACTGTTTCCTGATCGTTTCCGCCCAATGATTTAATCTTACTTTCCGTGAAAGAAATATTACCTCCTACAATCCACTCAAAGTTACGCATACGGATGAGAGAAGCCTGCAATGAAAGTTCTACTCCGTTGTTATCGATTTTTCCGACGTTTGCATAGTAGGCAGATGTTCCGTAGATAGCAGATTTTCCAATGTTCATGATTACATCTTTGCTTCTGCCACGATAATAATCTACTCCCAAACTGATACGGTTTCTCAAGAAAGAGGCATCCAAACTTAAATTCATCTGCGAGGTTATCTCCGGTTTCAAATGTGTGTTCGGTATTTGGGTACGAATAATACCCGATACAGCCATATACGGTAAACTACTATAATAAGATTTTCCATAATTGGAAGAGAAGCGACTGTTTCCTGTCAGGCTGTATTCTGCACGCAAATCCAGACGGGTGATCCAATCCTTGTCTATAAGGAAAGACATATTCTTCGCCATCCATGTGATTCCGCCTGATGGATAAACCCGAAAATGGTTGGTGTATCTTCCGTTTGCGGAAGAACCGTCGATAGACATATTCAATGCAGCATTCAATACATGATTATAAGTATAGTCAACGTGACCATAAATATTAGCCCAGTTCCATTTATTCTGATAACCGTCGAAATAACGACCTATAGCATCAGCCGAACCCAGTACTTGATAGAAGTCATTGGTTGTGTTGCGCGCGTATGCCCCATCGTATTCCTGCAAAGTAGTCAAAATTTGCACTCCTGCCATAGCATTCAAAGCATGGCGGCTACTGAATTGTTTGTTGTAGCGCGCATTTAGGTTATAAAAATAATTAGTCGTTTCGTTTACGCCTTCCCGGATTGTATTTTCTTCAGTACCGAATGCGTCTGTAGTAGGAACGATAGTAAAATCGGTTCTGCCTGGAACAAAAATATGCTCCTTATTATAGTTGTAGTAAAGACCGAAGGCACCACTGAGAGAAAAACCTGGAAATATTTTATAATTGAAACCAGCTTTAACATTTACGTCATATTGGCGACTGTTCGCATCCAGATTATTGACAATAGCTAACGGGTTACTTACAGCAAAGTCCATATTTTTGCTGATTCCATAATAGTATTCAGAGTAAATCGGAGTAAATTCTCCGTTATCTACTTTCTGGTAGGGAGCAAGCAGTGGAGACTGTGCATAAGCAGCAAGCAAAGGGTTGGTACGAACATTCATCCCTTGTTCTTGATAATTACCGTTGATATATGCCAATCCGACGGTAGCATAGACTTCAAAATTCTTGCTGACCAAGAAGTTTCCGTTCAACTGTGTATGATAGCGGTTCTGTTGAGTACTTTTCAGTATTCCATCCTCTTTAGAGTATCCCAAAGACAAGTCGTATTTGGCGATAGCATCACCACCTTCTACTCGAAACAGATTTTCTGTCACAAATCCGCTCCGGTAGATTTTATCTTGCCAGTTCGTATTGTTATTGTAGTAGTTGGCATATCTGCTGTTGGTAGGGTCACTCATGAAAGGGAATTCGGTAAAGAACTCATCCATGTTCCCGAAATAACTCATTCCCATGTCTGATAGGAAAGAGCGGTAATCTATACCATTCAGCAAGGGCATACGTTTGTTGTTCCAGTTAATACCAAACTGACCGTAATAACTGATTTCAGTGTTCATGTTCTCCGATGTGGCACCATCCGTTTCAATCAGAATGACACCATTAGCACCCATAGAGCCATATAAAGCCGCTTCCGCACCTTTCAATACGGTGATATTTTGAATATCATTGAGGTTGTAAGCCTGAAAGATGTTACGGCTCAATCCATTAATCAATGGTGAATCATTTACGTCCGGTATATAAGGAACACCATTGATAACTACCAACGGTGCATTGTTACCCACGAAAGAACGTGTTCCACGAAGATTAATGAAACTTCCCTCTCCTGGCATACCGCTGCCACGAGTCACTTGCAAACCTGCAATCTGTCCAGCCAACGCACGGTCTATCTTCATACCCGCAGGTACGAAATCCTTTTTAGTGATATTCTCCGCAGATGTAGTCACTTCGTTCGTTTCAATACGGAAAGGCAATACTGTTGTTTCATTATATTTGTATTCCGATTCAGGAATCATAATGATCGTCATCTCCTTACGATTATCCACTGCTTGAAGCACTGTATAATATCCGGCAGCCCAAACTGAAATATTGGCTTTCCGCAAACTCTTGCATTCTATTTGAAATACTCCGTTCTTGTCCGTAGTGACATCTTCGCTTCCGGTGACAGACACCACCGCACCCTCAACCGGAATATTAAGGGTGGATAATACTCTCCCGCTTATTTTACCTTGTTCCTGCGCATACAGATCGACAGCAAATAGGCAAACTAACAGGGTGAAAAACAAAATTTGTATCTTTTTCATGTTGTCTTTATTTCATAAGATTAATAACAATCCTTGTTTGGTCGCAGACACCAATGATATAATGCTGCCTCAGATAAATTGGAACCTGATCCACTAAGACGTATTATAATTTCACTGGCTTCGTCTCCCGGAATAGTAACTGTACCTACAGCACCTCCATCACGATCATATTTTGATTTATTTTTAAATCCCTGCGCAACAGCTTCATCTATTCCTTCCGGATATCCACCTCCTGCACGATCATAGTGGTAAGCAGATGCATTATTAAGCACCGATTGTGAAAGAGTGGTTACAGGAATTTCTTCTCCATTCTTGATAATTGAAACGGCAATCGCTCCTAAAGTTTTCTTTTGTCTGAACCCCATGGTGAGTGTATATGTTCCAGGAGGAATCTTATAAGGAGTAGCTACGTAACGGGTTCCCACTGTTTCACCTCTAAACGGAGTATAATCAAGTGTATATGTTTGATTACCAGCATCTGTCAAGTTAAAATAGAGAACTCTGTAATATATAGTGGGGAATCCTAATGCTGCCCATCCTGCGCAGTTCGCTTCATCCGTCTCACTAATCTTGTTAAATGAAAGATTGGTAGTCTTGAAATACGTATCTTTATCATCGGCACTCAGATATTCGTAATTTCTGAAAAGTTCTTTAAGGCGATAAATCAATACGTTAGTAGGTATCTTCATTTCAGTGACATGGTAGGCTATTCCGTTACTCATAGATATCGGGTTGTCAAGATCTACTTTCTGTACAGTCGTGCGCCATTGTTTACTGAATACAGAAGTCAAATCCTCATTGCTTTCAAAATCGGCTTTGTCATAGATCTTATTAAAGAAAGCCGATTGAAATATCCAGTTTTCCAGAATACTATCTGCACGTGTCATATTCCAGCTTTCCAGATTCTTCCGTGCTACGCTTAATGCGTTATTGACTACGTCATTGGACGGTATTAGCATGGTAGCACTGAGATTTTCGGACATGATGTCAAACTTTACCTTTTCAAAATAAGGAGCTCTTACGGTAAATACCGAGTCATATACGGTATTGCCAGTATTGTCTACTCCTACCACTTTACTTGCGTCTCTGTCAAATGTCAAAACATTACGCGACAAGATCATCTCACGGAAAATAGAATAATCTTCACCTAGATTTTCAATGATCTCATACATGCTTCTCGGAGCATTGATAGCCTGATCTAACAAATACAGATACCCATTAGTCAACTTAATTACCCGGGTTACAGTTGCATTGTTGAAACGAATACCGGTAGCCGCTCTTGTTTCGGGAGAAGCAACAGAAATATTCAGATACTTACCGCTCCACATCAAAAGACGTTGTCCGTCTTCCAGGTTGGAAGGTGAGATAGAGGCATCAGAGATATAGGTCTGGGCAGTGTATATAGGATCATCCCCTACTGCAATGCTTGACTCCACTGCTAGAATGGTGTACATCTGTTCTTTCGCCAATAATTGGTCCACCATGCCCGTTTCGTTAAACAGCTGGTACATATTGCTTAAAGAGGACTCTTGAGCCAAATAATCTGTAAGGGATTCATTGACTATGGAAATCTCCGTATTATTAACCGTGCTGGCGTTTTGGGCATAATGCTCATCCCATGTGTTAGTACAACCGCTCCCTATCAATCCGATAAGGGCAACGCCGAGTATATATTTTCTTGCTTTCATGGTTTATTCGTCAAATATGGGTTCAAATTCTAAATAATCTAAGTATATACGATAGTCGGATTTATCACTAGCTGCAGGATCAGTCAATATCAGTCTGAATGTGTGAGTAGAGTTTTCTGTAAATTCTATCTCATCATAAATCACATCTTCATAACATCCCAACTTATTGCTTTTAAGAGTAGTGGTTGAACTGGTATACGGTGCACGTGTAACTGAATGTTCTCCGTCAAAGCTAAAAATCATTTGTCCTCCGTTACTTCCGCTGCTTTTTGTTCTAATAAAATCCATAGATGTAGCATAACCAAAGTGTAATGTTACTTTGTATTTTCCCTTGATAATAGACGGCGTTTCCATTGAGATCCAACCTGTATTACCAATGTTCAACATCAGAAAGTCATAATTGCGGGCAGTTTTCCAGTCATTATTCGTCCGAGTAGTAAAATAGGTAATATTATAATATTTATCAAAAGCTCCTGATGGATTCTTTAGTTCATATTCATAACAATTGAGTTCTGAGATGTCACATTTCTTCTCTGCCGTTCCAAATGATTCCTGAAATTTAATCCCCTCCTCTCCATGACCGTCTGCAATCCAGTCTTTGATAGCAGAGAAATTACATACATCAAACAATACTGTTTCCGGTTTTACATCCGCAATCGGCAGGTAAGTGGAAACCTGATGAATATAGCCGTTCTTAGCTTGCAAATTACAAGCGTCTTCCACAAAGACAGCTTTATTTGCTTCGTCCTGATAGTTCAAATAGAATTTTCGATCTTCCTCTTGACTTATTCTTACCACATTTCCTTTGCACGATGTATTCCATATCTTAGAAGTCGCATTTTCACTGTCGAAACTCTGCAAGTTGTTCAAGTCATAACTTCCGGTCAGAATATGATAGGCTACATATTTATACAATGCATTCTCCTGATTAGTATAGTCGCTACTTGCTCCCAACAGTTGTGTTAAATCAGCCAGATTATTGACACCTGCATCATGGAAGACATCGTCCGTTACAGCCAACAGTGTATAATTACGTTTCTGCTTGATAGTTTGTCCCTGATCATTTTTCAGTTCATCATAGATAATGTTCAACTCGGTTCCCCACCCCGTCGCATCTAAAGCGGACTTTAAGAGGGTATAAGGACGTCCGCTTTCGGATATCCGGGCATATACGCTTTCAGTAAGCGGAGTTAGCGTATTTCCCAATACATATACGTAACCGTTGGATACCGGATTTGCAAATTCAAGCACATGAGCTTCACTGTTCAGATAAACAGACCGCATACCACCACCGCCATTTTCCGCACTTCCGAATGATACCATCAAAACATCGTCAGAAACGGTTCTTTTAGCTAATGCACCTTCCTTCTCAATAAAAGTTGCTTGATTGATGGTATCTTGTATAATATGATAAGATACCAAATTACGCGCATATTCTGTTCCCAACTCTTCAATGGAAGAAACCCCTCTTCGGGTGTAAAACTCCTGTACGGCCGTATTGTTGGGGACGAAAAGAGTGAAGCGTTGGGTAGCCTGATTCACCGCATTGTATAAGTCCGCATATTTCATGATGTGAATCCATTCGGAAAAGTCTTCCGATCTGCTGGATAAATAAGTTGCGGCAGGCTGTGTGTCGAAGACCACGAAAGTGTCTCCATCATACGGATCATTACAAGCTGCACATAAAACGATGAGCAGCATCCAGTATATTTTTTTTAATTTTTTCATCGTATATCGTTATTTAATTATTCATAATAAGGATTTTGTGTCAATAACGAGTTGTTGAATATATCTTCAGCAGGAATTGGCAGATACCAAGCATTATCATTATCCAGAACAGAACTCAGCCATTTATTTTCCGCTGTAAGGTTGTTCTCCATAATGATTGCTTTAAAGCGAGCTTTATACTTGAAGTTTTGTTGCTTGCCGTAGCGCAATAGGTCATACCAACGTTTGCCTTCTGCAGCAAACTCCATGTCGCGTTCATCCAATAGCATCTCCAATAACATTTCTTCAGTAGCTTCGTTGATATTGTCCGCACTGACTTCACTTCGTGGATTTAGCTCTGAACGTTCGCGTATTTGATTAATGATAGACAATGCCTCTGTCCAGTTGGCGGAACCGCCGATACGAATCAGTGCCTCCGCTTTCATCAACATTACGTCTGCCATACGATAGATAATATAATTGGCATCCTGAATGGTACGTACGGCTTCCCGGTCAGCAACTCCCATTCCTGAATATTTCCAGATAATGCCGTTGTCCGGATAGCTAGCATAAGCAGTACCGGCAAATGAACCATAATAAGTGCGGCTTATTTCATCTCCTCTATGTTGTGTGTATTCTTCTATTAAGCGAAGAGTCATCGGCTCAGAATACATATATGAGTCTATTGTAACATCAGTGCCATAAGGGAAAACCTTGGATGGGCTTCCGCTTCCTTGTGCATAATTGGTTTCGTCATATTGTATTTCAAAGATAGATTCGTTACTGTTACCGGGATAGAACATATTGAACCATTGTCCGGGTGTCGACATAAATACTGGTCGCATAGCGGCTGTAGCATTGATTAGGTAATCAGCATACGTGACACATTCTTCGTATTCTTCTGCCCAAAGGCAAGTTTCCGCCATCAGTGCGTACAATGCCCATTTAGTGGCACGCCCTTTGGTAGCCCATGTTCCATCAAATGTTTCTTTGGCAGCATTAGTTGCTAACGCTGCACGTACGTCGCTTTTTATCAATTCCAAAATCTCCGTTTCGGATGACTTGGCTACGTCATTAGGCATGGCATCGTCTACGTAGGGTTCGGTAATCAAGGGCACCTCCCGGAAGTTACGTACCAGATACAGGTATGACAGTCCGCGTAGGAAATAAGCTTCCGTCAGATGTGAGTTCATTCTCGATTCATAATAACTTGCATCTTTGTCCATCACGGTCGGTGCATATTTTAACACAGCATTCGCCATACCGATCACTTGGTAGAAGGTACCCCACTGAACAGTTGATGTACTGGGCAACACCTGAAAGTTCTGAATCAGACCGGTTTTTGTTCCTCTACCGGGAACAATGACGGAACTCCCTCTCAATTCTCCCCAGTTGATGATATAGGGGACACAAGTACGCAAACGACTGTATCCCTGTGCGAGAATGGCTTCCACATCTTCAGAAGACTCCCAGTACATATCGGTAGATTGCTTATCTTTGGGCAGAATATCAAGCCAATCGCTGCATCCGCTCATCAACAAACTTCCGGATAGTAACAATATAGTAAATATCTTTTTCATGTTCGTAGATCTTTTAAAAACTTAAATTAAAGCCGGCAACAAGCTGAATAGAAGCCGGTGTAGTAGCACTATCTCTGGCATATGTGTTTTCGGTCTTCACTTCCGGATCCTGACCGGTGTATTTAGTCCAAGTAAAGAGGTTGTATCCGGTGACATATACATCAATATTACTAAATCCCCAACGCTGAATTATTTTCTTCGGCAAACGATAATTGAACGACAAAGATTTCAAACGCAGGTAAGAAGCATCTTCCACAAAGCGGTCAGAGCCCAGTGTGTTGTATCCTTCTCCATAGAGTGCACGCGGAATATCTGTCTGATCACCTTCGTTGCGCCAACGTCTAAGGACAGCCGTACTTTGATTGTCAATTCCGCGCATGGACTCATTGTTTAAACGGGTAGAGTTGACTACATCCTGTCCATAACGTCCGTAAAAAATAGCAGACAGCTTAAATTGCTTATAGCTGACATTAACACCAGCACCTCCGGTGAATCTCGGATTAGAGTTACCTAAATAGACAATATCATATTGGTTGATGACACCATCATGATTTATATCCTCGTAGAGAGCATCTCCGGGAGCTATGGTAGCTGTTCCATTCCGCATAACAATCGCATTGCCGGAAATATCTTTCATCACGTTGCCATCGGCATCACGTGCATACGTGGCATCTTTATTTTGACAAACGCCTTTGTAGCGATAACCATAGAAAGAACCCATCGGACGTCCTTCTTCTCTACGGTATGCATATTCACCATTGTTGAAGGTATAGTTTTCTTCGGTATAGTTATCCGGCATTTCCGTAATCTTGTTCTCGTTGTGGGCGATGTTGAAGTAGAATCCAACACGCCAGTCTCTGTTTTCAAAAGGGACTGCATCAACACGGAATTCCCACCCTTTATTCGTCATCTTTCCAGAATTCATGTAGCTGACTTCATAACCATTTCCATAACCGATACTAGTTGGCATTTTAACTTTCTTTTGCAACAGATCTTTGATATATTTCTGATAGACATCGACCGTAAAGCGGAGTTTCCCTTTTAAGAAAGAAGCGTCCAGACCTGTATTATATTCAGTGGTTGTTTCCCATTTCAAGCGATTGAGCTGCATGGTGCTCGGGGTAATGGCACTCATATCCATGTAATTGTCACCGGAGGCGTATGACCCCAGATAGAGCGAAGCACCGGAGGCAGCATTTCCCGTCTGTCCCAAACTGAAGCGAAGTTTAAACTCATCCATCCAGTCGTTCGAGAAGTCCATGAATTTCTCATCTGCCAGATGCCAAGCGATACCGACAGTAGGGAACAGACCTAAACGTTCCGATTTACCCATAGTTGAGTTGCTCTCCAAGCCCAAAGAAGCATTGACGATATAGCGGTTCAGCAAAGTATAGTTCATTAAAGCTACCCCATTGATGCTACGTGTCTTAGAATCTCCGGAACTAATTTTACGTACGGCACTTCCGATAGTAGGGTCGGCAAGACCGGAAGAAGCATTACCGGAAGTTTCACTTCCATAGCTGGATTTTGTCGTTTCCACAGTACGGAACACGCCGGTTGCAATGATGCTATGCTTATCATTCCAATTTTTGCGGTAGATCAACTTGTTCTCCGTATTGATGGTCAATTGATCAGAAGAAGTATCCGTACTGCGGTTTGCATTGCTATCAGTCCAAGCAAGTCCGGTAGCTACTTGCGGCAAGAACATACGTCCTTTCGTATTACGGATATTCATGTTGACATTACCCCAGTAGGTTAGTCCATTCAATATGTTATATTCAATGTTGAAGTTCATCTTACTTTCCCGCTGGATGGTTTTGTTGACACTCTCATTCGCCATAGCGATAGGATTGTAGTATCGACTTTTCTTGCTGTCAAAAGCCGGGTCTAATGTGGAATTTTCGTTGTGATTGAAATACTGTGAAGTATAATTTCCAGTTTCATCGTCAATATAGTAAGGAGATTTGTTCGGTGCTTTGCGGAAAGCCTCTGTACGTACATTGTAATAGTTATTGTTTCTCGTAGATTGAACAAAAGAAAATTGCGTTGTGAAAATTAGCTTGTCAGAAAACTTATAACGTACGTTCAACGAGGAGTTCAAACGGCTGAAGTCAGTTCCAACAGTCGTGCCGCCTTCGTCCAGATAGCCTAAAGAGAAACGGTAAGTCGCTCTTTCGCCTCCACCACTCATAGAAAAAGTATTTTCCCATGATTGCGTATTTCTGCGTACTTCAGACAGCCAATCAGTATTCTGGTTATATTCATTAAAATAAGTCCAGTCCGGCTGATAACCAATTTCCGGAGAATTGTAAAGCATCTGCAAATAGTTGGTAGAGTTGGCAAGGCCAATGTAATTGGCACTATTCCACAGAGCATCGGAAATTAAGGCTGAATATTGATTACCATCCAGCATCGGAATACTTTCCGGTTCAAACTTAGCGGAGAACTTGGAAGAGAAGCTGAAACGCGTTTTTCCCTGCACTCCCTGTTTTGTTTTGATGACCAACACACCATTAGCACCTTTGGTACCCCAAACAGCGGTAGCCGCCGCATCTTTTAAAACCTCAATAGATTCAATATCTTGCGGTGAAATATTCAGCAAGGCGCCCAAATCATCATTATTGATGGTCGAGAAATCTGTATTATCATCAATTTCAGCCGGGTAAGGAACACCATCGACCACGATCAACGGCTCGGAATTGGCGTTCAGTGTACTTCCACCACGAATCTGGATAGAAGCACGTGCACCGGGGTCACCACCGCCTAATACAATGTCGACACCACCCAACTGTCCCTGCAGGGCATCTTCGATAGAAGTGACCGGAGCAATTGCTACCAAATCTTCCATGTTAACTTTCTGCGTGGCAGAAGATTGCTCTCTGGAACTGATACCCATATCGTTTCGTTCAATTCGTTTTCCCGAGATTACCACCTCATTGATTGACTGTGTATCGTCCTTCATGGTAATATTCAATTTAGTCTGACCGTTGTACTTGATTCGTTGAGTTTTCATTCCAATATAAGAAAACACGATGGTCAGATTATTTTCATTTGGTACTTTCAAGTTGTAGATACCGTCCATATTTGTGATAGTACCGCCTAATGAACGGTTTTGGGAATTAAGGATGTTAACGTTCACTCCCACCATAGGTTCTGCTGTCGCACCGAACATCTCGGTCACTTTACCGGACAGGACTTTAACTTGCCCAAAAGCTTCACCGGCAGTTGCCGCGAATACGATAGCAATCAGTATGTATTTTAATAATTTCATAATCTCTATTTTTCTGTTAATCAAAAGACATCATCAATCAGGTGGAAACAACCTTCTTCGTATGCAAACGGGAAATAGTTGTAGTCCGGAATCACATGACATTCTTTGTATCCTTCCAACTGGATACTCAGTGAAGTCCCATTATCTGTATAAATCAGTTGTGGCACAGTCGCTCCTTCTGTTTCTGCCGTACGTTCACTCCAATAACGCCCGCTCTTGAAATCAGATCCAATATAAGGATAAGAAGCTATCACATTTTGTTTGGCAGTCATGAAGTATGAGTTCAGATAGTTTGCTAATTTTGCTTTATCAAAGTCACCGGTCAACTCACCATTAGCATCAAATGAAGCGTTGGTTGCTCCCGGAATCCTATTATCCAATAACGCTTGTCTGATAGCTTCATTGGTAGGGATAAATGCGACAAACCGTCCTTTTAAGAAAATATTCATCAGTACTTGATTAGATATAATATCTGTTTGACGCAGTAATTGGGTAAAGCAATAATACGGATAATTCCTGTCCGCACAAATAGCAAGGTTGTAGTTCAAGTCACCACTTTCTGCCATAAATAGCTGATTACAATCAAAGCTGTAGGCACTGCCATTAGAGCCGTCTTTCAGTTTCGTAAATGGGAAGAAGACCTCTCCATTGAATTGAGGATTCAATTGCTGATTGAAAATAGCATTACAAGTAATTTCTCCGTCCTTAACAAACCAGAAGTTCCAACTGGACTGTGTAGGGATTACTTTCATTCCATTCTCCGGCAATTCACTTTCCTGACCACTAGGAATGCTAGCAGAGTGTAAATACATAATATTCTGTTTGGCAGAACTACTGATTTCTGACCAACCATCATCTCCCATTTCTTCCAATCCTTGAGTACTATAAACGGTTCTGATACCTGAAGCATCAAATTGGTCCGCAGTGGGAACAAGCATAATATATTTCACTAAATTAGATGTGTAAGAGGATATCAGGGAAGAACCTCCCAATGCATAAAGGAAAGAACGCGCATCCCGATATTGGAACAAAGGTCCTACTACAGACGCGAATGCACTCGGTTCCTGAATCTCGTTCATTCCATAGAGTGCACCGTTCACACACATGATTTTTTCGTTCAACATTGCCGGATTAATATTGATTGGCGAACCGAGCAAGGATTCCAGTTTTCCTGTTCCTATTTCTTCAGGGAATACCAATGAGCCACCATAGATAAACTGGTATAGAAAATAGTTAAGAGCCAATGGATCAACCTCTCCCAATGAAGAATAACCTCCGACTTTCCAAAAATTGTCGAAGAAATGATTAATGGCAGTGTTTGACGGTGCAAAGATGCTGTAAGCGGTAGCAGTCAATAACGTGAAATTTAGATAGCTGCTTGTAGGCCATTCGCAAGCAATATTCGGCAGACTGTTGTGCTGATATTGATAAAGTGTATCTACTCCGTATGCCGCAGCATAAGAGTTACTTAATGTATTATCGGCAATATATTCACCGAAAGAATCATATAAATTGAAAAAGATAGAATATTCATCTTGTTTCTTCAATTCGGTATAAATTGTTTCCAATGGTTCAATCACCCGGTCAACCGTATGAATATAGCCATTATTAGCAATTATTCCGTATTCTTTTACTGATGCATTAGATACATTGAAGCCATTGTCTCCTGTCCAAGTAGAGTTGGGATAAAAAGCTTCGTAGTTACTCTTCGCATCAATACCTTTCGTCTGGAAATAACGATAAGAGAATACCGGCAAATAGCGTTCCAAGTGGTATACCATAACAGAAGAACCTGTAGCAGTTGTCTCAATTGTTGGTGCGTCGCTGCTTCTTGTTCGGTGTTTGTAATACAGACCTGCAGCTACATTCTGCTCTTCTTCTGTTTCTGTGTTTCCCGTCGGACGGAAGTTAACCAGTTTCTCCTTATTATAAGAATAATAAAGTACGTGGTAACCTATTACTTTTTTTACCTCATCGACAGGCATGTCGTTAATAGTAGCATAACCTTTTTCGCTTAGATAGGCTTGGAAAGCACTATCGTCTGGTGCCATAATAGTCAGGATTGCTTTACCTTCAAGCATTTGCTTGAAACCGGCAATCTCCACTCCTTGTAGGAAGATGGAATAGTTTCCGTGTTCACTAGAACTTAATACTTCCCATGCGTTGTCTGCTACCCAATCGGGCACTTCGTAATGCTCGTCCATGTTGTCTTTACAGGCTGTAAAGAGTAATGGAAGACATAACAGCCAAAGCATTTTTCGTAAAAATGTTGCGTTTCTCATTGTTTGATAATTTATAAATTTCAAATATATTGCTTTATTCCTCAAAAAATAGTTCAATATCTAATGCATACTCGTGCTCTAGCATATAAGGATAATCAACATCAAATTCAGCATAGAAATCAGCATTAGTATGAGAACCACCGGGTTCATCTCTATTTATTGTTTCATTAAAGAAGACAGTGCCGAGCCCTGTACATTGCGATGTAACAGTTATCGTACATTTATTAAAACCGTATCCTCGTCCCTCATCTATTAATATGGCTAAGTTTATATGATGTCGCCCATAAGTCATATAAAAAGGTTTAGAACGAACAAAATCATCATTTTTTAATAGTAAAACACTTGGATATGAAATGCAGTCGGGATCATCTATCCAATATAAACATTGATCAACCCTATCACCTGTATCGCCTCCATTAGCAGAATCATAATTGTATCTATACCCATTCAAAGTGTTAGCATAGACCCATGATTCAATTTCAAACTTCGTTGTATCTATATTAGCTTCTGCAAACGGCATTGCATTTAATTGGAGTTCAGACGTTTCTATAAAATAGTCTTCATTTCCACATGAAATAGTAGATAAGATTATATAAGGCAGACAAATAGCTTTAAAAAAATTGTACTTTTTCATAATATGATTTATAAGTTATTATTCACCGTATGCATCTTTCCAAGCCTTCTCGTATTCATTCGGGAATTCGAGTGAAAGAGCATAGTTCTCAATCATTGTGTATCCGTTTTCTGCAATCCGGACAGCATCTCCTGCATTATTTTTATTTAACCCCCATTTGTCCTCAAAATCATCAGGTATGCCGTCACCATCCGTATCCATTGGACCAGTTACGCTTACAGCAAATTCTACATCCCAAGTATTGGCAAGAGGATATTGGATTTCTAATTGCTGATTACGGAGAATCATACCTTTAGTACCTAACGAGGTTAATTCATCAATAATAAATGAATCAACATTATCACGTTTGGGTAAAACCGGTCCTACATTGTCCACTACCCAATGATAAGCTTCAGTGGCACTGGTTTTGCCAGAAATTTCCGGATGCAATGCATCCGGCTGACTTAAAAAGTTCATTGCACCACTGCAATAGGTACTCCAATTACCTTGCGTGAGTTCAATCCCGTTTAATGTACCATCTTTATCTTCATCATAAAAATTACCGATGCAATAAGAAGAAAATGTTCCGGTACCTGTTCCACCCGTAAATGGTTTGGTGGGATTCACTTGTTGGTAGGTATCTACTAAGTAATCTCCACTACTACTTATTTGGTTAAAATGATATTTTGTTTCATCCTCAAACAGAGTCTTATCTGTTGTTGACGGATACGCTGTATTCACCCAAGTATAAGCCGGCCCTTTAATAAAATAATTATTTTCAATAACAGTATTGGAATCTCCAGAAGAATCACCTCCCGCATTATAAGCAGCCCCGTTTCCCCAATTATAGACTACATTGTTGATGTATTGATTTAATCCTTTGACTTTGAAGTTACGGGTTTTATTGTCTGCCAACAAATTGCGGAAACAGGTAATTCCACAGTCTATAGAAGTTTGCATTAACCCACCACAGGAGTGATTTTGGCATCCTTGAGCAATGATTGAATTTTGTATGGTACAATTATAAAGAGATTTGGATTGCTTCTCATTGTTGAAAGAGAAATTTTCATCTGTTGCCCATGTAAAAGAACAATGGTCATAAATTTGGTCATGACCGTGAGCTGCTCCTCCTGCATCTATTTCATCAGCACCATCAACTTGTCTGCCAGCACGCATACGTAGATAACGGATAATCACGTTATTAGCTCCACTAGAAGAAACTCTGCCATTATAAAGTACGATGCCAGGAGCAGGAGCTGTTTGACAGAGAACCGTCTGATTACTTAAGAACACAAGTACTTGCTTGTTTAAATCAATTTTACCTGCTACATTGAATACGATAATTCTACCTGGCTGACTGACGGCATCTCTCAACGAACCTGTACCGCTGTTGTTCGTATTAGTTACAACATAAACTTCTCGAGCATTACTAGCACGAGCTCCTTCAGAATTTCTACCATATCCTACTGCGCCCGGAAATGCCCGTGCATTGTCAGCAAAGACAGGAAATGCTGGACCAGAATTTGTATTTCCACCACTTTCTTCCTCCTCCAG
>OBYJ01000603.1_pt1 | contig 17261 bp, 12 predicted proteins | sample 1495481 | NCBI WGS metagenome assembly OBYJ01 (sample SAMEA2580197, study PRJEB22360) | human gut metagenome | biome: human gut; feature: human-associated habitat; material: faeces | place: Denmark | collected 2008/2010
TTTTGCGGAAGTCGGTGCTCCCAATCAACGAGGGTTAAACGAAAATAATAACGGCCTCTTGCGTCGTGATGGTCTTAGTAAAAAGCTAGATTTTCGCGACTTACCAGACGAACTAGTCACTCAGCTAATGCATCGTCGCAACAATATCCCACGAAAATCTCTTAATTATCGTACACCATTAGAAGTATTCTTGAGTCATGTCACAGAAGAACAACTTTCACCTTTTTTCTAATTTAAATTGACATTTCAGGTATGAAATATTTTATACCTTTAACTAATCTATAAAAATTTTCTAAACCAGCTATAGGTTCTCCATTAGCTGAATTATCAAGTGTCTTTTTGCCAAATAAAAAATATGTTGCATCCTTTAAGATCCAATAGTTTGGATTATTTTTCGCCAATCTATTAACCAGCTTTAACGCAGCATAATTGTTATCAATGATTAAAAGCTTTAATTGCTCTAATTGAATAGATGCTCCAACTTCATTAATAAAAAAATTGATACAGTTAATAATATCAGATTTAAATCCCAACAAATAATTAATTAAATCAAGTGATTGTGTAAAGTTAGGAATATATTTTTGATCACGAATAACTTCTAACACGTCACGCTTTGAAATAATGCTTTGGGAAGTCCTAGCCTTTCTCGCAAGAAGTAACAATGTATTTAAAATTCCTACAATATCAGAATTTGTTTGATGTTTGCTTAACCACTTACTAATAATACCACATACATAATTTTCTGAATTTAGAGCAGGTAGAATTTTTATCTTACACCTTCTTACTTTATAGATGTCTTTCTTATCTATCTTTAGCTTATTAATTATTTCGTTATCTGATAATTTACTAATGTTACTTCCAAAGTCATTAACATTAGTAAAAAAGTTTCTAGCTTTATTATCTAATTGCGAAAAATATAGTAAGTACTTATCCTTATTATCAGGTAAGTTAGTGATTACTTCTGAAATTTCTGATAATTTTTCTTTACCGATTTTAACTTGTACAGAAATATTCTGATTTATTATTTCATAATCATTGTCACTCTCGACTTCAATCCCTCTAAAATTATTTTCATCTATAAAGCAAAATATTGAATCTATCAATGTGTAATCCTGATAGGCAAATCCTCGCGATGCATATATACCTTCCACGATCTGGTAACGCCATAATATTTCTCCTTTCTAGAAAATAATATTTTCATTAGAAATTATGTCAACACCGATTTAAAATTGTCAGAAATCACCGGTTTAAATGCTGTTTTGTATGTTGTTCCGTGTAATCTTTCATGCGATATGATTTACCAGAAATTTTAAATATTTCTGAATGATGAACTAATCGATCTAGAATTGCATTGGCAATAGTAGGATTAGAAAAAGTTTGTCCCCATTTAGATAGCGGAATATTAGTAGTAACAATGATTGACTTTTTTTCATATCTCCTTGAAATTAGCTGAAAAAATAGGTTGGACCCTAAATTATCAATTGGTAAATAGCCAATTTCGTCGATTATTAAAAGCTTATAACGAAGATAGTTCTTGAGCATAGGCTCAAGACGATTCTCTTGATAAGCTAATTTCAACCTTTCAATTAGTTCATGACAATTAACAAAATAAGTACTCAAATGGTTTTTACATGCTTCAACTCCTAGTCCAGTAGCTAAATGAGTTTTACCCACCCCGGAACTGCCAATAAATAAAACATTACGTGCATTCTCAACAAATTCCATTGACATTAAATTGATTATTTTTTCTTTATCAACAGAAGGTTGAAAATTAAAATCAAAATCCTTAATTTCCTTTTGGTAAGGGAAGTGTGCTGTGTGAATTGACATACGAGCTGAGCGCTGCTTACGGTAATTTAATTCTTTATCAGTTAATTGTTTAAGAATTTCAGCTAGCGAGAGTTGTTTGTCTCCTTCGAGGTAATTTGGTAAATATTCTCTAATAGCATTTAGTTTCAGTGCTTCTAAGTTATTTTCTAGTTCTGTATAAGCTGTCATTGATTTATCCTCTTAAATTATCAAACATAGTAAGATTACGTTGAACCTGTTTCTCTAATTCTTCTTCGGCAAGATCGTGATATACACCGTTACTGAGTACTTCTTGTAGATCGTCATGGTGATAATTTATTTTCTGATCCGAAAGCAAATGCTTTCGAAGAAGGCGACCATCAAATGATACAAGAAGTAGAGAATCGGTTATATTGACTGTAACTTCTTTTCCGATATACTTAACTGGTACAGAATATTTATTACCCTTGTAAGTGATCATGGATTCATTGGAAACTTTGCGAGTTTGATCCCGATCAATTACTGACAGAAGCAAATTCTTGTCAAAAGGTGATAAATATTCTTTTTCTTTTGTCCATAAAGTGTTTAGCTTCTCCCCAGTTGCTTGACTAAATTCATTATTAAGCTGCACATTTAACTTGTGAATTAGCTGTGCTAAGTCATTTACATTATCAAATTCATAATCATAGACTCTTAATCGTTCAATGGTTCTAGCTAGTGATTCGACTTTACCTTTGGTTTGTGGTCTGAATGGTTTACATGATTTAGGTGTGAAACCAGCAGTGCGTGCAAACTCCAGTAACTTCTCATTCCATACAACCTTAGTAAAGGAACTTCTAGCATGATCAACAGCTGTTTTCATATTGTCGAAGACAATTTCTTTAGGAACTCCATTCATAAATTCAAAAGCTCCAACAAGACTCGAGAATAAGGTATCTTGTTTCCGATCAAAGACAAAATTAAGATACTTTTTCCTGGAATATCCAAGAACATAAAGAAAAATTGAGAACTTAATAGGAGTACCTTTTCGGGTATGTAGAACAAAATCCTCTTTCCAATCAACTTGTGCAGATTGACCTGGCGCAGTCTGAATTCTTACAACTGGAGTTGTTTGTTTTTTTACTTTAATTTGATGGCAATAATCACGCAATATACTTATACCGCCGGTATAACCCATCTCCTTAATGAAATAAAAAATTGAAGTAGCTGAACAAGAATTCTTAACCTTCTCATCAATAATATTTCGATAGGGATCTAATTTACTTTTACGTCGTTTTCTTTTGTTTTCATAACCATCGTCTTTCAAATAATAATATTTTCTAGCTGTCCTTGGATCACAGCCTAATTGACGACCTAATTCAGTAAAATTTGGTTTAATTTTATCCATTTGATATTTTCTCAACTCCTGTCGAATATCTTGTCTCATATAAATTCCTCCAGATTTAATATGAAACAAGTATAAAAAATGTTGGAAAACCGACAATTTTAAATCGGTGTTTTCCAACATTTTATAACCGGTGTGGACAAAATTATATTATATATTCTTGATATCAACATCTATCCTCATAAGTCGATAGTCTACCTCAAGTTTACTTTCATTATTTAAAGATAATCGGGGTTAATTAAATACACATCGCCTAATGATCTAGTTAATGCAACATAAAATTTATTAATACTTTTAAGATCAGTAACTTTTTTCTTCCCTTGAATAAATTCGACTGTGGACTTAGTTAAAATAATACAAACATTTTTATATGTTAGTCCTTTTGATTTTCCCCATGTTATTAATTTATCATCATTCAAAGCAGAAATTACTTTTTTTACTTTATTCTCTGCTACAATGTCCCATACTAAAATTTTATCGCATTGTTTCAATCTCTGTTCTACATCTTCTGCAGGAGTAATCTCTACTTTCCCGCTATTTAACGACTGTGACTCAATTGAAATTCCTAATTTATTCCTAATCCAACTGCAAACATCAGGGGTAACTCGATAACTAGTTTCTAAAGTTTTTACGTCTACGGTAACATATCTTTTCAAGAAACCAGCCTTCTTTCTAAGAAATTCTTCCTCACCGATTGAAACATAATCTTTCTTTGCATATGGTAGCCGTCGACGATTTGTAGTCACAACACATGATTGATATAAATCGCCAACTAAGACTAAATTAAAATTGCATTTTGTCATTTTAATTAACAAATTTAGTTCCGGCTTACAGATATCTTGAAATTCATCAATTACTATAAAGTCAAAATATTTATGCAGTCTCCTCATTCCTTTCTCAAAGCAACTTGTTTCAATAATGGCACTTATTCTCTGTTTAGAATATAATTGATCGGTTTTCTCATTTTGCCAGAAAGATTTTTGATTTTTTCTTGTATACATACTAGGCTCAGTTTTATAATCTATTCCTTTTAATGGAGCTAATCCCTTTTCTAGAATAATTGATTGTTCGAATGGCTTTATGAATTCCTTCCATAAGAAAATGTCGAAAGTTTCAACTTCGAAAAAATCACAATTACTTTTTCCTGCAATTGAATTTTGATCAAGTAATTGTTCTTTCAAGTTCCTTGCATTATCGTTAGTAAAAGTAAGGTATAAAATCCTTTTATTTATTAACTTATCCAACCTATGAGTTATAAAATACGTTTTTCCTGCTCCTGCTTTAGCAAGATAAATTATACTATTAGCCATTTTATCCCCTCTACAATATAATCTGGTATTTTATATTGACTATCTATTCTTGCAAATCTTTCTTGCATTTTAAGTGCTACTTTAGTTTTATGATTTAACATGTAAGAAACATATTTATCATAAGTGTGCCCATTAACTTTATTTTCTACATTAGCTTTAGTACTAAATGGTTCCTCGCATATTAATGTCTTATTTTTTTCGTATTCTGAAACTTCAAATGTATAATTCAGTAGGTTAAGGTCTGTATATACGCGAACATTTTCTCCATTAAATTCTTTTATTTCTTGCAATCGCTCAATTTCACCATCATTATCTGTAAATACTAAGATCTTATTTCCCACTTCTTTGCCAAGTTTTACAAACGGTTGATAGTATCTACCATTCATTGATAGCACTTCAATATCATTTTTTACATTTAACTTTTTTAAGAACATAGGCATTAAAATATATTCTGCTGCTCCTTCAACTAAAATAACTTTTTTAGCAGTTAAAATTCTCAAAAAGTCTAAATCATCTCTCTTATTGAAATACTCTAAAGTGGATTCATCTAAATCTTGAAATTTATAGATACTTTTCCTGTTCTCAAAGTCCTTTAACCACAATAAATTCCTAACAGATAATCTAGATACTATATGAGAATCATGAGTTGTCATAATTATTTGAACATCATCACTATTTTTTCAATGTTGGCTAGCTGCTCTCTGGTACTAGATGCTGTTAAATGATTTTCTGGTTCCTCAATAACAACCAACTTTGTCTCTATAGATTTATCTAAAGCAATTTTAGTCTTAATTAAGTTTTCTTTACCACTACCTTCTTCTTCAATTGCAACTTGCTTATCATTCTTTATTCCTAGTAAAGATTCAAATCGCAACCCATCCGTATTAACTTCTAAATTATAGCCATTAATTTTTTGATTTATTTCCGAAAAAAGGTCATTATTTTTATCTCGAAATGTAAATTTAGCAAGTAATTGCTCCTTCTTATCCAATGTATAATACATCTGTCTTGCAAACATATTATATGGATCACCATTAAATCGATCATTATCAATAAACACACTCTTCATCGGATCCATTCTAGCCGTATACGTTCCACCACCAAACAGATTATGTTTAACATGATATAAATCATAAGGGATTAACAATTTTTCATCATTATTCTTAGTTTTTTGATAAAGCGTAAACTCATCTTCATAATCGCTGTTAAACTCGTAAGAAAATGATATTCCCATTTTTCCTTCTAGCTTTTTTCCTCCAATTATGGTTTCTCCTTCAAATTTTCTAAGACTTGGTATAAGTTCATCATCACTTTCCGTTTCAAATGTTAAAGCCAGTTGGAATGATGGCAACTCATCTACCGATTGAGTACCTATATCATAATTCTTTTGTATTTCAGCATTAATGAGTTTTGCTAAGTAACTCACTCCGTTATATTCAAAACTTGATCCTTTCAAGATTAGTCTAAGAGCTTGAATCACAGTTGTTTTTCCTACTCCATTATTTCCAACTAAAATATTTTTATTCCTATTAAATGTTATTTTTTGTAATCCCTTAAAGCTTTTAAAATTGTATAAGTACAACTCATTAAGATACAATATTTATCTCTCCCCTATTTCGTTTACTCTATCAAACTTTAGCCTTCTTAAGTTGATTAAGTTTTCAAAGTTATCTTAATAAACATACGTTCTAATCCTACCATATAAAAAAACGACGTCCAAGCTGTTTTTCGTATTAATATAACCTAGCAAATTCACACTTATAAACATTGTCATCCTTATTTCCAATACTTCTTCAATTCTCTTGCTCCTTAAAATTTTATTTTATATAAATAATTGCAAGCCATGTACTTTTATACTAATTTTAGATTTTCTAACTGTAAAATTTCGGGTTTGTTAACTCCAGCATCTAGAACCAACGTAATATAATGATGTTTAAGACCGTGAACATTGTTATACGATCCAATTACCTCATACATCCCCGAAAAAATCTTCTAGATATCATAATTAAATGGATCAATTTTAGCTCCTGCATGATGATCTACCACATAATCTTCAACCACCACTTTTAATCCTTATACTTATTTCCATTATTCTTCTCACTACTTGAAGAAAATATAGTATCATTTGTGGCACTTTTTTGTTTTTCTTTCTCTCATTCTTCTTGTTTCTCAAGTTCTCCATTGCTTTGACTTTATTATTTTCCTTGGTTCTTCCCAGATTAATTACTGTAACCGTTATTTCTTTATCCTCATTATCAAAATGGTCATATTCCAATTCAAAATGCCGATTTTGATCAGTAATCGTCTTTTCATCATTGTTATCAGCGCCTTTTACACGGGCTTTCAGAGAAGTTAGGCCCTCAACCTTGACATAATAAGAGTCATACTCGTCCTAAGAGTAGATTATGCTTCTTCCTCAGAAATGCGAAACCTATTCCTAAGAGAATAGATAGAATTCCCGTTGTAAAGACCTGCAAGGCATGAAACAAGACTCCGCGTATAAAAAATATGGTTCCAAATATTCCAAGAATAACTTCTTCCATATGTTATGTTATTTGTAAGCAGTCAATACGGACTTCTTACTATTTAATTATTGGCCACCAAATTCAAACTAACTAAAAAGAACCGCCACGAATGACAGTTCTCCCTAGCCCAATTTAACTGGCGATGATTCATATTTGCGTATCAACATTACTTGACATAGGACCAAAGTCTTAAAAGCGCCTTACTATTTCAATAGTTTTAGTACAGACATTTTAAGCTTTTTAAATCAGAACTATATAGCTATTGGCAGCCTAATAACTTAAAATGAATAGTCGATTATTACATTTTTAAGGTTAATCTTCATTTTTAAGGAAATCCTTTCGCTCTTCTAATAATCTAGATAAAACTTTTATGTTATTAGCACTACTTATATTTAGTATAGAATTAACTTCCTTGATAATTTGTTCGCTCATTGCTTTATCTAAACCGTTAATAATAGTTTTCATATTTTCTTCTTTATGCGAATAAAATAACTCTTGGAGTAAAAAAGTTAGAAGGTCATTCATAATTTTTTTGTTATCGATGTTGTCAAACGGATATAAAGTCAGAAATTCTTTAATGAATAAACTACGTTCTTCTTCATCAAGAATAAGTAGATAATTAGTGAGATAGTTAAATGTCTTACGAATATAATTTTTATCAATTGCTATCTGTATTACTTCTTTTAATTCTGCTTTCCATTGTTTATTACTAATTGAGTTTTTCTTAAAACTATTTACTATGTCTTCTATCCTATTTAAAATTGTACTTCTAGAATTCTGAGCTAATGTGAAATAGCTGTAAAAGAAGTTACTATCACTTATAACTTTTTCATCAATTGAAGTATCTGGTACCTCAGAAAAAGCTTTAGCATTTTCATTTGTATTTATAAAAATATAATTAAGCAGTGGATGACATGGTTTATCAAATTCATCAATAAACGAATCAATTTTATTATCTAACAAATCTTCTTTACGTTGATATATAGTTTTATAGGAATTTGGATAAAACATATGAATATAACTAATGATATAGTAATCAATTGTATTTAATAATCTAGGAGACTCTTGTAAATAGGGTAATATCATTGAGTTTAAATATCTTTTAAAGTCTCTTAGTGAAAGTTGTTGTTTTGCTAAATATAAAGCAAATTTTTTTACCTCACCAACTAAATATTCAAGGTTACTTTGATCTAATACATCGCTCAAATAATATTCTGTTAAAGCAGACATAGTCATTACATACTTATCACTTAAACTAGCATAGTCAATAATTGAAACATCTATTTCTTTCTGAACTATTTTATCTAGATATCCTTCTTTTATTCCATTATCTTTTAAAATCTTATTAACCGCACTTTGATCATAGCTAAGGATAAAGATCATATTTTTTATATCAAAATAGTTATAAATCATTCCTAATAAAGAAATCAATGTATCACTATTTAGCCTATCTAAATTATCAATTATAATTACTATCTTTTTACCCGACCTAGTCAAATTAGTACTAAGTATTCTTTTATAATTATTTAGTTCATCAATTCCCATAGTATCAAAAATCTTATAATCATGCTTTGTGATTAATTCTACTATAGCTTTAATTAACTTTAAGTTTCTTATATTATGTGGAAATACTTCATTCGGCATTTGATTAAAAAATGCCTCAAAAAGTTTTGAAGTAGATCCATACATCCAGGGATTAAATTGAAAAAGTAGATATTGTGGACTATTTAATTTATAAATACAATAATTAATTAAAGTAGTCTTTCCATGCCCCCATTCTCCAATTACTCCAATAGTAAATCTACCATTAAAGTTTATGTCCCTAATACTCTTAGCAAGATCATTAACTTGAAAACCTCTATTTAAAAAATCATAGTTTACTGCTTCTTCATCTAAAAGGAAATGTGAAGGTAATTTCTCTTTTTTTAAAATACTTTCGGTCACTTCTTTTATAGTAAAAAGATTTTTTTCATTTTTATATAGTGTCGAATACACCGTTAAAAATACAATCCTAATACCCAAATAAATATAGTCGCATAATAAAATGATAAAATAATAGTAGATAGCCGAATAATATAAAAGAAGAAGAAAACTAAATATTGAAAAATCTAAAATTATATAATCCATTAGATTTACAAATCTATCTTTCAAAAAAGAATACAATCTAAATACAACAATAAACAGAATAAAACATAATATAAAGTAATACTTATAGTCATTCACTTTTTTTATTATTTTATTAGAAAATTGAATAAAAACTAAATAACTTAACAACGTTATGATGAGATTAATAATTATTAATCTGCAAACCGAAAACACCTTCTTTTTCATGAATATCTCCTTTTTTTCTTAAATTATTGAGCTCTCACACCACTGTACGTATGGTTTCATATACGGTGATTTACCGATATTCTCTATTCTTTGTGTGTACTAGCGAACTTCTGTGCATTATTATAATATGTCTAGTTTCCTTAAATTAGTAATTATTATTTTGAATTTCTTCTACAGCTTCTAGATATATTGTCGAATACGTTCTCATAACTATTAGTCTCGTCGTTGAGCAAACGTTGTCATTCTATCAATTAAATAATATTGAAGCTACCTATACATTTTTCTGTTGGATTTCTTCAAATATTCTAGTTACCGAAACTCCTCGATTACATTTGGATAGGTATTCTAACGCTAACGCTTGTTTAATCCGCCGTTGTAACTCTTTAGTAGGTCGCGCATAGGTGTGTTTTATACTTAACAAAAAGCTTAAGAATTTTAAGCATAAGTAACTACAAACTTTACTTTAACTTTTAATTGTCTTTCTAGAAATTAAGTAATGCTTTGTACTACTTAGTCTCGTTACTCCTCGATCCATGTACTTCTAACGCAAATGTTACAGTTATCCATATAACGTGGTAACTAAGCTAGGCCTGTTCAGTTCTTTTTCCAACTAATTTAGATCAATATTCATCAATAACAGTAAAAACAGATTTCCTTGCAGAGCTACTTTTTTATTCCTCACAAAACACCCATGAGCTAGAACTCTACTCGTAAGGCATTTACGAATTAGCCACAATATCCATGGTTCACTAATATAGTGCTAGAGATATTTCATTAGCAAATCATAATTAACATTGTCGAATCAGCTATCAACTACCTTCGCTATCACGTCTTTAACACCACGCTGTGGGCGAAATCCAAAACTACTATCCGAAAAAATAGCTCAAATATGGGCATTAACACTTGAGCTATCACTTGTTGGACTATTTACACTCACTTATATACTTTTGATTTTCCACATCTATCCTCAACAAGTAGTCAGTTTGTGTTTCTATTTTCTACAGTCGCACTAATTCTACTTCTAATATAATTCATGCGTTATTGTGGTTTGGTCCTTTGACTTTAAGCATACTATGACTTCAGCTGACTCCTGGCTTACTCAACGCTCATCTTGCTTCTGTGGAAATTTCCTCTTGTCGGAAACATATAAGCCGATTCTTCCTAAGCAAGAATATTGCCTCTTGTACCATGTTACTGCTAGTTTTACCAGAATTAGCTTCGAGTAGTATTGTACTTTAGCTTATTTCTTATCCAGCTGGTTCCAACCTATTAGCTACTTTCTATTCATCAGATTCCCTTTCACAGTGGATATCTACGTTCTCAGCTCACGGTTTCGACTACTATGGTTCATAGCAAACTTCCAACGCTTGGCTAATATTCATGCCATGCGGACAAAAATCTCCAAAACTGATAATAGTCTCAGTTTTGGAGATTCACGTTATTCAAGGCTAGACGAATTGATATGGGCACAAATTATTTACAGATGCGTTGGTATAGATACCACTTACTATCTAATATGTGTCTGTGACTCTTCTACCTCAACTTTATTATCACTTATATACCCAATATATGGTGAAATAAAATCTCTAGCTATAGTTGATTTTGGCCCTAAAATTATCTTATCGTATTTTAGTTCTTCCTTAAAGTAGGTATATAGAAAAGGAAATGGAAATGAACCATTTGTTTCTAACTCAATTTCTTTTGGGGAATTAATATGAAATCTTAATTCTTTTTCGTAAGAATATTCAATATTCTTAAATAGGAAAGACATATCTTCAATAGTTTGAAATAAATTATTATCAGAACTAGAAGAAGAGTCTATTTCTTCTTGTAGCTTTTTTAGTTTTTTGTTTACTTTTTTAGCAAGAGCTTCTGAATCTTTTGATGAAGGAACACAAATGGTATTATCTATATTTTCATAATTAAAATAACATACATGAAATAGATTAATTAATTGATTGATTATTAATAATATTTTTTAGATATTCCTTATTATAAACAAGAAATACTCCTGTTGCATTCTCTGCATATAAGTTCCACATAGGTAAACTATCTTTAGCAATAGTTGCACAAGATACGTAATTTTGTGTGTTATGTGTAGATTCTTGGTTTAGAAAATTAAAAACTACTTTCCCTTCTAATGGGTCATTCATTTGATTAATATTTGTTAACCTCATATAAGGAATCTTAGGGTCTTCTTTTTTATTTTTTATAAGATAATGTATTGTGTTCAAACTAGTATAATGCCCGATAATAACTTGCTCAATTTCTTCTTCCTTAACTTTTAATAATTCCCTTATATCCTTTACCAATTCCATTATTCTCGTATGACTATTTAAGATTTTATTTATTCTTTCATTTAATTCTTGATCTAGCTGGAATCTTGATCTAATTCTCTTCAAAATTATTTTACTTACTTCTTCTGAGTCTCTATTAGATTCATTAAACGATACAATTAGTTCCACAAGTGGCTTTATGATATCAGTATCAGCATTAATAATATATTTTACAAAGTTATTTAAAAATGTTTCATCTTGATGAAGACTATTTAGAATTTCTTTAAACGAATTTAGGTCAAAAAAATCAAATAAATTATGTTGATATTTTTTTAGTAATACATTCAAATAATAAATATCATCTTGTTTATCTCTAAATAGTGTTTTATCAATCTCAGGAAATTCTATCTTCGAGTCTTTTTTAGTAATCTTTAATGTCGTTTCATCAAGTGTTATAACAGAATCTATAGAAATAATATCTGAATCTACCACCAAAAGGTCGTTTAAATTTAACAATATCTGCTCCATATCTTCTAAGTCATACTCATTCTGCTTCAGAGTTTTATAAAGATTATCATAAAATTTTATAGAACACCCAAGAGAAATAAACTGACCTTTTTCAAGGTCTAATTCTCCATTTTCCATCCTACTTCTTATTCTATAATCCCCAATATATATAGGTTTTTCTTCTTGATTTACAGGTACATAGCTTACATTATATAAATCATAGTACCCATAGTCATTCCAATTATCATGTTCTAATATAAGAGAATTAGAATTTAATTGTTGACTTCTATCGCTAATAACCTTGATATCCATATGTATAGTCCTTTCTCCTTTAACATGTAGATCATTTATTATACGCTTTCGTAGTAAGTATTTGGAGTTAACCATACCAGTTGACAAAAATCCTCAAAACTATTTTTCAATCTCCCCCATAAACTCACCTAACGCGGTCTGCCAATCGACAATCTCAAAACCAGTATCTTCTGCCTTCTTCAAGCTCATAACTGAATGGCGAGGACGGTAAGCTTTGGCTGGATATGCTGAAGAATCAACAGGAGGGACTTCAACATCTTTATCCTTTAAGATCTCGGTAGCGAATTCGTACCAGGAACAACTATTTTCATTAGATAGCTGGTAGGTACCGAATGCCTGATTATGATCGACTAAGTAAGTCATAAATTCTGCCAGGGTTCTAGTCCACGTTGGGCGGCCAAATTGATCGTTAACGACGGTGAGCTTATCATGGTCTTTGGCAAGACGAAGCATCGTATATACAAAATTCTTACCATATTTACCAAAGACCCAGGATGTGCGAATGATGTAGTAATCAGCTAAGGTTTCTTGAATTGCTTTTTCACCAGCAAGTTTAGCTTTACCATATTCATTCCGTGGATTAGTAGGCGCATCAACTTCATACTCGCCTTCATTGGTCCCATCAAAGACATAATCGGTACTAATGTAAACCATCTTAGCGCCAACTCTTTTAGCGGCCTCGGCAACATTGCGCGTACCATCGGCGTTTACTTGCCAATTGAGATCTTTGGCAACATCTTCAGCGTTATCAACGGCGGTATAAGCAGCACAATGATAAATTACTTCCGGCTCAAGCGCGCTAATCTTTTCATTTACAACGACTTGATCAGTAATATCCATTTGGTTCGAATCAAAGGCGTCATATGCAACCCCGCGTTCATCCAATAAATTACGTAATTCGGAACCGAGTTGACCATTAGCACCAGTAATTAAAATTTTTGTCATTTGTTTTCTCCTTAATTAAAGCCAATTAATGATATAATCAGTTTGACAACAGCTCTCAATATTTTTCCATGTCATCCATCTGTTGTCCTTAAAGTAAGAGTCGTGCATCCCTTAAACTTCGGGAATAACACGACTCTTTTTATCTTTTATTGACCGTTTTTCGCATACTTCGCTTCAACTGCGGCTTTTTCATCTTTCCACCAATCTTGGTGTTCCGTATACCAATCAATCGTGTGTTGTAAACCGGTCTTGAAATCAGTAAATTCTGGCTCCCAGCCTAATTCTGTCCGGAGCTTCGTGGCATCAATGGCATAACGCAAATCATGTCTGGGACGATCCTTAACTTGATCATAGGCATCTTTAGGTTGGCCCATTAACTCTAAGATCATTTCCAGAACTTCCTTGTTATTCTTTTCACCATCGGCCCCGATCAGGTAAGTTTCACCGATCTTACCCTTGGTCAAAATATCCCAAACCGCCCGGGAATGATCATTAGTGTGAATCCAGTCACGAACATTCTTGCCGGATCCGTAAAGCTTGGGCCGAATACCGCTCAAGATATTAGTAATCTGGCGTGGAATGAACTTTTCAATGTGTTGGTAAGGACCATAATTATTGGAACAATTGGAAATCGTCGCCCGTAAACCAAATGACCGGACCCAGGCCCGTACTAACAAGTCAGAGCTAGCCTTTGATGAGGAGTAAGGGCTTGATGGCCGGTATGGTGATTCAGGAGTAAACTTTTCTCCTTTTCCTTCACCATGACCGGGTAAGTCTTCCCGCAATGGTAAATCGCCATAGACTTCATCCGTTGAAATATGGTGGTAACGAACGTCATACTTGCGACAAGCATTGATTAAAACTGAAGTACCAACAATATTAGTTTGAATGAACGGGGTGGGATCAATTAAGGAGTTGTCATTGTGACTTTCAGCCGCATAGTGCACAACGGCATCAGCTTGGCTTACCAGCTTATCAACTAAGTCTTTATCACAAATATCCCCAACGACAAGTTCAACTTTATCCTTTGGCAAACCATCAAGATTAGCCGGATTACCAGCATAAGTCAGTTTATCTAAAACCGTAATGTGTTCAACTTCCGGGTGATGGTTAACAACGTAGTGAACAAAGTTGGAGCCAAGATTTCGGTCGTCGCCGTATACTTTGGTACCACGACGAACTGGGCGACGACATACCCGAGCACTCCGGCAAGTAATGTCCAGATAATTAACATCTTAATATGTTTACGACAGAGCATCATTAACCGATGCAAATCAATTGTATTATTCGCTGTTTGTTGTGAACTATTCACGACTTCTACTCCTCATGTATTAATTTTTTAGACTATTTTGTAACAAGTTAGTGATCCGTTGTTGCTCACTGGTTGGCACCACTTCAAAGGCTTGACCGTCTTCATTTTGCCCTCGCCCTTGCGCATGATCTTGAACGATGTGTTCGTTCGTATCACGATAGCTTTGCGCTAACCGCATCATATCATTGAAGGTCAAATCGGTTTGTGAGTTATCAGATACTGACCGTAAGAATGACCGGTTAAGAACCGTCTTATATGAAACGGACTTCTTAAGCAAAGCAGTAATTACTAACCGTTGCCGTTGTTGCCGACCATAGTCACCATCAGGATCGTCATACCGCATCCGACTGAATTGAAGGGCCTTTTTTCCATTCATGTGGTAGGTCTCACCCTTCTCAAAGTGATAGCCTTCATAATTAAACGTCAATGGGGACTTGACATCAACTCCACCGACTTGGTTGATTGCCTTTTCCAAACCACCCATGTTGACTAAGACATAGTAGTCAATTGGGATATTGAAGTGGTCCTGGATCGTATTAATTGATTCCTTGACTCCCCCATAGGTATAAGCAGCATTGATCTTTGCTGGTGAATATTGCGGATAACCCGGTAAGTTAACCTTCATATCCCGAGGAAGACTAACAATCGTGGTCGTCTTCGTCTTTGGATTCAAAGTCATTACCATGATCGTATCCGTCCGACCCTTATAATCCCGACCAAGTGCCCCGGTATCAGTTCCTAACAGGAGGATTGACACGGGTTTCTTTTGATCAAGCACCTTTTGCGCATCCCGCGACTTGGTAGCACCCGCGCTACTATACATATCATCGGTCGTTGATTTTAGGTTGTGCCATGCCATCCCCGCAAAGAACAGGGCGACGAGGACTAATACCCCTACAACTGACCAGAAGATCTTCCATCCCCGGTGACGCCGATGATGTCTGTGGTGGTGATGATGGTGTTGTTCCGGTTGTTGCATACCATCATCATTATTCAAGGGTCGATTATTTTCGTCTGACATAAAAAATTTCTCCCATTTTTGACTAACGCCGTAATTAAAAAAAATCCACTAGTGCAACAAGTTACATTACTGGAAACCTACACTAACAATGGTAAATAACGAGTTACAAACTTTTTTAATATCAGTTGTCAGTCAATCAAATTTATAATTACTTAATACATTATTAAGAATGTAATACCGATAGTCAAGGATGAATTTCATAACTTTTTCACATTTTCGTCAAATCATCAAGTTCCTTCTCTCTTTCCTTGTGATTATATCAGCCTTTTAACGGGCTAATTGCGAATTCTGATCGTTAATTACCTGTTTATTTCATTTTAGTTACAAATTCAAATTTGGTTGTTTTGCCTAACAAAAAAAGTGCCCAGGAAACTTTCCTTAGGCACTCACCGTTCGTTACATATATTCATTAAGCTTCTCATTAAACTCTATCAGCTCTGACATACTGGCATCTTTTTCCGGCTCAACGATCTGCGTGGAAACTCGGTTAGCAGAGTCATCCATTTGTTGTCGCCCCCAGACGCTCATGGTTAGGACCATGTTACGCAAGTCATTACCATCGTCAGTCAATGAATACTTGTTTTCTTCATCGACAACTGGATTAACAATTCGCAAGTTCTGCAAGGACGTTATTTCTTCGTTAAGAGCAACATCTGTCAACTCTGGTAGCAATTGATGTAATTCCTCAATGGCAAATGGCCGAAAGCCTAACCAAAAGATAATCCGTGGTTGCCATCGATCTTCTAAAACATCTAGTGTGTATTTTACGCCACACTCATCTTTCTTTTCAGTCATAAAAATGCTCCATTCTATTACTTAAGCTACTCCTCTTCACCACCTATTATAACAAGCTAATGGACTAATGTTTAATTATTGTGCATTTTTGTGCTGTTTTTTCTCTCAGAACTTATTTATCACCCGTTTTACTTCTTTAACAAGTTCAGCGGGTGTTTCTTCGCCATATACCTTCTTATGAGCCTTATTCAGAATATGTAAAACTGTTCGAATAAAGAGATCAAGTGCCAACTTACGAAGTTTCGTATAAACACAATAATCACCAAAGTAGGTTCGTTCGAAGAGCTCCCTTTTCACCTTCCCCAGGCGATGCATCCAGTATTCAAAGAGGGAAAGCTGGTCATTAGCAACTTCATCAGCGGCACTTACAATTCGCCGAAAAGTGCGCTCAGAAGTAGCAACTTGGACATGGTATTTGTCTCCTGCTCGGCCATTCATAATCATTTCTACCCTCTTATCACTCTCTAACTCACTAGCGTCCTCCATCAGATGAACCATGTAATAAATAACCTGTTCATTTGATGATCCACAAGTTGGCACTAGGCGATGGTGACCAGCAACATACCCCCGTGTTTGACAACCAACCTTAGCAAAATGCACTTCCATTTCATACTCTTGAACTACTCCCACTTAGCTAAACCTACGGTTTAATGCTTGAAGTGGGAGATTCTGGAAACATCGCATACTTACCCTACCGATCCTGAACGAACCTTCAAGCAGAGGTTACGACTATTAACCAAGGCTCGTCCCGAGCC
>OBYJ01000614.1_pt1 | contig 16977 bp, 23 predicted proteins | sample 1495481 | NCBI WGS metagenome assembly OBYJ01 (sample SAMEA2580197, study PRJEB22360) | human gut metagenome | biome: human gut; feature: human-associated habitat; material: faeces | place: Denmark | collected 2008/2010
AAGTGAGCGTCAACTGATGTGAGCAATCTGGTGACAGCTCATGAAATCACTAACAATTACTCATGTGAGCTGGTGTAATGTCTATAAGGTCGGCAACGGTTTCTTGTGTTACGCCCTTTTTAATTCTTGCAATTTTAATACGCTGTCCGATTGCTTTGTAATCAACTTCCACAGTTTCCTCTCCTTTCCTGCTTTTTTATATTGTAACCATTCGCAGAGTGTAATATAATACTTTGTATAAAGGAACAATTTATACAGTATATATTCGGAGTGAAAAGTTTAAAATATATGAAAAAATAAATGAAAAGAGGTGTGTCTATATGTTAAAATTTCGCAAAAAAGACAGCAAAGAGCTGATAAAAAGAATGGCAAAGACAAATGGCTGTTTGGTAGCTGAAATTCGCAGAGAAATGCAGTATGCTATTGAGGAAGCCAGAAATAGTGATGACCCAGACAAGCAAGCAGAATTTCAACGCTTATTCGGTAATAAGATACCCAGTCCAGAAGAATTTATTTGCGTAGTTAGCAAAAAATTGAAATTTTAGCAGATGTGGAGCGTGTATGATGAAAAAAGCAGAATTGCAGGAGCAGGAATTTTTAGAGGTTTGTTCTTCTTACGACCATGACCTTTTAAGTGGAAAAAGAGAAATGACATTAAAAGACTATCAACGAATTACTTATTTAGTTGGTTCTCTTGGGTATAGTCAATATCTTCAATTTCTTATTGGAAAATATATGGACTTAGCACAAGCTGATGAAGAACAAGAAGAAAGAGAGCATGAAATATATTTGGAATATCCAGAGTATTATGAGGACGAGGGAATTTTGGAAGAAGAAGAAAAATGGCTGGAAGAATTTTTAGCTCAACTTCCAACGAAGAAAAAGGAATATTTTGAACGACTAATCAAAGAAAATAATCTCTATTAACTACAATCATAAGTTTTGTATCTGTTATTTCATAGAAGTAAAGCGTGCATTTTATAGAAATTGTACGCTTTTATTTATTTTAATTTTTGGTTTTAAATCAAATCTAAATAATTCTATGGTAGAATTGCTTTAATCATAAAATTCATAGGTGGTGTTTGTATGAAAGAACATATATTGATTATTGAAGATGAAAAGGCAATACAATCGGTTTTATATGAACTACTAATTGAAGCAGGATATGAAGTTTCATTAGCAAGTGATGGTTTAGAGGGGCTTTCTCTTTTTCAAAAACAATCCTTTTCTCTTATTTTGTTAGATATAATGATGCCTAAAATAGACGGATATGCTGTATGTGAATTAGTTCGTAAAGAGTCTAAAATTCCGATTATTATGCTTACTGCTATGGACGAAGAAGAAGCACAGATACGGGCATTTGAATTGCAAGTTGATGATTATATTACAAAGCCTTTTTCCCTTAAACTTGTCTTGATGAGAATTGAAGCTGTGCTTAGACGATTTAAGGAAAAATCAGAAAAACAAAAAATATTATCGACTCAAGGGATAGAGCTTCATGTAGATAGTCATGAGGTATATAAAGATAATGTTCCCATAAATCTGACACAGCTTGAATTTGAGCTTTTACAAACTTTTTTAAATCATAAGAATCAAGTTCTTACTAGAGATATTCTCATACAGCAAGTGTGGGGATATGATTTCATGGGCGACGAAAAGACAGTAAATATACATATTATGAATTTACGACGTAAATTAGATACAGACTGCATTCATACAATACGAGGGGTGGGATATAAACTTGAAAGTGAAAATTAAAAATAGTTTAAGCGTAAAAGTTTTCTTGTGGATTGCAGGTTCTTTGATTTTATGCAGTTTTCTTATTTATGGAAGTATTATGTTTTGCCTGCCTAAAAGTTATGTGGCTGTATCATCACAAAGTATAAATGCAGAAATTGAAGAATTGACAAACACACTTTCTAAAACAAAATTTGAAAATTCAAAAGATGTATTAGAAACATTCTGTTCAGACAATCAAGCAACGATTGTATTTCAAGCTGACGGTCAAAAATATCAGTATGGAAATTCTTCTGAAACTTCGTCAAACAAAACAGAGATGTTATCTTTTGCTCAAGAAATTCAATTTTCTGATAGAGTAGAAACATATGTATTAAATGTCATTGCACCTATTTCTTCGAGCCATGAGTTAATAAATGCCTTATTAAAATTATTGCCTTTTCTTTTAATCATTATCTTTTTTATTTCATTTTTGGGGGCTTGGATTTGTAGTCATTTAATTGTGAAGCCTATTGTTGAAATTAGCGAGGTTTCAAAGCGTATGGCAAAATTGGATATGACATGGGAATGTAATGTGAAGCGTACTGATGAAATCGGAATACTGGCAAACAGTTTAAATACCATGTCAAAAGAATTGTCTAATACTATGAATGAACTTGAATCTGCAAATAAACAATTAAAAGAAGATATGAAACATATTGAAAACTTGAATAAACAACAGCAATATTTTTTTGCTACTGCTTCCCATGAATTGAAAACACCGATAACAATTATCAAGGGGCAGGTAGAAAGTATGATTATGGAAATTGGACGTTATAAAGATACGAAAAAAATTTTGCCGGAAACATTAAATGAAATAGAAAACATGGAAAGTCTTGTGAAAGAAATTCTATCTATTTCAAAACTGGAACTAAAAGTTATAGATGATATGAAACCTATCTCTGTAACAGATATTTTGAAGCATACTTGTGAACATTTATATCCGTTGGCAAAGGAAAAAAATATAACCATACATCAGCAGATAGCAGAACAAATTCAAGTCATGGGGAATCAATCTCTATTTGAAAAAGCACTACATAATATCATAAGTAATGCTGTTCGACATTCTCCTATAAATTCAAATATATATGTTACTCTTTCAACACAAGAATTGATAATCAAAAATGAGGGTATTACCATTCCTGATAATGATTTGGATAAAATATTTACTCCATTCTATCGGGTAGAAAAATCCCATAATAAATTAACTGGTGGTAGTGGATTGGGACTTTACCTTGTGAAAAACATTTTAGAGCAACACCATTTTCCATATCAAATTAAAAATGAGGATAATAGTGTCTGCTTTAAAATCACAATAAATTCTCAAAAATTAAATCAAAACTAAATAGGAATTAAATCAAATCTAAACCGTCCTGCTTTATGATGTAGATAATCAAAAAGAAAGGACGGTGTTTTTATGCACATAGGTAAGCGGGTTTTCTTATATTTAACTCGCAAAAAAGGAAAAAACTTTATCTTGTGTATCGTATTTTTTCTTATCTCATGTTCTTTACTGACGGGAAGTTCCGTTCTTCAAGGAATTTCTCAAATATCAAAAGACTTGCGTTCTACAATAGGAGCTTCTTTTGATGTCAGACCATACGAACAGTTCACAGCAGAAAACGGACAAGTTTTCAGTAAAGGAACTCCAACGATCAATGAAACTTCTATCCAAAAGATATTAGATATTATCGGGAATGAACTGAAAACATATAATACCGAGCAAAGTGGTTATGTAAAAGGACAAAACATTTCATTTATTGCAGGAGTGGGACATAGTGAAGATAGTAATATGGGGCAAATTAAAGCAGTGCGAGATTCTAGTTTGAGTAAGGCTTTTTTCAATGAAGAATACCGATTGATAGAGGGTAACCATATTACACCAGAAGATAAAAACAAAGTTTTAATTAGCAAGGAATTGGCACAAGCAAATCAATTATCTATTGGAGATACAATTTTGTTAAACCATGCGGAATTTGGAAATGAAAATGGCAAATATCTTGATTTATTAAAAGAAACTTCTTCTTTTGCAACAGTAGAAATAAAAGGTATTTATGAAATTAAAGATAATACAGATAGTGGTTTAAATCCAACGGCAAAAAAAGCAGAGAATATAATGTTTTCTGATAGTCAGTTACTTTTTGATTCGGGTAAACCCCAAATATATAACGGCGAAGTGTCTTTCTTTATTTCAGACCCATTATTACTTGATGAAATAACCAAAAAAACAGAAAAAATAACTTCTATTAACTGGGAAAACCATATTATAGAAAAAAATGATTTTAAATTTTCCAAAATAGCAAAGCAACTTGAAAGCATACAGAAAATAGTATCTTCTCTTATTGGGATTGTTTCTGTTTTAGGTATTTTGATTTTGATACTAATTATGACTTTGCGGATAAGAGGGCGAATAAAAGAAGCTGGTATTTTACTTTCCATAGGGAATGATAAAAAAGAAATTATCGGACAATTTGTTTTAGAAACACTTGTTTTGTTATTCATAGGATTTATATTTGCCGCAATTATTTTTATTCCTATATCTGTTGTATTAAACAATTTCCTATTAGATTCTGTTATTCATACCGCTTCAAATACGAAAACCGTAAATCAATACAATTATTTACAATTAGAATATTTGAACGTAGCAATATTATTGCTGATTGAAATATGCACTACAACATTAACAGTTGTTATTTCAAGTGCGACGGTACTTTCATTGAAGCCAAAAGAAATATTAACAAAAATGAGTTAGGAGGATATTTATATGAATTTTTTTAAGCGAGCTTTAAAATACTGCTGGAGGCAAAGGCTTCGTAGCTTATTACTCCTATTGACATTCACATTACTATCAACAACTGTTTTGATTGCAATTTCTAGTGAAAAGGCTGTGGAGCAAGGAACAAAACAAATCAAAGAAACGGTAGGTGCTTCTGTTCGGATTGAACTTGATACAAACAATCAAGCAAATTATGGTTCGGCAGAGGATTTTGGAAATGGTGCTTCTGGATATACTTACAATGGCGATTTCATTACAGAAAAAATTGTTGATAAAATTTCCAAACTTGAAAATGTAATAGGATATAATGCGAAAAGTTCAGAAGGATATTGGGGAGTACCGAAAAGTTTTTCTCCTTTTCCAGCAATGGTTACAGAGGGGTTAGCAACACCATATCAAGCAGTCTTAAATTCTTCTTTAGACACAAGATTTTTGAATGGGACTTATAAATTAGAAGAAGGTCGTCATATTAAAGCTGATGATTCTTATGTTGCTTTAATCTCAAAAGAATTGGCTGATAAAAATAATCTTTCTGTTGGCGATAATATTGAATTTATAACAGAAACAGATGTTGATATTACAGATACGACATTCAAGATTATAGGGATTTTTAGTGGTACAGAGGGAATGTCAAAATCAGCTATTACACCTAGCGATATTCCAGCAAATTTAGGCTATATAGATATGAACAGTTTAAGTGAGCTTTACGATTCCGAGGGTTATGATTTCCTTGATGTTTATACTCATACACCAGAAGAAGCGAAAGAGCTTATGGAAACAATCAAAAATCTTCCAGAAGTAAAAGGAAAAACATTTACTTTTAATCTCAATTCAGAAGATTTTGACTTAGTATCAACACCATTGTCCTTTTTTGGAAGTATGGTAGATACAACTGTACTCGTGATTACATTGATTGGAGTATTTATCGTAATTTTATTACTTGTGTTATGGACAAGAGGACGTAAAAAAGAAATTGGTATTTTACTTGCAGTAGGACGTAGTAAAGCAGAGATTATCGGACAGTTTTTAACAGAGAATATAGTGGTTACATTCTTATCAATGATTGTATCAGCTTGTTTATCAATAACTTTTGCAGATAAGATTGGAGCTTACATCATTCAAAAAGCGGGAGAAAGTGCAACTGATTTAACAGTTTCTATTTCAACATCAGATATGGTAATGGTTTATAGTATAGGACTTGTTTTGGTATGTTTTTCCGTGCTTGTCGCTTCTTACACAGTTATTCGATTAAACCCGAAAGATATTTTATCCAAAATGGACTAGGAGGATTTTTATGAGTATATTATCATTTTCAAATTTGAGTTATAGCTATGACAAGAAAAAGAATGTATTTAGTAATATTAGTGCAGAAATGGAATTAGGCAAAATATATGCAATTCTAGGACAGTCTGGTTGTGGTAAAACAACATTGCTTTCATTGCTGGGCGGACTAGATAGTGCTACAAAGGGCAAGATATTGTTTAACGGAGAGGATATTATGGAAAAAGGGTTAGCAAATCATCGTCGTAATCATGTTTCCTTTGTTTTTCAAGCATATAATCTGATAGATTATATGACACCTTTGGAAAATGTGAAGTTGACAAGCAAGCTACCACCCGAACCGATTTTAGAAAAAATGGGCTTAACAAAAGAAGAAATGAAACGAAATGTGTTACAGCTTTCTGGAGGGCAACAGCAACGTGTAGCGATAGCAAGAGCTTTAGCAAGTGAAGCCCCTGTCATATTGGCTGATGAACCAACGGGAAATCTTGACGAAGATACTGCTATGTCGATTATGCAAATATTGGAAAACAATGTTCGCCAAATGAATAAATGTGCAATTATTGTTACGCACTCAAATGAAATCGCAAAACGTGCTGATGTTATTTTACAATTAAAACGAGGTACGCTCCAAAAAATAGAAAATCAAAAGAAGAACGATAAATAATATTGATATTATCAATAAGATGTAAAGAGGGTTATGGTATGGAAAATTTTAAACAATATACAAAATATCCAAAAAAAATACAGTAATAAACAACTATCAAATATTTACTTTTTAGCTCGTACAAACTACTTGTTTTGTGCGGGCTTTTTTCATACCCGAAAAAAATTCAAAAATTTTTCAAAAGAGGTCATTAAATCACACCTAGCTGTCCTTATATGGTGCGGAAAGAGGGATAAACACTTTTCAAATCATAAAGGAAAGGGGGTGAGATTGATGAAACCGTCTGACTTCCAGAAAACAGTTCAATGTCGTTTTGAAAGTTGTTTAAAGAAAGTTGTCCGTAGTGTCGTGAAAGATTATTACAAGGAATTAAACCGTCGTAAGAATAAAGAAATATCTTTCAGCGAATTGCCAGATGTCCTTGTTGATAAAATGGCTGTTTGGGACGACTACGAAACAGATTATACAATCTTTTCAGTATGTGGCATTGATATTCGTGTCCTTGATGATGAATTGGCAGAAGCCTTGAAGAAGCTTCCAGAAAGAAAACGCAATACTCTGTTGATGTATTACTTCTTGGAAATGACAGAAAGTGAAATTGCCAACTTGCAGAAAATCACGCAAAGCGGTGTATTTAGAAACCGACATCACGCTTTGGAAACTATGAAAAAAATACTCAAGGAGGAACATTAGAAAATGAAACAGTTATTTAAAAAGCCGTCCTATTACTTGATTTCATCAGCTATGGACGGAAACGAAAAAGCGATTGAGAAATTGCTGGCATTTTATGACCCTTACATATCAAAGTGCTGTTTACGTTCACTTTATGATGAATACGGCAATGTTTATATCGTTGTAGATATGGAACTAAAAGGACGTATCAGAGAAGCACTTATCAAAATGATTTTAGGTTTTGATATTGAAGATATGGACTTAGAACCAGAAGAATAAGCAGTTTTTAGCGGAGCATGATTTAATGTCCCCCTCTTTCCTGCTCTGCACCTGCTTTTACATGAAAGCAACACGCTTTCGCCACAGCTCTTTGACAACTGAATAAAGCAGACAGATACGTTTGTGAGATAGCGAGCCACGGGGACTGTACGCCACGACCTTTCCAAAAGAAAGCGAGCGACCCACGCAGTGATCCGAGAGCGACTGTTGGAAAAGTCGTTTTGCCACGACCTATCCTCACAGAATAATGATACGTCCGCATGGTGTGGTTCTGCCCACAAGAATGGGAATAGTTGAGATACTAACGGAGCTTTCCAAAGCCGTCTGCCTGCTTGTAAAAAATGACACACAGTAAAGGGGGTGCATAGATTATGAACAATACTGATGTGCCTATCTGGGAAAAATATACACTGACGATTGAAGAAGCGTCTAAATACTTCCGCATTGGCGAAAAAAAATTGCGTAAATTAGCCGAAGAAAACATTGACGCTGGCTGGGTTATCGTGAATGGTAACCGTATTCAGATTAAGCGAAAGCAATTTGAAAAAATCATAGATACATTGGACGAAATCTAATGTCATTGAGCCGTAGATATGGTATAATAAAGTATAGCGTATCACGGCTCATTCCATGACGGAAAGGAGCTTTACACTATGTCTAATGTGAAACGAAAAGACAGTAAAAATCGCAATTTGCGTAATGGAGAGAGCCAGCGAAAAGACGGAAGATACGTTTATAAATATACCGATATATACGGAAAGCCACAATTTATCTATTCTTGGAAACTTGTACCGACAGACAAGACACCTGCTGGAAAACGTGATGATATTTCGTTGAGGGAAAAAGAAGCACAGATTAAAAAAGACCTTAACGACGGTATCGACACAGCAGGCGGTAAAATGACAGTCTGCCAGCTCTACGACAAGAAGAACAGCCAAAGAAAGAACATCAAGAGGGCTACTGAAAAGGGACGACAGTATCTTATGAACGCTTTGAAAAATGACCCATTGGGTATGAGGGCGATTGATACTGTTAAGCAGTCGGACGCTAAAGAATGGGCTATCAGAATGAGCGAAAAAGGATATGCCTATAAAACGATTGATAACTATAAGCGTTCCTTGAAAGCGTCATTTTACATGGCGATACAAGACGACTGTATCAGAAAGAACCCATTTGAATTTAAACTAAGTGATGTTCTGGAAGATGATACAGAGCATAAAGTTATCCTTACACCAGAGCAGGAAGAACGCCTGCTTGCCTTTATGGAAAAGGACAAGATTTATAGCAAGTATTATGATGAGGTTGTGCTTCTGCTGGAAACGGGACTTCGTATTTCTGAATTTTGCGGACTGACGACACATATTGATATGCAGAACAGAATACTCAATATAGACCACCAGTTATTGAAAGACAGCGAAATCGGCTACTATATTGAAACGCCAAAAACCAAAAACGGAAAACGGGAACTTCCATTGACAGAACGGGCTTATCAAGCAATCCAAAGAATACTAAAGAACAGAAGAAAGGCACAACCGCTGATTGTAGGTGGTTACAGCAATTTCCTATTCTTAAACCGTGAGGGCTTGCCTAAGGTTGCAGGAAACTATGAGGGTATGGTGCGAGGGCTGATTAAGAAGTATAACAAATATCACACGGACAAGTTACCGAACATCACACCACATTCATTCCGACATACTTATTGTACGAATATGGCAAACAGAGGAATGAACCCAAACACCCTGCAATATCTCATGGGACACGCCAACATAACCATGACACTTGGCTATTACGCACACGGTACATTTCAATCTGCAAAAGCAGAACTGGAAAGACTGGCTTGTTAATATCGGAGCGTATATTTACTACTCATTTACTACTTTTGGTTGCATTTTCATGCTGGTAAATGCCAGCTTATGCAAGGTATCTTCCGAAAAGAAAATACCGATAAAGCCCTAAAATACGGGATATATCGGCATTTACCAACTTATGAAAAGATAATCAGAAATTTAGTAAGTTTTTATAATAAAAATCAGGCAAAGATAGTGAATTTTCTACCTCTGCCTGATAGGAATACATCTGCTTAATGTCTTAACTAAATGACATAACATTGTTTGTGGGACAGCCGGCTTGAACTGCATTGTTTACGTTTGGTCAGATACGCTAATAATTGTTGCACTATGATGTTGTATTGGTTCATGAAACCACCTCCTATTTTTGATGGTTTCATTGTTCCATAAACTAATTTTTTTATCCTCATCTTTTTCAAAAAAGATACTGTAAAATCAATGTTTTTTACAAAAGATGAGGATAAAAATTTCATGTTTATAAGCCTGTTACGATATAAATCTCATCGGCAGCTGTGATATCGCCTAACATTTCAGCTCCTTCATAATACGAAGGGTCTGATCCAAACGCTGTGGATCTGTTCCATTTGGGATAGTTAGAAGAAAACTTCCAACAAACAATTTCATTGGCTCTGTTACAGAAATGCTGTTTCTTTCCCCAGATGTTGGAAGCATATCCAATGGCTGTTCATACGAGAGCATACCAGTATCATGAAAATCCACTCTGACAACTTCCTGACTTTCCGGAGCGCTATGGCTGCGTCCGGTTGATGCCGGTAAATCCATACAACTTTTTTGACATAATCGTTTTACCCAGTTGTAAAAAGTTCCTGGTTTGATGTCATGTTCCACACACCATTGATGATCTGTCAATCCACTTTGACGGCATTCCATGATGAGACGATATTGTTCTTCTGCAGGTATTCTTTTGCTTCTCATGAGCAGTCCTCCATAAATCGAATCGAGTAAAATGCTCGCACCTATCATTTCTAGCAACAGAAGATGAAGTAAAGTGCTTGCATTCTCTATTAATTATTATGGACTGAATTTTAGGTCAGCACAATCCGTCGAATTATTTTGCGCTTACGAATCATGGTTTTTGCAACAGGAATATTCAACTTTCCAAATAAATGATATAAGATTAGCCTCCTTGAACATAGTAGCTGTAGTGCCATTTGTCATTTTCACGAGTTACTTCGAAAAAATTAAAGCTATGATCAGGGAGATTTTGATTAATTCGGTATAAAAAAGGATTTAATTTTTCTGGTACTGCTTCTTGCTTATTACTTTTTATAATATCAAGTTGTTTGATATTTAAGTCTTGCCAAAATTTAAAATTTAGAAAATAAAAATAATCAAACGAACATGGTTTATGATATTTCCTTTTTAATAAATCAGGTGTATAAGACTGATCAATAGAGTTGTTAATACTTTCTGTAGGATTTCCAATTTCAATTCCCCCCCTGCATATCAAAATAGGAGAAAGAGAAAAAGCATAAGATATTCCTATGATTAACAATGCACTAAATATTATTTTTCTATAATTTTTCTTTAATTTAGACATAATTATTATAACTCCATATCGTAACTGCGAAATAATGTTGCAGTAAAATTTAAAATTACCCCAGCCCTTCGTGAGTTGGAGTAATTCACTATAATTCACATGCCATTTTTGATAGACTAGAGTTTTTTACTCCAAGGTGCAAGTTCTGCCAGCTGTTCATCAGTCATATCTTTACTTTGCCGATGCTCCAGCAGAAATTTGAGATATCCGTAAATATTCAGGCCGTGTGCTTTTGCCATATCAACCCTTGTGTAGACTACCGCACTGGCATTCGCTCCGTCCACGGAACTACTGAACAGCTAGTTCTTCCGTCCTACTGCAAATGGACGGATCACATTCTCGATGAGATTATTGGTAAAGCTGCAGACCCATCCTCCAGATAGATCTCTGCTGTATCGCGCCGGTTGAGAACGTAATTCACCGATTTATCCATCCAGGTATTACGGACAGGCTTCTGCTGATCGATCCACGACCAGAAAGCCTCCAGAACAGGTTTTTTCTTCTCGAGACGCAGCTGTTTCCGCTTTTCATAATCACTGGGATGCTTTTTGTTAATAGAATCCTCAATGACGAATAACCAGTTGCAGTACTGGACTCCCTGCACTGCCGGCTGGCTGTAATCGTACTGCTTACCTTTGGGGACAGCATTAATAAAGTATCGCCAGATATGTGCCCAGCAGGAACAACCCTAATCCCCGGCAGATTGTTATAACCCTGACAGCCGTCAGTTTCCAGATATCCGCTGCAGCCTTCTAGAAACTCTTTTGCATGGCTGCCGCTCCTGGTCAGAGAATAGCTATACAGGATGATCTCCAAAAATCCATCCTCACCACTTCGGAGCAGCCACATGAACGACTGGGTCTGAGCCCCATACTGTTTCCCGTCTTTCTCCTGCCAGTAAAGGGGACGCCCATTGGCATACTTCTGATACACGGTCCATGCAACGGTGGATACCGAAGCAGGGTCTTTCCCAACCAGAGCCGCTAGAATCTGATACTTTATAATCACAGGTTTTCTGTATCGTCGAGTCCGTCCTTGCAAGATGGGCATCCGTAACTCTGTCTGTAGTATTCGATCACTTTACAAGTGGCAGGAATGAATTCCAGTTCCCGTCGGACATACTCCTCACCAATCAGGACCATCTGCGTACCGCATACCGGACAAATCTGCTCTTCTTCTGGAAGAAGATCACTATTTTTTGGCCTTTGAAGAGATCTTCATGCGTTGCCTTCTTTTTACGGGTATGTTCCTTAATCACAGTTTCTTCTTCCAACAGGGATGACTCTTCTTTCGCTGGAGGAACCAAAGAGTTTTTTGGTCAGATAATCTACCTGTTCCTGAAAAACTTTCTCGTGACTGGATTTTTCGTCAATAATAAGACGGAGAAATTTGATCAGCTCAGTCTTATTCAGATACCATTTTTCAGTTGTGATATTGTATCTTTCAGCTCCTGAAGCAAGCGGAATGTCCTAGTGAATAGAAATGAATCTGCATCTAGGATGCTGTATGCTGTTCCGGAACAATGTCAATTGGGATCACGCACTGTTTCGGATGAGGAATCTCAAGATGAACATAATTCGCTACTGGAATCTGTTCCGTTGTCACTTTCCGACAGTGACTTCCCCAGTTATAAAAGTGCTTACTGAAATGTCGTTTTCACGACACCAATCAGCATCTGTCATGCCGCTGTAGCGGCATTCATTGATAAGCCCGTGTGCCGCCATCGAAACACGGGCTTTGTGAGTACCTGTCATACCCTATCCTCTATAATTGTAGTAAAATAGTCTAAATATCTATCAACTACGATTATAGGGGAACTGAACTTGTGGATTAGGAACTCCGCAGAAATATTTGGCGCTTACGGCATATCTACTATATAAACCTTGTTAGTGTCAAAAGTAGTGCTGTCTACACGACTGTTAAAATTAACATTAAAATAATTCGGTGTATGCTGTGTACAACTTATTTCTGCCAGCATGTTTTTGGATTGAACAAATTGTGTATGATACCATTCATAAGTGTCAGAATTCTTCCATACTAAGAAGTCACCCTCATCAGCATAAGCGTTTACTTCGGTTGCATCAGTGCAAACCTCACCCAAATAGCCCCTTATAAGTGACCAATACTGTACAAAACCTGAAGCCTGAATCCAAATTAAATTACCTGTAGGATACAAATCGCCATTATAATGCCAATCTGGATTTGGATCAAAACCGCCTTCTCGCAAAATGTGTGAAGCGAAATTTGTACAATCGCTCAAATATACACGATAGCTAAAGTCTGGAATAATTGCATGAGCTCTTGCATATTCTTTTGCGTTGATAAGAGCGTAAGCTTCTTTTGGCTGTATCGGCTGTATTGGCTGTTGTTGCTCGAGAGCTTGTTCTTGTTCAATATTTTCCTGCCTAATATCCGCAATGGTTTTATAACCATCATTCAAAAGACTAACTGTATTTCCAATCTGTGTATTAGCCTTAGAAAGGTAAACTGATGCATATGATCTGAAATATCTTAATTGTGTTTCATCAATATTAGGATATTCATTGGTAATGGATAGATTTGCCAAGAATTCAATGTATTCGGGAGTACCAACTTCAATATTAAGATTGTTTTCAGTAATGTATGTGTTTAGTGCAGACTCAATTTCATATAATGTTACATTGTCTGAAAATGTACTTGGTAACTCAAAGGGATTGTTTACATCGCTTGCTTGTACAGTTTGAACTGATACGATTCCAGTGAATAGTACAGTTGCTAAAGATAAAAAAGCTACTATTCGTTTTTTCATGATAGTTTCCTCTCTTTCCTTAGTATAATGAATTTTGTAAACTTGCCTTAATGAATTAGATTTAATCCCCCTTTCTAAAAGCTTTTTCGCTTCCTACTTAATTTAACTTTAGTGCTTTCTTTTCTATTTTTCAATATCGTGTCCCTTATATGCACTTTTTTACCCCTGAACTGCAACGAAATCAAATTAATTCTATATGATTCTTAGTAGCATTTGTATCATATGATCGTTTATAAAGTATCCCACCATACCCATTCATAAATCCAAAATTTATTTGTTCTTGCGGTAACAAATGAACAATTTGTTCTTCCAACTCATCTTTCAGTAATTCAACATCCCGATCTCTTTTAACTGGTATCCCATATTCTTTCATTTTCTCCTGAGCGATTTCCCAAATCCAAAAATTTCCACAATTACCATGACACAGACAATCACTATCTCTCTTCCAATATTCCTGCAATTTCTTATAAGCTCTTTTAATATCCAGTTCCAATCTATTTTTCCATTTTTTATTCTCTGCAAACTCATAACATAGAATTCTGGAATACAAAACTCCACGCAGTTCCTGCATTCCCCGATAACACATCATATCTCTGATCTTGCTTCAGTAATTTTCTGACAATTTGAGCATGCTTTTCAGCATACTGCAGATAAATCTGTTCGTTGCTCCTTTTATACAAACACAAATAGGCATAAACGATAGATCCCTCTCCCTCATAAAGACCGGTCTTACCGAAATCCAAATTTTTGAAAGAACGTATCCCATTTTCAGTATATGTGAACATTTCATTTTTTAATGTATCATACACTTTCATTGCCTGTGGCCTCTGATCCAGTCACAATAAAGACATTTGTTGTAACTGAGATATCACCAAGCATGATTCATACCTCCGATACAACGTAGAGTGTTTTGAATCAGATGTTCGTCAGCTCCATTAAAAAGTCGAAGCGTGATATTTCCAACCTGAAGTTCTGCAGCAAGATTACCATTGCTAGAGTTTTGAGAAAAGCTAACATTTTGCTCTGCTTCAGGAATAGAATCAATCAAATCAACTTTTACGACTTCCATTCTTGAACAGCCGGTTTCATTTCAGATCTCTTAGAAACATCTGGCAATGAGTATCCGCTTTTCCTGAGTTTACTTACCCAATTATAAAATGTACCCGGATGAATACCATTCTGTTCACACCATTGGTAATCGGAAAGTTCACTTTGGCGGCATTCCATGATAAGTTTTATTTGATCGTCTTTACAAACTCGTTTATTCATAATGATGGGGCTCCTTTTAGAAATCGAGTAAAATGCTAGCATTCCTGCATTTCCTACCAATCATTATAGAATGAATATCTGGTGGATGCCATCCACCCTAAAATTAGGCGCTTACCCTGTTTTGGGTATAAAAAATGGGCCTGATGTTTCATCAGACCCGGTCGCATGGTTCCTCCTTTCCCTGCCTGGATACAAAAATACCGCCCATAGTCTCGATAGGGCGGTATCATATGTAAGATCGGCGGTCCATTATTAAGTTTTTATTATGTTCCCTTTGTACACTGTTGCAAGGATACTTATACAATATTTTAAATGTTTTTTATCTCCAAATTGGGGAATTCGGATTTGCATAATAATCAAAATACCAGCATGACGTCATTCTTTTTACTCGGAAGCTATATGAGTCATTCTCATTTGGAATATGCCTTATCGTATAAAGTACGGGAAGTTTTTTTTCTATATCAATACTATGATTTTCATTTGCAAATAACCTTTCTATTTCCAGTTTTTCCCAAAACTTCAGATTTAAAATGTAAAAATTCTCGAAATCTGTAGCATAATATATCTTTTTACCTATTTTTTCTTTATAAGAACTACACTTGTTTCCTAAAATAGGTGCGCCTTTAACAAACATAATCGGTGGAGAGACATATACTACTATCCCCATTAGTATTATAGCAACCAAGATTCTAACTTTTCTTTTCTTCATTTTTTACTCTCTCCCCCTTTCTTATCATTTTAACTATTTTTTATAATTCTCTCTATGTAAAGTCTAGCTGATAAACTATGTTCCCTTTGAATGAACTTTCTGTATATCTACTATTTAATCGCTTATTATAATAAGGCATAGAATGTTGTGAACAATAAACCTCACCATTAGTCTTAGACTGTACAAATTGTGTATGCTCATATTCCAAAGTTGCCTGATTTCTCCATACAAGAAAATCTCCCGGTTCAGCATATTGATTTACTTTTGCTAATGTACTACAAGTATTACCAATATTTCCTCTCACCTCTCCCCAATATGTACAAAATGCTCCAACATTTACCCAAGACTTCCATGCCAACGTTCCAGTGCCTGCCCATATATTCCATTGAGATGTCGTAGGCAAACCACCACCTTCATGTATAATCTGGGAAGCATAATTTGTACAATCAGAACCATACTCTGGATACTTGTAATTATTAACCATTGCATAATCTGCTGCGTATTTTTGTGCCCCAGCCACATTGTACGTCACTTTTGCCGGCTCAACTCCTACTATCTGCAAGAGCTCTTTCTTCATTTGAATCTCTTCCTGAATATTCTCATTTCTAATATCATTTATCGTTTTGTCCAACTCTAATTTTATATCTTCAGTAGATCTATAAACTGATGCATATGCGCTATAATATTTTATCATATAGTCATCAAGATTATCTGCTGGATAAAATGTAAATTCGTTTAATAATTCAAGATATTGGTCACTTCCATAAACTACATCCAATTTATTAAATGCAATATAATTCAAAATATCTTCTTCTATTTCACCTAACGTAATATCATACGTCACTTCTAAGGGCAATCTACTTTCATATGTATTCTGGCATGTATACACACTGTTAACTTCCGATATATTTTCTTCTGCCATTACTGTAGATGTTCCCGAAACCCAAATCGTTAAGCCTAAAATAAGAGCTATTCCTTTCTTCATAATCATTTCCTCCTCTTATAAATCAAAAATCGGCATAGAATGCTATTCCTTTATTTTAAAAATTTTTACCATGCTGCATCTCTATTTCAATATTTTGACTTTTAAGTGCAAATTTTTGACCTTAAAAGTCAAATAAATCAAATTGATTCGTAACTACTCGATAACGCTTACCTTGAAAAATTAAGCACCGCCAATCCTGACAATCACTGGTTCCCTAGCTTTCGAATTTCTTCCGGTAGTTTTACAAGTCATGGCAACAGATTTTTCAGGAAAGCGTGATCTGTATTTAATATAATTTAGTGTACTGTATTGTTGACATTTAACTAAATATTTATAGCTATTATAGCCGCTTCATGTTAAAATAAAA
>OBYJ01000627.1_pt1 | contig 16591 bp, 21 predicted proteins | sample 1495481 | NCBI WGS metagenome assembly OBYJ01 (sample SAMEA2580197, study PRJEB22360) | human gut metagenome | biome: human gut; feature: human-associated habitat; material: faeces | place: Denmark | collected 2008/2010
GATAAGCCAATGCGCGTGTGGGGTGTAAAAGTAAAGCCCCCGCTGCCTTCGTTTTCGCTCAATGCAGCCCAGGGAGCGTGAAGGGGGCAGGGAGTTATTTCTTCTTACGATTAGCAATTCTTTGCCTTAACGCTTCTATATCTGTCTTTGAAGCATTCTTATAGGCATGAGTGTACCATGTAACTTGTTCAGAATCCTTACCAAAGTGATTAATTAAAAGTTCTAATGCTCGTTTATTGTTATCCATTTCTGCTTCGGAAAATCCTTGTGCTTTTAGATACTCGGTCGCTTTTAGCCATGCTGGTTTCTTTTCTTCAACATGAGTACCCCTAACCTTTTTATGAGCAGCTCCTTTTGAATTCTTAGGCTTCTGCAGTTTTCGCTTCTTTGAGTAATTAGCAATTGCTTTAGCTAAGTAACGTGCCAAATTATCCGGCTTTTGTTTCATATTTTGTACTACATAGTGTAGATGATTATCTAAATCAGTAATGTCCGCATCCTTAAGAAATTTATCATAGGCTGGGTATAATGTTCCAACGATTGTGCCTCGATATTTCTCATCAGATGTAACCTTATTCATATCAAGCAATCCAGCACCAATGAGTAACTGAGAATAACGATTTTGCAGGAAATCAGCAAGAGATACACTGACTACATTATCTTCTTCAACTTTCTTTTCACCTTTTTTTGAGATATGGAACTTTATTGCTACAACTTTCCGACCACTTTTAATTCGATCATAAGTTATGTTGTATTTAGTATGCTTTGTTATCTCATTACATATTGGATCTATGATATACCGACGTACATCATAAAATGCACTATATTTTTTCTCTGTACCCGTCAGTTTCCGTAACTCTTCAAGGGTTATTTCAGGATTAGCGTACTTTTCAATCTGATCTTCTCGTCTTTTCCCACTGTTAGCATAGTATTCATATTGACGGTAGTTCATCGTAAACCAACGATACATCGATACCGCATATTTATTCTTCAAATGTAAAATGTCATTTAACTGATATTGCGTGAAATTCTTTTTCAAGTCCGTAATAAACGGTAGAATTTCCGGCGCAAACCTAATGACCGCGTAATCAGAACTATAGTTGTTATCTGCATAATAAACAGGGGTAATCCCAATGTCATGAATTTCCCCATTTTGTTCGGTAGTAATTTCAAAGTTTGAGCTTTTCCGCAACGTGTTTAATGCCTTGGACAGTTGCTGATTCTTACTAGTCCCTTTAATTCCTAAGGCATTATATATCTGTTCCTTATTAATTCGCACTTCATGTGAAGGTTGTTTTTCCCGCGAATCCATTGCACTGACAGCAATTTCAAACAGTTTAAGCGATAAACTTGTCATATTGGCAGTAGATCTAATCAAATCATTATGTTCAGACACAATCCGATTATCCAGCTTATTAATAGTTGGGATCTTCTGCGCTTTCTCTTTGGCCATAGTTATTCCTCGAATACTTTCTATTTCTCGTCATAATTATATCATATCAACGGAATAGAAAAGCACATTTTCCGTTAGTATATTAAAAACGAATTATATAAAATTGTTTCCGTTTTTAATAAAAATTACTAAATTTACTTCCGCTTTTCGCTAAATATATACAGGCAAACTCACTATTATAAAGGAATAAGGCTCGTCATTATGTTTTATGCTATTTTTTCTTTCTCTCTCCATTAATTTAAACTACGGAACTAAATTTTCTTCCGTTTAATAAATTTTCTTCCGCTTTTAACTAACTTTCTTTCCGTTTTTAATAAATTTTCTTCCGCTTTTAAAGGAAGAAAATGCCTTTATATCAAGGATATCGAGCATTACAAACTCTTTTAAACTCTTTAAACTCTTGATATATAGGAAAAACATACTAATAAAAAAATACCAACCTTTAAAAAAGAAAGTTGGTACATAGTAATCTTTAGTTATGCGATTTTAATTCGTTGACCTGGGACGATTCTATCGCCAACAGTTGCATTATTTAGCAATAGCAACTCCGCTAGTTCTATCCCTAGTTGTCGGGCAATCATCCAGTAGCTATCTCCTGCTCGAACGATATATTCAGTATCCAGACTCAATTGCCGTCCCCGTATTTGGTTTGGCTTTGTGTAGAAATCCATAAAATCGTAGGCAATTAGTTGCTGTTCATCAAGGTATTCATCATCAAATATCCAAGTTCCAGCCCCGGCGACGGATGGATAAAGACGGTTGTAATCAATCACTGTTAAATTAGGACGTAAGTGAAGATTCCCCGGTTGAACAATATTATTCGTAATCAATTGAGCCGTTACACATAAATCTTGGTTACGATATCCGTGAAGATATAGTGTTTCCTGGAAAAAGTTAATTAGCTCCATTGCGCTCTTATCTGCTACAGTTGGCGTAAAAATCAAGGTATGAACGGCACTCTCAGGCAAATTAAACGTGCGAGTCTGCGTTAAAAAGAATTTCGCTTCGTCTCTGGCTTCCTTAATTGTCGTAAAACGAGCGATATGTGATGCGTGAACAGTCATTCCCGCTTTTTGTGCTGCTTCGATCTGTTTTTCCGCCAAAAGATTACGCTCATTTTTGCCAACAGTTAGATTAACCACGCACGCGTTAACCCCCATTGGTTGAATGCTGTAAAAATATTCTTGTTCTGCTGTTGTTTGTTCGGTACAAAATGCAACCATATTATAATCTTCCATTTTATTGTGCCTCCTGTAAATATTGCGCAATTGCGTCTCGGTGCCGTTGAGAAAGCCGTGACGCGCCATTCTTGATAATCTCGTGTAGCCATTCAATATCGCCCTCATACGCCGTTATAATGGCTGCCATTGTCGGGGCAATTTGGCGGTCAAGCCAAGATGCCATATCATCAATCGATTTTGGTTCTCGACGACTTGTTAGTTGAAGTTTTTCAACGTTATCTAATAACTTCTCCCACCATTTTGCGGATGGCCACCGCGCTTTATTGATGTCACTAGTTCGTGGTGGTCGAATAAAGCGAATATACTGCTTCAAGGTTCCCCGAATGGCTGTTCCTACTGATAAGTTTTTGTCGATGATGTGGTACACCAGCCTTTTCGCTCGTTCCTTTTTATAGACCATTTCAAGCCGTGTCCAAGTCTCGGATTCTGCGGTCTTTTCCTCACTCTTTGCCTTGCGTTCTAGCGTTTTATCATAGATACGACAATAGATACTTGAAGATTGCGACCCGAAATACATGGTACGTCCCAGAAATTCGCCGGTTGAACATTGGCGACTATTCACCTCGTCCCATTTGCTCCAGCGAGAGGTAAAGTGGCCATTAATGGCTGCTCGATGAATGCGTCCAAAATCAATAATACGGTTCTGCAGGTCATCAATCGCAATATCCACGCGACTAAAATTCACCTTGTCGTCCAGAATTGTTAAATATAGAAGGAGTGTTTTCAATTCGTATAGAGTTTCATATTGGCGACAACCAGACCCCGTAATCATCACGTGAACGCCCATCCGATCAATGGTTTGCGGTAAGTTTTCGATTTCGTATTCATTACCCGCTGCATTGAACATGATGTAAAGACTACCCTCGTCCCATTTCAACTGTGAACGATAACCAAAGCGCCCCGTTTCCATTTTCGTAAACGTCTTTTTTTCTAACTTTAGTATCTCAAAAATGACACTTTCCAACTGCAATCCAGTAACCGTAAATTCCAACCAGTCAATTACTGCTGAAAAGCCGTCATGATGGGATTTATTCATGCTTTTTCACCCAAAATCTCGTATTTATTACCCCCCTATTAGTATGCGGGGGATACGGCAAGTACCAGGGCAATTTCCCTTGGTCGCTTTTTGAAAAAAGCTTCGCAAAAACTTTGTACGTGGGACCAGTCCCACACCCTGCACTCGCCGTGGGGCAACCGGAAACCAAATAAATTTGTTTCCGGAAACCGCCAAAGTGTATTTATGTATGGTTGTCAATTCCTTAATGCTCCCGCGCGATGCTTGGTGCGCTTACCATTGACAACCAGCGCCAATCCAATTCTTAGGCTGCTACCCGATTAGGATCATGCAGAAATTCAACCTGGTGGGCGATTACCGTGTGGAAGAAGCGTTTCTGCTGGGTTTGCTGATCAATTGTGGCACTAACCTCTAAACGGCCTGTCAGGAGTAACTGACGGCCTTTATCACAATGTTGTTTAAGCGCACCTGCCAACTTTCCAAAAGCCTTGCAACGAATAAAATCAGCTTCATCACGGTTGTTCTTCCGTGGTACGGCAACAGTAAACCATGCATATTGGTTTCCATTTACGCTTTCCTTTAGTTCTGGCGCTTGGGTTAATCGTCCTAATAATTTAATATCATTCATAATCTCTTTCTCTCCTTATGATCCTCTATCTCTCTAAATGGTTGGTGTAATGCTCGTCATATCCACGAGCGCTGATTGAGCATAGTATGCCGTCATTGCGACTGTGCGATGCCCAAGTAAATATTGAATGGTGGTGATTGGCACTCCCTTTTCCGTTAATCTGGCCGCAAAAGTATGACGTAGTAGATGGCAATGAAACTCAATGCCAGTGTCCTGGGCAAATTTTGTCGCATACCATTGCAAAGTCCTGCGTGATACCCGAAACAATGGCTGTTTACTTGGTCCAACAGATTGCTGATACTGCCACACAATCTTGGCTGCTTGTTTGTCAAGAACTGGAACACAGCGATCACTTCCCCACTTAGCGTCTCTGATATTGATATAAACGGCTCGTCCTTTCAATTGAACGTCCGTTGCCATCAAATGTGCTATTTCACCAACACGGGCACCCGTTCCATACATCAGCCAAAAAGCGGCCCGAATATTCTCTTGAAGGCTATCAATATAGGCGATAAACGCCCGAATGTTCTCGTCTGACAGTCGTCGAATCCGCTTTTTAGCAGTGTTGGGTTTAGGATAATCAGCTGGTGAAAGGAAAACGTGATTGAGTATTCCGTTCTTAACTGCCCATAAACTATATACGTAAATTGTTGATAGTTCACATTTTATAGTTGTCGAATTTAAGTTATTCTTAAACATTTCACGGGTAAAATTGACAATATCGTCATGTTTTACCTCATTTAACGCTTTTTTATGGTGAATTAGGTACTTTTTAAATCTTGACAGCCGATTTGCGTACTCAACCAGCGTCATATCAGCTTTTCCTTCTAGTTTCATGTCGGCGAGAAACCGGTCAAAAGTTTCTTGCAATTCCATTTCGTCACCCCCTCTTGCGCAAATATAAAAATTGGTCGTGTATCATTTTTCGGATTTTCCGCTTTGTGAGAATAAAATTAGGTGTCTAGTTAATGTATCTGTTAGTCTAGTTATTTCGCTGGTTAAGCCATCTAGTTTTGCTTCCATGCGCACGATTAGAATTACAGCGATTAACAGACCACCCGATTGTTCTAGCACATATCGGATAATGTCATTATTCAAAGTTAAATTCCTCCAATACCTTCTCTGTACTTATGTTAGCGTTGGTGATGTCGCCCATGTTATACCCGCAATCCTTGCATAATTCGAGCGAGCCGACGAGCATTGAAGTTGATTTAGCATCTCGGATGTTTAGCCGGAAATAAATATCTCGTACTCGCTTGCAGCAGTCGCACTTGCGGTAGACGGTTTGAGCAAAATTCTCTAACGCTAAGGCTTTCTTAAGTTCCATCGTTTTTCTCCTTTTATTTATGCAAAAAGGCGAGGGCACATTACGCGTCCTCGCTAGTAATTAGTCTTCTGAGTAAACAGACTCTTCAGTAGTTGTTACATATTTAGCACCAACTGGCACCGCAAGCATATCAGCTCCCTCGACTTGCATTAAACGAGCAGAAGTCATTAGCTGCATTGCTTTTTGTACGGTTTCCTTATCGAGCCCTTTCTTTGGCTTAGCGATCTTAATGTAGCGATCTTTACCCAAAGAATCCTTAAAGTGTAACTTTAAGATTGTAACCATTGGTGTCCCTCCTTCCTATTTCTTTTATCCATGTAAACTATTCTTCAGTTGCTGGTGCGGCTGGCTTCTTGTCTGCAGGAGCTACAGTGATCTTAGTATCGTTAATTACGTCAAATTCGAGTAAAAAGCCATCGAAAAGCATTTCTACAGCTTCGGCGAACTTCAATAATTGTTCGTCAGTGTGATCACTGGCAATGTGGGTAAAGAGGTACTTCTTGCCTTTAGGATTTTCATCAGATCCAATAGTGTATTGAACCTTGCAACCATAACCTTCGTAGCGATCTTGAATTGCTAATGCCATGCTAGTTCTCCTTTCCGCCAGCCATTGTTTTAAAGCACAAAAAAAGCAATGGCTGACTATTTTATTAGTCTCGACACATTCCCATGGGAGGGAAATGTCACCATTGCTTTAATTAACTCTCTATATTTATATACGTACATTCCTTGGTGCAATACATATTATACATGGCTAGGCTGTGGTATGCAAGATATGAATTTAATTTAATTTACTTTACATAACTAAAACGAATACATATTTGTCGTTATGTTACAGACTGTGAATGATATAATTAAACAGCTGTCACCACTGACTGCTTAGAATCTATTTCTAACGTTAGGAGGTGAACTTATGAATAACATTATTGCAAACATTTTACATTACCTATCACAATTATCTTTAGCGATAATTCCCATTTACTTTGCGTATTGGTTAAACAAACGTAAGTGATAGGAAAAACTTGTGACAGCATAACCCACAAAAAAAGCTCTCTTGCTACCGCCATAGCATGAGAGCTTTTGTGTTTGGTGAACTATATGAACACCTTGCAAACATCTTACATGTATATTATAACATGGAAAGTAAAATTACAAAGAAGATGGATTAAAATGATTTCGCTAGAATATTAAATATAACCTTTTTTGATATATTTCCGACTATCTTCCGACCTACGAAACATAGCAGCATTAAGTTAATTGTGTTTATTCTACTGATACAAGGGTGGATTTCTTACGGAAAAAGCTTGAGAGAAGGAGTGAAGTATTATTCAGCCTACCTGTTGTAAAGAAGACTTCTCCGTAGTACTCTCTTCTTGTAATAAGATTTGAAAGAAGCATGTAATTATGACGTTAAGGAGTCTACATAAAACTGTTAAGATAGTCGCAATACTATTATGGACTCATTCTTGCAATAACTATTATTAATCATCAATTTTGGAGTTTAATGCCGATTATTGCGTATAACCATGTTCAAAATTATCTTGGATAGATAATAGTTACTGCATTTGCTTTGACTATTTGTGGTCTAATTCTAAAGATATTTTTGGAGAATAGATAGCCAAATCAATTATGAAAAATATTCCGCCACCATGACTGATGAGTGGCTCTTTTTGCATCTGTAGGCTCTTCTGCGGGCTTTTGATCGGAAGGTACCGAATTATCCGATTCAGATGTTTCTCCGTCTACGACAGGCGTGTCAGCGTCTCCTGTAAGAACTTTAACTTGCCGTTCGAGACCCAAGTGAAGTTTTTGGGCTTGATCGACTAATTGATGCGCTGCTGATATTTGTTCATCTTTCGCCTTTAGCTGGTCAGTTAAGATGTCATTATCGTGGACTAGCTGTTCATTAGCTTGTTTAAGTTGCTGGACTTGTTCCCGTAGAAGTTCAACAATTTCGTCATGCTTTTCTGCTTTATGATTAGTGAACTTCTCTTTTTCTTCCTTCCCTTTTCCACTGATGTAATGTTTGACGACTAATTCCTTATCTTTCAAGGAATAGAACTTCTTCCCTCGCTTTTCTGTTTTTACGGGACGTAAGTTATTGGCTTCCGCAAATTTGTCGAATGTTGAACGCGCTATTCCTGCGTCTTTAATGATTTCACTGATGGTATATAGCTTTTCTTCCACCATCTTTATGACCTCCTTCCGACATGTAAATACATAGTAATTTGAATTATTTCAATATAATAATAACGTATTACTTTATATGAAAAAAGGAGAAAAGAAGAACTAAAGTAGCATTATTATCTATCGCACGTAAAACTACAAAAAAAGAGCACCTATTTGAGGTGCCCCGTTCAGCTGGTGCGAAGTGGTTAATTTCGCTAGCATATGCTGGTATTTATTCTTATTCTAACGCCTAGTAAGCGTTGTCGCAAACATAAAAAAAGCTTACTGTAAAAGTAATCAAATTCAGTTTGAAAGCGATGAACGTACCACGCCTGCATCTTTAGTGAGTTCACTGATGGTATATAGCTTATTTACGACCTTCTTCCGACAGAGAAATACATAGTAGTATTAATTTTTTTATATTTATTCTAACATAATGATAACCTGTATTTTATATGAGAGAAGAAGATCGAAATGAGAAAAAAACTTATAACAACAAAAGAAAAAAGCTTACAAATGTCACGAGTCCATTCTACTGGTGGGAAAGATGAAGTGATTATTCGTAAGCTTCTTTGGCATAAAGGTATTAGATATAGAATTAACGATAAAAAACTCCCTGGAAAACCTGATATTGCGATTACTAAGTATAAGATTGCAGTTTTTATTGATGGCGAATTTTGGCATGGATATGAGTGGGAAAAACATAAGCCAAGGATCAAGAGAAATAGAGAGTTTTGGATTAAAAAAATCGAACAGAATATGGAACGCGACAAAAAGGTAAACCTAGAACTCGAAGCGCTTGGATGGACGGTTTTAAGATTCTGGTCAAAGCGTGTTCTAAAAGAGCCGGAACATTACGCTAATATTATTATGTGGTATATAAAATGGGCTAAGTGATTACTGTCTTAGATTAGTATCTAAGAAATCAACAATACTTTCGGCGATAGCATGAATTGTTAAGACACAAACAGAATTACCAAATTGTTTATAAGCTTGAGTGTCAGATACTGGGATAATAAAGTTTTCTGGAAAGCCTTGTAATCTCGCAGCTTCGCGAGGAGTCACTTTTCTTGGATTTTTATCTTTTTGTTCAATTAGTATTTCGCTTCCGTCCTTGTAGTAACGTGCAGAAATAGTGTTGGTATATGGACTATCTTCATTAAATAATGTGTATCCAAATCCTTTTCCTTTTGCTTTATTTTCTCTTTTTCTTCGTTGGTGACCTGCCCATAATTTATCTGAAATAGTATATTTGTCATCAACATGATCTTCTAAAATATCCCCTACTCTGGTCTTTGGCTTGGGAGCTAATGGAAACGCAAAGTTATCAGCAAATTTTACTTTATCCTTATTAAAACCAACAATATAAATTCGTTCACGGTTTTGCGGAGCACCGAAATCTCTTGCCTTAAATAATGTATAGTGCACAGAGTAATTAAGGCTATTTAAGGTGTTCATTATTACTTTAAATGTTCTTCCATGATCATGTGTTTTAAGGTTTTTTACGTTTTCTAAAAGAAATGCTGCAGGTTTTTTAGCTTTTAATATTCTTGCTACATCGAAGAATAACGTACCTCTGGTATCCTCAAATCCTAATTTCTTACCAGCTTGCGAGAATGCCTGACATGGAAATCCAGCGACTAGAATATCATGATCGGGGATATTGTTTTCATCAATCTGGGTAATATCTCCTTCCGGATGTTCTCCAAAATTAGCATAATATGTCTTTTGTGAAAACTTATTCCATTCGCTTGAAAATACATTTTGAACCTGCCCAGTCTGATGAAATCCTAGACGAGTTCCACCTATACCGGCAAATAAATCAATCATTTTGTATTTAGCATCTTTTTTATTTTGAAAGGGAACATCTTCTGGAAAATCGAGAATAGCTTTTAATTCTAATTTACTTGGTTCACATTCTTCGTTTTCCCAACGTCGAACAGTTCTATCTCCAAACTTACTTAGTCCAATAGCATCAGCAAGCTCTTTCTGAGTCATATTTAGACGCTTACGCTTTTCTTTAATTAAAGTCGAAGCTTTTGTCATATCTCTCTCCTCTTTGCATGGTAAAATACAGGACATCATGTCCTAGTATTGACACATTATAGCTTAAAGAAAAGATTGTCAAGTGATGATATGATATTATTGAAATTAACTATGGATTATTAAGGAGCAAATAATTATGAATTTAGCTAATTTGCCAGAGGCCTATGAGAGGGTAAAGAATGATTTAAAAGATAGAAATGTATTAGAAGCTCTAGGACATACTACTAATATCTCTGATAATTTAAAACAAAAGTGGAAACAAACTTTTAAAGAATATGGCTATGATAAAGCAGAATTCGTAAACGGAAATATTATTCTGAGTAGAAAGGGAACAACTACATTTTCTTCTTTACCGGAATTATTATCTTCTTGCTACATTTATGAATACTACTCTTTACTTGATGAGTATCGGGAATCTTTAATGGAAATTATAAAAAATGCCGCTCCTGATAAAGATGATAAAGTTTATACAAACTGGGCAAAAGAGGCTAGAGATAAGCACTCAGGGCCATTTATTACCTATATTGATGAAAGCAGTCTCTCTGATTCTAATAAAACAATAATGAAAGAATTTGTAACCGACTATACGTCATGGAGTGGTGATAAAAGCGGAAGAACCGTTAACCGTGCAGACTTTAGTCAGTCTGCGGCTTACAAGATACTAAACGTTTCCCAGTCTTTATCGTCCATGCACGATTATTATAAGTACTATAAAGATAGGGATTTGTATAAACTTACATTAGAAGAAGTAAATAAAATTCTTGATGATTATCATTCCAGTGATTTTTATCATATAAACTCACCAATAAAAGATGGAAAAAATATTATCTATTATGGTGCTCCAGGTACGGGAAAGTCCTATAACATTAACAACATTATTAAAGAAACATATTCTGATTATGATGCAGCAAAAGACAATAACGACAATGTTTTTCGAGTAACTTTACATCCAGAATATACCTATACAGATTTCGTTGGCCAGCTTTTACCACATAGTGATGATAATAAAAATGTTGACTATAAGTTTACCCCAGGTGTCTTCACTAATGCACTTATACAAGCTAAGAATCATTCGGATAATAAAATTTATTTAGTATTAGAAGAAATGAGTCGAGCTAATGTAGCTGCTGTTTTTGGAGATCTATTTCAACTTTTAGATAGAAAAAACGGAAGTAGCGAATATGCTATTAATAATGAAGAAATCGCAAAAAAAGTTTATGAAGATCCGAAGCATAAGATTATTATCCCTAGTAATCTGACTATATTAGGGACGGTTAATACTAGTGATCAAAATGTCTTTGTAATGGATACGGCATTTAAGCGTCGGTTTGATTGGAAATATGTATCTACTAATGCTGGCGCTGATAGTGAGGACTTTAAGAATAAGAATAATCCTAAAATTAATATTGGTGACGATACTATCGTAGCTTGGAAAAGCTTATATCAAGCCTTGAATCGATTTATTGTTGGAGAGTTGGGATTAAGTGAAGATAAGCAAATTGGGCCTTACTTTATAAAATTCGAAGGTGCAAATCCGGCTACTGCTCATGAACTAGTAAGGGACAAGCTTCTACAATACTTATGGGAAGACATAAATTCAGCAGCTGTGGAGATGTATACTTCTAGCAATAGACTATTTGAAGACAAGGATAAAATTTCAAGTTTTTCTGATTTATATAACAAATTTGGCAAGAAGGAAAAAGTCTTTTCTGATAGTTTTATAAAATCATTAGGAGTAAGTGATGTTGGAAACTCGAGTGAAGATTGATTCAACACAGGATGGGGAATTAATTGATGACAAACTAATTAAAAAATATAGCTTGAATAAGAATGATATTTTTTACTCAAAAGAAGGGAATCCATATACTAACTTTGTCGGAGTAGTTCACCGTGGCACTGATATTCTAGTATCACTACCTAAGCATTTCATGAAAACTAGTACTTTTGATAACTATGATGAGCCAGACAAGAAAAAATATATTAAGTTAATCATGGATTCGATTAACGCAAGTGTCAGAGGATACCAGAAATCGAACCATCAAGTTCAAGATAAATCTGATACGACATTTGCTATAGCAGCATATTTTAAGGTCTATGAATACTTTGCAAAGTATGGTTTATACCATGTAGCACACCAAGAAATAAAACCTTTTAGCGGGAACAAGATAGCGTGGAAAGAGACACTTCGGCGATCTACTAAGTTTATTAGTAATGGCAACCTTATTTTTTCGCCAATCTTCTATAAGAAAAAAAGAACAGATGAAACGTTGATTACCGATTGTATGGTTTTTGTTATAAATTATACCAGCCAGCTTTTTAATGACTTTATGACATTGCCTAGTAATGCCAAAATAGCAAGTCGTGGTGTAAAGTCGGGAATATTAGGGAACGATGCTATAATCCATAAACTTCAAGAAATATTGAGTAGGACGTTCAAAGATATTGACCAGCAACTGATCAGAAACATAATACTATTTCTGCAACGTGTAAACTCTTCACCAAGACAAGTCCCAGATATCAAATACTATAACTATTCAAGCGTTTGGGAACAGGCTGTTCAAAAATACTTAAATAATCACTTTCAAGGTGTGGACGAGCACAATAATATGCAATTTGCATCTGACAATATCAATGGTGAAAGATTTGTTAAAGAGCCACTTCACTATAATACCGTTAAGAGGTATCGAGACTGGTATCTAGAGCCGGATCATCTTTTGATCGATGAAAGACGAAAACGGATATATATTCTTGATTCTAAGTATTACAAGCAGATTAAGGATTTAAATCATAAGCAATTCGTATATCATGTTTTGCTTAGCAACAAGTATTCAGAATATGAAATATTTGATAGCCTAGTTATTCCCTCTGAAGATTCTACGAAAACAGAAGAATATGTAAATATTGATTCAAAGTACCTACTAAAGGAGGAAAAACCAATTACTATTTACTTGACTTATCTCAATATGATTGATGTACTAAAAAATTATGTAAACTAAAATAACATAATCAAAGAAGATACCCTCTACAATATTTTGGAAGAGAGTATCTTTTTAATTCCCGTCATATCAACGATGCAAAGAATATTTGCTAGTATTATATACAAAAATATACTAGGCTAATCCGTAGAAAAGTGAGGAACTCAAAAGTGAAATTTGGAGATCGAATAAAAGAACATCGCTTGCAGATGAAAATGACGCAAGCGGATGTATCAAAAAAACTTTTTACTACTAGGCAGACTATTTCAAACTGGGAAAAAGGCAAAAGTTATCCTGATTTGAATATGCTTATAAAAATTAGTGATCTTTATCATGTTTCAATTGATTCCCTACTAAGAGAGGATGTGAAGCTGAAAAAATCTTTAGAGCGTGGCAAGGTTGCGTCTAGCTATTTTAGTGTCTTGATGCTGCAGTACATCATAGATTTCGCATTTGTCTTTATGCTAATCATTTTTCTTAATTATTTTAGTAGTCATAGTAGTGCTGGTCTTAATACTTCCACTCTTAACTTTCTTTCGTGGGTAGTTGTAATTTTATGTCCTGTTCTGGTTATTCTAAATGTTAGATTATTTTGGTATATCGGAGGAATAAAATTATCTAAAAAATTTATTAAATTCTTTCTTTTCTTACTTTTACTACTAATGCTAGTTTTTCTTATTATCTTTCTTCTAGTACTACTAATAAACAATTGGAGGATAGATAGAGTCATCGCTTTCGGAAAAAGGCATTTTATACTTCTATTTATGATGGGTGCCGGATTTCTATTGCTTATGGCTGTATCTTACTATGACAGTTATCGTAAAGGGAAATTGGATGAATAGGGTCCATTTGTGATAAATAGCCCCTCAAAAACATTGTTATAACACATACTTCCTTATACTATAATATAATTAGGGGTTATTATTTCGTTAAAGAGAATAAAAACCCCCAACAAAAAAGAGCTGATATTGCTATCAACTCTCAAATAATGCCCTAAAATCCGGATAGGCATTATTTATTATCTGGAAAGTTTTTCCGGAACGCAAGAAGTTAGGTAGTTATAGGACGTCTCCTATAATTTACAGGCTATCTAACTTACTTTCCATTATAAGGAGCTATTTATTATGAAACAAGTTGTACTCCCCATCAAAGATTCCAATGTTTTGCATGAGGTTCAAGATACTTTACTCAATAATTTCCAATTCGGTCGCCGAAACTACACTATTTTCCAAGTTGGTAAGGCTACCTTACTTAGAGTGTCTGACGTATTAGCTCTCAGACACAATGAAATCTTTGATGATGATGGATCGATCAAGAAAAATGCATACATTCGCGATAAAAAGACCAATAAGCCCAATACTTTGTACTTAAAACCAGTAAAACAGGACTTACAGGATTATTATGCTTGGCTTCAGGAAAATAATATTCGATCTGAATGGCTATTTCCCTCAACCACTCACCATGACCGGCACATCACCGAAAAACAATTCTATAAAATTATGGCTAAAGTTGGTGATCTGCTTGGTATTAACTACCTTGGCACCCATACAATGCGCAAGACAGGAGCCTACCGAGTTTATACGCAATCAAACTACAATATTGGATTAGTAATGACCCTGCTCAATCACTCCAGCGAAGCAATGACGCTGAAATATCTTGGGTTGGATCAAATTAGCCGTGAGAAAATGCTAGACCAAATTGATTTTGACTAACATTCTAAAACAATGAACTATTGGGAGAAAATTTTGTTATTTGTTATTATAAGTACTCTTTGGGTTATTTACGAATCCATATCCATAATCGTAATATCACTTCCTAGTTCAAGAGCATCTGATGAAGAAATTACAGCATTAGGAAAAGAAGTCGCACAACCGAGGCTCATATTGATTTTCTCCATTATTTTTATTGTTATGAACAATGCTTTATTACTTATATCACTAGGAACTATAAGTGGTCTTGCTAGCGAACAGACAATAAGACACTATATAATTACTGCTCTCCTAATTAGTATTTTAAGTGACATTATACTTTGTTCAGAGGGTATGGTGCGTACCTTAACTGGTGAAAACAAACCTAACTTAATGCTAACCATTATTAGACGAGTCCTTAAAGTTATAGTAATCATACTAGTGTGTATAGCAATAGTAATGGGACTATAATCTAAAATTTTAGACAGTAGATTAATCACTAATAAACAAAGGAGATAATATATTGTGAACGCCGAAGAATTTGAACAAACTTTTATACGTCTATCAGAAGTAGATGCGCAACTAATGAAACTAACTAAGAACTACATGAATGATCGGTTTAAGTTGGAAAAAGAAAGGAAACAACTACAAGCTAAACTTCAAGAATCCGAACAAGAACATTAAAAAATTGCACATTGGATTCCAACATGCTTTGTCTTCTATGATGGATAAACCTAATTTTTAATTGAACTACAGCTCAAACTATAGATGTTCAGTTAATTATTAACAAACAAAGGAGTTAACATACTATGGAATATGAAAAAATTGAACAAACTAAAGCGCGTCTAGCAGAAGTAGATATTCAATTAACAAAAGCAGAAGCTCAATACGCAATGATTGTAGAAATGATGGGAGCAGTTCTTAAACTTCAAGAGAAATACGTTCAGCTAGACAAGGTATTCGCTTTACGAATAGAAAAAGAAGAACTACAAGCTATACTTGATAACTCCTCTGACGAGAGCTCAAAAAAAACTGCAGATTAATCTCCTCTTTATGAGGGTTAAATATTTAATTCCAAGTAAAAAGTATCTGATAATTCATAGCTTTTATGTTCAACAATAAGCTACATCTTTCCTTTTCTTGTTCTATGCTTAATAAAAAACTATCTTTAGTAAAGCACTAAAGATAGTTTTTTTCTTCTTGTTCATAGGAATCATCAGTATAGATTTCATCAAACGTTAAATTCAATATCTCACATAAAATAGGAACCTCATTAGCATAAAATCTACGTTTCCCTTGCTCCTTAAGCTGATAGGATCCACGAGCAGCTAAATTTAAGCTGTCAGCCATATATTGTATGGGTGATATTTTTAGCTTCTCTTACATCTTTTATTCGCTTCAAATCTAATTTTTTGATAATAACTACTTCTTTCAATAATTATTATGATATTACTTCATACAAAATAGAAGTCAATTTGTAAGTTTTTATCAGAATGTGAATATTTATTATATGCCCCCGCTCCCCTCAGCCATTGCGCTTTGCCGAGCTGTCAGTCCTATAGCGCTCCAGCCGTAAACGTCTTCCGCCTGCCATATTCCTGCCAGCTCTTGGCAATTACTAGTGATCTCGTGACTAGCGGTCGAGCCACTTAGCCAGTGTCTCTCCTTATCGCTAGTCCCAAGCTCACCACCTTTTTCATTATTCCTAATTCTTGGCTTATCGGGGAGCGGGGGCATTAAGTTGCTTTAAATGCTCTAGCGTGCTAGAATCCTTTTTTACATTTGAATGTAGCATTTACCCACTCACCAACTCCCTGCCCCCTAAACAAGCGACCATTTTCGTGAAAAGGCTTCTCATATCGGTAAAATGAGACCGACCATCGGGAGTGGCTCATCCGATATGAGGAGACTTTCAGTGTGCGCTAGAAGGCAGCTAGAGGCATGGATTTGCCAACGGAAGACGCGTATGCGGCTGCAGTGGCTAAATCAATGACTCGCTGCCTTCGTTTTCGCTCAATGCAGCCCAGGGAGCGTGAAGGGGGCAGGGAG
>OBYJ01000637.1_pt1 | contig 16377 bp, 4 predicted proteins | sample 1495481 | NCBI WGS metagenome assembly OBYJ01 (sample SAMEA2580197, study PRJEB22360) | human gut metagenome | biome: human gut; feature: human-associated habitat; material: faeces | place: Denmark | collected 2008/2010
TTCGAGGTCTGAGCGTTCTCTGTCCACGCAAGCGCGGTAAAGATAACAAATTGATAACAGTTTGGGGCGGCTGGCGGAGCGGGGTGCCGATTGAGGGGTATTAGTGATTGGCTTGGAAGGGGGCTTTTGGCATACGGGGAGTGTTCGGGCTGGGCGGTTGCCCCCTGTAAGTGCTTATATACATAAGGAATCTGGCACACTGAGTCTCAGTGCCGTAATGGTATCATCGCAAATAATGTTTGCGTTCACGTAGAGGCGAACGAGACACCCGACAAGTGGGTCGAGGCAAAGGACAAGGAGAGATGCGGTGAAGCATTGGAAGAAGATGGCAGCATCGTTGATTGCAATATCAACGATGGTGGCAGTAGTTCCGACGACGTATGCCATGGAATCGGAAGATTCCCAACCACAGACAACCGATACCGCGACAGTGCAGACTACTAAGGCTGCTGAACCGACGCTGCTCGCCAGCTGGGACTTCACGGGCAAAAACGGCACCACGAACAGCGCGATTGCCGATTCGACCGGCAAGTACAACCTGACGCTGAAAGACAACGCCAAGATCGAACAGTACGGTGACCGCAGCAACAACGAGGCGCTCTCACTGCGCGGCGATGGCCAGTACGCCCAGATCGATGACCAGCTGTTCAAGGACGCCGGCGACTCCTTCACTCTGGAGTTCGCGTCCAAGACTCGTCACGACGACAGCGGCAAGTTCTTCTCGTTCATCGTCGGCAAGGACGGCTCGAACGACGCCAACACCACCGATCAGTCCAACGCCAACAAGTACCTGATGTTCTACAACAGCAAGACCGCCATCAAGGGCGTTATCTCCAACAACAACTGGGGTAACGAACAGGGATCCAAGGTCACCGTTTCCGGCAACGACAACAGCTGGGCCGATTACAAGATTGTCGTGGACGGCACCAACCTTGCCGTGTTCCGCAACAATGCCCTGATCATTTTCAAGGCCAACACCGGCATCAAGATGAGCGATCTCGGCGCGACCACCGCCTACATCGGCAAGTCGTTCTACTCCGTCGATGAGTACTGGAATGGTGCAATGGATGACATCAAGGTCTACAGGGGCGCTGACCTGACCATGCCGACCGCCGTTGCGATTTCCGGCACCGGTGTGGTGAACAACAAGCTCACCCTGATTGAGAAGGACTCCACCAAGCTCACCGCCACCGTCACTCCGGACGACGCCGTGAGCAAGAACGTCACCTGGTCCTCCTCCGATGAGTCCGTGGCCAAGGTCGCCGCAGACGGTACTGTAACCGGCGTCAAGGCTGGTACTGCCACCATCACCGCCACCACTGAGCTGGGTGGTGTGAAGGCCGAACTGCCCGTCACCGTTGAGCCGATGAACGCCAAGAACGCTGCCGAAGCCGACCTCAACGCCGCGATTTCCGCGCTGAAGACCACCACCACCGAGAACCTGCCGCTAGTTGCCGAAGGCACCAAGAATGGTTCTGCGATTACGTGGAAGTCCTCTGATGAAAAGCTCATTACCGGCACTGACGCCAAGTACGAGGCTCCGAAGAACGGTATGGCCGATCCGTATAAGGGTGCCGGCGTGGTGACTCGCCCGGCTTACGGCGACGGTGATTCCAAGCCTGTCACACTGACCGCCACTGCCTCCTACAACGGTGGCGAGGTCGTGACCAAGACCGTGGAAGTCACTGTCAAGGAGCAAACCCGCTCCGTTCCGGACGGCGCTTATGCGGCCGTGACCTTCCTTTCCGATGGGGCCACCACCAACGGCAAGATCGGTGAGGCGCTGTACGAGTCCGCCACCGACGGCAACAACTTCTTCTCGTTCAGCGAGATTAACAGCGGCAACCCGGTTATCGTCTCCAACACCGATACCAAGGGCCTGCGTGACCCGTATGTGCTCAAGTCCAAGGATGGCGACAAGTTCTACATGATCGCCACCGACCTCAAGGTCTCCTCGCAGGGCTGGGGCCAGAACCAGCAGTATGGCTCTCTGAAGCTTGAAGCATGGGAGTCCACCGATATGGTGAACTGGACTCGCACCAACGCCGAGGACGGCGACACCGGTATCAAGGTCAACGCCGACAACATGGGCATGACTTGGGCACCGGAAGCTTTCTGGGATGACGCGCTGAACTCCTATGTGGTGTTCTGGTCCTCGCGTGAATACACCGATGACACCCGTGCCACCGCAGTGAAGAGCTCGAAGACCAACGGCGCATACAACATCCTTGTGATGGCCACCACCCGCGACTTCAAGACGTTCACTCCGGCCGAGAAGTGGCAGGATACCCAGTACTCCCGCATTGATTCCACCGTGTTCAAGATTGGCGATATGTACTATCGCCTGACCAAGAACGAGGAAAGCGGCAAGGCCGGCGATTACATCACCAACGGCAAGTCCACGTTCCTTGAGCGTTCCCAGTGCCTGACTTGCACCACCGCCGCCGCTGATCCGAACGCCGATACGACCAAGACCTGGCAGCTCGTTGACCAGAACATCCTGCCGTTCGAAGGCCCGGAGTCCATCAAACTCAATGCTGGCGATCCGAACCAGAATGAGGCTGGCGATGCGATGATCATCATGGCCGACTCCGGCGGATACAAGCCGTACATGACCTCCGAGTCCGCCATCGCGGCGTCCAGCTGGACCAACCGTCTGTCCTCCACCGACGGCTGGGGTACCGAGAAGCAGTGGGGGCCGAATGTCACGGGTAAGGTGACCCCGACCAACATGCCGACCCCGACCCGTCACGGCGCGTTCGTGAACGTGTCCGCTGCCATCGCGGAGAACATGCACAAGTGGAATACCTCCACCCCGACCACGCTGCCCGCTGTTGACTCCGCTACCAAGGCCGAGTACAACGCCGAAACCCGCGAACTCACCGCCACGGTGACCGCCGCTGACAAGGGCACGCTCGCCGGCTCGGTGAAATTCTCTGCTGGCGACTGGTCCAAGACCGTGAAGCTCGACGCCGAAGGCAAGGCCACGGTGACTCTCCCGGTCACCATCTCTGGCACTGTTGCGGTCGCCTACGACGGCTACACCGATGGCTTGGTAAACCCCTCCTCGACCGAGGTGGCCGGCATCGAGCAGGGCAAGGTCGATTTGGCTCAGCTCAACAAGCAGATCGCCGCTGCCGAAGCGCTCAAGGAATCCGATTACACGGCTGATTCCTGGGCTGCGCTCGCCAAGGCACTGCAGGCCGCCAAGGCTGCGCTCGCTTCCTCCGACCAGGCTGTGGTTGACAAGGCCGCCGCTGATCTGAGCGCCGCCATCGCAGCATTGCAGAAGGCGGAAACGCCCACCAAGCCGGATACCGGCGATGGTGACAACAAGGGCGATAACGCAGGCGACAAGACCGACAACAAGACCGATGACACCAAGTCTGACGGCAAGTTGCCGGCCACCGGTGCCGCCGTATATGGCGTGAGCGGTGCCATGGTGCTGCTCGCCGCTGCCGGCACTGCGCTGTCCATCTGGCGCAAGCGCCGCGCATAACTGAGTAGCTGCTCACTGCAACGCACAGAAAATCGCACAGTATATGTGTGATTTTCTGTGCGTTTTAATGTATAACAGCACATGCGTCATTTTTTGCATTGGCGTGGTCATGCTAAATGTATGTGCTGTAGAACCTGTGTACCGTACCAGTGAACGCTAACACTAAACTTATAAGTGCTTACATTTGGGCGTGCTATAGCGCATCGATGTTGTCCCCGGAAAACGGTGTTGTTCGTAGGGGCGGATTGGTGGGCAAGCGCAGTCAAATGTAATGCGAATCAGCAAGCGAGAAAGTGCTGATTCGTACAAGGAGACGCAAAAGTGGCCGATAAAGGAGCGGCCAAGCGCCATAGCGATAACAATTTGATAACAATCAAGCAAGGATGCGAGGAAGGAAACTCGATGAGGAGAGTTACTCGATTGGCGGCCTGCTTGGCTGCGGTATCAACGCTGAGCGTGGGACTGGTTACGCCGGTCACCGCGTTGGCTGACGATACGACACCTCAGGTGCAGCAATCCGTTCAGACGAGCGATGCTCAGGCTGCTGCGGCTGTAGACCCGCTTGCCGGCTTCGATTTCAATAGCGACCCGGACGATGGTGCATTCGCCAGTGCTCAGGGTGACGCTAAGGCCACCGTACAAGGCACGGCGAATCTCGTCAACGGAAAAGATGACGACAACGGCAAGGCCGCCCAGCTCGGCAGCGGTTTCTGGCTGAACGTGACCAAGTCCGATGGCAGTGCACTGCTCAACGGTCTTGATGATGTGACGATCAGCTATGACAGTAAGGCGGCTGCGACCGGTGGCCAGTGTTTGCCGCGCCGACCGCCGGTGCGGTGAACGGCAGCGCCCCCACCTACGTCGGTGTGCTCGACCGCACCGACAAGACCCGCGTGGAACGCTATCTCAACGGCCGCGCATCCGACATCGCCACCATCGACAAGAACACCGGTACGAAGGATGCTTGGAAGCATGTCGATCTCGTCATCTCCGGCAAGACCGCGAAGCTCTATGTCGATAAGAAGTTCGTGGCGAGCAACGTGAACGGCGAGGATCTCAAGAGCATTCTTGGCGGCTCAGGTGGCGTGCTGCAAATCGGCAAAGGCAACTGGGGCAACGGTGAATACTTCACCGGTTTGCTCGACAATCTCACGATTTATGGCTCCGCACTTTCCGCGGCCGATCTCGGCATCGCATCGCCTACTGCAATCGAGATCTCCGGTTCCAATGTGAAGGACGGCAAGCTGAGTCTCAAGGAAGGCAACTCCGTATCCCTGTCCGCAACCGTCACCCCTGAAGGCGCTGAGCCTACGGTGACATGGGAATCCAATAATCCGGCTGTGGCTACTGTGGATGCCAACGGCAAGGTCACCGGCGTGAAGGCCGGCACCGCCACCATTACAGCGGCTTCCGAAGCTGACGCCGCCAAGACCGCCGAGCTCAAGGTCACCGTCACCGAGGTCAAGGCCGATGACGCCTACGGCTACGTGATGGTCCACTTCATCGAAAACAACAAGGGCTACGCCGAGAAGATCTACCTCGACATCTCGCGCGGCGATGACGCCACCCAGTGGGATACGCTCAACGGCGGCGAGGCGCTGTCGGTGTGGAAAGACACCACAGTCTGGCTCTAGCCACAGCTGGGCGCCCCCCAGGGGGGGGGGAGCCGATTCTGGTGAGTAACGAATCCACCACCGGCGTGCGCGATCCGTTCATCGCCTACAACCCCGAGTCGAAGACCTACTACGTGCTGGCCACCGATTTGCGTGTGTTCGGCAGCGATAATGCCGGTTGGGGCACGTGGGCTACAGGTTACAGCACCAAGTTGCATGTGTGGTCGTCCAAAGATCTCATTCACTTCAACGACATGACGGAACTGGAGACCGCCACCGCCGACAAGTACACTGCCAATCCGAACAAGAGCCAGACGCTCACCGATTCCGTGACCGGCAATACCATCTCCGAGATCGGCATGGCATGGGCTCCTGAGGCTACGTGGGTGCCGAACTTCTATGATCTCAACGACGACGGCCAGCTCAACGGTTCCGATAAGGACAACCCGAAGAACCAGCAGGGCGGCGCATTCGTTGTGTATTGGTCTGTCTCCGCCAAATACGATGGCGAGAACAGTCAGCCCGGCAAGAAGGTGACTCACGTGCTGTGGGCCGCCACCAAGGACTTCACCAACGAGACTTACATGTTTGGCGGCGTCTTCGTGCCTAACAGCAAGTACAACCGTGGCAACACCATCGACACCACGATGCTGCAGAACGGTTCCCGCACATACCGCACCACCGGCTCCGGCGTGATCTTCATGGAATACACCGATCGTGCCGATTGGTGGCGTGCCAACGATCAGGGTCAGTACGCGACCGACCCGGCCAAGGGCTGGGTGTTGCGCCAGACCAACATCGGACACACGCTCGGCAGCGCGCAGGAAGGTGCCAACGGTTTCAAGGTCAACGGTGAAAACAAGTGGTACATGTTCGTTGACAACTATGGATCTGTCGCCTCCGGTGCCCGCTACGGCTACAACCTACTCGAAGCCGACAACCTCGATTCCGAGAATCCGTGGAGCGTCCTGAAGGCCGACGACTACTTCCTCACCGCCAACACCAAGCACGGTGGCATTGTTTCGCTCACCAAGGCCCAGTACGACGCGATTCGCGCGGCTGATGCCAAGGCTTCCGACAACGCCGACCTGAAGGCCGAGGATGTGACGGTGGATAAGGGTTCTGCCGATACGGACATCACTGCCAAGCTGCCGAAGACGCAGCAGGTCACTCTTGCCAACGGTTACGGCACTGCCAAGCGCGACGTGACGTGGGACGTTTCTAACGTCGACGCCTCCAAGCCCGGCGAGTACGCCGTCACCGGCACGGTCGACACCATCGGCGCGAACAAGAACCACTGGAAGTGGACGAACGCCGCCGGCGAGTCGAAGACCGACGAGGACGACCTCATCAACACCGGTGCGAACGCGAACAACAACTGGAAGCAGACCGGTGGTTTTGTCGACAACGAAACCGCCAACAAGAACCGCACGCTATACAGCTCCACCGCCATCACTGTGACCGCCAAGGTGACCGTGACCGGCGAAACCGAGCCGACCGACCCGGATTCGCTCGCCGACTTCACTTTCGAGAACGCCGGCGAGACCTTCGACGGCGGCAATGCGACGGGTGCCACCCAGGGCACCGCCACGCTCGCCGACGGCAAGGACGGCAAGGCCGCGAAGCTCAGCAAGAACTTCTGGCTCAACGTCACCGCCAAGAACGGCGACGCTCTGCTCAAGGGCAAGAACGACGTGACCATCAGCTACGATGTCAAGCCCGACGCCTCCGGCAACACCGGCTGGACCTTCTTCGCCGCCTCCAACGCCACCAAGCAAGAGTACGGCCAGGAGCACTACGTCGGCGTGCTCGACAAGACCACCGGTATTACCGTCGAACGCTACAACAACGATGGCAAGCGCGATTCCTCCGGCAACGTCTCCTATACCAAGACGAACGCCGACTGGAAGCACGTCGATATCGTGATTTCCGGCGCAACCGCTAAGCTGTACATCGACTCCAAGCTGGTAGCCGTGAACAACAACGGCCAGAAGCTCACCGACATCCTCGGTGCTGATGGCGGCGTGCTGCAGATCGGCAAGGCCAACTGGAGCAACGGCGAGTACTTCTCCGGTCTGCTCGACAACCTCAAGATCTGGGGCAAGGCCCTGAGCGACGACGAGCTTGGCGTGGAAAGCGCGAAGACCGACTACGCCGCCGCGCTCGCCATCCCGGCGCAAATCACCGGCGACCTGCCGAGCACTGTGCTGGGCAAGACGGTTACTTGGTCCGCGACCGGCGACGGTGCGAAGCTCGTAGCCGCAGACGGCAAGGTCACGCAGCCGAAGTCCGGCGAGAAGGCCGTAAAGGTCAAGCTCACCGCCACCATCGACGGCGTGGATAAAGCTATCACCGCCGAATCCGAAATCCTCAACAACGGCGGCGAAATCGCTTCCTACGTCAAGGATGTCGATCGCTCCGACCAGAACGGTGCCAAGTACGACCCGCTCGCCTACAACGACGATCGTCGCGCCGACTCGCTGTACGTGGCCGCCAAGGCCGCCGATGGCGGCAAATGGGAGCCCCTGAACCGTTCGCAGTCGATTCTGTCGGTCAAGTGGGACGGCTCGCAGTCTGCCAAGCTGAATGCGCAGATGGGCTCACCCGCTTTCTTCCGTGCGGAGGACGGTACCCTTGGTGTGGTTTCCTCGCAGAACAACGCCACCGGTGCGATTTACGTGTGGGATGGCAAGGGCGACGGTGCCACGTTCACCAACGAGCGCGCCATCACCGTGACCGACAGCTCCATGGTCACCAACCCGCGCATCGTCTATGATGCCGCCTCCAAGGGCTACAAGGTCTTCTGGACCGATGGCCTGAGCGGCGAAGGCCGTATGGCCACGCTCTCCGACCTGACTGCCAAGGCAACGGTCGGCGAGACGCTCAAGGCCGACGCGGTTGCGATGGGTGTGGGCGACGTGACCGAAGGTCTGCCCGCATGGGCCGGCGAAGGCCAGACCCGCGCATTCGCTGTGAGCTCCTCTGAATTCGATGCGTTCTACAAGAACTATGTCGATCTGCAGAACACCGGCGTTAAAGCTCTGGGCGGCGCAACCGTGGAGAACGGTGCTTCCGCCGAGGACGTCACCGCAGCGGTTTCCGGAACGCAGGCCACAATGACCTACAACGACGGCTCCACGAAGACCTTCAACGTCGACTGGAACGCCGATGATCTGGCCGCCGTGGACACCTCAAAGGCCGGCACGTATGAGGTCAAGGGCACTGTTCAGCAGACCACCGAGGCCATGTACAACGACGCTCGCGCCGATCCGGACATCTTCTACAACGAAGACGATGGCTACTACTACCTCACCGGTTCCACCTATGAGGTAAAGTCCACTGATTCGACCAACAACCAGAAGGACAGCTACCGTTCCATCGGCCTCAAGCGCGCCAAGACCATCAACGGTCTGAAGGATGCTGAGGAACACATCATCATCAAGCCGGAGAACGGCACTCCGGGCCACGAAGACCAGTACCCCAACTCGTTCTACGGTTGGAGCGCGTTCATTTGGGCCCAGGAGTTCCACAAGATTAACGGCAAGTGGTGGATTGTGGCCGGCTTCCACAGGGGTGCCTCGTCCACGAACGGTGGCTGGTGCAACAACACCATCCTCATCCCGTACACCGGCGACGAGCGGTCCATCAAGGATGGCGGATTCCTCGAGGCCGAAAACTGGGGCGAGCCGACCGTGCTGGAAGGCGCCGCATTCGACGTGACGTACTTCGAGCGCGAGGAGAACGGCAAGGCCCAGGGCTACTGGCTCTTCCCGAAGAGCGCAGGACTGTACCTTGCCAAGGCAAAGATGGGCGATGGCGTCACTCCGCTGGTGGATGGCAGCCTTGAGCACATCTATCAGGTCAGCCAGCAGTTCGAGTACGGCAAGTATGCGCCTACCCCCGGAGACAACTCTGAAGGTTCTGATCAGGCAATCGTAGAGGCACCGTTCATGTTCGAACATGGCGACTACGTCTACATTGCCTATGCGGGTGCCACGGTGGATAAGTATTACAACACCAACGTGATGCGTGCCGCCAAGAATGCCGACCTGCAGGATCTGTCGAGCTGGACCACGGCCGACTTCCCGTCGTTCGACACCAACGACACCTACACCGGTGCCTACGGTGCGGATGAGGCCTCGTACGAGCGCAAGCAGGCCGGCCCCGGCCACATCTCGCTTGCACATGATGAGGCCGGCAACATCGTCATGGCCTACCACGCACGCCCCTACCCGGAAATTCACTCCGGTTCCGCAGCGGGTGGCCTGTTCGATCAGGACCGCAATACGTGGGCCAAGGCCGTGAACGTGCGCGCCAACGGCATGCTCGACATGTCGCTGACCAAGGATCAGGAGGTTGCTCCGGCCAACCGCACGGTGACCATTACGGTGACCGTAGGCGAGCCCGATACGCCGGTTGAGCCGTCCATCACCGGCATCCGCGTCAAGAGCGAGCCGACAAAGACCAAGTACACGGTGGGCGAGCAGTTCTCCGCCGATGGTCTTGTGATCGAGGCGACGATGTCCGACGGCACGGTGAAGACGCTCGATGCCGCCGACTACACGGTCGGCGACGTGGACATGTCCGCTGTGGGCACCAAGACCGTCACCGTCGCGCTCAAGGCCAACGATCAGCTCACCACGTCGTTCGTGGTGACCGTGAGTGCCAAGACCGAGCCCGGTAAGCCCGGTTCGGGCGACGGTTCCGGCGATGGTGCAGGCGGCGATAACGGTAACGCTGGTACGGGGGCGGACTCCGGTCTGCCGTCCTCTGGTGCCGCCGTGCTAGCCCTCGGCACAGCCATGGTCGCTCTCACCGCAGCTGGTGCCGGTCTGGAAGCCTGGCGCAAGCGCAAGGACTGAGCAGGCCTAGTCTGCATAGCTCCCCTCAGTCCGCCTCAGATGGACTGAGAGGAGCCCAACAAACGTGGTTTCCCAATAAACACACTTCACAACTTAACAACCAACTCAGCCACCCCACCATTCAATGAGGAGAAATATATGGGCAAGTGGAAGAAAACGGTAGCGGCGGTAGCGGCGCTACCGGTCATGATTGCGGGACTGGCCTTAGGTCCAGTCACCGCGATGGCGGCAGACAACGACGGAGGTCTGACGGACGCTAATCTCGTCGCATCCTACGATTTTGAGGATGCCAACGATAAAGGAAAGGACATCTCCGGCAACAATAACGACCTGACCGTCAAGGGCGAGAATGTCGAATACGGCGTACCCGGAGACCATCAGTCAGGCGGCAACGCCATCCAGTTGCGAGGCAACGATGGTCAATACCTCGAACTGCCGAACGGTCTGCTCAATGGCACCGACTCCTTCACCGTGCAGTTCGACTCGAAGTCCCGCATGGCTGCGAACGACAACTTCTTCTCGTTCACCATCGGCTCCGACAACCAGAAGTACTTCTTCTCCCGTCTGCGCCCAACCAGCGTGTACACTGCCATCACCAAGGCCTCCAACGGTAACGAGCAGGGCGTGACCGCTACGCAGTCCGCGAACGTGTGGCACACGTACCGCATTTCCGTGAGCCCGACCTTCATCGCCACGTTCATCGACGGCAACCTTGCCGCCATCAACAAGAACGTGACCACGAAGCTCTCCGAGCTCGGCACCGACCTGCCGATGAACTTCGGCAAGTCCACATGGGCCGGCGACAAGTACTACAACGGCGGTCTTGATAACATCAAGATTTGGAAGGCTGCCTACGCCTCCGACGGCATGGTGTGGGATGGCGTGACCCTGCCCGGCTCCACCGAAGGCAGCGTGACTCTGCCTGCCAAAGATGCGCTCGGCAACACGATCACATGGTCTTCGTCCAACACCGCAGTGCTCGGCAACGACGGCACACTCGTCAAAGCCCCGGCCCAAGACACCGATGTGACGTTCACCGCCAAGTCCACGGTCAACGGCATCGAATACACGAAGACATTCACGGTGAACGTGGCTGCGGCCATCACCACCGCCGACGCAGCCGCCGAACGACTGCTGGTTGACTACCAGCTCACTGCCGGCGCAACGCTGCCGACTGCAATTGCTGCGGCCCCTGATGCGAAGGTGACGTGGAAGTCCTCCGACACGAGCCTCGTCAAAGACGATGGCACAGTCGTTGGCACAAACGGCGACGCTGAGAAGACCGTCGACCTTACTGCGACGGTTACGCTCGGCACCACCAGCACCACAAAGAAGTTCACCGGCGTGCGCGTTATGCCGAAGAGCGCCGAAACCATCGCCTCCTACACGCGCGCAGGTTCCATCAGCGGCGGTGCTCGTGTTGGCCAGTCACTGCACATGGCGCTGAGCCAGGACGGCAAGTCTTACGAGGCGTTGAACCAGAACTACGGTGTGGTGTTCGCCGAGGCGAACTACATCCTCGATGAAGCCAACAAGGCTCTCAATACCACCGGCGCAGAAATCGGCCGCGGTATCGCTGACCCGTACCTGTTCCGCATGAAGGATGGCAAGTACGCCTTCGTCTCCACGCTGACCAAATACAATACCACGCGCGGCCAAGACAGCTCGTCAACCGCATATCCGGCCGATCCCGGTCAGATTCTGATGCTCACTTCTGACGATCTGATCCAGTGGAACGATGCTCCGAACGACTATGAGGTAACTGGCCGCGTCAAGGTGACCGACGACACCACGCAGTTCGACGCCGGTTCGCTCACCGCTGGATACGATGCCTCCGCCGACAACTACCGTGTCGGTTGGACCGTCAACGGTGTGGCCAAGTACGTCACCACAACGGACTTCAAGACGTTCTCCGAGGTCAAGACCGGTGCTGCATTCTCTAAGACGACCGCTGACCTGAGTGGCATCGACAACGCTGTGACATCCAACACGATTGCGGTTGATGCCTCGCTGGCGGCCAAGGTAGCCGAAAAGCTCGGCCGCGTGACCAACACCGGTGTGGAAGGCCCGAAGGATATCACCGTTGAGAAGGGTGCCGATGCATCCGCGATCAAGGAGCGGATTACCGGTGGACAGACGCTTGAAAATGGCAACCTTTCCAAGGGTGCCACGGCAACGGCCACTTACTCTGACGGCAGTACCTATGACTTCCGCGTGAACTGGGATGCAGATGACCTCGCAGCCATCGATACGTCTAAGGCCGGCACTTACACGGTGAATGGCACCATTGCCCAGCAGAACTTCTCTGACGGCACGATGATGTATCGCCGCGCTGACCCGAACGTGGTCTACTGGCAGGGCAAGTACTACTTCATCGCCACCAACGAAGGCGCTGATCGCAACATCTACATCCGCGTCGCCGACACGATGGAAGGTCTTAAGGACGCTGGCAACTCCGTAAGCGACGGCGACGGTGGCCATATTGTGAACGGACAGGACATCTTCCTGTGGGGCAACAAGGACGACACCGGGCACGAGGGCTACCACTGGGCGCCCGAGCTGCACGCCATCACCGATTCCAACGGCAAGACGCACCTGTACTGCTTCTTCGCCCAATACCCGACCGGCAAGGACGGTGATCCGTCGTTGTCCGGTGCGCCGAACTGGGCAGGCCCCTCCGCCTACGTGTACGAGCTCAAGGATGGGGGAGACCCGACCAAGACCGCTGATTGGACCGAGCACCGTGTACTCAACTCCACCGGCGACGCGCTCAACACCAAGGCTCTGACCATCGACATGACCTACTTCGAGGTTGATGGCAAGTCCTATGTGGCTTGGAGCCAGGGCGATGACACCTACAAGGGCGCTCGTGCATCCCTGTACATCGCCGAAACTAGCAAGGACAAGCCGTGGCAGATTACCTCCGACGCCACCCGCATCGTCCAGCCTGTGTACGGCTGGGAGCTGTCCGGCGTGAGCGAAGGCCCTAACGTGCTCGTCAAGGACGGCATGATCTACATGGTGTTCTCTGCGCAGGAAGTCTCCGACCAGTACGCCACCGGTATGATGACCGCCAAGGTTGGTTCCGACCTGACCAAGGCATCAAGCTGGACGAAGTCCAACTATCCGTGGATGCACAACGGAGTATTCCCTGGCCAGAACGGCTTGGGCCACAACTCCTACTTCGCGGATCCGTATGGCGACATCTACAACGTGTACCACTTCGGCAACAGCGGTGCCCGTAACGCCTCCATCGTGCCGATTCACTTCCGCACCGACGGCTCGCCGATTCTCGATATGAAGGTGTCGGAGGAACTCGACCAGTCGAAGAAGAACGTGACGCTGAAGGTTGTGGTGACCGAGGATCAGGTGTCTTCTGATGCCACGCTCAAGTCGCTGAACGTTGTCGGTTCCGATATTGACCTCGACACGGCTGCCTCCACTGAGGGTGCCGCGCTTGAAGTCGACGATCCGAGCAAGGTGACCGATGCCGATGTGAAGGCCGAGGTGAACGATGCCAACGCCAACGCCACCGTGGCCGTGGCGAACAACGTGGTGACGGTGACCGTGACCGCGCAGGATGGTACGACCGTCAAGGTCTACAGGGTCGTGCTCGCCAAGAAGGCCGTCACGCCTGACCCTGAAGGCCCGACCGATCCTGATTCCGGCAAGGATGACGGTGACAAGAACACCGGCAAGGATCCTGACAAGGGCGACAAGCCCGGCGCTGACCTGTCCGAGACTGGTGCAGCTGTGCTCGGCCTTGGTGGTGCCGTGGTGGCGCTCGCCGTCGCCGGCATCTCCCTCACTATCTGGCGCAAGCGCTGCGCCTGAGCGGATTCAAATGCTCCCTCTCAGTCGGCTTCTGGCGGACGGAGAGGAAGCACCTAGTATCACCATAACTTGAACAATTTCAAAACTGCGCCTCATAACTGAAGGCGCAACCACAACCAACCCTATCAATGAGGAGAAACATGGGAAAGCTGATACGAAAGGCAACCGGACTCACGGTCGGCGTGGCAACACTGCTCGCTGGTCTGGTGCTGCCGATGACGGCCAGTGCCGAGAGCGCATCGCCAATCGATGCCAGTCCGATCATCCACTATTCATTCGATAACGCACTGACGTCCAAGACCATCGCCAACGAGGGCAGCGCGGCCAACAGCGATGCCACCCTATCCGGCGACGCCACGGTGGCCAATGGCCAGATCAGCCTGACCGGCTCGCAAACCATTAGCGTGCCGACCACGGCCATCGCCGGTAAGAAGGACGTTACCGTCTCCATCTGGCTCAAGAACAATTACGGCAACGGCAATACCGCCGCCGCGTACATCGGCGCGGCCAAGACCGGCAATTATCCGGCCAACGGCTACTGGCTGCTCAACCCGGCCAACCCGAGTGGCTACGCGAAATCCGTAATGACCAATGCCACTGTGGCCGACCCGGATAACAGCCCGTGGGGCACCGAAGTCGGCCCTGGATCGACGAACGCCGCCACCACCGGCACCAAGGCCACCAGCGATTTGGCTCTATACACCACCGTCATCAGCGGCACCAACAGCACCATGAGCTTCTACCTCAACGGCAAGCAGGTTGGAGACGTCACCTACACCATTCCGGCCGGTGGCCTGACCAATTATGGCGACCTCGTCGCCTACATTGGCAAGTCCTCCTACGCTGACCCGAACTCCAAGCTCGACGTGGATGATTACGCCGTATACGACACTGCCATCAGCGCCGCAGACGTGACCAAGCTGTATGACGCTCAGGTGCTCGACAAGGCCGAGGCCGCTGTCAAGGCCGCTGTGCCCGCATCCGCTACCGAGGACTTCGCGCTGCCGACCAGCGCCGCTGGCGTGAGCATCGCGTGGAAGTCGGACAACGCAGCTATCGCCGTTGACAACGCTACCGGCAAGGCCACAGTCACTCGTCCGGCCGCAACCGCAGCTGATGCCGAGGTGACCCTCACCGCCACGTTTGGCAACAACGCCAAAACCGCCGCCTACACGGTCCTCGTGCCGAAGCAGCTCTCCGATGCCGAGCAAGCCAAGGCCGACCTTGACGCCGTCACCATCGAGGACTCCGACGACATCCGTAGCAACTTCTCCGTGCCCACCAAGGGCAACAATGGTTCGACCATTTCGTGGGAAGTGACCGGTGGCAAGGATATCGCCACACTAGGCGAAGGCGTGAACGACAAATCTCGAACGGTCACTGTTAAGCGCCCTGCCGCCGGTAGCGATGCCGCCACTGTGACGCTCAAAGCCACTGCCAAGTACGATACCGCCACCGAAACGAAGACCTTCACCGTCACCATTCAGCCGATGCCTGCCGCCGAAGAGAAGGACGAGGCCTACGTGTGGGCGTTCTTCACCGGCGAGGGCGTGGGCGGCGAGAAAATCAGCCTCGCGGCCTCCAAGGGCAACGATGCGCTCGACTGGAACACGCTGAACAACGGCACGCCGATATTCACTTCCGAGTTTGGCGAGAAGGGTTTGCGCGATCCGTTCATCATGAAGTCCAAGGACGGCGACAAGTTCTACATGCTCGCCACCGATCTGAAGATTGACGGTCGTGCCCCCCTCAACGGGCTGAATGGCTTTGCTGGTGCACAGGCTAACGGTTCCAAGTACATTGAGATCTGGAAGTCCGACGATCTGGTCAACTGGTCCAAGCAAAGCCACGTCAAAGTGAGCTCTGATTACGCAGGCAACACTTGGGCGCCTGAGGCCTACTACGACGAGGAAATCGGCAAGTACGTGGTCTATTGGGCCTCGAACCTGTACGACAACACCGACGAGAACAGCCGCAAGCAGCTGACCTACAACCGCATGGTGTACGTCACCACCGATGACTTCGTCAACTTCTCCGACCCGACAGTGTGGATTGACGTTGATCGCCGAGGTGGTGCAGGCAGTGGATCCATCGATGTGACCGTGCAAAAGGTAGGGGATACCTACTACCGCATCTACAAAGATGAAAACACGATGTCTTTGCGTCAGGAGAAGTCCACAGATTTGACTGCCGCAATTGGTGGTGCCGGCGTGAAGAACTACGCCGATGCGCTTAAGGGTAGTGCATGGAGCGAAGTTGCCACGAACATCGGTAAAGGCCAGGCTAACGGTTACGGTAAAACCTTCACTTCCGGCGAAGGTCCATCGCTATTCAAGGCCAACGATGGCGACGTGAACGGCTACCAGTACTACCTGTTCGCCGACCAGCCGAGCTATCATCAAGGTCCAAACCACTATGTGCCGATGGCGACTGAGGATATCGCCAGCGGTCAGTGGACCGTTATCGGCAATAAGATGCCTGAGGCGAACTTCCCGACCAACTCCGATGGCGGCAAGCCGCGCCACGGAAACGTGCTGCCCGTGACCCGCGCCCAGTACCAGAAGGCGCT
>OBYJ01000644.1_pt1 | contig 16180 bp, 28 predicted proteins | sample 1495481 | NCBI WGS metagenome assembly OBYJ01 (sample SAMEA2580197, study PRJEB22360) | human gut metagenome | biome: human gut; feature: human-associated habitat; material: faeces | place: Denmark | collected 2008/2010
GAATAGCCGATAATCCGTCGTGAGTGCAGGTCCATGATGGTTGATAAGTAACACCAGCCATTACGCTTCGTTTGAATATAGGTCATATCAGCGGTCCATTTTTGATTTAAACCAGTGGTCGAGAAATCCTGCTTAAGCAAGTTGGGACGCTGTTCAACCTTGGTTTTGGAAGCCGAAGCCGCTTTCCACTTATTGACGGTAACGGAGTGGATATCCAGTTCCTTCATGAGCCGGGAAATCCGTCGTGGACTGCACCGAAGCTGCAGTGGTTGAAGTTCCAGATTCAATTCATGGTGGATCTTCATAACACCGTATCGCTGCTTAAATTCCGCAAAGATCCGCAGAATCCGTTGTTTCAAGCCCGCATCTTCGGCCCGGCGTTTTGAAGGTTTGGGGGATCGATAACGATAATACTGAGCTCTGGAAACACCGAGGATTCGGCACATCTTGGTTACCTGGTGGTGATGGCTTTCTTGGTGAATGTAATCAAAGATATTGGTTACTTCTGCGCAAGGAAGCCCAGGGCTTTTTTTAGGATTTCGTTCTCCTCAGACAGCGAAGCCAGTCGCTTTTCCATCGCTTTGATTTCGTCTGGCGATTTACCGGATTGAGTTTTGGCCTGGCCCTGGATCCACTTATGAACTGTTGAATAGCCAATGCCATATTCTCTGGCCAGTTGGGCAGCTGATTCGCCTTGCTTATATAGGTTGATAATGTTTTGTTTGAATTCTTTGTCGTAACGAGTTGGCATGTAAAAATTCCTTCCTTTTGAGAGACGATTTATTCATTATACCCTCTCTTAAAAGTTGTCTCAGGAATCAGCTTACATCCAATATGTGCACATTCATGAGCTGCTTGAAATGGCAACTCATTTGCATTCGGCCATTTGTTGTTAAGAATAATTAGGCGAGCTTCTGTATCAACCAAAGGGCCTTGGTCCTCGTGTAAGGGGATAGTCGAGCAGCCTATATTGTGATCCCAAGCATAGTCAATCACCTGATTCAACAAGTCCTCTATATGATCATTCATGACGATCACGCTTTTTGCTGCTATTATTGCGTCGTTCCAAAATAGCTTGAATGATTTCCCAATCGTCTTGGCGAACAGGCTGTCCTTGATAGGTAAAGATGTTTGTTCCTGACAGATCAACAGGTTTAGAACCTTCATTGTCAGGATTGGGGTTATCCGTATTGCCAAGTAAATAATCCACAGAAACTTGAAGAACATCAGCAACTTTCTGAACATTCTCGGTAGATGGGGTCATCTTTTTCCATCGATAGATGCTGTTAATGCCTATACCTGCTTTCAGAGCTAATTTTTGGAGTGACCACCCTCGATTTGAAGCTAGTGTTTTTATTCTGTCGTAAGTACTCATGAGACGAGTTCTCCCGGTCATGACGAATTATTTATCACAAGTGGTTTACAATTTATCACGTGTGGTTTACTATGAATTCATCAAGTAATTAAGCAAACATCAACAAGCTAATCCATCCATGTCTTTGGCGATAACGGTGGATAAGTAGATCATCTGTCTTATTTGCTATGCCATTAATTTACCACTCGTGATAAATTAATGCAACAACTTGATTGATTCTTTAAATGTAAGGGAGGTGAGTACATGGTAAACGTTCAGCTCAATTGGACTGCTAATCGTAATGACTGGAAAGGCTACTTATTACATTTGAATTTGTCACAGCTCGACATTGCGAAATTTCTCGGTATCAGTGATCAGGTAATGGCAATTCTGGTTAAAAAGATGACTGACGGTCAGGGATTAACTGCTAATCAGATCGACAAAGACCGTTGGAAGCGAGCTATTGAATACGTCAAATATAAGCAGTCACAGCAAAAGAAGATGACGGTATGAACGGGCTAATCAAACTTCATGTGGAATAGGGAGGAAGATAAATGATCAAGCCGATTGATGCAATTCGCAATGAGCTTCCAGTGGTTACGTCCAAAACGTTAGATCTATTTGAGTCTGCTGTTAGTCAAGAACTACAAAAAAGAAACCCAAAAGCCACATTCCAAGTTAGCATCCTTGGGATGGCGGTATTGGGCCTTCTGGTGGCAACAAGGCTAGAGGAAGTCTCTGACATTAACAACTGAATCAAGCATTGTCTGTGCTGCGGACATGATAACAAACGCTTGGACAGCATCATCGACACTGGAGGGATCGTAAATCTTAGGGGTGTGGGCTTTGGGATTTCGATAAAGAAATATTACGGTTCTAAGAAGGTTACGTAATCCGGAATATATGTCTCTGTCGGTTTCCGTTGCAAGCATGTTGCCCTTAATAACGAGTATTGGTTGCTTGTCCGAAAACACGGTGCTTACCAAACTATTGCCATCTTTTTGTATGCCTGAAAGTTGCTGAATTCGATTAACGACACCCTTGCTTGCTTCGAAGATGGCGTGAAAGTAGTCGCCTTGAAGAAATTGTTCGTTGCAGAATTTCATCACTAGAGGGTGAACATTGAGTTCTGTAAGTCGAGCGCTAAGAGTTTTTAAGCGTAGCTGGGCTTCAGAAAACGTAGTCGCGGTTTTTGCTGATGCGATTCTTCCACTGTCATCCAAACAATAACCATAAAAAATAAGGCATTCATTTATCTCATATCGTAGGCGGCCCCATTCTTCTGGCTTTGAAATAAAGTCTTGAGGTCGAGCAATGTACTGGATGGCTCTAAAAAAGGGGCGACTATTGTGTGAAGCATTACACTCGTGCCTAATTATTTCGTCTAAACGACGCCATTTGGTAGACGCTTTGAACCATTGATTGTCAGTTTGTCTTTGAAGATCATAATCGAAAAATCCAAGCAAAGAAAACATTTTGGTGATTTTGGGCCCAGTCGTATATTCTCCCAAGATTTTAGATATATTTTCAACAGCTACGGCATCAATTGGTTTGGACATTACATTCCCTCCTTATGAACTATTATCCCACTGACGGAGGGCAGCAAACTATGAAAATTCATGAAAGAAGGAAACGCATTGAATGAACCACAACCAATTGAACAAAACGGCCAGCGTGTACTGACCACCGAACAACTTGCAGAATTGTACGGAACGACTGTTGGAGTCGTTCAAATGAACTTTAAACGAAACTCGAATAAGTTCATTGAAGGAAAGCACTTCTTCAAGCTGGAAGGGGAGCAACTTCGGGCATTCAAGAACGAACCGACAAATTGTGGGTTCGTTGGGAAAAATGCAAGTGCTCTATATCTCTGGACTCGCCGCGGCGCCGCACGTCACTCAAAAATGCTTGGTACAGATCAGGCTTGGGATATGTTCGACAGTCTGGAGGAGAACTACTTTAATCCGAAAACACGGCTTCCACAGACGCCAGAAGAAAAGCTTGCTTTAACCATGGAAGTTGCTACTCGAACTGTAAAACGGATTGAAAAGCTTGATGGTCGTGTAACTGATCTGGAAGAGAAGGCTTTGCTGGCACCAGGTGAATATAACTACATCAGCAAACAAGTCAATCGAGCTGTTGCAAATTATCTGGACGTACATCACTGCAAACTTAACGCAAAACAGCGCAGCCTCTTTTATCGCGATATTAACCACGGACTAAATGACTACATCGGAATCAAGACACGTACACAGTTACGTAAGAAAGACTTCGATAAGGCTGATGACTTTATCCAGAATTGGACGCCATCAACAGCAACTCTCATGAAAGCACGCGAGATTTCATTATTGGAGGACCAACAACAGGAGGCTATCTAAATGAATGAACGCCCAAAGGAAAAGTTAACCAATGTCGTTAAAGTACAGGACAAAGATGTTGAAGACCAAGTAACTGGAATGGTCATTGATCTTCTCAAACAAAAAGGCTTCACATTTGCCAACTTTGAATCAGTTGTAGCACGTGTGAAGTCTCACTATCAGAACAACGCAACTATTTAGACCAGGTGTAACGGTATTGTTCGCCTGACCCATTTTCGGCAATCAGATACCAACGGCCAGCTCCAGAAACCCGAATTGTAACTGGGGACTCATCATAGTGACCTCCGAAATATGTAAAGTGGTCACCACGTTGGTGAGCGTTGAAGTTTGCGTGATCCACCAAGTAAACGTTCGCAGCGTGCGGAAGTTCGACTGTAACAGCTAGAGCTCCGCCCGGATTGTCATAATAAGGGACTTGCACCATGAAGATTCACCTCCTTTCGGTTTCATTATCCGTCAGGAGGTGATCACAGGAAAGGAGAAAATGCCATGCCGTTGTTGCAGGTTGTTGAAGATGATCAGATTTCAAGCAAAAAGTATTTAGCGGTTGAAGAAGAAGAACTGGCAAAGATGATTGAGGAGAACCAAGAGTTAAAACGCAAGCTAGCAGCACGAGGCATGTGGACGCTCACCACCGCAACAAGCTATGTCGAAGGACATAACAACACGTGGGTAGTTAACAATATCTTGAACGTCCCACGCTTCCACAAGTTCTTGCAAGATACCGTGGTTTCATATCCACCGCCTGGCAAAAAGGGGTATCTGTTTCATCCGAAACCATGGCTCGACTTCTTAGACAAATGGTTCTCAGAGATTTCAAGGTCGCTTAGAGAGAAGGGTAAATAATGATTGGTTATTTACTAATTGCTGGTGGCTTCGGCGTGATCGTTGGCCACTGCTTAGGCCACAGCGGAAATTGGAGGAAGTGGATTGAATAGCCCGGAGACCAAATTGAACAAAAAATATTCTCCAATATTTGGCGATGGTATTAGTGTTTCGGCCAATGATGTTCAAATGGCAGTTGATGGTATTGTCGCGACTTTGAGTAGGCATACGAGCAATCTTGCGGAAGCAAAAGCAATTTTAGACTTGATAGATCTTGATCAATACGCTGAATTAAAACTGATTAAATAGTCTTTCCGCGCTCGTTATGTAAATGGATTTCGCTACTTCATCTGTTTTTGTTGGTACCGGCGTGATGTGGTCGAAGGACGTGGCCACATCAGCGTTAAGCAAAAAGTCTTTTGTTTCTTTTTTACCAAACTCATCTGAATAAGTTATGGACAAAGAAAACTTTCTGGTTTTTAACTCAATTTCTGAGTTTTTGACTGAAATAACGGCTGCATAGGTCTGGTCGGGTGCTATCAGCTGATTAGAAAATAATTCAAAAGGGTTGTTTTCAAACTTTAGTTGCCCACTGTCAATAGCCGGATCAGCCTTGACTGATAAGATTGTTGCTCCTGTTCGGCCAAAGTTCTTGATCATTAGGTAAATTATTGTAGTTTGCGAAGATCTGACAACTTTAAGAAAAGAAACGATGTACGGCTTGTTTGCATCACGTTCTGATTTAGAACTTCGTATTAAAGCGATTGTTGATAGAACAACAGCCACTATCGAAGTCAGAGCTTGTACGACGCTGGAAAAGAGTTCGTATTTATTCATTCTAATCACCTCTTCGTGATTATCGCACAAAAGGGAGCAAACAATATGCTCTATTCACAGCTTAATCAACGAAATAATTGGCAAAACAAAAACCGCTAAGCGCTAGCACACTTAACGGCCAAAAATGAGGTTTCACATTGATTGACCTCATTATATCACAGAAAGAAATGAGGTAAAACAATGGCCAGAGAAATTGGCAAGCAACTTGACCGTCTTGAATCACTTGCATACAAAGTAAGAACTGATCAGTACCTTTTGGATTATTTGAGAGAATGGGCAGAAACCAAGTGCGATCTATTCAGGGATGATGATCCTCACATGACCGATGGTGAGAAGATTCAAGACCGGCTGTTCCTAAAAGACAACTTTAAAAAATACATGGATATCTTGGGTCAAACATCACTCGATATGATCAAATTCGAAGCAGACTTAATGGATGTTCGCCAAAACATTGCCGATCAATGCTTTCATGAAGGCGGTGTCGATCATGAATGAGAAGCCTGGTTACTATGCAATCATCCCAGCAGGTGTGCGCTATGACAAACAGCTGCCACAAGGAGCCAAGCTCTTGTATGGCGAGATCACGGCACTCACCAATAAGAACGGTTACTGCTGGGCATCGAATGACTATTTTGCAAAGCTCTATTCGGTTAGCATCGGCACTATCAAAAGTTGGCTAAAGTGTCTCGAAGACAATTCATATATCCGCAGAGTCATCAAATATAAAAGTGGAAGTAAGGAGGTTGAACAAAGATTTATTAGTTTAGCCCCTCGGTCAGAAAACTTACCCCCCTCGGTCAGAAAATTGACCCACCCCCGGTCAGAAAACTGTCCAGAGAATAATACAAGTATTAATAATACAACAACATTAGGGGAACCGGAGCTCATTAATTTTTGGGAGAAAAACGGTTTTGGTTTTATCAGCCCAAAGAACCGTGAAGACCTCATGTACTGGGTAGATGATTTCAAGAAGATTGGCTCAACTGACGAGCAGGCAGTTCAGGTAGTCAAACAGGCCATGAGCAACGCAATTGACAATAACGTGCGTCGTTATAGCTATGTCAATGCCATTTTAAAAAATTGGGAATCCTTAAGGCTTACTAGTTTAGAGGCAGTGACGGCCGATGAAGCCCAACGAACACAACGCCAAAAGTCAAAATCAACGTCACGGCAAGCATCTACAGACGTTTATCAAAACCAAGGGGATGTCCAAGATGAAGACTTACCTTGGTAGAGAAGAGGCGTGTGATGAGCAATCTTGAAACTAATCAAGGACGTTTAGCAGCGATCGAAACATTTGCTGAACGTTGTCCCGATTGTGGCAGCCTCTTGTATCGCCCGAAGGGATTGAGCAAAGTAACCGGTAAAAAAATGGCCGGAGTGTGCATGAATTGTGGCTATAAACAGCCACCCACGGAGCCTAAAAACGTCACGCCAGATATGGAAAAAGAGGCCCGCAAGAACCGCACCGTTGGATACTACCTAGCTTATTCGGTATTTAGTACAGACGCGATTATTGCAAAGGATTTCAACAACTTCCATACAGATGGCAGCCTTGGACAGCAGCAGTTGAAACTCTTCGCTGTCGGTTTGTCTAACAAAATATGCCGTAACGAGGTTGTACACGCATTGATTATCGGTGACACAGGAGTTGGCAAGTCACATATTGCTAACGGCATATTAATTGATACTCAGGCCAAGACCGGTTATCGCAAAACATGCCTTTTTATTGACTGGAACGCTTTAATGCAGAGACTCAAGTCTGGCATGAGTGCTAATGCACAAGATGTGCGAATGAAGAACGAGAAAATTATGCATGAGATTGGCAAGGCTGATGTGGTTGTGATCGATGATCTAGGCTCCGAGCGTGGTAGTGATTTTGACCGCCAGACGGCTGATGATGTTTTCAGAATGCGGGAAGACAAAGCAACTATCGTGACAACCAATTTGCACGGACAAGATCTGAATAAGAGGTACGGCGAGCGAACTATGTCCCGTATGGCCAAGCACGGCCAAGGAAATAGCTTTGGCGTTAAAGGAATCCTAGATCAGCGAAAAGAGGCGTTGCCTTGATGAAAGAATACGTGATTATGGACACGGAGTTTAACTCAACCAGTAATCGAGCAATTCAAATATCAGCAGTCAGAATTCGAGACGGTCTGCACATTGCAGATCAGTTCAACCGATTCATTCCATCACCAGATAAATTTGATCAGCTTCACATCATTAGGACAAGTAACATGCGATACAGCGACTATTTAGCTTTACCAAGCCTGCAGCAAACAGTGCGTGACTACGTGGCCTGGATGAGAACTACGATTGACATTGTGGGCTGGTCGATTGAAGGCGATGCGGGCCGCATCAGAGAAACATTTAAAAAGGGGTCACATGGCATCCCCAAGAACTGGAAGTTTATCGACATCGCAGACATCGTTGAAAAGCGGTATAGCTTTAATGCTACGCCTCCGCTGCAAGGACTGGCGAATGTTCTAGGCATACCAGTAAACCGTACTCACAACGCGCTAGATGACTGTTTAAGGACATTTGGAGTTATCAAGGCATTGGAGTCACGAGACGGAAAGCTATTTTGAGGAGAACAAGCTTGAATTTAGCAAAGAAAAAGTAGAAGGAAATACTATGGATAAATTAAATTTGAATCTGAACGAACTGGCTGATGGGGCCATTAAAGAAAAGTTGACAAAGGCATTGGCCCAGGTTGCCAATAACATTCTTGATCCTAATACTGATCAGAGCAAAGCACGAAAAGTTACCATTGCGCTTAACTTTAAGCCTGACGATAGCGGAGTCGTTAAGCTTACAACCGATGTCAAAACAACGCTAGTACCAGACATCAGTGTCACCACCAATGTATTGCTTGGACGTGGCGAGGACGGATATATGGAAATGAACGAGTTAAAGTCAGGTACACGAGGGCAGGAATACTTCGACCCAGATGATAGTACGCTAAAAGACGACAAAGGTATCCCAATTAAAGACGATAAGGTAACAGACGCACCGATTGATTTCCGAAAAATCAAGAACGCCAAGGAGGCCAACTAATATGACAACAGAAGCAGATGCACTTAAATTCACAGCAGAACAGGCAGTTACTGCAAATGGTAAACGAATTATCGAAACAAAAAATCGTCAATTTTTGATTAATGGTAACGGTGATATAAGGGAATTTAGACCAAATGATGGAGCAAACGAAGCGTTACAAGTTCACACATTGACTGCAGTTGTCGATTATATCGGGAAGGTCAGCGAACGTTCTGCCAGTCCCTTAATTGTGCAAGTAGTCGATGAGAACAGCGTATTCGTATTAGGAGAGCTCGATGATTTTGGCAACCGGGAAGTCTTGATCAAGGCCAAGGCAATGCATCCCTGCTACCCATACGGTCAATGGCTGGATTCGGAATCATTCATCATCGCACTGCAGGCACAATTCATGACCACTGAGGATGGCAAAGTGTTGCTTAAATTTGTTGGTAATCTTAAAGACGAATCTGCACAGACGATGGTTGATGACGGTGTAAGCCAAGTTGCAACCGCACGCAGTGGTGTGGCATCCGTTGGCAAGGTAGTTGTCCCGAATCCAATCTCACTACGGCCATATCGTACATTTCTGGAAGTTGAGCAACAGGAAAGTGATTTTGTCTTTCGGATGCATGAAGGTCCAAAATTGGCGCTCTTTAGTGCTGACGGTGATGCGTGGCGGAACACAGCAATTGATCTTGTTGCCGAATACCTTAGTGAGAAGCTTGTAAAATTTAGCAAGCACGTGACAGTACTTGCGTAAGGAGACATAACATGGCTAATAAAGTGGAAAGGGAGTCGAATTCGACCCCCTTAACCAAGAAACAGAAAAGCTGTCAGTATTGCCAAGAGCCGCATAAACCTATTGAAGCAGAAGATGGTAGTTTTCTGCGAATAGGTATGTCTGGTGGGAACTGTTGGGACGGAGTTCATCCTGAAAAAATAAATGGTGCGGCAATACACACCTGCACCGCAGTCGGATTTGATAATGCTGAGGTTGATGAACCGATTGCAATCAATTATTGTCCGATGTGCGGACGTAGGCTGGAAGCAAAGCAATGATTGCCGTCATCTTGCTCATCGCAGTTGCTTCAATATGGGCGTGGGCTAACTGGGAAAGAGGAAAATGAAATGAATTCGTTATTAATAAAGCTACTTATTTGCGCGGTTATTACTGTAGTCATATGTGCATACTTCTTTTGGCTGCTTTTTGATCATTTTGTTAGCAATAGGCGCAGCAAGACGGTTCAAATTGGCAGCACGGTCTTCATCGTCAGAATTGGCAAAAAGCAATATGTATCTTACTTCAGCAAATGTAGCAAGGAATTTAAGACATCAAGCGAAATTGATTCATCTAAACTATTTGTGCTAAGGCATGACGCTGAAGCTGCTGCAGAAGTTTCTGGCGGGATTGTATTAACCTTGCCAATCAACATTGACGATCCAAACGAACTTAAATATTAGCAGGAATAATCCTGATTCAATGTAAATAAAAAGCGCGCCTGATGAGGGACGCGCTGGAGGCCAGACGTACGATTGAGAGTAAATGAAATCAAAGATTAGGAGTTGGCCTCCAATGACAGTATAGCAAACGCACATGTTGAAAGTACATTTAAAAGCATCAAAAAAGCGCGCCGGGTGTTGACGCGCTCTGGAGGCCAAACGTACACGTGATTGATAGCAAATGGAATCATTTAAAAGGAGTTGGCCTCCGTATGCAGTATACCAAAAAGCGCGTCACATAAGCAACGCGCGGGAGGTGCTTGAATCAGATTGTTCCCCCAACTTATAAGGTTAACACGCATAAGAAAGCATCTCCAAAGGTAGTATAGCAAAAGTCGCCCTGGATTAACAGGACGACTCAGTCTAACAAATCGAATTATTTGAACAGCAGGTATATCACAAAAAACAAAAGCGCACCACGAAGGCACGCTTATCCTACAAACCCAACCAAATCATACCATAAGGAGTGGACGCAGTGGTGCGAGCAACGAGATATTTTAGCCCAATTGATCATGATAAAACAATTGAAAACGCCAAAGAGGTCTTGGGGAACTACTGGCATCACAAGCGGCTCGCTCAACGCACCAAAATAGCGCTCAGAAGTCCCGTGATGGACGGCATGCCTAAGTCACCTAGCTATGGAAATAAAGCCGAGGACAAGCTCGTATCGCACGCTGACGAGCTGTACTATATAGCGTGCTGTGAAGGCGCTATTGAATCTATAGAGAATGAAGACTACCGGATCATTTTAGTTGAGAGCTATCTGACTCCAAAGACGACACGTAAATCCAGCCTTCAGTTAGCCGCTCACTTGCATGTTGACCGAACGACCCTTTGGCGACAAACACAAGAAGCTCTCTATGCTTTTGCTGAAATATGTCCGCTAGTGAAACTAGATGCAACATCCGTGCAACAATGATGCAACAAAAAACACGCTTTTCTGCCTTATTATGTTATTGTGCCAAAGGTGAGAAACCTGAGACACCGCTTTTTTCCTCCGAGCCTCAGTGATGATAAAGCTGTGGCAAGGCGTGGCAAATGGACTGGCTGAGATAGTCAGGCGGGTTCGATTCCCGCATGCCACATTGCCAAACTAAGGCGTAAAATCTGAACTTTGGCAACCCGACCTGATAAAGAAGTGCCGCTTAAAATATCAGGAGGTGCGTTAAAAGACTAATGCTAGGATACCCAAATGTGTGATATGGCATTTGTCGTCTATGTCTAGCGGCTTGGCATAGAACGAGGCCGAAGAAACGAGATGTTGTGGGACCAAATCCCACCGGCCTCATTGTCCAGTTTAGCGACCGGACACAGCTTGCGATGACCCCATCTGACACTGTGAGAGCGAGCAGCAGACATATGAAGCACAGATATCACCTCAATGTAGTATTCCAGTTCACGCTGGGGTACTATTTTTTGAGGTGATTAGAAATGAGCTTTATTTCTGGATTTTTGACTAAAGACTTTTGCTCAATTGTGGCAGATAGAAGAATGTCTCAAGGAGCAAAAACGGTTGGGGAAAACTATAAAAAATTTATGTTAGCCGAATCAAACATTTTGATTGCAACTACAGGAAACGCTCAAGTTGCTGACATAATAAAGGACTTCATAAAGCGATTACATGTTCAAAGCAACGGAGCTCAGTTAAACTGGCAACTTTACGTAAATGTGATCCAACAGTTTGTTAAGGAAACGTTAAAGGAGGCAAAAGACATAGATGGAAATTGTGTAAATCAAATTGTTGTTATTTGCGGAGTTAATGGTAACAAAATCATGGCTTTGGCATTTGGACAAACTGACGCAGGTTATATTCAACGTGAGTACTTGCCTGAGGAAAATGAGCAAAAGTTCTTTACTATGACTCCTCCAGGTGTGAATCCAGATGCCGTCACTAAGGAGTTCATCTCGATTACCAACAAAATCGAGATTAGAACATATAGTGACATAGTTATAGTTCAAAGCAAATTGCAAGATTATGTGGCAGAAATCGATTCGGGAAAATCAGTTAATACACATAAGATGGGGATGGGGGCGAGGATAGACGGAATCAACGGAAGATTTAAAGAATGGTCCTCTGGTAATTAAACTACCCGAGTTTTTAGACTCGGCCGGGGATCAATGCCCAGAGATTTCGGGTGGGAAAGTTGATATTATTTGGCTTTGACGCTTCGGCGTCTTTTTATTTACACGAGCACTCCGCCAAACGGTGAGGTGCTATTTTTATGCGACGGATTTACAATTCAAGTGCAACAAACTAGTCAAATAGAAAAGACTCATAGCCTGAGTCCTTGTAAAATGGAATCACCATAAGACCAACTACAAGGAGAACTCGACTATGAGTCCGTACACCCATCTTACCTTAAAAGACCGTGAATCGATACTGCTTGGTATCTCTACAGGCAAAACTCTTGATACCATCGCCAAAGAGATAGGTCGTTCCAAGAGTACAGTCAGCCGTGAAATTGCACGTAACGGCGGCTGGCGGAGCTATTCGGCAGCCACCGCTCAGGACCGCTACCGGCGGGTTCGCTTGGCTAGCAGGCGTCCTCGGATCCTCGATCGACCGGGGACTCGTGACGCTGTCATTCGATATATCACGGTGCTACATTGGTCGCCTGAGCAGATTGCCGGTCGCTTGTCACTAGAAGGCAGTCCTATTCGCATCAGCTATTCGACTATCTACAGATGTATCTACCTAGATAATCTCGGCGTTCCATTGAAGAGCCATGGTGCTCGCGGGCTACCAAGGCTGCTTCGACACCGAGGCAAGACGCGCAAAATCAAAGGCACCATAAATGAACGCCGGGGGCGCTTCAATGACGTGCCATCAATTCACGACCGACCCCGGTCGGCAGAAAATCGCAGCTGGTTTGGTCACTGGGAAGGCGATACAGTACGCGGTAAAACAGGACACTCTGCATTAGTAACATTAGTTGACCGTAAATCACGCTATCTGCTTTCGAAGCGAACGGCCAACGCAAAAGCTGACACTGTTAGAGACGTCATGATTGAGCTGCTTGGTGCCTTACCAGCTAACCGAGTAAGAACAGTGACTCCTGACCGTGGAAGGGAGTTTGCCCGGTACAGGGAGCTGGCAGAACGCCTGAATACAAAGGTCTTCTTTCCTGACCCACACGCGCCTCAACAACGAGGAACTAACGAAAACACCAGGACTGATTAGAGAATACTTTCCCAAGAACACAGACCTAGACCTTCAGAGCGACCAGGAAATTGAGACTTACATTGAACAACTGAATAATCGACCACGCAAGGTCTTAGGCTGGAAGACGCCATCAGAAGTCTTCATGGGTAAAAAGTTGCACTTGAGTTGACAATTCGTCGCAACAAAAAACCTCCAGCTACCCAGGCTGAAGGCATGCATGAGGGAAGTAAATGTGATTGCAAGGGTGGCTTGCCTTGCACGATCAGTATAGCAGATGAGTTTATCAAATACGTAAAGCTCTGGTACCGGATTTGTACAGGTTTAAAAAAGCAACAAAAAAGCCGACACTTTGCCGGCCAGTTAATTAGTCTTTTTTATCTGTGCTGAGCTTGCTTTTCACATCATCTACTGTGTCTTTAACAGCATCTTTGGCATCATCAAGCTTTTCCTTGGCTTTACCAAGTATGCCTTCTGCTTTGCCCTGTGTTTCGCGAGCTTTATCACCTGTTACTTTGCCTTCAACTTCTTTTGCTTTACCGGAGATCTTGTCCTTGGTGCTGTCGACTTTACCATCTAAACTCATAGATATTACCTCCTTTTAACATCAATTATCATATAAGCTTATACAAAGTGCAACAAAAAAGCCCTCAGAGACCAGTCCAAGGGCCAAAAGGATGAAAAAACGAAACGTATGTGTGAATAGTAGCAATTGACTTGGAGGAGAACGGCTACTGCTCACGACTACATAATAGCACATTCCTTGTATAAGTATACTAAAAAAGCCCTCGGTTGGGGGCCGAGAGCTAGAAGATTAGGGTAGTACCGAGGAGTGAAAATGAGTATTTATCTGGAACAATTTAATTTTAGCTTATTGAAATCTTTTAAGCAACAAAAAAGCTCTCGGGGCCGAATCCGAGAGCCACAGGAACAACGGAAGTTCTTTATCAGAAAGTAGAGCAGCGTCATCAAACTGCTCACGGCCATTATATTTCGGGAGGCGAGTAGATGCAATGGACAGATGAACAGATCGGTGACATTAGGAAGCTCGCCTCTGAAGGCTTTACAAGACGCGAGACAGCCGACAAACTTGGAATTAGCTATGATGCGCTTCAGGGAAAAGCAAGACGGCTTGGGATCGAGTTCCAGAAGCCACTGAAAAATGAATACGATTCAGACGGCACAAATAGGGAGACACCGTCCGCTGACAGAAAAGTCGCTCTTAATGCTGATGGTAGTCAAACAGTCACGGCCTTAATGAGACTCAAGCATGAGCCAAATAAAGACCCACGAACTTTGATGGAGTTGTGTGGATACGATCCTGATAAGTTCGAGATGGTCTTAGGCGACTACAAAGTGTATGAGCAGCATAGTACCGAAGACGGCACAGTTCCGCAGTATAGCATTCATATTCGCGTAAAGCCGAAACAAGGCTTATCGATAAATGAAATGGCTGAAGCGTTCAACGACAAAATCATTCCGGTCAATTACGGCATGAAGAAATCGGGCGATCGCAACTTAGTCATCCCATTGCCTGACCTGCATTTTGGCTGGACAACATTCGCCGATCTAAAAGACATGGTGAGTCAACTTAGAGAGATAATCATGGACGGCTACAACGAGATTGTGATCGAGCAATTGGGAGATCTATTCCATAGTGATCAGATTCATGTAACACAAACGGTTAGAGGAACGCAACTAGATCACGCAAACATGCGTCAGGCATTCCATGATGCTGTGAAGTTGTTTGATCAGATTATTCCGCTGGCAATTGAATATAGCAATCACGTCTCAATCAAGAGCGTGTTCGGTAACCATTCAGGTGATCTCGAATACGCTTTTCTTTATGCACTGATAGATCGCTATCCACAAGTACACGTTGATCTCAATGACAGCAATTTGGCAACCGACTGGCGCTGTGCATACTTGCTAGGGCATGTTGGCATTATGCTCGCACACGGAGATGTAGCCAAGAACAACTGACAGGACTTTTTCCATTTGAGTACAAAAAGATATTCAATATGGCAAAAACATACGAACTTCACTCAGGCCACTATCATAGCGAGCGGTTTAAAGATGATCGTGGCATTATGTGGCGCCAGCTTGGAACAGCAAAGCCAAATGATCCCTATGAGATTAAGAATGGCTTCACCACGGGCAAACATCTGCTGTATGCGTTCGTTTATGACGACACGCGATTGAGGTGTACTTATGAACTCAACTAATGCGATGAAGCGAGTCGGGTACGGATATGTAAGCCACACAGAGCAAGCAATCATTGAGAAACTATCGAGAGAAGAGAAACACATGCAAGCAATCATCTACACAAAGCCACACTGCCAAAAGTGTCGGCGAACAGTATTCAAGCTGTCACGAGTCATGCCAGTGCAAACCATCACAGCAGACGCGGACGACTATGAGCGGTTCCGCAAGCTAGGCTATCGTTCAATGCCAGTCGTAACAATCTACGAAGCAGACGGCACACACGATGAATGGTGCGATTTAAGGGTTGATAAGATCAAGCAGTACACGGAGGGAAACATATGAACGGAAAATTAATTTACTTGGTTGATAAGGATGAGTATATATTCATAACAACTATTAATTGGCAAGAATGTCAATGGTCCGGACAAAAATTGTCCGGTTCTGCCGAATGCGTATGGTGGCTCCTATGCTGTAATTACGGACAAAAATAGTTTGTGCGATAATTGACAGATGAGGAATATTTTATGACCAATACAGCTATTCGCTACACCCCCGAATTTAAGCAAACCTTGATTGATCTTCATGAAAAAGGACACTCATTCAAAGAACTACATGAAGAATACGGTCCTTCCTTAGACACTATTCGCAAATGGGTTCAGGCGGCCACTGTCATTGCCATTGATCATCAAGGTACTGCTGTGACCAACGAACAGTTCAAGCAACTTCAAAAAGAAAATCGCCGTTTGAGGGAAGAACTCGATATTTTAAAACGAGCGGCGGTGTTGCTGGCAAAGCGTTGGCGCTGGTCCGCGTCAAGTAGACAGGTGAAATAATTAAAGTGCCTATGCAGTTTTCTTTACGGCATGATTCCGGTATGTCATC
>OBYJ01000645.1_pt1 | contig 16164 bp, 9 predicted proteins | sample 1495481 | NCBI WGS metagenome assembly OBYJ01 (sample SAMEA2580197, study PRJEB22360) | human gut metagenome | biome: human gut; feature: human-associated habitat; material: faeces | place: Denmark | collected 2008/2010
TTTCAGTCTCTTGAAGTAAAGGTGGGAAACCGTACAAACTTGTCAGTGGTATTGAAAGAAGATCATCAGTTGCTGGATGAGGTAGTCGTTATCGGTTATGGAACGATGGAGAAACGTGCAGTGACCAGTTCCATCACTTCCATATCATCCAAAGATTTAGTGACTGGAATGGGAGGCTCTACCATTGCGACAGCTTTAAAGGGTAAAATCTCCGGTATGAATGTTTCCGAGACTTCCAGTCCGAATGCTTCTGCCAGTTTCCAGCTGCGTGGAGTAGCGTCCATCAATGCTTCCTCCTCTCCTTTGATTGTGATAGATGGAATTCCCGGAGGTGATTTACGTTCTATCAGTCAGGAAGATATTCAGTCTATTGATGTTTTGAAAGATGCCTCTGCAGGTGCTATTTACGGAACAAGAGCAGCCGGTGGTGTCATCTTAGTGACTACCAAGAAAGCAAAAGAAGGTCCCATAACCTTATCATATACGGGCGAACTCTCTACCGAGCAAGTTTCCAGGAGACCGCAGGTCCTTGATCGTGATGCTTTCGTAAGGTTTGGAGTAGGAACTGATTTAGGGGCATCCACCGACTGGTACGGTGAACTTTTGAATGAAGGAGCACTCTCCCAACGCCATGTTGTCAACCTCTCGGGCGGCGGCCATACAGCAAAAATATATGCTACTATTATGGCACAGGATCAAAAAGGTATCGCAATTGGTGACAACCGTAAAGACTATTCGGGGCGTATCAATGCAAATTTTAACCTTCTCGATGATTTGTTGGAAATAGGCTTGCACACAGAATACCGGGAAGCACACCGGGATCAGCGGAGCAGTAGTTCCTATTTCGACATGGCATTGAAGATGAATCCGACGGAACATGTATATGACAGCACTAGTGAAACAGGATATAATGTATTGGTTGGTGGTAGTGAATATTACAATCCTTTAGCAGAAGTAATGTTGAAACAAGCAGATAATGTTGATAAATGGCTGAAGGCGGATGCAACGGTAAAGCTCAATTTGCCTGCCGGATTCTCGGCACAAGCCACTCTTGGCTGGGAAGATCGCCAGTATCAGCAGACACATTATACGGCTGGGAAGATCGCCAGTATCAGCAGACACATTATACGTCCGCGTTACACAGAACCTCTTTAAATGGAAGTTATAAAGGAAGAGGATTTCATGCATATAGCAAAACAGTCAATGTCTCTTTTGAACCTACCATCAATTTTATGCGTGTTTTTGCAGACGACCATACGGTTAGTGCGGTAGCCGGATATAGTTATTGGGAAAATAACTCTGAAAACTTTAATATGACTAACTACGATTTTCCTGTGGATGGAGTAGGGGCTTGGGATATGGGGACAGGTAGCTGGCTTTCCGACGGAAAGGCGGCAATGTCTTCCCACAAATATCCCCGTGAACGTCTTATCTCATTCTTTGGTCGGGCGAATTATAGCTATAAAGACCGCTATATGCTTACAGGAAGTGTTCGCCACGAGGGCTCGTCAAAATTCGGAAAGAATCATCGTTGGGGAACATTTTGGGCTGTATCAGGTGGATGGCGTATATCCAATGAAGCCTTTCTGCGTGATGTCAGTTTTCTCGATGACCTTAAAGTACGCGTTGGTTACGGTGTAACGGGAAATAACAATTTCTCTGCAGGAGCATCCACTGCCATGTATTCTTCCAATTCAATGTGGCCGTATAACGGTACATGGATCACCTCTTATGGACCGGCCCGTAACGTCAATTATGACTTGCACTGGGAAAAGAAAGCAGAGCTTAACATCGGCTTGGATTATGCATTTCTGAATAACCGTCTTTTTGGTAAGTTTGATATTTATAAGAGAAGAGTTTCCGGAATGCTATATAATATCAACGTTCCCAATCCTCCCGCTGTTTATGAAACAACTACCATGAATTACGGTAATCTTGAGAATACCGGATGGGAGTTCGAGATAGGAGGAGTACCCGTCAAAACCAGAAACTTTAATTGGACAACTACTATGCGCCTATCACACTCCTCCTCCAAAATTACCTCTTTGTGGGGCAATAATACCTATCAGGATCGTGTAGGATTTCCGTCACCGGGTACAAACGGATCAGCCGGTAGAATTGAGGCCGGAACAAAGATCGGAAGCTATTACATCTGGAAATATGCCGGTATCACGGACAATGGCAGGTGGCTTCTGTATGATAAGAATGACAATGTAATCCTTAGCGATAAAAAAACATATGACGACAAACGATATATCGGCAATGCCATTCCTGCATTGATGGTATCATGGGATCATACCTTCACTTACAAAAATCTCTCTTTAGGCATCAACCTGCGTAGCTGGATCGATTTCGATGTGTTCAATACCATAAATATGTACTATGGACTTTCTGAAGTGGCAGGCCAGAATGTTCTTCGCAACGCATACATTGATAACCGGCACATCAAAGAAGTAAAGCAACTTTGCGATTACTGGCTTGAGGATGGTACATTCTTGAAGATTGATGCCATTAGCCTGGGGTATTCTCTTAACATGAAAAAATGGCAAAAGTATATAGATAAGATTGATCTTTACCTGACCGTCCGTAACGTTGCCTGTTTCACAAAATATTCAGGATTGAATCCGGAAGTGAATGTGAACGGTTTGGATCCCGGTTATGAATGGTTTAATAATATTTATCCTGAAACTCGTAGATATACCTTTGGTATGAAAATCCAATTCTAATAGTAAAGTACCTATAAACTAATATAATGATATGAGACGAAATATTCTAATTATAATCTCTTTCCTCACCCTTCTGGTGGCCTCCGGTTGTACTAATCTGGATGAGAAGTGGTATTCCGAAGTAACTCCGGATACTTATTTCACATCTAAGGAAACTGTCTACTCTTTTCTGGTACGCTCTTTCACGCACTGGCGTTGGTTTCACGGATTCGACCGTGCCATTCTTCAGGAATGTACAACAGACGAGATGTGTGTCACACAAAAAGGAATACATTACAATGATGTCCGATACGCCCAGCTGCAACACCATGACTGGACACCACTTCACCCCAACAACGAAGAAACATGGCGTGGAGTAGGTATGGGAGTAGCCATGGCTTTAGCCTGTAAAGAAGACTTAGCTGGTGTAGACTATGTTTCATTAGGTATGACGGAAGAACTGAAGGCAGATCATCAGATGCAGCTCCAGACATTAGTGGCCTATTTCTATTTGAGAGGACTTGATTTCTATGGCGGTATGCCTATTTACCGACGCTCTACCACAGAGGAATCTCCACGTTCCACAGCACGGGAAACCTTTAATTATGTGGAAGAACTCCTGCTTGCCGCCATCCCCAAATTAGAGAAAAAAACAGCAGATATGCTGGAAGAAGGTTACTTACGCCAGGGAACCGCGGCTGCTCTACTTGCTCAATTATATTTTAATGCAGAAGTCTATACAGGGGAAAGTCGCTTTGCTGAATGTGCGCAGATTTGTCAGGATTTACTAGACGGTAAATACGGCTATTACGAGTTGGAAGAAGACTGGTTCGGTCCTTTCACCTTCGAAAATAACAAGTCGAAAGAAGTGATGTGGTCCGTTCAGTCGCAATATGCAAAAGGAACTCTGTTTCAGTGGCAGTTCGAACGTTATAATCATTATAATGCGAAGAACTATTTCGATCTTAGCGGCTATTCCTCTACGAACGGTATGCATCTCCAACCATCTCTGAAACCCAATGGTGATCCTTATACGGACAAACTCGGACGTCCTTTTGCCAAGTTTCATGCGAAAGACCTTCGTAAGAAATTGTATGTATATAAAGGAAATGGCAAATACGAAGGAATGTTTCTTTACGGAAAATTACAACGTATATCAAGAAGTGGAACAGAGGTGAAATGTACGGGACTGTATGAATACCCGGGCGAGGTTCTTGAATTTGTTGACCAGGTAGCACAATTTAAGAAAGTGAAAGACGGAGAATATTCTTCCGTAAATGAACTTCCTTCCAATATAAGTACCGGAGAAGAGAATTCGGGAATACGTTTGTGCAAACTGCCGGTGCCGGACAATACAGACAAGACACTTGCTTTTAACCCTGACTATCCGGTTCTTCGTTTTGCAGAAATCTATTATATGCTTGCCGAATGTAAATACAGAAGCGGATATAAGAAAGAAGCAGCCAATCTTTTCAACGAAGTGCGTAAACGCAACTTTGAGAATGAAGTAGACCCTGATCCGGTGACTGAAACGAATATTGACAAGTATCGGATTCTCGATGAGTGGATGGTCGAATTTCTTGGCGAGCAGCGTCGTCGTACCGATCTTCGTCGCTGGGGCTTATATACAACAGGCACCTGGTGGGATCACAGGCCTACTAATGACGATCATTATGAACTCTTTCCTATTCCGGAAAAGTCAATTTCCGTCAGCAACGTCTTGAGACAGAATCCGGGATATGGAGGCGGCAATGAAATGACGAAAGAGGAAGCCGGTATATACAGTGTTAAACAAATTGATTAATAGAACATTAAAGAATAAAACAATGAATAGTAAGATATTATTTCTAGGAGCCGTTATGATGCTGCCTACATTCGCTAGTTGCCAACAGGAAAAGCCTTTTCCGGATGATGCTGTAGATAAAGTGTATGAATACCTTCCGGAGTGGCAGGCTGGTTATTTGGACATTCATCAGATTAGCACGGGAAGAGGGAATGCAGCCTATCTTATTTTCCCGGACGGGACTACCATGTTGCTGGATGCAGGAGATTTGGGAGTACACACCGGTACCCAGGAGATTATGAAAGCAGTTCCTAATGACTCTAAACGGCCTGCTGAATGGATTGCCCAATATATAAAACATTTCTCATTGCCGTTGAAAAATAACGGTGCTATTGATTATGCCTTGCTCACTCACTTCGATACAGACCATATCGGACAGAATGGAAAACTGGCAATCGAAAAAGTAGGGCTGGACTACAAACTTACCGGAATAACTCATGTGGGTAATCTTCTGGATATTTCCACATTGATAGATCGTGGCTACCCTACATACGATTATCCGACAGCGGCTAAAGTTACGGGTGCCCATATCTCAAACTATAAATTATATGTTGCCGCTCGTGACCGGGAAGGTAAAAAGAATGAAGGGTTTGTGACAGGAAGTAACACACAAATCAAACTATTGAAAGCTCCGGGTTCCTATCCAACATTCGAAGTACGTAATATTGTGGGTAACGGTAAAATTTGGACAGGCAGCGGAACGACTTCCAAAGAGCTTGTGCCATCTACCGCTTCTTCGAGCGAACAGTTGAACGAGAACCGTTGCAGTTGCGGAATACGTATCACATACGGTAATTTCGATTACTTCTCGGGCGGAGATATCCTTGGAGTGGAAAAAGCGCCGGAATGGTTTGACATAGAAACACCTGTAGCTACATTGCTGGGCGAAACAGATGTGGTAGTGGCCAATCATCATGCATACTCTGACGCTATGTGTGATACCTACATTTCCCAAGTGAAAGCGCAAGCCTACGTGATTCCCGTGTGGGATTACTATCATCCTCAACCGGCTCCGCTAAGCCGGATGCTGTCTCAAAGCCTTTATGCCGGTGAACGGTCGGTTTTTGCCGCCGGTATGGTAGACAGTAACAGGAGCAGGCTGGGTGAAGACGGTTTGAAGATAAAACCCGCCGGACATGTTGTTACACGTGTTTATCCGGGAGGAGAGAAGTTTCAGATCTTTGTGTTGAATGATCGAAATGAAGCTTATGAGATACTATATAAAACAGGTGAAATTAAATCTAATAATTGATGAATATGAAAATTAAAGATTCAATAGCCTGGGCAGCTTTTGGGGCTGTGATGGCAATTATCATGTTTCCGTCATGCTCTGACGAAAATGAAGCCGGCATATTGGAAATAACAAATAATGAGATTATTCTTCAGGCTGAAGGTGCTCCGGTTCAGGTGGAGGTGAAATCCAATACCGAGTGGCGCATAGACTTTGCAGAATCAACCTGGTTTTCTACAGATATACGTGGAGCCCAGTCATCAAGAACTTATTTCACGGTGACTTATGATGAAAATATCAGTGATTCTGAACGTTTCTGTGATATTCGTGTGTTTACAAAAGATGGGAAGACTTCGGATGTAATCAAGATAAAACAACTATCCCGTTATCCATTTATAGTTCCTGCTAGTGATAATATGGAACTCTTTACCAAAGGAGGCGAATATAATATGGATATTTCGACCAATGTGCCTGAAACGGATATTGTGATTACGCCGACAGTGGAATGGGTGAAAGAGTATCGGATAAGTGACGGAAAACTTTATTTCAATACGGAAACAAATTCTCAATCACCCCGCACAGGAAGTATCGTATTGAGTTATGACGATCAATACCAACGTAAAGCCACGACTACAATCAACCTGTCGCAAGCATATTCTGAATATGCGAATGCAGAACTTGTCAGCTATCCAACCGTTTATGGTTATCCTGTCGGTGGAATTACTAACAATGTATATATTGAAGGAACGATCGTTGCCACTGGTACATCGAAAAACTTCCCGAACAATCGTTATGTCATTCAGAATGAGACCGGGGAGACAGTGGTATTTGAATCAGAGTCTCTGATTACATTTGCGCAATTTGCCAAAGTCTCATTGTGTTTGAAAGATGGAACGATAAAGGAAGAATCAGAGGGCAGCTTTACCTACAGACTGATTAGCGGTATCACTGCCGCCCATGTAATCAGTTCGGAACTTTCCACCTTCACGATTCCTGAAAAAACAATCGCAGAACTAACGGATAATATGGTATTCAGCCTTGTGACCTTAAAAGATGTCGAGATTGCCTCTCCGGTAGGCGCATTTACTAATTTCAAGACTACCGATCCGGGAGCTGCCGACCGTAAGGCGAATAAAAATTATTGGGTGGAGAGATTCCCGGCATACTACAGATACTATCCAACCTGCATCAGAGATAAAAACGGCTCTAATACATATATGCTTACTTCGCTCGATGCTCCTTATGCGCATGAGACACTTCCTAAAGGTTCAGGAACCATCACCGGAATCGTAGCGAAAGTCAAGCTTACCAATTTTGACATCTCCGAAAGTCGGTTGTGTATTCTTCCGCTTCATAGAGAGGACATCAATATCGGTGATATGAACGAGATCACTTCGGTGCTCGTGGAGTGGGATTGTAATGTGCCCGATTGGAAAGAAATAGGTGCTTCTACATTTACGGAGTATCATCCTACAGGCGGAGAAGCATCGCAGTCAAATGCTATTCTTAATAAAGACGGGAATAAGCATTTCCAGCAAACCTATGCAGATTACATATTAGGTTTCCAGGATGATTTTCGGGGAGATATGAATCTTAATACCACAGATGGATATTATGGGCGTATGCGAGGAGGAGCCTTCAATAGTAAACCGTGGTCTACAAGTTCATATTTTTACGTAGACAAAATATCGACAGTAGGTATTTCTACATCCCTGTCTCTTCAGGTTGAAATGAATGCAAGTTGGGGAGGTGGCCCTGTTGCAGTAGTTGAATATGCTTATTCGATGAGTGGTGAATGGGTGAAAGTAGATAATTCAGAGTTTACCATTCTGGGACAGTTTGATAGAACGGCTGCAGGTGGACAGACGGAGAAGAACATTCCTGGTTATAAAGTCTATGACTTTAAGTTGCCGGATGCCTTATTGAACCGCGATAATATCTGTATCAGATTGCGACCTGTTCGACTTCCGTCCGGCGTATCGAGCTTCATGCCGCTTCGACTTGCTAATATCTCGATCAAATATAATAAATAATCAATAGGGAAGTATCTATAAAAATAATCGGAAGCAACAGGAAATACCCTGCTTGCTTCCGATTCTCTTTATATAATGATCTCGGATATTTATATTAATCCTGAACGAACTCTATCCTAAAAATGCTGTATATTATTTTTCCAACAACTCTTTTAAGAACTCGTCCAATTCCTTATCTAACCCTTTTAGCAATTCATCGTTCACCAGGATCGTATCATCGTCCACCAGTAACAATTCCGCTATGGTTTCTTTCTCATCATCTACCAGAACGAAAGAGTAAGGCTTCAGGATAGTCACCTTGTCGAAGTCTCCGGCATCTTTCATTCTGCAAAGAATGTTGCGTAGAGAAGGTTCCACACTTTCAAGGAAATCATCCCCTTCATACGTAGCCCATTCTTCGATCATGATGTTTGCCAGTTCTTCATCATCATCATTGTAAATATTAAGTTGTCCCGATGTCTGGTCCGGTTGGAGATGGATATCGGTTACAACTGTTTGTTCGCAGTTACATGTATATTTAGCGACTGCCTTTTGGATAGCCGATTCGATAATGGATAGTGATTGTTGGCTTAGTTTCATGGGTTCCTTCTTTTTATAAGTTCAAAGGTATAAAAAAAATAAGATTTGATACACAATTTCCTTAAAAATCATCATTAAATCGGCTCATTTGTAATTTTAGCTTAGGTAATTGAGCGTTTCTCTCCTTCAATTCGGCTAAATACAAGGACGTAAGATAATAATTCGGCACATCGTCAATGCTGGCCTGAACACTATCTGTGATATTCTTTTTATCAATTTTCTTGGCTAGTTGCTGTGCCTTTTCCGCCCATTCTTCCGCTTTAGCGAGACTATCCTTCATTTCATAATAAACAGCTATGTTGAGAGCTGCCCGCATCTTCTTCTTTTGGTTCTTGGTACCTTCGAAAGCCTGGTTCCAAAGTTCGTATGCGTCGTCCCATGAATTTTCGCGTACATAGATGGCAGCATCACGCATGGGAACCGAGCCTCCGGTATACAGATACCGTGTTCCTTTTTTCCACATGGGGACGAGATATTTCACCGGAACTGTCCCTGCAAATACCGCCGCTTCCTCCAGCATTTGTTTGTCGCGAATCATACGGGTGACAGCTTCTACGGCAGTACCTCCAAACTCTTCCCAAAAGATACTGTCGTTAGGATGGAGCGTAGTCATCGGCCGGCTACGTTCGGGAAGATACACTTTCACCGTGGGATATACTTTTACGTCTACTGCTCCTTGAAAACAGTTGAACTCATTCAGAAAACGGACAGATTTAGTTGCTTTGAGTTGCAGATTTTCCAGTGCAATGATAAAATCCACTCCCAAACTAGAGGCTAACTGACGGACTTCCTCCTGGCTCAACGTACTTTCGCGGGCCAGTTTATCATTTGCCCGCAAAGCGGAATCACAGATGACTACTTCTTCAAAGTAATTCTGATGTGCGATTTCTTCAGCCAGTGATTCGGTGGCAATCTTGGGATCTCCGTTGGCGTATGCCGTTGCACGACTTACCAGTGGTGTACCTTCTTTGATTTTTTCAGTCGTTGTTATTAGTTTGTTATCCGGGGTGTTGCTGGTGTTATTCACGATAGCTACTTTCCGGAGTTGCGGAGGAAAGCTCAAGTCGGCAGGTTGCAGATAATCAATGGAAATCTGTTCCAAACTCTGACAGCTGCCCAGTGTCAGCAGGAAGATAGTGACGAAAGCCAGTGAATAAGATTTTGCCATAGTTTTGTTCTATTTAGTAATTTGAACAAAAGTACAATTTTGGAGGAATAAAAGAAAGTCTCAAACAGTTTTTAACCGTTTGAGACTTTCTTTTGTGTATTGAAACTTGAGATTATACCTTAATGTTAAAAATTAAATAAGGCTTTTGAGCGAAGCTGATTCAAAAATGAGCGCAAAGAAATAGAAACTCCTACTTACCCAACTTTTAACTCTCAACTCTCCCTTCTCAACTTCTTAAAGGTTTTTACCGTGACAGTTCTTATACTTCTTGCCGCTTCCGCATGGGCAAGGATCGTTACGTCCTACAGTCTTTTCTGCACGGATGGGTTCACGTTTCTGCTGTTCACGAGTATCCTGGCTGGCAGCAGCCTGCTGGTTCGGATCACTCAAGTCCTGCTTGTTTTCGCGATACTTGCTCATATCCTGACGTTGTTCAGGAGCAGCCTGACGCACTTCCACACGACGGGCAGCCTGTTCGTCCGGAGCTTCCTGTACAGGAATTTGTCCGCGCATTAAGATAGATATAGTCTGGTTGTTGATCTTGTTCACCATGGCGTCGAACAAAGTAACAGATTCCAGTTTATAAATCAACAGCGGGTCTTTCTGTTCGTAACTTGCGTTCTGTACGGAATGTTTCAGTTCGTCTAGTTCGCGGAGGTTTTCTTTCCATGCTTCGTCGATAACGTGGAGCAGGATTGATTTCTCGAACGATTTCACCACTTCTTTAGATTCCGATTCGTAAGCCGCTTTCAGGTTACAAGAGATATTGTACATTCGTTTACCGTCTGTAATAGGAATCAGGATGTTTTCATACATGTGTCCCTGATTTTCATATACCTGTTTGATAACCGGATTAGCGATCTGTGCCAGACGTTCAGTTTTGCGTTTGAAGTTATCCATCGCAATGTTGAAAGTCTTTTCGGCCAACTTTTCTTTCTTCTCGTTACGGAATTCTTCTTCAGTGAACGGAGTTTCCATCGCCAATGTCTGAAGCAGTTCCATTTGGCAGCCTTCATAATCATTGTTTTCGATAGCATTGGCACAACGGTCCCAAATCATGTTCACGATGTCCATACCGATACGTTCACCCATCAAAGCGTGGCGGCGTTTGGTGTAAACCACTGTACGCTGCTTGTTCATTACGTCGTCATATTCCAACAGACGTTTACGAATACCGAAGTTATTTTCTTCCACCTTCTTCTGGGCACGTTCAATAGAGTTGGAAATCATCTTGTGCTCGATCATTTCGCCTTCCTGGAAACCAAGTTTGTCCATTACGCTGGCAATACGGTCGGAGGAGAACAGACGCATCAAATCATCTTCCAGTGACACAAAGAATACAGAAGAACCCGGGTCACCCTGACGTCCTGCACGACCACGCAACTGGCGGTCTACACGACGGGATTCGTGACGTTCCGTACCGATAATAGCCAAACCGCCCGCAGCCTTCACTTCCGGACTTAACTTGATGTCGGTACCACGACCAGCCATATTGGTAGCAATGGTTACTGTTCCGCTTAAACCGGCAGTAGCAACGATGTCCGCTTCTTTCTGGTGCAGTTTGGCGTTCAATACCTTGTGCTCAATCTTACGCATGGTAAGCATCTTGCTCAACATTTCGGAGATTTCTACTGAAGTAGTACCCACCAATACCGGACGTCCTGCCTGAACCAATTTTTCGATTTCCTCGATAACAGCTTTATACTTTTCGCGTTTCGTCTTGTAAACGCGGTCGTTCATATCCTTTCTTGCAATCGGACGGTTGGTCGGGATCACGACTACGTCCAATTTGTAGATGTCCCAAAGTTCGCCTGCTTCCGTTTCAGCAGTACCGGTCATACCGGACAGTTTGTGATACATACGGAAGTAGTTCTGCAAAGTAATCGTTGCAAAGGTCTGCGTAGCAGCTTCCACTTTCACACGTTCCTTGGCTTCGATAGCCTGGTGCAATCCGTCAGAGTAGCGACGACCTTCCATGATACGGCCTGTCTGCTCGTCTACAATCTTCACCTGTCCGTCGATCACTACATATTCATCATCTTTCTCGAACATGGTGTAAGCCTTCAACAATTGGTTGATGGTGTGTACACGTTCCGATTTGATGGCATAGTTTGTCAGAAGTTCATCTTTCTTTTCAAGCAGTTGTTCGTTAGTCAGATGTTGGTTTTCCAGTTCCGAAAGTTGTCCGGCGATGTCCGGAAGAACGAACAATGTCGGGTCTTCAGAGTTACCGGTAATCAGGTCTACACCCTTGTCTGTCAGGTCTACACTATTCAGTTTCTCGTCGATCACGAAATACAGCGGATCAGTAACTTCATGCATACGCTTGTTGTTCTGTTCCATGTAGATTTCTTCCGTCTTGAGCATACCTGCCTTGATACCCTGTTCACTAAGGAACTTAATCAAAGCCTTGTTTTTCGGCAATGCCTTGTGGCTGCGGTATAAAGCGAGGAATCCTTCTTCCACCTCTTTCTTATCGTTGGATGCGATCAGTTTCTTAGCTTCGGAGAGATATTTGGTAGCTAATACTTTCTGTGCTTCTACCAGACGTTCTACTAACGGACGGAGTTGCTCGAACAATTGGTCGTCGCCTTTCGGTACAGGACCGGAGATAATCAACGGAGTACGGGCGTCGTCAATCAATACCGAGTCGACCTCATCGACGATGGCATAGTTGTGCTGACGTTGTACAAGGTCTTTCGGGCTGATAGCCATGTTGTCACGCAGGTAGTCGAAACCGAATTCGTTGTTCGTACCGAACGTGATGTCTGCCAGGTATGCCTGACGGCGTGCGTCGGAGTTCGGTTGATGGCGGTCGATACAATCCACGCTCAAGCCGTGGAACATATAAAGAGGTCCCATCCATTCGGAGTCACGTTTGGCGAGGTAATCATTCACGGTAACCACGTGTACACCGTTTCCGGTCAGTGCGTTGAGGAATACCGGGAGGGTAGCCACCAATGTTTTACCTTCACCGGTTGCCATTTCCGCAATCTTACCTTTATGCAGAACGACACCACCGAAGAGCTGTACATCGTAGTGAACCATGTTCCATACCGTGTCGTTACCACCGGCTATCCAGTGATTCTGATAGATGGCCTTGTCGCCTTCGATGCGTACAAAATCTTTCGTTGCAGCCAGTTGGCGGTCAAAATCCGTAGCGGTAACAACGATTTCTTCATTTTCTGTGAAACGTTTGGCAGTGGCTTTCACGATAGAAAAAGCAACGGGCAGTACTTCGTCCAGTGCTTTTTCATATTTCTCCAGAATTTCTTTTTCTGTCTTATCGATTTGTGCGAAGACTTCTTCGCGGTCTTCCAGTTCCAGTGTCTCGATGCTTGCCTTCAACTCTTCCACTTTCGCACGTTCGGCGGTAGCCGATTCATGGATATATTTTTTGAGTTCTTCCGTTTTGGCACGGAGGGCGTCGTTGTCCAGTTTCTCAACCTCCGGGTAGGCAGCTTTGATCTTTTCCACCCAGGGCTTGATTTCTTTCATGTCTCGTGTGGATTTGTTTCCGAAAATCGAGCTTAAAAATTCTTATATTATTTAGTTTATTATTTATCTTTTTCTGCACCACAGATTTCACGGATTTACACAGATTTTTTCATATAGAACACGGATCTTTCTTTTTAATCTGTGTGAATCTGTGGGATTTGTGGCGAATAATCTCCGCAAAGTTACATTAAAATGCTGATTTATTTATGTTTTGCTCCCTGTTTTTGTGAGTAAATTTTTACCGTAGGTCGGTAATAGGAGCAGAAGTACAGGCATTGGGAGCCCGGATGCGCATGAAATGTGCCAGTGTGGGCGCAATATGTTCAATGGTTACAGGTGTCTGGATAATGGCCGGTTTTACGGAATGTCCCATGAAAATCAGCGGTGAAGGGATATAAGAATGACGTACCACTTTGTTTTCGCCGCCGTTCTCGTTGACGATGGTCCATCCGGGAAGGACGTCGATTACGAGGTCGCCCGAACGTTTGCGGTGGTAGCCGTTGCGTATTTTATGAATTTCCGGTGTCCATGAACCTAGCAAAAGTCGGTTGGCTGAATACGCTTCGTTCACTCCGCTGAACTGCATCAGGAATTCTGCTGACTTTTGTTGGATCTCTGCCAGATTCAGTTCCTTCTTTTCCAGCAATTTATGATTCAGATAAATCTGCTGGTTGTGGTGAGCTTCCACATACTTTCCTTCGCCATACGTAGCCATCAGGTACATATTCAATAGGGCGGCACAACGGTTGAGATAAAACTCTCCGCCGGGAATCTTGTACAATCCCGAGTCAGCCGATTCGCTGTCCGTATATCCGGTGGAAGTGACGAAAATAAGCACGTTTTGCAGTCCTACTTTCTTGTCGAGCGCTTCGAGCAGGTTTTCGATGCTGCGGTCGAGACGCACGTAGGTGTCTTGTATTTCCATGGCACATTCCTGTACGGATTTATGTGCGTAGTTTCCTGCATAATAAGTGAGTGCCAATAAGTCAGTAATGTCATCCATGCCGATGGAGCTTTTGTTCAATGCCTCTTCGGCAAGTGCGTTCACTTCATCATTCACAAAAGGGCTGGCGATGAAGCGTCTGTACTTATTGTTACGGTCGTCATCAAATTTATATTTGAAGAGTATATCCCGCCAATCTGGCAGAAAAGTGTACATGCCACGGGGGAATACCGGTTCCCATGTCATACCCGCAATACGGAAATCAATCGCCTGCCGGTCATTGTATTGGCTTGCCCACCACGGAAATTCTCCATAATAGGTCGTTCCGCTCCATTTTCCGGTGTTGGGATTGAGCCAGAAAGCACCGTTTCCGGCATGTCCGGCTGCGAAAAGCGCGGCATCGCAATCGGGGGCGATGGCATATACGAGTCCTTTGCCTTGGGTCGCTATTTTAAGCTCGTCGGCAATGGTGGAAGTCAGTAATTTGGTGGGTGCGGCCGTTTGGTCGGTGTAATATCCCATGAATTCGGTATCGTCCGTACTGTTGACGGGGCGAAGGGTAGAGGCGTCCATCCATCGTTGGGAGATGATTCCGTTCATGGAAGGCGTCGTGCCGCTGTAAATGGCTGCGATGGCAGAAGCACGGTCTACGCCGCAGAAGGTATATTCGGCGTTATGGAACACTCTTCCCTCTTTCCAAAGACGTTTGAAGCCTTTCTCGCCGTAGAGTGACGAAAACGCTTCCAGATAGTCCGTACGCAGTTGGTCGATAGTCAGCCCTACCACTAATTTAGGGGCGGAAGGCAGTGACTGGGCTTGTAGCCCGGTGAAAGTCAGTACGGTGATGAGGGAAGTTAGTAGTCCTTTCATTATTTCTTTTTAGATGTCACAATCAGATTGCTTGCTGAACGTATCAGCAAAACGAGTGCCAAAGGTACAACAGCAAAGTCAAATCTTTGCGGAATTACAGGAAAAAGCACTATAAAAAGTGTTAAAACGACCAGATTCAAGGTCAAGTACCAGCATTTCTTCCCTTTTCGGACACAATATACGATGTAGGGAAGGAAAAGAAGTTGTCCCGGATGGAAAACCAATAACAGGAAATTGGAGCTGACTGCCGGGTGTTGGGAGAAGAGGGCGAGGAAGGCGAGGACGCATCCCACGATACCTGCCATGCCAAAAAGAACAAGGTCGATCCCCCATAATCCGGTTCTCCGGCGGATGCCATAGATCGTGGCGGCGGCTGTCAGTATAAATAAGAGCAACGAGCATTGGAGAGGAGTGGGCATCCAGCCGCTTTCATCCGGTTCGGGAGTGACGTCGATTATCAGTTCGTTGGTCTTGACAAGCGGACGGGAATAGGTATCTGTGAAAATCTGTGCGCCGTCGAAAGCATCCATCAGATAGAAGGGGGCAAACATCATTTGCCGTTGTGTGATGGGCTGGTCGGCTTCGCTTCCGATGCAGAGGTCGATTCCGAAACGCGCCCACGGATGTCCTTTGCAATATTGATGTACGATGTCGCGGAAAGTGCGCGAACCATCCTGCGGTTCCGTCGGATAAACCACCTTTCCTACAATGCTTTCTTCTATCTTGTCCCGGGGACGGGTGGCGCAATTGTCGTAAAAGAAATTATAACGGTACACCCGGTTTTCCGGGCGATAATTTTCTTGTAATAACTGGATTAGTTCTGTTTTCTCTTCATCAGTCAGGTTCAGTGTCTGCTGCCACACGCTGCGTCCGTAGAATGCGTATTCAGCCGCAAAATGCTCATAATCCGTTACCCCCAGTTGGTAATCGGTTTCTCCGAGCGAGAAGCGGAAGATGAAGTTAGGAGTGTTGAAACTGAATAATCCGTAATTGAACACAACGTCAATCCCTTGTGACGGGTTTTCATAGCGGATGGCAGTGTGTCCGAACAGGGAATATATTTCTTCTCCGGGAGCGCAAGTCAACAAGCTCAAGCGGATGGAGTCGTTGCTGTTGGCAGGTGCTTGTCCGGCGGACGGAAGCAGCAGGAAGAAGGAGAGGATTGTATATAAGAAAAAACGTTTCATTAGCAGGCTCGTTTTATTTTGGTGGCAAATATAGGAAGAATTGTTGGATTCGGGAAAACGGTGGTTCTGTTTTATCGGAATAGAGTCTCTATTTCATACAAACAGAG
>OBYJ01000656.1_pt1 | contig 15934 bp, 16 predicted proteins | sample 1495481 | NCBI WGS metagenome assembly OBYJ01 (sample SAMEA2580197, study PRJEB22360) | human gut metagenome | biome: human gut; feature: human-associated habitat; material: faeces | place: Denmark | collected 2008/2010
CAAGCAGTGAGCAAGCCTCTTTCTAGGTGGTAACTTTATTATTGCAATCTAGGAATGAACTTTTATTCACGTCAATTAACTTAAATGCGTAATGTCCTGTTCCACCACAATATCATGAAGTTTCTGACGTGGTGGTTCTGGGTCTTCATCTAACCCTTGTGAGGAAACTTTGTCAAACAATATTTTAATTGTTTGCAATAAGATACGCGCATCCAGAAAAATACTGTAGGTCTTAATATACAGCAGATCGAACTTCAGTTTACTATGATAATCAGAGGCATACTTGCCATAAACCTGAGCATAACCAGTAATACCAGCACGAACGTTATGCCGCAAGTAATAATGGGGTTCCTGCTCGTTAAACTGGTTCACAAAATAAGGTCGCTCCGGTCGAGGACCCACAATTGACATGTCACCCTTTAAAACATTAAAGATTTGCGGTAATTCGTCCAGTCGAAATTTACGCAAATATTTGCCAACCGGCGTAATTCGTGAGTCATGTGCAGTTGCCAAAACAGGGCCCGATTTTGCCTCAGCTGTAGCCGACATCGTTCGGAACTTCAGAATTTTGAATTCACGTTGGTTTAGCGTAATTCGAGTTTGTTTGTAAATAATTGGCCCCGGTGAGGTCAATTTAACCAATAAAGCCGTAACCAACATAAATGGCGAGGCCAAAATCAGCATGAGAAGTCCAACAACAATATCAAAAATGCGTTTGAGAACGGCACTTTCAAATTTAATTCGAAATTGTGTAATTCCCATGACGCTTTCATCTTCAAAGTTCATAAGGTTGGGACGCAACATCAACAGGTTATCAAACGTTGAAGGCAGGAGGATCGTCTTTTCGCGCTTAATGATGATATCAATAATCTCACGACGCGTTTCATCAGGCAGGCTCTTGGTCAGATAGAAAATGTCTACCTTATCGATAATGGCTTTGGCATTCTCAACAAAATGATCAGAAATAACGTAGGTGACTTTATGCTTATTATTCTTGGCCGAATTGAAGTTTTCCAAAACTGCTGGCAGTTCATGTTCATAGGATAAAACTGCGACTTTGTAGTTACTCGTAAAGCGAATGTACATGTAATAAATGAACACCCGCCAGACGCCAAGAATCAAAATGCTGAGCAGGAATGAGTACCCCAGCACCAATCGTGGAAACGCGAAAAATCGGCCCATGAAGGTGATCATCGTCAATCCCAAGATCGTAATCAATTGTGCCAAAACAGTGTTGAAGATGATGTCACTGATCCGCCGATTATAATAGACATAAACGCCTAGAAAAAAATTAACCAATAAGAACAGCAATGAAATATAGATCGCTGATCCTTCATACATTTTAAAGTTCCACTCCGGAATGTCTACACCAAAACGCCAATAGAAGGCGAGTAGGATACTTAAATTAAAAAGACCGACATCACCGATCATCGTTAACAGCCGTTTAAAGCCATTCCACTCGGCACTTTGTTTCATACAGCAACCCTCTCAATAATTATCTTTACTTGAAAACAAGCTCACTCATTATAGCATACGTCTAAAATTTGACCGCACTGAAGGCCGGTGTCAACCTGCAACGTGCTGGATGATCAATAGCCATCAAAAATCAGCGTTGGTCAGGAATACCATCTCTTTCCGCACTCTTAATGCCTCTTCGAGCGGAAATGTCTGCCCACAAATATGGAAAGAATGTCTTAAAGATATGCTTGAATCGCCCGCGAAGCCCTAGATTCGCACTGCCCCAAGAATTATCGAAAAGATGTTCCGTGTAATTCGCACTCCGATTTCGGCTTGCGTATGTAAAGTAATCTCGAGGATAGACAAGAATCCCTGACGCCAGTTCCTGTTGTTTTCCATTCATCCGAAACTCCGGATAGAGCTTCATCAAAATTTTAGTCACCACTGGATTACTCGTCATATTTTGCATGTCATTTTGCAGTTCAGGAAATCGCCGCCCAGCATAGACATCTAAAATTTTTGCCAACAATGGTTCCTTGGCCTCAGCACCAATGAATGATGTCAAAATGCTGTTGTCATATTGAAATCCCCATACCATTCTCTGCTTTAAAAATGGCGCAAGATCTTTTTTAACGATCATATCCGTATCCAGATAAAACCCACCATACTGATACAAAACCGCATAGCGCAACTCATCTGCCGCATAGCCAAGTTTACCAGCTTGAAACATTTTTTCCGAAAACGCGTATTGACTCAAGTCAAAGTTTTGATCGTTCCAGAATTTAAATTCCCAGTCCGGCAATTTCTCTCGCCATTCTTGGACACGCGCCTCAACGAAAGCAGGCGGTTTTGTCCCAAACCAGGCATAATGAATAATCTTGGGAATCATCATCTTCCTCTTTTCTGCATATCAGCGTTTGTCAGTAATGCCCATCAGCGAATAGTGAATGAAATAATACAAACTCTTGAAAAATCCTAAATGCTCATGCTGCCGATAGATTGTCCATGTCCACTGAGCAGCCTGAAGTTTATTGGAGCTTAATGAAGTCTGATGTTTCCGGTATTTAGCCAGAATCAGATCTGAAGCAAGATAGGCAACTATACCACTGCGCGCAATGGATAACCAGCAAGCGTAATCTTCATGGTTTATCTGTGGAAATGGATACTGTAAGGCAGTCTTTCGAGTCAGCATCACCGTTAACAGTCCAATACGATTACCCTTTAGCATTTCTTGATAAGTTAATTGAGTTTGCGACACTTTTCGCTGACCAACCTGAGTACCATGATCATCAACAACATCATAATTGCAGTACGAGAAATCAGCCTGATGCTCCTGCATAAAGCTAATCTGAACCTCGAGCTTTTCTGGCAACCACATGTCGTCACTATCTAAAAAGGCGACATATTGTCCTTGAGCATGCGTAACACCAACATTGCGGGCATTGGCAACTCCTTGATTCGCTGAAAGTTGAACGAGCTTAATTCTGGCATCCTGGGTCATTAACTTCTGAACAACAGTCACCGTGTCATCAGTTGATTGGTCGTCAACCACCCAGATTTCAAAGTCCTGAAATGTTTGTTGTCGTACAGATTGAATCGTGGCCGGAAGATAAGCGGCAGCATTATACGCTGGGACAATGACAGATACGCGCGGTGCACTTTTCAAAACGGGTTTTCTCCTTATTCAAAGCAAACAACGTCTGACACTAAAATTATCAGCCACCATTGTACCATATGGCCAATCAATCTATCACTGCAATGACGCCACATACTTCGCCAACCCCTCAGCCAGCGGCGTATGCGGCATAAAGTCGAACTGATCCAGCTTGTCTACCTGAGCATACGAGTCACGGATATCGCCCAATCGGGGTTCTTGATAAGTCGCGTGCAGTGTTTTGCCAGTTAACTTTTCAAGCTCTTGAGCGACCTGATTTAACGAGGTTTGCTGGCCATTTGCAACATTAAATACGTCGTCTCGGGCACTCGGTGTTTCGAGCAAACCGCGAATGGCCCGCACAACATCGCCTACATAGATAAAGTCACGTGTCTGCTCACCATCACCGAAGAAGGTGAACGGCTTGTCGGCTTTTAACGCATCCATCATGATTGACAAAACGCCGCTGTATGGTGATTTCGGGTTTTGCTTTGGACCGTATACGTTGAAGAAGCGGGTGCAGACAACTGGCATGTTGTACAGCCGCCCATAGTTAAGAACTTCCCGTTCAGTGGCAAATTTATCCACCGCATATTGTGTCAACGGCTTAACTGCCATGGTTTCCGCTTTAGGCAATGCTGGTGAATCGCCGTAAACGGCTGCAGAGCTCGAAAAATACAGCTTTTTAAACGTGATTTGATGCGTACGCAAAGTTTCCAACATGCTAAGATTGGCCTCTTGATTCACCAAATGCGTTGCATACGGGCGCTCAACGGAATCTGCCACACTGGCAATTGCCGCCAGCAAAACGATGTAGTCAAATTTACCGTCAATCAGCAAACGGGACATGAAATCATGGTCCGTGATGCTGTGTTCATAAAAAGTCACCCGATCAGAGTCTGGAATATTTTCCCGCAGACCCATTGATAAATCGTCGACGATGGTCACGGTGTTCTTCGGGTCGGTTAATAGCAGTTCGGTTAAATTGGACCCAATAAAGCCGGCTCCGCCAGTCACTAAGTAGTTGCTCAAAATAGTTTCCTCCATTATGGTGGCTTCATTTTCTTCATTATCGTATCACAGCTTCTGTCATGTCACCGCCACTTACTGAAAATGTTAGCAAAATGATAAAAAGCGCCGCTGTCTAGCGCCGCTCCTTTACTGTGATATTTTTCTAAGCTACATTGATCCTAATTCGACTGCACGAGCCGCCGATCCAACCAACGACTTGCCAGTGACAAGGCATAGTTGACCACGAAGTACATCACTGCCAGCGCCACAAACATCGGAATCATATAGTTGATATTCTGCCCATAAATAATTTGCGCGTGGTAGGTTGCTTCTGGCAAGAGAATGATGGTGGCCAGCGATGTGTCCTTGACCAGCGAGATAAACTGGCTGACGATTGGCGGAATCATTTTCTTCAAGGCTTGTGGCATGATGATATAGCGCATGGCCTGATAGAACGTGAGCCCGTTGCTGCGGGCGGCCTCCATCTGACCACGCGGCACCGCGTTGATCCCGGAACGGACGATTTCGGCAAGCATGGCCGATTCGAAAATGCTCATGGCGATAATCGCCGCAACGACAACATTCAAGCGAATGCCAATGTCAGGTAAGGCAAAATAAGTGAAGAACAAAATCAGCAGTAATGGCAGATTTCGAATCAAATCAATCACAAAACCTACAATTGCTGAAAAATATTTAATTTTCACGTAACGTGCTAGGCCAAGAATCACGCCCAGAATAAAGCTAAAGAATATCGAGACAATCGAAACTTCCAGTGTCACCCCTAGTCCTTGAAGCAGGTAACGCAGGTTAATCCATGAATACGCGTCAATAAAATTATGCATAAGCCCTGCTCCTTTCTAGGCGGTGACCCATTTTTTCTCAAGATATCGCATCAGATAACTTAATGGCATCGTCAACACGAGGTAGAAAACCCCAACAATCAGATACGTATCAAAGGTGGAAAACGTCGTGGCGGCGATCAGTTTGCCTTGGTACATCAGGTCAAACCCAGCAACAAAGGCGAGGACAGAACTGTTCTTGACCAAGTTGATGAACTGATTGCCCAATGGCGGAATAACCATTTTAAAAGCTTGCGGGAAAATAATCTGGATCATCGCTTGATTGTACGTCATACCAATGCTACGAGCGCCTTCCATTTGCCCGCCTGGCACAGCTTCAATGCCGGCACGCACCGTTTCCGCGATGAATGCACTGGTATAAATCAGCAAACCAATCGTCCCAGCCGTAAAACCGTCAATTTTAACGATGAACTGCGGTACGATCACGTAAAAAGCCAATGTAATAACTAGCAGCGGGATATTCCGCACTATTTCAACGTAAATGCGCCCGATCACCCGCAAACTCTTGAATGGCGAAATTTCTAGGAGTGCGAACAAGGTGCCAACGATTAAACTGCCAATCAAGGCGAGAATGCTGGAAGCCAGTGTGTAACCGACACCGGACATAAAGGTTCCCCAGTTATTGGTGAGAATTGACCACATGCTATTCCACCTCCTTGAGACTGAAGCCTGTCACGTCGCCAAACCACTTTTTAATTAACTTGGCATAGGTGCCGTTTTGTTTAAGTTGCTTAATCGCCTTATTGACAGCCTGCACAAATGGTTTTTGACCCTTGTTGATCGCAATCCCATAAGGCTCCTTCGTAAAGGTGCCGCCTGTGACGATATAATTTGGATCTTGTTCGGACATCCCATAAAGAATGCCGTTGTCAGTCGTGAGTGCATCGCCCTGCCCTGACTTCAGCGCAGTAAAGGCCTGCGCATAATCAGACAACTGCAAAACGGTGGTATCTGGGGCGGCTTTTTTAACGTTGTCAACGGAATTGGAGCCTTGCACCCCGATGACTTTTGTCCCCTTCTTCAAGTCTTTAACGGACTTAATCGGGCTGCCTTTTTTAACCAAAATACTTTGGCCAGCGTTGAAGTAAACATCGGAAAAATCCAAAATCTTTTGACGTTCTGGCGTAATTGTCATCGTTGCAATCACCGCATCGACGTTGCCGCCTTTGATCATCGGCACCCGAGTATCACTGGTGACCTGGACCAGTTGGGCCTTGCCTTTGCTACCAAGGATCTGCTTCGTGATTGCCTTAGCCATATCGACATCAAAGCCTTCAATTTTACCGGTTTTGATATCCATCAGTCCAAACAAACGGGTGTCAGCTTTAACACCCCAGACAATCGTATTTGTCGTCTTGGCAGTTGTTAAAATATCGCGATCGGCGACACTTTTGCCGCAACTACTTAGTGGCATCATTAACAACACTAAGAGCAACGGCAGGAGCATGCGTTTCCACAATTTTGCCATTCAACTTCCTCCTCTTTAAACGCGATCGCTGGCGTAGAAATCTGCGCATAAGGAACTTGATCGTAGTGGCCAAGACCATCACTTTCAAGGCCGTTTATACGCCATTTTCACCGCCCAGCTCACGCCCTTAGTGGTTAATAATTTTACTGAGAAATTCCTTGGCCCGTGGTTCTTGAGGATCATCAAAGAATTGATCGACATTGGCCGAGTCAACCAGAATCTGGCCGTCATCCATAAAGACAATCCGATTACCGACGTGACGAGCAAAGCCCATTTCGTGAGTGACAACCACCATGGTCATGCCTTGTTCGGCAATTTTCTGCATCACATCCAGCACATCGCCGATCATTTCCGGATCCAGTGCACTGGTCGGTTCGTCAAACAAAATAGCTTTAGGTTGCATCGCCAAACTGCGGGCGATAGCTACCCGCTGTTGCTGTCCACCAGAAAGCTCACCTGGGAAACTGTCGGCTTTATTTTCGAGGCCAACCATTTTCAACAGATCATGCGCTTCCTGCTCAACTTCCTGCTTATTTCGTTTCAGAACCAAATCTGGTCCTAAGGTCACGTTTTGCAACACATTCTTATTGGCATACAGGTTAAAATGCTGGAAAACCATACCCACATTTTTGCGAATGCGGTTCATATCGGTTTTCTTGTCAGCTAGGTCAAAATCATTCACGATTAGTTGTCCAGATGTGATCCGTTCCAGCCCATTGATGCAACGAAGTAAGGTACTTTTGCCGGATCCAGACGGCCCAATGATGGTGACAACTTCACCACGATCAACTGTGAGATTGATATTCTTTAAAGCATGAAATTTACCAAAGTACTTATTAACGTCATGAAATTCGATCATTGACATGTTCGAGGACCTCCTTGGGTTCACTGATGCTTATCATGGATTTTACAGAGAAACTTAATAATGCGCAAATATTTCTTGTTCATTATGACAACCTTTTTGCTTTGAAGAGCTTCTCATCGCCTTTATTTGGGACTTCTGAGCGTTCTATGAAGTTTTAAAAGGCGTTGTGATCACTGGTATCTAAAACCGCTCAGACGTCAGTAGCTACCCTTCTATGACAAATGAATCAGTCCTAAAACGTTATGATTGCCTTACTACCATTCAAAAGGACAGTTATCTTGATTGACTGCCGCTGGTTAATCACCGAACTCACACTCAAAAAAATCAGGCCAACGTCACTTTTGCGTTTCTAAAAAAGTAACGTCGTCCTGACTGTAGCCTTATTTCAATTGATGGCACAACTATTTCATAACAGTTTATTCATCGTGGCGATGCCGTCTGCTTTCGCGAGTCGGCAAGGGCTTGGATGCTGCCTGCGAGGTTGAAGGGGCTGGCTCACGGGTCATTTTAGCAGTTTCGCGTTGGCTTTCGCGCGTTGTGTGTCGTGAATCCAAAGGCTCCGCCTCATGCTCATGCTGCCGATCACCAGTAGTTGCCTTGTCCTGATACGCCAACTGCACGGTTAAACTGTAAGGTTGCGCTTCCTTGCGTAAGCCGCTTCGACCCAGCAGCTTCTGTTCACCACCGATCAAAAAGACATTCGCAACCACAAGATGATAGTCACGCTGCGCCGCTTCGACCGGCAACAAACCAACCCGATCAACGGTGGCCAGTGGCTTGGCCATTAAGGCATTCAAGCCGCCCGTGATGACAAGCTTACTGTCTAGGTGCTGTAGATCAAAGAATGGCAACGGGAACGGTGCGCCAATCGCCAGAACCGGTTGTTGCGTCTCCTGTGCCACACGACCAACGGCTTTGTCATCTAGTCCTTGATAATTCAAGCTCAGCACACCTTGTTTAACGAGGCTATCGACAAGCGTATCCAAATTGGCTTGCTGTTCCTCCGTCATGGTGACATCGGCCGTCAGCAATTGATCTTGTGAAAAAACGCCTTGGGCCGGTGCTGCACCCAATTGTGTGCGCAATTCATTTTCGACAGCGGTTTTTTTGGCAGCGTTACTGCCAAGCCATTTTTCAACCTTGGGTGAAATGTCAAACTTCGTTGTCTTATTTGTAAAATAATATAAGAAGTTCAAGCCAATAAAATACAAAAAGACAACAAATGCAAGCATAAACAGTGCGCCGCGAATGCGAAAGTCCGGATAGCGCAGGTTTTGAATTGCCACATATAGTAAATAGAAGTTGGCAATGAGTGCCACCCACGTGAAGGCTTTCCCCTTGGGTTTGTCGGCAACGTTGAAATAGCCCAACACGCGGTTGATAATATCAATAACAGTTAACATGATCTCATCCTTTCCGCGAGTTACTGACCGCCAGAGCCGGTTGTGTCTGTTTCTTGACCATTTTGATTATTATTCTGCTGACTAGGTGTGGTTGCGCTTGTTGAGGCAGAAGCAGACGGGGTTGACGTTGTGTCTGAGCTGCTTGGTTCCTGAGTTGAAGCAGCCGAACTCACGGTGCTGTTATCATCATTTTGATCTTGATTGCTGGTTTCAGCCTGCGATTGGCTAGCCTCTGGTTGCCGCGACGCCGAAGCTTGACTCGGTGCAACATGTGACGACGCGGACTGACCAGCGCGCGAGGCAGATTCTGATTTTATTTTTGATACCAATTCACTTTGCTCAGTCGCCGATTTTGGTTGGTTCACCGGATTGATCGTGTTCACAATGTTATATGCACTAATCAAAACAATGAGTGACACAATCGCAGTCGGTGGTAATAATGGCGGGGTACGATAAGCCATGAAGCCAGCTCCTTTCATCCATCGTTTAATTGTACCTCAATAACTAGATGATACCATTTAAGTTCTTGCTAAGATGACAAGGTTGCCATTTCCGGGGTCTTTAAATGGTGGTCATGTCTGGCCTGATAACACGCTCCCATTCAAAGATGGAAGAAGCCGACAACGTACAGCTAAACGTCTTCCACCTCAACTCATTCGGGGCGCATTCTGCTGACGCCGTGTCTTCAAAGCGCTGCCGCCTGCGTTCATAAAAAAAGCACATACATCAACATGTACATGCTCGCCTGTCGCTTAGGCATTTTTAAGGCGGTCTGCATGTTGCTGGCATTCCGCACACAGCCCATAAAGTTCAAAATTATGACTTTGAATTTTTGCACCCGGCACTTGTTTCTCGAAGTAATTGAGTGGACACATTTTCAACTCGATCACTTTCCCGCAATTTGTACAAATAAAGTGGTGGTGGTGCGGATGCTGGAAATCACACTGTAATTTCACAACAATCTGATCATCTTGCATCCGGCTTTCAACAATGCCCATCTCAATAAATGATTTGACATTTCGATAAATAGTATCGTGAGAGACTCCCGGAAATTGGGTACGCATATAACGATCCAGTATCGTCACCGCCGTGTAGCGATGCTGATTCCTGCCGAGATAATCAACCATCGATTCACGCTGCTTGGTCACGCGATAACCGTGCTGTTTCAATTCTTCTAATGCAATCGTTGTGTTATCCATGCGAACTCCTTTAGCTTGACACTTTGATGAATGGCGTGTAGACTATTAAATCGTATTGATTACGATTAATCAATCATTAGTGTACCACGCAAAACAGGAGGAAGCAATATGGCAGAAAAAACTGACTACGCATCCGCAGCACGGCGGTTGAAGAGTAAAAACCCGAAAACCCGGTCACGGGCAAAACGCGTGATTAAAGCCGTTAAGAAACCAGTCAAGTAATTTTATCGCATTATTCAAACAACATGTAGCAAGGCGCGAGCACCGGTGATCATCACCGTGGCTCGCGCCTTATTTTTGTTCTAAATCGATGCGGGCAAGGCCGCAACTTTTTAAAGCCAAGGTTTTCATAAATTGATCCACTTGCTCGCGCGCCTCATCCCAACTGTCATTTTTGATCACAGTGGCAAACGGCTTTAGTTCGTTTGGCAAGGTTAAATCGCGCTTATATTCCGGACTTTTTAACCGCGCCGCGACCATGGCAGGATCATCACCACGACCCAACAACCGATCTTTTAATACCGTTGGGTTATCAATTGTTAAAAATAAGACCACGACCTCCTTTGGCAACTCACGCACATAGGTAATGGCACCTTTTGTGTCTAGAACAATACTAAGGAAGGGATGCTTGGTCCAGTTTTTTTCAAGCGATTCATGGGAGGAACCGTACTCATAACCAGCATAAGTGACTTTTTCGATAAAATGTTTGGTCGCAAAACTCGCCGGTGTTTCGAAATAGTAATCGACCCCATTCTTTTCCCCTGTGCGCGCCGGACGGGTGGTGTGCGTCATCACGCGGTGGATGCGATAATTATCGCGAAGATAACCACTCACCGTCGTTTTGCCAGTCCCTGTTGCCCCAGTGATCACAATCAACTTATGCGCAGCTTTCATGATCAGCCTCCTCTTAAATGATTGCCTCGATTGTACCAAATCAGCGCGGATTAGTCAGCTTGAAAACAGGTTGATTGATTCGGTTTATCAATAACGCTGTTACCAACTAAGAATGGCTAATGCTGATCATGATAAAAAGCAATCACGCCCACTTGTTGACTCTCCACAAACCCAGCGGCTTTATAAAAGCTTCGCGTTTTCGGATCATCGTCCGTCAATAAAACCCGTTGCCGCACTTCAGGGAACCGCGCCAGCAAAGCTTCTATTAATTGTTTGCCGATACCTCGACGCTGATATTCTGGCAAAACCAACAGATCCTGAATAAAAAGAATGGTTTCGCCGTCACCGACTGCTCGGATTAAGCCAACTAACTGTTTGCCCTCATACGCACCTAACACCATCAATGAATGGGTCAGTGCCCGTTCAAGTCGCGCAGGATCGCGAGTATACATGCTCCAACCGACACTTTTATAAAGTGCCAAAACCTCGGGCATAGTTGGTTTTTGATCAGTAATTGTCACCATGGCGTGTGTCCCCCTTTATAAAAGAATGCTTTGTTTAGAGTAGAAAAAAAGATCGATCACGCTTGATCGACCTTTCAAATACTATTGCAGGATGTGAACGATATTTTTACAGACGACGACCGAAGCTTGGTGCGAAGTATGCCATGCTCTGAATCGTAACGTTTTGACCAGGAGCTGGTGCGTGCAGATATTGGCCACCGCCAATGTAAATACCAACGTGGTAAGCACTACCAACGCCGCCCCAGAAGACCAAGTCACCGGCCTTTAAGTCAGAAACGGAAACGTATGAGCCAAGCGTACTTTGAGCTTGCGAAGTCCGTGGTAAGTTGATCCCAGCTTCTTTAGCTGCATAGTAGATCAAGCCTGAGCAGTCAAAGCCTGATGGTGAAGTGCCACCATAAACGTACGGAACCCCGATATACTTAGCGGCATTGCTGGCAATACTGCCACCGGAAACTGAAACCGAGCTGGTGTTTGAAGCAGGTGCTTGTGAAGCGCTGGCGCTTGAAGAAGCACTGGTGGTGCTGGTGTTAGCACTACTTGAAGCTGCACTACTTGAAGCTGCACTGCTTGAGACGGTGCTGGTTGAAGAAGCAGATGGTGTTGCGGCAACAGCAGCGGTTGCTGCGGCAGCTTTAGCAGCATCTTCGCTGGCAGCCAACTGAGCCAACTTATCTTTGTTAGCTTCAAGTGTTTGCTGTAAATCGGATGCAGATTTTTCAGCATCACTCTTTAAGCTTTCGATTTTAGCCTTGTCGCTTTCCAACTGGCTCTTTGTCGCAACAAGTGTTTCTTGCTTGGCTTCTTGTTCAGTTTGCAGAGCCTTAACTTTGGCCTGTGAATCCTTAACCGCCTGCAATGCTTCTGCACTGGCTTGGCTAAGTTTGTTGACCGTCAGTGAACGACCAACAAGATCTGAAAGGCTGTTGGAATTCAAAACAAAGTCAAAATAGACATTGCCTGTAACTGAATTACCAACCTGCTTTTGCAATGAAATCAATTGTTCCTTTAGATTGTCTTTACGCTTGCCGACTTCGACTTGCGCCTTAACAATTTGTTGGTTGTAAGAGGCAATTTTAGCCTGACTAGCACTAATTTTTTCTTCAGCATTCTTAATGTCTAATGCTTTGTTAGAAACATCATTGCTCAACTTCGCGGTTTTTTCATTTGCCGTTTGGATTTGCTTGAGCAAGGCATCATTCTTGGCAGTCAAGCTAGACTTATCGTCATCAGCTTTAACTGTTGTGGCAGCCACCCCTGAAACCCCAACCCCAGCCAATGTTGCAACTGTGATAAAGCCTGTAACTAATTGCTTTAATTTCATCTTTATCGTCACTCCTGCTTTCGTTTTGTTCACAACTGATACATTAACACTGGACTGTTACAGTCTCGTTACAGCATGTTTACTATCAGAATACTTTCTTCAACATATTGTCATGGTCAAATACAAGGAAGTTCATAAGAACTTTTTATTTCAGTTATTTTCAAGAAGAAAAGGAGAATCGAAGGTACCAAAAAAAGGCCTGTGATAAACGTTTGTTTTATCACAGGCCTAAATCACCAGTCGTCATTTTTATTAACTGTTATTGTTTAATAGTAAATTGGCTATACCAATCATGCGACTTAAAGGGTTACTTTGCCGTCTTGATATCGACTAAAAAGTACCGCTTTTTACCACGCCGAACGATGACATATTGGCCATCAAAATGAGTGCTCGGATCAACCTCGAAATCGAGCTCCCGCTGACGTGTACCGTTGATCGTGATCGCACCATTTTGAATGTCTTCGCGGGCTTGACGGCGGCTTGGTTCGATTTTGGTAGTGTCGACTAACCAAGTCACAATGTTTTCTGCGGTCTCTGGTGCCTCAACTGTTGGAAACTGCTTGAATCCCTGCTTGATATCATCAGCACTCAGCTCAGCGACATCACCGGAAAAAAGAGCAGCACTGATGTTTTCGGCCTGATCAACCGCTTTTTGACCGTGGACAAACTTTGTCACCGCACGCGCCAATTCACGCTGTGCTTCACGTTTTTCCGGGTGTGTTTTCGTTGCTTCAACCAATTCGGCAATAGCATCGCGCGACAAGAACGTGAAGAACTTGAGGAACTTCTCGACGTCGGCATCATCCTGATTGAACCAGAACTGATAGAACTCGTAAGGTGACGTCTTCTCCGGATCAAGCCAAACGGCGCCGCCAGCAGACTTACCGAACTTGGTACCGTCAGCCTTCAACATCAATGGATTGGTTAGACCATAAGCACGGGCTTCTGGTCCCTCGATACGATGAATCAAATCGATCCCAGCCGTAATATTGCCCCACTGATCGGCCCCGCCAATTTGCAATTGAACATCTTCGTGCTTGAACAAGTGCAGGAAATCGACCGACTGCAGAATCTGATACGTGAATTCCGTGTACGAGATGCCGTTTTCCAAACGACTGGCGACGACTTCTTTATTTAGCATACTGTTAACGGAAAAAAGCTTGCCATAATCCCGCAGAAAATCAAGCATGGATAATTTCGATAACCAGTCATAATTATCGACAATCCGAAAATCATCGGTTCCGAATAGGTTCTCCATTTGGGCGGTCAATTTCTTTTTATTTGCAGCAATCGTGTCCATGGTTTGCAAGACCCGCTCGGAATTACGCCCGGATGGATCGCCAATCGAGCCAGTGCCCCCACCAATGACAATCACGGGACGATGGCCCAGAAGTTGAAACCGTTTGAGAATCATGAACGGAATCAAATGGCCAACATGTAGTGAATCACCAGTCGGATCGGTGCCACAGTAGACACTGACTGCTTTTTCCTCGGTCAGTTTCCGCAGACCATCTTCATCGGTTAATTGATTCAACGCCCCACGCCACTTTAATTCGTCTAAAATTTTGCCTCTGTCTGTCATGTTACTTGTTCCTCCCTAAACACATTTGCTGGCACAGCAACCGCTGTATAAGCGCCTTGTGGCTATTATGGCCAAAAGGCGTTTACATTCAACTTTTAAGCACGCCAGTTCACGCTCTTGACTAAAATTTGTCTTTGCCAGAATTTACCGCCACCTGTGAGCTGAGATGCAGGATGGCAACGTCTAGATCGTTGGTCAAGGTCATTCACAATGGCATAAAAATAGCCCCTGATCTTCAACGATCAGGGACGATTTTCACCGCGGTACCACCCACATTATGCTTTGCATCACTCTAATGGATATCGGCATGACCCGTTAACCAGGCTTTCATTGAGGTGTAATTCGTAATCAAAGGCGGAACGGTTTGCAGCAACCACCGTTTTTCTTAGACCTGCCTAGGACCACTACTGCGGCTCATCTGGTGACTTTATGGTTTAGATCTTAACACATGTAGGCAAACGGTTCTATTCTTTTTGGACATGCTTTCGGAGTTCGCGCTAATGACGCAGTACTTCTGAAGTGCGCCTAACTTTTCACTTTTGCGGGTCCTGTGGTGCTTCTTTTGGATCTCGATCGGCTGGATAGGCTTTGACGTCGGCGTCTAGAATATCGTATTCATCCATGAGTCTGCGTTCAACGCGCTCTCCTAGATCATAGGAATCGGCTACGGTCATATTGGGATTGACACGAATACCGATGGTTAGCAAGACAGCATCGCCTGCATATCGTGCTTCAATACTTTGAACGCCTTTGACACCTGGGACTGCACTGATGGTTTGGCGGTAGGCAGCAATTTTTTTGGTGTCGAATCCATCTGTTAATTCAAAAATGGATTCTCGCAGGATAGTCCAAGCCGCATATAAAATCAAACAACCAACGGCCACAGCTGCGCCACCATCCAGCCAAAGCCAACCAGCTTTGGCACCTAAGATGGCGAGTAACGTGCCACCGCTGGTCACAGCGTCGGCAAAGCTGTCCTTGGCCGCCGCTCGCAAAACACTGCTGTCCAATTGCTTCGCCCTAATATGGTTAATCAGTGAAACGGTGCCCATTGCCAATCCTGCCGCTAAGCTAACATAAACCGCAAGTTCTCCGGGAACCTGCAGCTTACCTTGATACCAAGCTTGCAGACCGTGATAACCGTCAATGACAACATCTAGACCGACGACGAGCATGATTAAGCCAGAAAAGAGTGTTGCGATGGTTTGAAAGCGCCAGTGACCAAATCGGTGTTCGCTGTCAGGCCGTTGTTGGGAAATCTGCAAACCCCAAAGTAAAATCAGCGCAGAGGCCACACCAGTCAGGTTATTCAACCCATCCGCAGCCAATGCCCGAGAATGAGCTAACTGCGCGATCCACAATTCTGCCACGGTCAACCCGCCATATACAATCAGATTCAGTGCAGCAGCATGCTGGGCACTTTTCAGACGGGCAAACCGGCGTTGTTCATCTTTTAAAATATTTCGACCAGCATCCATGCGACATCCTCCTGACTAAATTAATTTGTTTATTAAAGACTATTATAATTCAAATAACGCACCGGTGACTGGTTATAACTTTACAAAAGGATAGTGAGAGCGCTTTCTTACAAAGTTTTTCACAACAATAAAAAAAGCCCAGCAATAGCCGGGTTTTATGGGTCTACACTTTCTGGTGTTGAGAAATAATCAACACTGAACGTGTAGGCCCTTT
>OBYJ01000663.1_pt1 | contig 15594 bp, 12 predicted proteins | sample 1495481 | NCBI WGS metagenome assembly OBYJ01 (sample SAMEA2580197, study PRJEB22360) | human gut metagenome | biome: human gut; feature: human-associated habitat; material: faeces | place: Denmark | collected 2008/2010
TTACCTCCAAAATGTAATACATTTAAGTGGCTTCGCCGCAAATTTTTCTATATTTGTCAAGGATTTTTTACAAAAAAAGAGCAGGGTATATATTTTTATATACCTTGCTCTGCAAGAGGCTGCCGACTCAATGTCTTAACTAAATGACATTGCCTTTCTTTCTGCCTCTTTTTATTTTGCCTTCTTCTATTTTATCCCAGAACTTCTATTTTTCTCTGTTAAACGTTTGTAAAATCTGATATTCTTTACATAAGAGAGAGTTTATCAACTTGATTATTTTAAGAGTAAGGGGATTATTATGACACAAAAACAACCGATAAATCAGATCACCGAGGGTGTGATCTGGAAACAACTTCTATTGTTCTTCTTTCCGATTTTGCTCGGAACCTTTTTTCAACAACTGTACAACACCATTGATACTGTCATTGTCGGACAATTTGTCGGAAAAGCAGCACTTGCCAGTGTGGGCGGTTCCTCTGCACAGATCGTGGCTCTGATCGTGGGCTTTTTTACCGGTCTGTCTTCGGGTGCTTCTGTTTTGATCGCCCAGTACTTCGGTGCGAGAAATGAACATGCTGCCAGTGACGGACTTCACAATGCCTATGCAATCTCCATCGTGGGAGGAATCCTGCTCGGAATCATCGGATTTTTCGCTACACCATCTATGCTCCGACTGATGAACACCCCCGATGAGATCATGCAGGACTCCGTGATCTATCTCCGGATTTATTTTGCAGGTATTATTTTTGTTTTCCTATATAATATGGGTTCCAGTATTCTGCGCGCCGTGGGAGATTCCAAACGTCCGCTTTATTATCTGATTGCCTGCTGCCTGCTGAACATCATACTTGATGTATTGTTTGTAGTCGCTTTCCACATGGGCGTGCTGGGAGTCGCCGTTGCAACCTTGATCTCCCAGGCATTCAGCGCCCTACTCGTGACACGCAAGCTTCTTCGTTCGGAGGGAATGTTAAAGCTTTCCTTCTCCCGCATCCGGTTCCACGGATCGGTCCTGAAAAATCAGTTGAAGCTTGGACTTCCTACCGGATTCGAAGCAATCCTGTTTGCCATTACCAATATCGCCATTCAATCCGCAGTCAACACCTTTGGAACAGATACTTCTGCCGCCTGGTCTGCCTACGGAAAACTGGATGCGATCTTCTGGATGGTAAGCACTGCCTTTGGAATCTCCATCACTACTTTTGTGGGTCAGAACTACGGCGCCGGAAAACTGAACCGGATCCGCAAGAGTACCCGTGTCTGCCTGATCATGGACGCACTGATATCCGCTGTATTGGTTATTTTCCTGATCGCAGCCAGAAAAATTTTGTTCAGCCTGTTTACAAATGATGAGACCGTCATCCAGATCGGATGTGAGATGCTTGTCCTGATCACTCCCTGGTACATTGTATATGTATTCATCGAAGTACTTGCCGGTGCACTGCGCGGAGTCGGTGATGTCATCGTGCCGGTGATCATCACGCTGCTTGGTATCTGCGTGATGCGAATCGCCTGGCTGATCGGCGTGCTGAAGATTTCTCCGACAATTTCTGCGATCATCTTCAGCTATCCGGTCACCTGGCTTTTGACAGCACTGTTTTTTATTGGGTATTATCTGTATAAACAGAAAAAGTTTTCCTGATTTTTCTACTTCATCCGAAAAATCGGACTGATCTTCTTATAGATTAAAAATACGATCAATGACACCAGCACACCTTTCAGAAGATTAAACGGTGTCACTGCAAACAGGATCAGTGTTGAGACACTTGTAATCTTTGCATTGATCGCTGTTCCCATCTCTACCAGAGCATTCAGCGGCATTCCAAATGCTTTGGCATACACCGGAAGCAATACATATGCATTCATCAGTCCTCCGATCACCGTCATCAATACCGTGCCTGATGCCATACCGATCAACGCACCTGTTCTTGTATGCTTTTTATGGTAGATCAATCCTGCCGGCACAATAAATGCACATCCGATCAGAAAGTTGGCTACCTCTCCAACTCCCGCTGTCTGAGTTCCGCTGATAACAATATGCAGCAGATTTTTGATCAGCTCAATTCCCACACCCGCAAGCGGTCCCATTGTAAAACATCCAATCAGAACCGGTACTTCACTGAAATCAATCTTGTAAAATGTGGGTGCAAACGGAAGCGGAATGTCGAATGTCATCAACACCACTGCAACTGCGGAAAGCATTCCGACAAGCGCCAGTGTTCTTGCACCTATTTTCTGTGTACTCTTCTCTGCTGTGTTTGTTTGTGTACTCATGTTTTTTCTCTCCTTCAAAATACATCAAAATTTTGATAAAGAAAGAAAACCTTCCGGATTGTGTGCCAAGACAAAAACAGACCCCGGATCAAAAAATCCAGGGTCTCTCTCTTGCCTTTTTGCACATACATCTTCTTTCATCCAGACTTTACTGTTGGTACCGGAATTTCTGATCTGCAGATCACCGGTTCAGCCATCCTCCACTCTTAGCAGAAAACAGGTCGCGGACTTTACCGCCAGTTGGGACTTACACCCGACCCCGAAGATTTATTTCTTATCTGCACCCCATTATAGTGCTTTCTGGCATGCAATTCAAGTAATTTCTGTAAATTTGATTATTTTCTGTTCGTACTCACGTTTTTATCGTATATGATCGCCAGCCCTTTTAACAGAAGGTCATCATCCAATGTAATTTCCCGTTTACAATGAGGTACTATTTTTTTCGCAAGTCCACCGGTTGCCACTACAGTTGCTTTTTCTCCGAGAGCTTCTTCCATACGATCAATAATGCCATCCATTGCCGATGCACTACTGTAGATCACGCCGCTCTTCATACAGTCTACCGTATTTTTCCCGATGATCTGTTTCGGTGCTTCCAGACTGATCCCGCTCAACTGAGATGCATTTGCAGTCAGAGAATCCACGGACACCTGAATTCCCGGATAGATCATCCCGCCGATATAGTCTTTGTTTTTATCGATCACACAAACTGTATTGGCCGTACCCAGATCAAAAATGATCAACGGTACCGGATACTGTGCCACACCTGCAACAGCTCCCACAATCAGATCGCTTCCCACTGAAGAAGGGTTGTCCATCCGGATATTCAGTCCGGTCTTTACTCCGGCTCCCACGACCATTACATTTTTTTTCAAAATTTTTTCCAGCGCCAGTTTCGCTGCATTGGTCACCTGTGGTACAACCGAGGAAATAATTCCCCCCTCGATCTGCTCCACATCAATATGATAAATATCCAGAACTGTCTTAATGTCGATCGCATACTCGATTTCTGTTTTCTGATGAACGGTTGAGAGCCTTTCTACAAACAGACACTCCTTGTTCTGAATACATCCGATCACTATATTTGTATTTCCGATATCAATCGCTAAAACCATGTGTAAATCCCAGTCTTTCTTTCATATTTTTCTTCATCAGCGTTCTTCCGATCAATGCCGTGAGCACTCCTGCAACAATCGCCTCCGGAACTCCGTTGATTCCGATGATCGACAGAATAAATCCATAAACCGCTTTCACCGCAACTCCATTTGCCGCCGCATACGTATCCTTAAAAAACAGATAAATCAAATTCATAACCAACAATGTATTTGTCAGTGAACCGCCTACTCCCGCCAAAATCAGTCCGATTTTGGAAACACCTGTTGATTTGCTGCATTTTTTCACCAATTTGTAAATATAATGCGGAACGACTCCTGTCAGAATACGCGGAACAAAACAGATGATCACGCTGCCGATCCCTCCGCTGAATTCTCCCATACTGTAAAATGGGGTAAATACAAAAGAAGTCACGGTCGGATTCACTGTATTATTAATAAAGCTGGTCAGTCCAAACAGCAGTCCCAGCAGAGCTCCCGTCTTTGGTCCCATCAAAAGAGATGCCAGAATCACCGGAATATGGATAATCGTTGCTCTTGTAAATCCCAGCGGGATATATCCGAGAAAAGGGGTGAACGCCATGATTACAATAATAACTCCAAAAATTGCCGTCTGTACCATATGCCGTGTGCGCACACTGCTGCCTGTTGTCTGTGTTTTGTTTGTTGTCTGATTCATAAATTGCCTCCTTGTTATCATTCTCTTTCGAGATACAATACTGATTTGCACAGAATTTTTATTCTGTCTCCATATTAATTTGTTGCTTTTAAAATTTCGTCCAGGATCCTTAAGGCTGTCTCCTCTTTCGTCATTTTTCCGAGTGAAACTTCCTCCTGCCCGGTAATGATCGTCACCACATTGGTATCTCCGGCAAATCCTGCCCCTTCTACCTTCAGATTGTTTGCCACGATCATGTCAAGATGCTTCTTTTCCAGTTTTTTTCTGGAATTCTCCAGCATATTCTCCGTCTCCATGGAAAAACCGCATAAAAACTGATGCTCTTTTTTATGCTCTCCCAGAAACTTCAGGATATCATCTGTACGCTCCATTGGAATCGCCAGATCATCGTCCTTCTTTTTCATCTTTTCACTGCTCACTGATTTTGGCCGGTAATCTGCCACTGCAGCTGCTTTGATGATAATGTCCTGATCTTTGGCCCTCTTTGTGACCTCTTCGTACATCTCTTTTGCTGTTACCACGTCCACCACGTGAACAAATTCCGGTTTTGCAATGGATGTCGGACCACTTACCAGCGTCACTTCTGCTCCGCGCAGCATACACATTTTTGCAATCGCATATCCCATCTTTCCGGTGGAATGATTGGTAATAAATCTGACCGGATCGATCGATTCCTGTGTCGGACCTGCCGTCACCAGCACCCGTTTACCCTGCATATCTTTTTCATATGCGATTTCTCTTAAAATGTACTGTAACAGCAGCTCCGGCTCGGGCATCTTCCCGGCTCCGGTATCCCCGCATGCGAGGTATCCCACTGCCGGACTGATCACCTCATATCCATAGTGTTCCAGAATTTTAAGATTGTCCTGCAGGATCGGATTATCGAACATGTTTGTGTTCATTGCCGGTGCAATGATCTTTTTACACTTACATGCCATAACTGTCGTCGTCAGCATATCATCTGCGATCCCGTGCGCGATCTTTCCGATCACATTGGCACTGGCCGGTGCCACTAAAACCACATCCGCCTGCTTGGCAAGTGCCACGTGCTCTACACTGTACTGAAAATTCCGGTCAAACGTATCCACCAGACATTTGTTCCCTGTCAAAGACTCAAATGTGATCGGATTGATAAAATTAACCGCGTTTTTGGTCATCAGTACCTGCACATTGGCATGCAGCTTTTTCAGTGCACTGGCAAGCGATGCGATCTTGTAGGCAGCAATACTTCCGGACACCGCAAGTACTACTGTTTTGCCTTTCAGCATAAAAATCCCCCTTTTCCTGTTTTGTAGCATCCCGAGATTCGGGTATACTCAGTTTCTGTTCCATTATATGGGATTATTCTGCAAATTGCAATTCTTAAACGTCAACTCCCGCCTTTTTAAGAAATTCCACGCATGGTCAGCTGAATTCGTTTCTTCTTCAGATCCACACTCATCACTTTCACATCAACGATATCTCCCACACTGACAGCCTCCAGCGGATGCTTGATATACTTGTCTGTAATCTGGGAAATGTGTACCAGTCCATCCTGATGTACCCCGATGTCCACAAAGACTCCAAAATCAATGACATTTCGAACAGTTCCTTTTAGGATCATCCCTTCTTTCAGATCTTTCATATCCAGCACATCCGTACGAAGGATCGGTTTTGGCATCTCATCTCTCGGATCTCTTGCAGGTTTTTCCAGCTCTTTTACAATATCACCGAGTGTGATTTCTCCGATTTCCAGCTCTTGAGACAGCTTTTTGTAATCTTTAACTGTTTTGGACAAACCGGACAGATTCCCTCCTGCCACATCCTCCAGCGTAAATCCCTGTCTCTCCAGTAGTTTTTCTGTCGCTCCATAAGACTCCGGATGAACCCCTGTGGCATCCAGCGGATTTTTCCCGCCCTGAATGCGCATGAATCCGGCACATTGTTCAAATGCTTTCGGCCCCAGCTTTGCGACCTTCAACAGATCTTTACGATCCTGGAACTTTCCGTTTTCCTCCCGATATGCCACAATGTTTTTGGCGATTGCACCGGAAATCCCGGAAATATAGGAAAGCAGAGGCGCTGATGCGGTATTCAGATCAACACCTACCTTATTTACACAGTCTTCCACAACTCCGCTCAGTGATTCACCCAGCTTTTTCTGATTCATATCATGCTGATACTGTCCCACGCCGATGGACTGTGGCTCGATCTTCACCAGTTCCGCAAGCGGATCCTGCAGCCTTCTTGCAATGGATGCCGCACTTCTCTGTCCCACATCAAACTTCGGAAATTCTTCGCTTGCCAGTTTGCTGGCTGAATACACGGATGCTCCAGCCTCATTGACGATCACATACTGCACTTTCTCCGGAATCTCTTTTAACAGCTCCACAATAAACTGCTCGGACTCCCTGGATGCTGTTCCGTTTCCAAGCGAAATCAACGTAATATGATATTTCGGAATGATCTTTTTCAATAAATCTTTCGATGCTTTGATCTTCGCAGGAGTCGTCGGGGCAGTCGGATAAATGACAGTCGTTCCCAATACTTTTCCGGTCGGATCTACCACAGCAAGCTTACATCCTGTACGGAATGCCGGGTCCCATCCCAGCACGACCTGACCGGTGATTGGAGGCTGCATCAGAAGCTGGTGCAGATTTTTCCCAAATACTTCGATTGCTCCATTTTCTGCTTTTTCTGTCAGATCACTGCGGATTTCTCTTTCAATCGCCGGACCGATCAGACGCTTATAGCTGTCTTCCACCGCTTCTTTGAGTGCCTGCTCTGTATCTAGATTCTTTCCGTGAAGTATCTGTTTTTCCAGATAGCCAAGAATCTCTTCCTCCGGTGCCTCAATCTTCACTGTCAGGATCTTTTCTTTTTCTCCCCTGTTCAGCGCAAGAATGCGGTGTCCTGCCAGCTTTGACAATGGTTCTTCGAATTCATAATACATTTCATAAACCGACTCTGCTTCCGGATCTTTTGCCGTGGAGATCAATTTTCCTTTTTTCATGGTGATCTTTCGAATCCAGCTTCTGTAGTCTGCCTCATCCGAAATTGATTCTGCAATGATATCTTTTGCTCCGGCAATTGCATCTTCTGCGCAGACCACACCCTTTTCTTCCGATACATATTTTTCAGCTTCTTCTAAAAGCGGCATTTTCAGCTTCTGGAGGATAATCACTGCCGCCAAAGGCTCCAGGCCTTTTTCTTTTGCGATCGTTGCCCGTGTTCTTCTCTTCGGACGATACGGACGATACAGATCTTCCACCACGACAAGTGTCCCTGCTTCCAGGATCTGACTTTTCAATTCCTCTGTCAGTTTTCCCTGTTCTTCAATGCTGGAAAGTACCTGCTCTTTTTTCTCTTCCAGATTTCTCAAATACACAAGACGCTCGTGCAATTTCCGCAGCTGTTCATCATTGAGAGATCCTGTTGCTTCTTTTCGATATCTTGAAATAAACGGGATCGTATTCCCTTCATCAATCAATTTTACAGCTGCATCTACTTGCCAGCGCTTTACTTCCAGTTCTTCTGTCAATTTTTGATTAATATCCATGTTGTTTTCCTCACTTTTGTTATTATTTTTTCCCTTGCCCTCATGAAAAATCGAATAACTGGTGCTATTATAACACAGGTTTCTGTTTTGAAACTACAAAAAAGATTTACGCTCCTTCGATTCTTTGCTATCATAAAAAGAAAAAGGAACTGTACATATTCTATGAACCGAACGATCACATATTTGATTTCCGACAAAGATGCCGGATTTACCATTGAGCAAAACTTAAGACACCGCGGATATTCCGCCAAAAACATTACCCATTTAAAAAAGACACCAGAAAGTGTCCTGTTAAATGGTATATGGGTTCACATGACACACCACCTGACATCCGGAGATGAACTGGTGATCCGGATTGTAGAAGAGCAATCTTCAGAACGGGTTCCTCCGGTAGAACATCCCATCCATATTGTCTATGAGGATGAAGATATTCTCGTCATCGACAAGCAGGCCGGGATGCCGATCCACCCCTCTTTGAACAACTACTACAATTCTCTGGCAAATGCACTCGCCTGGTATTTTGAGCAGCAGAAGAAACCCTTTATCTTCCGCTGTGTGAACCGGCTGGACCGTGATACTTCAGGACTGACCATCATTGCCAAACATGTAGTCAGCGCCGCGATCCTGTCCTCCATGAATGCAAGACGGGAAATTCACCGGGAGTACCGTGCCATCGTGCGCGGACATCTCACTCCGGAATCCGGTGTCATTACCGCTCCGCTTGGCAGAAAAGACAGTTCCATCATTGAGCGAACCGTAGATTTTGACCACGGAGAAAAAGCAGTCACCTACTATCAGTTTCTGGAAGAAAAAAACGGCCACAGCCTTGTCTCACTCCGGCTGGGAACCGGACGCACCCATCAGATCCGGATTCATATGAAATACATCGGTTTTCCTCTGGTCGGAGACTATCTGTACAACCCTGATATGGAATACATCACCCGACAGGCTCTGCACTCCTATCGTCTGACGTTTCTCCATCCCATCACCGGGCAGAAAATGGATTTTACTGCTCCTCTTCCCGATGATATGAAAAAGATCCTGAACTGACTGCAGGATCTTTCTTTATATCTGTTGTTCTGTTATGCTTCTTCTGTAAATGCAATTAAAAGCTGATGTAAAATCCGGTGCAGATGCGGCAGATATTCCTGCATCGTGACCGGCTGCTTATAAAGAATACAGTTATAACTTGTAGAACCGAGCAGCTCTATAATCGTAAACAACAACAACTCCGGCTCTTCACATTTCACATTAAATTTGTTTAATGCCTCCAGATAATGTTCGTAAAATCCCTGTGCCTCCGGAAACTCTGTGCTGGAAAACGCGTTTTTAAAAATGCCCCAGGACAGGTTCTTTGCAATAAATTGCATCAGCGAATGCTGTTTTTCAAATCTTCCAATAATGTAATCTGTCAAAAACAGAACCTCTTCCTCAAAGCTGTTGATTTCCTTCTTGTCCAGTTCTTTATGTGCATCTTCAAACAGCTTTCCTGCCTGATATGCAATCAGCCTGTCCCGCAGATCGTACTTGTCCTTGAAATATAAATAGAATGTTCCTTTTGCAAGACCTGCCTTATTTACAATATCGGATATGGTTGTCTTTGCAAAACCTTTATCCGTAAACAATTCATACGCCGTCTGAAACAGTGCATTCTTCTTTCGTTTCTTATTGGTTTCTGCCTTTCCCATTTTCATTCCCCCTGGTATTTCTTGACTTTTGCAGTATCCCTGCAACTGTATCCTTAATTATCAGGCAAATTTTTTAGAAAGTCAATAAAAATGACCTTTTTTCATTTTTTGTTCGCAGATTATTGACTATTAGTCATTTTGCACTGCAATGTGAAGTATAGAAAAAAGATAGGGGATGATATCATTGGTCAAAACTGGCAAATGGATTGCCAGGCACAGAATTCCAGGCAAATGCTTCCGGTAACACAGAACTTGCCTCTCAGCTTCAGGCTTCCATCACAGCACTGGTAGCAGCGCAAGCTCAGGCAGGAAATTTGAGCAGCTCTCTGCAGCCTCTTGCCTCTGTTACAAACGAAGGCAGTGTCCAACTTCCAACACTGGATACCAATGCACTGACGCAGACAATAACACAGATTTCCACTGCTTATGAAAGTATTGAATCCTCTTTTGCAAAACTATCAACAAAGCTTCCGGAAATTCAAAAACAACTGGATCAACTCTCTAACATCAAACTTCCGGAAAACGCAATGTCTCAGTTAAAAGACAATGTGGACAAAATCAATGCTGGTATGAAAGTTCTGGATCAAGGACTGACCACCGTATCCAAAAACATGGGACTTCTGGACAAATCCACAGATTCTCTCTCAACTGCAGCAGACGGCATTAACACCTTACTCGGCGGCTTTAAACAACTGAACGGCTACAATCAGACATTACTCGACGGAGCATCCAAATTGAAAGCAAACAGTCCTTCTCTCGTTGCCGGTATCAATACTCTGGCGGGCGGTACAGACGAACTTGCTTCCGGACTCAACACACTCGGCTCCCAATTATGCAGCGGATCGGAACACTCGCAGCAAACAGTGCTGCACTTCGAGACGGTGCTTCCACACTCCTTTCCGGAACAACAGAGCTTTCCAAAGGCGGAACCATATTGCAAAATGGAAGTAAGCAGGTAAAGACGGAATCACACAACTCCAGGATGGCGCCCGCACATTAAAAGACGGAATGCAGGAATTTAATGAGCAAGGTACCCGTAAACTGAAAGATACTGTTGAAAAGGAATTAGGCAATATTCTCGACCGATTAGAATCCCTGACCTCTGATCAGTGCAGCTATGACACCTTCAGTGGAAAGGCAAAAGATATGGAAGGAAATGTAAAATTCGTCATTGAAACAGATGCGATTAAATAAGATGAACAACACACATTGATAAGAGCATCCCTGTCAAGATACTGGATCTTCATAACTCAAAAACCTTGACGGGAATTTATTGTTGCAAAATAAGTTATCCTTACTATATAAAAGATCATTTCTTATAAACAAAAATATCGCAAAACTGTTTATTACAACAATTCTACGATATCATCTTCTCTCATAAAGTCAGTAATGCCGGCGACCGGAATCGAACCGGTACGGGAGTATAAGTCCCGCAGGATTTTAAGTCCTGTGCGTCTGCCAGTTCCGCCACGCCGGCATTACTGGCTTTATGAAAATGGGACCTACAGGGCTCGAACCTGTGACCCTCTGCTTGTAAGGCAGATGCTCTCCCAGCTGAGCTAAGACCCCATCTTAAACGACCCAGAAGAGACTCGAACTCTCGACCTCCGCCGTGACAGGGCGGCGCTCTAACCAACTGAGCCACTGGGCCATATTCATTATTTAAGTGGACCTTCAGGGACTCGAACCCGGGACCGATCGGTTATGAGCCGATTGCTCTAACCAGCTGAGCTAAAGGTCCACACTCTATAATGTCCCGCTAAAGGAACAAAGCCGATGATCGGACTCGAACCGATAACCTGCTGATTACAAATCAGCTGCTCTGCCAATTGAGCCACATCGGCATAATGCCTTAACCTATATCAAATCAAATCGACTTGAAATGACTCCAACGGGAATCGAACCCGTGTTACCGCCGTGAAAGGGCGATGTCTTAACCGCTTGACCATGGAGCCTCATTACATCGCATTTAGTAGCGACTCAACATAAGAATAATATCATATGTCTTTCATTTTTGCAAGTATTTTTTTACTTTTTTTCAAAAGTATGGGCTTAAGTGGACTCGAACCACCGACCTCACGCTTATCAGGCGTGCGCTCTAACCGGCTGAGCTATAAGCCCTCATACCAGTCATTAAAAAAGAGCCTCTCTTGAAGCTCTTAGCTCCCCGAGTTGGGTTCGAACCAACGACCCTTCGGTTAACAGCCGAATGCTCTACCACTGAGCTATCGAGGAATATTAAACATTGAAGTATACCTTCAAAACTGCATACAAAGAATCATCCTTTTCCTATCACCTTGCTTGGTTATGCCCTCGACCTATTAGTAACAGTCAGCTCCATGCGTTACCGCACTTCCACCTCTGCCCTATCTACCTCGTCGTCTTCAAGGGGTCTTACTAACTTGACGTTATGGGATATCTCATCTTGAGGGGGGCTTCACGCTTAGATGCCTTCAGCGTTTATCCCGTCCCGGCTTGGCTACTCTGCTATGCATTTGGTAATACAACAGATCCACCAGCGGCCAGTCCACCCCGGTCCTCTCGTACTAAGGGCAGCTCCTCTCAAATATCCTACGCCCACGCCGGATAGGGACCGAACTGTCTCACGACGTTCTGAACCCAGCTCGCGTACCGCTTTAATGGGCGAACAGCCCAACCCTTGGGACCTACTTCAGCCCCAGGATGCGATGAGCCGACATCGAGGTGCCAAACCACTCCGTCGATGTGAACTCTTGGGAGTGATAAGCCTGTTATCCCCAGGGTAGCTTTTATCCGTTGAGCGATGGCAATCCCACTTTATACCACCGGATCACTAAGTCCTACTTTCGTACCTGCTCCACCCGTCGGTGTCGCAGTCAAGCTCCCTTCTGCCTTTGCACTCTTCGAATGGTTTCCAACCATTCTGAGGGAACCTTTGAGCGCCTCCGATACCCTTTCGGAGGCGACCGCCCCAGTCAAACTCCCCACCTGACATTGTCCCCCAGCCGGTTCACGGCTGCTGGTTAGAAATCCAATACTACAAGGGTGGTATCCCAACAGTGACTCCCTGACAACTGGCGTCATCAGTTCTCAGTCTCCCACCTATCCTGTACATGCAATATCGAATCCCAGTATCAAGCTGGAGTAAAGCTCCATGGGGTCTTTCCGTCCTGGCGCAGGTAACCAGCATCTTCACTGGTATTTCAATTTCACCGGGTGCATTGTTGAGACAGTGCCCAAATCATTACGCCTTTCGTGCGGGTCGGAACTTACCCGACAAGGAATTTCGCTACCTTAGGACCGTTATAGTTACGGCCGCCGTTTACTGGGGCTTAAATTCAAAGCTTCGCTTGCGCTAACCTCTCCTCTTAACCTTCCAGCACCGGGCAGGCGTCAGCCCATATACCTCACCTTTCGGTTTTGCATAGACCTGTGTTTTTGCTAAACAGTTGCTTGGGCCAATTCTCTGCGGCCACTTTTACATGGCACTCCTTCTCCCGAAGTTACGGAGTCATTTTGCCGAGTTCCTTAACAATGCTTCTCCCGTCGGCCTTAGGATTCTCTCCTCATCCACCTGTGTCGGTTTACGGTACGGGTATATCATAAACAATAGCGGCTTTTCTTGGCAGCCAGCTCACATACTTCCGGCTTTACGCCCCACATCACGTCTTCAGATTGTGCACCGGATTTGCCTGATGCACTCCTACCTCGCTTGTACCGGTCTTTCCATTCCCGGCTTATGCTCTCTGTCTGCGTCCCCACAGTTCTGTTATGATACAGTACAGGAATCTTTACCTGTTATCCATCGACTACGTCTTTCGACCTCGCCTTAGGCCCCGACTTACCCAGAGCAGATCAGCTTTACTCTGGAAACCTTAGATATTCGGCCGGAAGGATTCTCACCTTCCTCTCGCTACTCATTCCGGCATTCTCTCTTCTTAACAGTCCACTGCTCCTTCCGGTACAGCTTCGCCCCGTTAAGAATGCTCCTCTACCAATTAACATTCGTCAATTCCCAAGCTTCGGTAGTGTGTTTCAGCCCCGGACATTTTCGGCGCAGGACCTCTCGACTAGTGAGCTATTACGCACTCTTTTAATGGATGGCTGCTTCTAAGCCAACATCCTAGTTGTCTTCGAAATCCCACATCCTTTTCCACTTAACACACATTTTGGGACCTTAGCTGTAGGTCTGGGCTCTTTCCCTTTTGACTACCCAACTTATCTCGGATAGTCTGACTCCCATGCACCATCTACACGGCATTCGGAGTTTGATATCCCTTGGTAAGCTTTGACGCCCCCTTAGGAATTCAGTGCTCTACCTCCGTAAGACTTGCATGAGGCTAGCCCTAAAGCTATTTCGAGGAGAACCAGCTATCTCCGGGTTCGATTGGAATTTCTCCCCTATCCACACCTCATCCCCACCCTTTTCAACGGATGTGGGTTCGGTCCTCCATTGCCTTTTACGGCAACTTCAACCTGGACATGGATAGATCACCCGGTTTCGGGTCTACTCCGACTGACTATTTCGCCCTGTTCAGACTCGGTTTCCCTTCGGCTCCAGGCCTTCAGCCCTTAACCTCGCCAGCCAGCGTAACTCGCCGGACCGTTCTACAAAAAGTACGCGGTTCATCATATAAAGATGTTCCACAGCTTGTAAACATATGGTTTCAGGTTCTCTTTCACTCCCCTCCCGGGGTCCTTTTCACCTTTCCTTCACAGTACTATGCGCTATCGGTCACTAAGGAGTATTTAGCCTTACGGGGTGGTCCCCGCTCATTCCCACAAGGTTTCACGTGTCTCGTGGTACTCTGGATCCTGCCATGCTCGCTCGCCTTTCGTGTACGGGGCTTTCACCCTCTCTGGCTGGCTTTCCCAAAACCATTCTACTAGGCTCACTCGTCAATCCTGCAGTCCGAACCCCGGAGTGCACGCACTCCGGTTTGGGCTCTTCCGCGTTCGCTCGCCGCTACTTACGGAATCACATGTTGTTTTCTCTTCCTCCGGCTACTTAGATGTTTCAGTTCACCGGGTTCCCTTCCACAGCTTATGGATTGGGCTGTGGATACTTGAGGTCTTCTCAAGTAGGTTTCCCCATTCAGATATCTCCGGATCTCAGGATATTTGCTCCTCCCCGAAGCTTTTCGCAGCTTATCACGTCTTTCATCGGCTCTTAGTGCCAAGGCATCCACCATACGCTCTTATTAGCATAACCAACTGATAAGAAACACGGGTTGGTCTCTCATCTACACATGTATAGCGTTACATGCGTTGGTAATAGTTTGTTTTTTAATAATGTTGTTAACATTACCTCGGATGTCTTGTTGAATTAATTCAACTCTCTTATTTTCATAAGATATTTCTCTTTGTATGCAATTTTCAAGGTACATCTGACTGCTTTTTCATCAGTCATTAGAAACTAAAACCTCTTTTAATCTCTAATCACTGGTGAACCCCAGTTATCTCTAACAGCACTTCCCTGCTGATCGGGTTGGCGGTGATAAGTTGTTGCTCATCCTTGCCGGTATCTATGCCTAAAGACTTCGTGTGGTCTTTTCACACGTTAGTCGGTTGGTACTTCAGATTTCTTGGTGAGGTCCTTTCGAACCTGGATATCTGAAGTTTCATTCCGAAACCTGTCTTTTTTCTTTTTTAGTTTTGGCGGCCACCTACTCTCCCACACCGTCTCCAGTGCAGTACCATCGGCCGCTCAGGTCTTAACCATCGTGTTCGGGATGGGTACGGGTGTTTCCCCTGAGCGCATCGCCACCAAAAAAGTTGAGTTCTTGATGAACCCTCATAATTAAACAATAGCTCTTACTTCCTCTACTTCTTTCTCCTTAGAAAGGAGGTGATCCAGCCGCACCTTCCGATACGGCTACCTTGTTACGACTTCACCCCAGTTATCGGTCCCACCTTCGGCAGCTCCCTCCTTGCGGTTGGGTCACTGACTTCGGGCGTTACTGACTCCCATGGTGTGACGGGCGGTGTGTACAAGACCCGGGAACGTATTCACCGCGACATTCTGATTCGCGATTACTAGCGATTCCAGCTTCATGTAGTCGAGTTGCAGACTACAATCCGAACTGAGACGTTATTTTTGGGATTTGCTCCCCCTCGCGGGCTCGCTTCCCTTTGTTTACGCCATTGTAGCACGTGTGTAGCCCTGGTCATAAGGGGCATGATGATTTGACGTCATCCCCACCTTCCTCCAGGTTATCCCTGGCAGTCTCTCTAGAGTGCCCATCCAAAATGCTGGCTACTAAAGATAGGGGTTGCGCTCGTTGCGGGACTTAACCCAACATCTCACGACACGAGCTGACGACA
>OBYJ01000682.1_pt1 | contig 15144 bp, 15 predicted proteins | sample 1495481 | NCBI WGS metagenome assembly OBYJ01 (sample SAMEA2580197, study PRJEB22360) | human gut metagenome | biome: human gut; feature: human-associated habitat; material: faeces | place: Denmark | collected 2008/2010
CTGGGGTTGGTGCTGGCGGCACATCCGGCATGGCAAAGGTAGCCAGCGCAGGTTGTTCCGGACGCTTACGTTCAGCGAACTCTTCTTCAGACGGCAGCGCCATCGCTTCTTCATGCAGCTTCGGCAGCATGTAGCTTAAGGTTGGGGTTTCTTCCCCTTTACGCACGCGCAGCACGTGGTAGTGCGGGGTTTCCATCTGATCGTTTGGCACAATTACACAGCGCACACCGTCCTGACGAGTTTCAATGGCATTTACCGCAGAACGTTTTTCATTCAGCAGGTAAGAAGCGATTGGCACAGGAACAATGGCGTGAACTTCCTGGGTGTTCTCTTTCAGCGCTTCTTCTTCGATCAGACGCAGAATAGAGAGCGACAGCGATTCGTTGTCACGCACGGTGCCAGTACCAGAACAACGCGGACAAACGTGATGACTGGATTCACCCAGTGATGGGCTCAGGCGCTGACGGGACATTTCCAGCAGGCCAAAGCGAGAAATATGGCTGATTTGAATACGCGCACGGTCCTGACGCACCGCTTCACGCAGACGGTTTTCTACCGCACGCTGGTGGCGTACTGGCGTCATGTCGATGAAGTCGATAACAATCAGGCCGCCGAGGTCACGCAGGCGCAGCTGACGAGCAATCTCATCGGCAGCTTCGAGGTTAGTGTTAAACGCGGTTTCTTCGATATCGCCGCCGCGGGTCGCGCGTGCGGAGTTGATGTCGATGGCCGTTAACGCTTCGGTGCTGTCGATAACAATGGAACCACCAGACGGCAGACGAACTTCACGCTGGAAGGCGGACTCGATCTGTGACTCGATCTGGTAGTGGCTGAACAGCGGGATCTCGCCGGTGTACAGTTTGATTTTGCTGCTGAAATCCGGGCGACCTAATGCAGCGATATGCTGACGTGCCAGTTCGAGCACTTTCGGGTTATCGATAAGGATTTCGCCGATGTCCTGACGTAAGTAATCGCGGAATGCGCGAACGATTACGTTGCTCTCCTGATGAATCAGGAACGGGGCCGGGCGGCTTTCAGCGGCTTTTTTGATGGCTTCCCAGTGTTTCAGACGGAAGCTTAAATCCCATTGCAGCGCCTCAGCAGATTTGCCGACGCCAGCGGTGCGCACGATAAGCCCCATGCCTTCCGGCAGTTCAAGGCTTGCCAGTGCTTCTTTTAATTCGGTACGGTCGTCGCCTTCGATACGGCGAGAAATGCCACCCGCGCGCGGGTTGTTCGGCATCAGAACCAGATAGCTACCCGCCAGACTGATAAAGGTGGTTAATGCCGCGCCTTTGTTGCCGCGCTCTTCTTTATCGATCTGAACAATGACTTCCTGACCTTCACGCAACACATCTTTAATGTTGGGACGACCATGAGCACTGTAGTTAGCAGGGAAATATTCGCGGGCAATTTCTTTTAGTGGGAGGAAACCGTGACGTTCAGCGCCGTAATCAACAAAAGCAGCTTCCAGACTCGGTTCAATGCGGGTGATTTTACCTTTGTAGATGTTTGCCTTTTTCTGCTCGTGCCCTGGACTTTCGATATCCAGGTCATACAGACGCTGCCCATCTACAAGGGCAACGCGCAACTCTTCCTGCTGAGTTGCGTTGATTAACATTCTTTTCATCGTAACTTACTCATTATTCTTACATTGACGACTAAGCTGCGGGCAAAGTAACGCCTTTCCGGGTGTGAACCGATGGCCTCGTGTCTAGTCGCGTCGCCAACCTCACGGTTATCGTCAGCTCAAAGAGGCGCAGAGTGTCGGTTGCCCGTTTTTCATGCGGAAAAACAGCGCAATTATCAAAGAAACAGACTGGGTATTACTCTCCAGAAATATTTCCATCTACCGGTAAGGACTGCAACCCGCAGCCCGCTAACTGCCTGAAAGATCAATACGTCTTACGCCATTGCTGCGTGGATGATCGGTCGGGCAAAATGGGTTATTCCGTAAAATTTCTTGTTTTAACAAGGATGGACACGGAAACGGCCTCATTATTCCACTGCAAGCCTTGTTATAGCAAGATGACTTTTACCATTTATCACCCGCTTACTCACAGTTTTTTCACTTCTTGCTGGTGATTGGTTTAATAACCATCAATAAAGTGATCACGCAGTGAAGTAATAAGGTGCAAAAGTAAATATAAGCATAGAAAAATGAGTGGCGCGAATCCTGTTGGCTAATTAGAATCGCCCACCATGAAAACAGAGACTCCATCCGTAAAAATTGTTGCTATCACCGCTGACGAAGCGGGGCAACGTATCGATAACTTTTTGCGTACCCAATTGAAAGGCGTACCAAAAAGTATGATTTACCGTATTTTGCGTAAAGGCGAAGTGCGGGTGAACAAAAAACGTATTAAGCCTGAATATAAACTCGAAGCGGGTGATGAGGTGCGTATTCCACCGGTTCGCGTTGCTGAGCGGGAAGAAGAGGCGGTTTCGCCACATCTGCAAAAGGTGGCGGCGCTGGCGGACGTCATCTTATATGAAGATGATCACATCCTGGTGCTGAATAAACCTTCCGGTACGGCGGTACATGGCGGCAGTGGTTTAAGCTTCGGCGTTATTGAAGGTTTGCGGGCGTTGCGCCCGGAAGCGCGGTTCCTTGAACTGGTTCATCGTCTTGACCGGGACACCTCAGGTGTTTTGCTGGTAGCGAAAAAACGCTCGGCGTTGCGTTCTCTGCATGAGCAATTACGTGAAAAAGGGATGCAAAAAGATTACCTGGCGCTGGTGCGCGGTCAGTGGCAGTCGCATGTGAAGAGCGTTCAAGCACCGTTACTGAAAAATATTCTGCAAAGCGGCGAACGTATCGTGCGTGTGAGTCAGGAAGGCAAACCGTCGGAAACACGCTTTAAAGTGGAAGAACGCTATGCATTTGCCACCCTGGTGCGTTGTAGCCCGGTAACAGGGCGTACTCATCAGATCCGTGTGCATACACAGTATGCGGGTCATCCGATTGCCTTTGACGATCGCTACGGTGACCGTGGATTTGACAGACAGCTCACTGAAGCCGGCACGGGATTAAATCGTCTGTTCCTGCACGCCGCAGCGTTGAAGTTTACCCATCCGGGGACCGGAGAGGTGATGCGTATCGAAGCGCCGATGGATGATGGTTTGAAGCGTTGTTTGCAAAAACTGCGTAACGCGCGCTAATACGAGCATATAAGCATGATAATGGGCGGTTGGCCTGATAAGGCGTTTACGCCGCATCAGGCCGCCAGCACCGATTGCCGGATGCGACGTAACCACATCCGGCGCAAAAAACTATCCCATCAGCGGGTTTTTCCCTTCCCGACGTAACATCTGACACAGCGCGATTAGCGGTAAACCAACCAGCGTGTTAGGATCACGCCCCTCTAAACGCTCAAACAGCGTAATGCCAAATCCTTCACTCTTAAAGCTACCCGCGCAGTGCAGGGGATGCTCTTTACGCACGTAATTATCAATCTCCGCCTCGCTCAGGTGACGGAAATGGACGTCAAAAGGCTCCACTTCTGTTTGCAGATGCCCATTCGCCGAATTAAACAACGCCAGTCCAGTATAGAAGGTGACGATATTGCCGCTGGCTTTGCGTAATTGCAGACGGGCATTTTCTTCCGTTAACGGTTTACCGGTGATTTCGCCATCAAGAACACATACCTGGTCTGAACCAATAATTAAATGATCCGGATAACGTGACGCCAGAGATTGCGCTTTTTCTTGTGCCAGTCGAAGCACCAACTGTCGCGGTGATTCGTCGCTGCGTGGGGTTTCGTCGACCTCTGGTGCTGCACATTCAAAAGAGATTTGCAGTTTTTCCAGAAGAGCGCGACGCCATGGCGAGGTGGAGGCTAAAATAAGTTTAGGCATATTTTTTTCCATCAGATATAGCGTATTGATGATAGCCATTTTAAACTATGCGCTTCGTTTTGCAGGTTGATGTTTGTTATCAGCACTGAACGAAAATAAAGCAGTAACCCGCAATGTGTGCGAATTATTGGCAAAAGGCAACCACAGGCTGCCTTTTTCTTTGACTCTATGACGTTACAAAGTTAATATGCGCGCCCTATGCAAAAGGTAAAATTACCCCTGACTCTCGATCCGGTTCGTACGGCTCAAAAACGCCTTGATTACCAGGGTATCTATACCCCTGATCAGGTTGAGCGCGTCGCCGAATCCGTAGTCAGTGTGGACAGTGATGTGGAATGCTCCATGTCGTTCGCTATCGATAACCAACGTCTCGCAGTGTTAAACGGCGATGCGAAGGTGACGGTAACGCTCGAGTGTCAGCGTTGCGGGAAGCCGTTTACTCATCAGGTCTACACAACGTATTGTTTTAGTCCTGTGCGTTCAGACGAACAGGCTGAAGCACTGCCGGAAGCGTATGAACCGATTGAGGTTAACGAATTCGGTGAAATCGATCTGCTTGCAATGGTTGAAGATGAAATCATCCTCGCCTTGCCGGTAGTTCCGGTGCATGATTCTGAACACTGTGAAGTGTCCGAAGCGGACATGGTCTTTGGTGAACTGCCTGAAGAAGCGCAAAAGCCAAACCCATTTGCCGTATTAGCCAGCTTAAAGCGTAAGTAATTGGTGCTCCCCGTTGGATCGGGGATAAACCGTAATTGAGGAGTAAGGTCCATGGCCGTACAACAGAATAAACCAACCCGTTCCAAACGTGGCATGCGTCGTTCCCATGACGCGCTGACCGCAGTCACCAGCCTGTCTGTAGACAAAACTTCTGGTGAAAAACACCTGCGTCACCACATCACTGCCGACGGTTACTACCGCGGCCGCAAGGTCATCGCTAAGTAATCACGCATCTGCGTGATGAAGCTTAGTGAGGATTTTCCCCAGGCAACTGGGGAAAGACCAAACCGGGCGGCGACGATACCTTGACACGTCTAACCCTGGCGTTAGATGTCATGGGAGGGGATTTTGGCCCTTCCGTGACAGTGCCTGCAGCATTGCAGGCACTGAATTCTAATTCGCAACTCACTCTTCTTTTAGTCGGCAATCCCGACGCCATCACGCCATTACTTGCTAAAGCTGACTTTGAACAACGTTCGCGTCTGCAGATTATTCCTGCGCAGTCAGTTATCGCCAGTGATGCCCGGCCTTCGCAAGCTATCCGCGCCAGTCGTGGGAGTTCAATGCGCGTGGCCCTGGAGCTGGTGAAAGAAGGTCGAGCGCAAGCCTGTGTCAGTGCCGGTAATACCGGGGCGCTGATGGGGCTGGCAAAATTATTACTCAAGCCCCTGGAGGGGATTGAGCGTCCGGCGCTGGTGACGGTATTACCGCATCAGCAAAAGGGCAAAACGGTGGTCCTCGATTTAGGGGCCAACGTCGATTGTGACAGCACAATGTTGGTGCAATTTGCCATTATGGGCTCAGTCCTGGCTGAAGAGGTGGTGGAAATTCCCAATCCTCGCGTGGCGTTGCTCAATATTGGTGAAGAAGAAGTAAAGGGTCTCGACAGTATTCGGGATGCCTCAGCGGTGCTTAAAACAATCCCTTCTATCAATTATATCGGCTATCTTGAAGCCAATGAGTTGTTAACTGGCAAGACAGATGTGCTGGTTTGTGACGGCTTTACAGGAAATGTCACATTAAAGACGATGGAAGGTGTTGTCAGGATGTTCCTTTCTCTGCTGAAATCTCAGGGTGAAGGGAAAAAACGGTCGTGGTGGCTACTGTTATTAAAGCGTTGGCTACAAAAGAGCCTGACGAGGCGATTCAGTCACCTCAACCCCGACCAGTATAACGGCGCCTGTCTGTTAGGATTGCGCGGCACGGTGATAAAAAGTCATGGTGCAGCCAATCAGCGAGCTTTTGCGGTCGCGATTGAACAGGCAGTGCAGGCGGGGCGGCGACAAGATCCTCCGCGGATTGCCGCTCGCCTGGAATCTGTATACCCAGCTGGTTTTGAGCTGCTGGACGGTGGCAAAAGCGGAACTCTGCGGTAGCAGGACGCTGCCAGCGAACTCGCAGTTTGCAAGTGACGGTATATAACCGAAAAGTGACTGAGCGTACATGTATACGAAGATTATTGGTACTGGCAGCTATCTGCCCGAACAAGTGCGGACAAACGCCGATTTGGAAAAAATGGTGGACACCTCTGACGAGTGGATTGTCACTCGTACCGGTATCCGCGAACGCCACATTGCCGCGCCAAACGAAACCGTTTCAACCATGGGCTTTGAAGCGGCGACACGCGCAATTGAGATGGCGGGCATTGAGAAAGACCAGATTGGCCTGATCGTTGTGGCAACGACTTCTGCTACGCACGCTTTCCCGAGCGCAGCTTGTCAGATTCAAAGCATGTTGGGCATTAAAGGTTGCCCGGCATTTGACGTTGCAGCAGCCTGCGCAGGTTTCACCTATGCATTAAGCGTAGCCGATCAATACGTGAAATCTGGGGCGGTGAAGTATGCTCTGGTCGTCGGTTCCGATGTACTGGCGCGCACCTGCGATCCAACCGATCGTGGGACTATTATTATTTTTGGCGATGGCGCGGGCGCTGCGGTGCTGGCTGCCTCTGAAGAGCCGGGAATCATTTCCACCCATCTGCATGCCGACGGTAGTTATGGTGAATTGCTGACGCTGCCAAACGCCGACCGCGTGAATCCAGAGAATTCAATTCATCTGACGATGGCGGGCAACGAAGTCTTCAAGGTTGCGGTAACGGAACTGGCGCACATCGTTGATGAGACGCTGGCGGCGAATAATCTTGACCGTTCTCAACTGGACTGGCTGGTTCCGCATCAGGCTAACCTGCGTATTATCAGTGCAACGGCGAAAAAACTCGGCATGTCGATGGACAATGTCGTGGTGACGCTGGATCGCCACGGTAATACCTCTGCGGCCTCTGTCCCGTGCGCGCTGGATGAAGCTGTACGCGACGGGCGCATTAAGCCGGGGCAGTTGGTTCTGCTTGAAGCCTTTGGCGGTGGATTCACCTGGGGCTCCGCGCTGGTTCGTTTCTAGGATAAGGATTAAAACATGACGCAATTTGCATTTGTGTTCCCTGGACAGGGTTCTCAAACCGTTGGAATGCTGGCTGATATGGCGGCGAGCTATCCAATTGTCGAAGAAACGTTTGCTGAAGCTTCTGCGGCGCTGGGCTACGACCTGTGGGCGCTGACCCAGCAGGGGCCAGCTGAAGAACTGAATAAAACCTGGCAAACTCAGCCTGCGCTGTTGACTGCATCTGTTGCGCTGTATCGCGTATGGCAGCAGCAGGGCGGTAAAGCACCGGCAATGATGGCCGGTCACAGCCTGGGGGAATACTCCGCGCTGGTTTGCGCTGGTGTGATTGATTTCGCTGATGCGGTGCGTCTGGTTGAGATGCGCGGCAAGTTCATGCAAGAAGCCGTACCGGAAGGCACGGGCGCTATGGCGGCAATCATCGGTCTGGATGATGCGTCTATTGCGAAAGCGTGTGAAGAAGCTGCAGAAGGTCAGGTCGTTTCTCCGGTAAACTTTAACTCTCCGGGACAGGTGGTTATTGCCGGTCATAAAGAAGCGGTTGAGCGTGCGGGTGCTGCCTGTAAAGCTGCGGGCGCAAAACGCGCTCTGCCGTTACCAGTGAGCGTACCGTCTCACTGTGCGCTGATGAAACCAGCAGCCGACAAACTGGCAGTAGAATTAGCGAAAATCACCTTTAACGCACCAACAGTTCCTGTTGTGAATAACGTTGATGTGAAATGCGAAACCAATGGTGATGCCATCCGTGACGCACTGGTACGTCAGTTGTATAACCCGGTTCAGTGGACGAAGTCTGTTGAATACATGGCAGCGCAAGGCGTAGAACATCTCTATGAAGTCGGCCCGGGCAAAGTGCTTACTGGCCTGACGAAACGCATTGTCGACACCCTGACCGCCTCGGCGCTGAACGAACCTTCAGCGATGGCAGCGGCGCTCGAGCTTTAAAAGAGGAAAATCATGAATTTTGAAGGAAAAATCGCACTGGTAACCGGTGCAAGCCGCGGAATTGGCCGCGCAATTGCTGAAACGCTCGCAGCCCGTGGCGCGAAAGTTATTGGCACTGCGACCAGTGAAAATGGCGCTCAGGCGATCAGTGATTATTTAGGTGCCAACGGCAAAGGTCTGATGTTGAATGTGACCGACCCGGCATCTATCGAATCTGTTCTGGAAAAAATTCGCGCAGAATTTGGTGAAGTGGATATCCTGGTCAATAATGCCGGTATCACTCGTGATAACCTGTTAATGCGAATGAAAGATGAAGAGTGGAACGATATTATCGAAACCAACCTTTCATCTGTTTTCCGTCTGTCAAAAGCGGTAATGCGCGCTATGATGAAAAAGCGTCATGGTCGTATTATCACTATCGGTTCTGTGGTTGGTACCATGGGAAATGGCGGTCAGGCCAACTACGCTGCGGCGAAAGCGGGCTTGATCGGCTTCAGTAAATCACTGGCGCGCGAAGTTGCGTCACGCGGTATTACTGTAAACGTTGTTGCTCCGGGCTTTATTGAAACGGACATGACACGTGCGCTGAGCGATGACCAGCGTGCGGGTATCCTGGCGCAGGTTCCTGCGGGTCGCCTCGGCGGCGCACAGGAAATCGCCAACGCGGTTGCATTCCTGGCATCCGACGAAGCAGCTTACATCACGGGTGAAACTTTGCATGTGAACGGCGGGATGTACATGGTCTGACCGCGATTTGCACAAAATGCTCATGTTGCGCGCAGTCTGCGTGGTTATGAGTAATAATTAGTGCAAAATGATTTGCGTTATTGGGGGGTAAGGCCTCAAAATAACGTAAAATCGTGGTAAGACCTGCCGGGATTTAGTTGCAAATTTTTCAACATTTTATACACTACGAAAACCATCGCGAAAGCGAGTTTTGATAGGAAATTTAAGAGTATGAGCACTATCGAAGAACGCGTTAAGAAAATTATCGGCGAACAGCTGGGCGTTAAGCAGGAAGAAGTTACCAACAATGCTTCTTTCGTTGAAGACCTGGGCGCGGATTCTCTTGACACCGTTGAGCTGGTAATGGCTCTGGAAGAAGAGTTTGATACTGAGATTCCGGACGAAGAAGCTGAGAAAATCACCACCGTTCAGGCTGCCATTGATTACATCAACGGCCACCAGGCGTAAGTGAACATCTCCAGGCGGTCGTTCGACCGCCTGAGTTTTATCTTTTTGTCCCACTAGAATCATTTTTTCCCTCCCTGGAGGACAAACGTGTCTAAGCGTCGTGTAGTTGTGACCGGACTGGGCATGTTGTCTCCTGTCGGCAATACCGTAGAGTCTACCTGGAAAGCTCTGCTTGCCGGTCAGAGTGGCATCAGCCTAATCGACCATTTCGATACTAGCGCCTATGCAACGAAATTTGCTGGCTTAGTAAAGGATTTTAACTGTGAGGACATTATCTCGCGCAAAGAACAGCGCAAGATGGATGCCTTCATTCAATATGGAATTGTCGCTGGCGTTCAGGCCATGCAGGATTCTGGCCTTGAAATAACGGAAGAGAACGCAACCCGCATTGGTGCCGCAATTGGCTCCGGGATTGGCGGCCTCGGACTGATCGAAGAAAACCACACATCTCTGATGAACGGTGGTCCACGTAAGATCAGCCCATTCTTCGTTCCGTCAACGATTGTGAACATGGTGGCAGGTCATCTGACTATCATGTATGGCCTGCGTGGCCCGAGCATCTCTATCGCGACTGCCTGTACTTCCGGCGTGCACAACATTGGCCATGCTGCGCGTATTATCGCGTATGGCGATGCTGACGTGATGGTTGCAGGTGGCGCAGAGAAAGCCAGTACGCCGCTGGGCGTTGGTGGTTTTGGCGCGGCACGTGCATTATCTACCCGCAATGATAACCCGCAAGCGGCGAGCCGCCCGTGGGATAAAGAGCGTGATGGTTTCGTACTGGGCGATGGTGCCGGTATGCTGGTACTTGAAGAGTACGAACACGCGAAAAAACGCGGTGCGAAAATTTACGCTGAACTCGTCGGCTTTGGTATGAGCAGCGATGCTTATCATATGACGTCACCGCCAGAAAATGGCGCAGGCGCAGCTCTGGCGATGGCAAATGCTCTGCGTGATGCAGGCATTGAAGCGAGTCAGATTGGCTACGTTAACGCGCACGGTACTTCTACGCCGGCTGGCGATAAAGCTGAAGCGCAGGCGGTGAAAACCATCTTCGGTGAAGCTGCAAGCCGTGTGTTGGTAAGCTCCACGAAATCTATGACCGGTCACCTGTTAGGTGCGGCGGGTGCAGTAGAATCTATCTACTCCATCCTGGCGCTGCGCGATCAGGCTGTTCCGCCAACCATCAACCTGGATAACCCGGATGAAGGTTGCGATCTGGATTTCGTACCGCACGAAGCGCGTCAGGTTAGCGGAATGGAATACACTCTGTGTAACTCCTTCGGCTTCGGTGGCACTAATGGTTCTTTGATCTTTAAAAAGATCTAAGTTGTCATTTTCCACCCTTATAAAAGGTCCGCTTGCGGGCCTTTTTTCTTAGCTTTTATTCCGACTTGTTCCGTAGTGAACATGCTGCCACACTAACAATTCTCTGATAAGGAGCCGGTATGTTCTTAATTAACGGTCATAAGCAGGAATCGCTGGCAGTAAGCGATCGGGCAACGCAGTTTGGTGATGGTTGTTTTACCACCGCCAGAGTTATCGACGGTAAAGTCAGTTTGTTATCGGCGCATATCCAGCGACTACAGGATGCTTGTCAGCGGTTGATGATTTCCTGTGACTTCTGGCCTCAGCTTGAACAAGAGATGAAAACGCTGGCAGCAGAACAGCAAAATGGTGTGCTGAAAGTCGTGATCAGTCGCGGTAGTGGCGGGCGAGGGTACAGCACATTGAACAGTGGACCGGCAACGCGGATTCTCTCCGTTACGGCTTATCCTGCACATTACGACCGTTTGCGTAACGAAGGGATGATGTTGGCGCTAAGCCCGGTGCGGCTGGGGCGCAATCCTCATCTTGCAGGTATTAAACATCTTAATCGGCTTGAGCAAGTATTGATCCGCTCTCATCTTGAGCAGACAAACGCTGATGAGGCGCTGGTCCTTGACAGCGAAGGGTGGGTTACGGAATGCTGTGCGGCTAATTTGTTCTGGCGGAAGGGCAACGTAGTTTATACGCCGCGACTGGATCAGGCAGGTGTTAACGGCATTATGCGACAATTCTGTATCCGTTTGCTGGCACAATCCTCTTATCAGCTTGTCGAAGTGCAAGCCACTCTGGAAGAGGCGTTGCAGGCAGATGAGATGGTTATTTGTAATGCGTTAATGCCAGTGATGCCCGTACGTGCCTGTGGCGATGTCTCCTTTTCGTCAGCAACGTTATATGAATATTTAGCCCCACTTTGTGAGCGCCCGAATTAGTCATGAAAAAAGTGTTATTGATAATCTTGTTATTGCTGGTGGTACTGGGTATCGCCGCTGGTGTGGGCGTCTGGAAGGTTCGCCATCTTGCCGACAGCAAATTGCTTATCAAAGAAGAGACGATATTTACCCTGAAGCCAGGGACCGGACGTCTGGCGCTCGGTGAACAGCTTTACGCCGATAAGATCATCAATCGCCCACGGGTTTTTCAATGGCTGCTGCGTATCGAACCGGATCTTTCTCACTTTAAAGCCGGGACTTACCGCTTTACACCGCAGATGACCGTGCGCGAGATGCTGAAATTGCTGGAAAGCGGTAAAGAAGCACAGTTCCCTCTGCGACTGGTAGAAGGGATGCGTCTGAGCGATTACCTCAAGCAATTGCGTGAGGCCCCGTATATCAAGCATACGCTGAGCGATGATAAGTACGCCACCGTAGCGCAGGCACTTGAACTGGAAAACCCGGAGTGGATTGAAGGTTGGTTCTGGCCAGACACCTGGATGTATACCGCCAATACCACCGATGTCGCGTTACTCAAGCGAGCGCACAAGAAAATGGTGAAAGCGGTCGATAGCGCCTGGGAAGGGCGTGCGGACGGTCTGCCTTATAAAGATAAAAACCAGTTGGTGACGATGGCATCAATTATCGAAAAAGAAACCGCCGTTGCCAGTGAACGCGATAAGGTTGCCTCAGTATTTATCAACCGTTTACGCATTGGTATGCGCCTGCAGACCGACCCGACCGTGATTTACGGGATGGGAGAGCGTTATAATGGCAAACTTTCTCGTGCAGACCTGGAAACGCCGACAGCGTATAACACCTATACCATTACCGGTCTGCCGCCAGGTGCGATAGCGACGCCGGGGGCGGATTCGCTGAAGGCTGCTGCGCATCCGGCAAAAACGCCGTATCTCTATTTTGTGGCCGATGGTAAAGGTGGTCACACGTTTAATACCAATCTTGCCAGTCATAACAAGTCTGTGCAGGATTATCTGAAAGTGCTTAAGGAAAAAAATGCGCAGTAAGTATATCGTCATTGAGGGGCTGGAAGGCGCAGGCAAAACTACCGCGCGTAACGTGGTGGTTGAGACGCTCGAGCAACTGGGTATCCGCGACATGGTTTTCACTCGGGAACCTGGCGGTACGCAACTTGCCGAAAAGTTAAGAAGCCTGGTGCTGGATATCAAATCGGTAGGCGATGAAGTCATTACCGATAAAGCCGAAGTTCTGATGTTTTATGCCGCGCGCGTTCAACTGGTAGAAACGGTCATCAAACCAGCTCTGGCTAACGGCACCTGGGTGATTGGCGATCGCCACGATCTCTCCACTCAGGCGTATCAGGGCGGCGGACGTGGTATTGACCAACATATGCTGGCAACACTGCGTGATGCTGTTCTCGGGGATTTTCTCCCCGACTTAACGCTCTATCTCGATGTTACCCCGGAAGTTGGCTTAAAACGCGCGCGTGCGCGCGGCGAGCTGGATCGTATTGAGCAAGAGTCTTTCGATTTCTTTAATCGCACCCGCGCCCGCTATCTGGAACTGGCAGCACAAGATAAAAGCATTCATACCATTGATGCCACCCAGCCGCTGGAGGCCGTGATGGATGCAATCCGCACTACCGTGACCCACTGGGTGAAGGAGTTGGACGCATGAGATGGTATCCATGGTTACGACCTGATTTCGAAAAACTGGTAGCCAGCTATCAGGCCGGAAGAGGTCACCATGCGCTACTCATTCAGGCGTTACCGGGCATGGGCGATGATGCTTTAATCTACGCCCTGAGCCGTTATTTACTCTGCCAACAACCGCAGGGCCACAAAAGTTGCGGTCACTGTCGTGGATGTCAGTTGATGCAGGCTGGCACGCATCCCGATTACTACACCCTGGCTCCCGAAAAAGGAAAAAATACGCTGGGCGTTGATGCGGTACGTGAGGTCACCGAAAAGCTGAATGAGCACGCACGCTTAGGTGGTGCGAAAGTCGTTTGGGTAACCGATGCTGCCTTACTAACCGACGCCGCGGCTAACGCATTGCTGAAAACGCTTGAAGAGCCACCAGCAGAAACCTGGTTTTTCCTGGCTACCCGCGAGCCTGAACGTTTACTGGCAACATTACGTAGTCGTTGTCGGTTACATTACCTTGCGCCGCCGCCGGAACAGTACGCCGTGACCTGGCTTTCACGCGAAGTGACAATGTCACAGGATGCATTACTTGCCGCATTGCGCTTAAGCGCCGGTTCGCCTGGCGCGGCACTGGCGTTGTTTCAGGGAGATAACTGGCAGGCTCGTGAAACATTGTGTCAGGCGTTGGCATATAGCGTGCCATCGGGCGACTGGTATTCGCTGCTAGCGGCCCTTAATCATGAACAAGCTCCGGCGCGTTTACACTGGCTGGCAACGTTGCTGATGGATGCGCTAAAACGCCATCATGGCGCTGCGCAGGTGACCAATGTTGATGTGCCGGGCCTGGTCGTCGAACTGGCAAACCATCTTTCTCCCTCGCGCCTGCAGGCTATACTGGGGGATGTTTGCCACATTCGTGAACAGTTAATGTCTGTTACAGGCATCAACCGCGAGCTTCTCATCACCGATCTTTTACTGCGTATTGAGCATTACCTGCAACCGGGCGTTGTGCTACCGGTTCCTCATCTTTAAGAGAGACATCATGTTTTTAGTCGACTCACACTGCCATCTCGATGGTCTGGATTATGAATCTTTGCATAAGGACGTGGATGACGTTCTGGCGAAAGCCGCCGCACGCGATGTGAAATTTTGTCTGGCAGTCGCCACAACATTACCGGGTTATTTACATATGCGGGATCTGGTAGGCGAACGTGACAACGTCGTATTTTCTTGTGGCGTGCATCCACTCAACCAGAATGATCCCTACGATGTAGAAGATTTACGCCGTCTGGCGGCAGAAGAGGGTGTTGTAGCGCTGGGTGAAACCGGGCTGGATTATTATTACACGCCGGAAACTAAAGTACGTCAGCAAGAGTCCTTCATCCATCATATCCAGATTGGTCGTGAACTGAACAAGCCGGTTATCGTCCATACCCGTGACGCCCGCGCCGATACGCTGGCAATTCTGCGCGAAGAAAAAGTGACGGATTGCGGTGGCGTACTACACTGTTTTACAGAGGACAGAGAAACGGCGGGTAAATTACTGGATCTCGGATTTTACATCTCCTTTTCCGGCATTGTGACCTTCCGTAATGCGGAGCAACTGCGCGATGCTGCGCGTTATGTCCCCCTGGATCGGTTACTGGTGGAAACTGACTCACCTTACCTTGCGCCGGTACCGCATCGAGGAAAAGAGAATCAACCTGCGATGGTTCGTGACGTTGCAGAATACATGGCTGTGTTGAAAGGTGTTGCCGTTGAAGAACTGGCGCAGGTAACCACCGATAACTTCGCCCGTCTGTTTCACATCGACGCTTCCCGCCTTCAATCCATCCGTTGAATGAGTTTTTTTAAAGCTCGTAATTAATGGCTAAAACGAGTAAAGTTCACCGCCGAAAATTGGGCGGTGAATAACCACGTTTGAAATATTGTGACATATGTTTTGTCAAAATGTGCAACTTCTCCAATGATCTGAAGTTGAAACGTGATAGCCGTCAAACAAATTGGCACTGAATTATTTTACTCTGTGTAATAAATAAAGGGCGCTTAGATGCCCTGTACACGGCGAGGCTCTCCCCCCTTGCCACGCGTGAGAACGTAAAAAAAGCACCCATACTCAGGAGCACTCTCAATTATGTTTAAGAATG